>ERZ773057.11-NODE-11-length-124183-cov-5.304532_pt1 | contig 124183 bp, 119 predicted proteins | sample MGYA00580629_ERZ773057 | MGnify/ENA primary metagenome ERZ773057 (study PRJEB29015, sample SAMEA2738143) | human oral metagenome | biome: human oral; feature: human-associated habitat; material: saliva | place: China | collected 2163 ...
TTGATATAATTATAAAAAGTTTAAAAGGAGTAATTATATGAAGAAGTTTTTTATTATATTAGCAAAGATATTTCTTATTATAGTAGAAATATATATTCATGTTCTAGGAATTTTAGGGATTACACTTATTATATTTAATATTATTCATATTTGGTAGTTAAATAATTATTTGATTCTATTTGGAGGTGGTAATATGAAAAATTTTCCTATTTGGTTAAAAATTTTAATTGTTATAGCTGAGCTCATTATTCATGCTTCGGCTATATTTATGATAATGTTAATTGTATATTGTATAAATACTAATCGTGATTGGAGGATTACTAACACTCGACGCCATGACTATAAAATAGATTATACTGTAAAATCTAATTTATATAATTTAAAGGATCTTTCAAGCGAAATTACTCCTATTGTAACAAAATATCAAGAGAATCCTAGGTTAGTTAAGATAACTTATCATTTTGAAGGTAAAATTAATGGATATATAAATGGATATATAACTTTATCTTTTTATCAAAGAAATTATAAAGATACAAAAAAAGCATATGTAATTACTGCTAAAATTGATATTTATAATAAAAAAATTACTGAGATTACGAAAACTACCGGTGAAGATGCAAATGATGATCCAGAATTAAGCAATGATGAATTTATCAAGCCATTAGAAAAAGATTTAGCATCTATGCTTAATGATTATAGTGATAAAAATGCAACACTAGAAATAGATAATTCGGGCATCAAGATATATCATCATATTTTTAAATATTCTAATATTTCATTTGATTAATAACTTTATCATATTTAATATATGGTAAAATTCATATACTAAAAAATGACTTAGATTAAATCTAAGTCATTTTAATATGGAGCAGGTAACGGGAATCGAACCCGTATAACCAGCTTGGAAGGCTGGAATTCTACCATTGAACTACACCTGCATATTTAATTGTTGTCATCTCTCCCTGACAAGAATTATTGTACAATATTGTTACAACTCTGTCAACACTTTTTTGTATCTTTTTTTGTTTTTTTTATTCAAATATGTTAAAATACTGATATATTAATATTTAAGAGGTTGTATGAAAAATTTAAAAGTTGATTATAAAAATGATGGAAAAAAACTTACTACTTACTTGACTGGTGTTTTTCCTAAATTGTCAATTAATGCTGTTTATAAAGCGCTTAGAAAAAAAGATATTAAATTAAATGGTAAACGTATTAATGATAATGTTGAGGTTTTTGAAGATGATGAAATTCAAGTTTTTATTACTGATGATGTTTTACTTGGTATTTCTGAATTTAAAATTGATAAAGTTTATGAGGATAATAATATATTAGTAGTTAATAAACCTATAAATGTTGAAGTTGTTGGTGATAATTCATTGGAGAGTAAACTTGGTAAGGATTATAATTTTATTAGAGCTTGCCATAGAATTGATAGAAATACTATTGGTCTTGTTGTTTTTGCTAAAAATCCAGAAGCTCTTGATTCTATAGTTGATTTATTTGCTACTGAAAAAATTGAAAAACACTATATTGCCTGTTGTTATGGCATCGCTAAACAGTTTTCTGATGAATATGCTTATTTGTTTAAGGATAGTAAAAAATCTATTGTTTATGTTTCTGATCAACCTCAAAAAGGTAGTGTTAAGATTCATACTTCATATAAATTAATTCAAAAGAATGTTAATAAAAAGTCTAGTTTGATTAATGTTACTTTACATACTGGTAGAACACATCAAATTAGAGCTCATTTGGCTCATATTGGACTTCCTATTATAGGTGATGGTAAATATGGTTCTTATGAAATTAATAAGCGTTTTGGAGTGTCTACACAGCTTTTATGTAGTTATAGTATAAAATTTATTATTGATAATCCAGCTAGTGATTTGGCTTATCTTAATAATTTGGTTATTTCCCTTAAAAAGATTCCTTTTGAAATGTATGTTTAGGAGTTTAATATGAGTAGTTTTGTTATTAAATTGATTGCTGTAGTTACGATGTTTATGGACCATTTTGGTGATGTTGTTGTTGGACACCATTCATGGCTAAATTATTTTGGAAGGATTGCCTTTCCTCTATTTTGTTTTCAGTTTGTGATTGGTTATAAGAATACATCTAATAAAAAGAAATTCTTTATTAGATTGTTGTTATTTGCTTTTATTTCGCAAATTCCTTTTATGCTAATGGTTCACTATATGAATGGGGAATATTTTGCATTAAATATTTTCTTTGAATTTTTACTTGGATTTATTATGCTCTATATTTTTGACAATGTTGATAATAAATTTTTAAAATGGGCTTTAATTACATTAATTATCGCAAGTTCTGCTTTTCTTCACACTGATTATGAGATTTTTGGATTATTAATGATTTTAGGATTATATGTCTTGAGTGGAAACAAAGCTGGCTCTGCACTAGTTATTATATTATTTAGCATTTTTTCTAATTTGCATTTCTTTAAATTTGTTGGAGCGCCTTATTATACTTTTAGCTCAATAATTGCTAGAATTGTGGTTGGAATGCTGGCTATTATTCCTATATTGTTTTACAACAATAAAAAAGGACCGGGTATGAAGTATTTCTTTTACTTGTTCTACCCAATCCATATTTTATTACTTGATTTAACTTTTTTGTTACATTAACTGCAATATTTACAAAGAACTAGTTCGATTCCGATTGATAAATCAATTTCTCCGATTTTGTATTTTTCATCGATTTTAATTAGTTCTTTTAATATGTTTTTTAAATCTTCTGTTTTAAAATGTCCTGCTTGTTCTTTGTATTTTCTTATTAAAAATGTTTGATTTGGCTTCAATTTTAAGTTTGATACAATTTCTGAATCATTTTCAGTGTTTTTTAATAAATATAATTTTTTGAAATGTCTGTATAATTGAATTAATATCATTTGTCTGTCAGATGGTGTTTTTGCTAATTCTGAATATACTTGAAGTGCATATTTGATTTGTTTTTTTCCTAAGGAATCTGTTAAATCAAAGATTATACTATCAGATTTTTTAATTGCTAATGCATCAATATCTTCTTTTTGAATTGTTCCGTTTTCTCCTGCATATTCAATCAATTTGCGAACTTCATTTATTAAATCCTGCATATTTGTTCCAACGGTTTCTATTAAATATCTGGCATTATATTGATCTAGCCTTACTTTATACATTGCTGCTATTTTACTCATTTTGTCTATTAATGCTGGTAATGGAAGTTCTTTGCATTCAATGATCTTTCCATTCTGTCTTACAAATTTCAATAAATTACATTCACTGATTTCGTCTTCTATAAAAATTAGATTTATGTATTCAAAATCATTTTTTGTAAAATTTTCTACAAATTTCTTAAGTTCAGCTGTTTCTTTTTTAAATAGTCCTGATTTTCTTATTTCTATTGTTTTAGTTTCATAGCCAAATGCTGGTGTTTCTATATTATCCAATATTTCTGATAAATTAATATTATCAATTTTTATGTAATTTATTCCTAGATGTAATTCACCGATGCTTTTTTTTATTTTCTTTAGTTGTTCTTCTTTTATGAATTCATCATTTCCATATAATAAATAAATCAACTTATCTCCTTATTCTGATGTTTGTGTATAATCATCGTTTGCTAATAATATTTTAAATACGGCTGCTACGCTCCATGCTTGTGCAAATGCACCTTTTCCATCATGTGGTTCTAATCCGTCATATACTTCGCATATACTGCCCAATGTATTTCCATGTACTAATTCTTCTAAAAATACATCTGCTACATTCACTTTAAATCTTCTCAATGTTTGTTCCAAACTTAATTTATAATCTGTTCTTTTTTCTGCTGATATTAGATTCTTTAATGCATCATAGTATAGTTCTAGCAACCATGGCCATGTTGTTCCTTGATGGTATGCACCATCTCTTTCTGTTGGACCACCTTCATATTTTGGTTTGAAATCTTTGTCATCCGGTGATAATGTTCTCATTCCATACTTATTTAATAAGTATTTTGTACATGTTACAAAACTTGCTCTTGCTGTTTCTTTTGAACAATCAAGTACTGTGTTTGGAAGACTTAATGCAAATAACTGGTTTGGTCTTATTTTGGCATCTCCTAACACATCATATAAGCATTCGTTTGTGCTGTTATAGAATGATTTTTCAAATGACATTTTACATCTTGTTGCCATGTAGGCATATTGAATCTTCAATACTCTTTTGTTCAAATGTTCTGCAATATCTTTCATAACACATAGTGCATTATACCATAGTGCATTTATTTCAACAGTTTTTCCATTCCTTGGAGTTACTGGCTTTCCATTTACTTGTGCATCCATCCATGTATTTTGTGTTGTTGGTGTTCCTGTTGAGATTAGATAGTCTTTTTTATCTAAGTAAATATCATTTCCATCTAAGTCTGTACCATCAGTATATGCTGTTATTATTCTTTTTAATTTGTCGAATATTTTTTCTTCGACAAAGCTGTAATTGTTTGTGTACTTCAAGTATTTTCCTGTTGCTGCAATTAATAGTAATGATGCATCTGCACTATTGAATAATGGCATATCGTCATATTCATTGAATCCATTTGGTACGATTCCTCTACGTACTGATCTGGCATAAGTTAATAGTACTTCTTCTGCTTCTTTTATACGATTTGACATTAATAGTATTCCTTCAAATGCTATTAATGAATCCCTTCCCCAATCTAGGAACCATGGATATCCTGCTATAACTGTTGATAGTCCTGTTGATTCTCTTTTTACTATGAAATTATCAGATGCTATTATGTATTTTCTGACTAAATTTTTGTAGGCTTGTTGTTTTGATTCATCTGATAATTTTGTTTTTAGTAATTTTGAGTTTTCGATTAAATGATTTATTCTCAAATATTCATTGTCTATTACTTTTTTTCCATTGATTTTTAATATTGAATCAAAATCTATTCCATTTTTGCCATCTAGTGAACATACAAATGTTAGTTCTTTGTTTTCGTTTGGCTCTAGTTCAATTTCAAATGTTCCTGGTACTATATGATTTTCGAAGCAATCAAATCCTCTGTCATGTTCTGTTTTGTAAAACATATTGTAGAATATATCGTTGTCATGTTCAATATAATTACTTGATTTTACGCACATATTAATTTTTAACGGTTCTTCTTGCTGAAAACTTATCTGTACTCTGTCTATATCTGTTTTCTGTGTGTATGAAAAATTCTTATCCTTTGTTAATGAATGAAAATCCCTATTATTTATTAATGGTGTTATTTTAAATTTTGATTTTGAATCTTGATTTTTTATTTTGTAATGCACTATTACTGCATTTTTTCCATATAACATACATATTGATTTTTCAATTTTTGTATCTAATACATTAAATTTATATATTGGGATTATTTCTTTTTCAAATTCTTTCAAAAAAGTATATCCCTCTGTTACAGTATTTGATGTTGAGTTAGTGAATAGATTATAATTCACTCCATGTATTTCAATACTCTCATCTACTTTTGATAATATTAATTTTCTTTGTGATGGTGGATTTAATGGTGCTATTAATAAACCATGGTAACGTCTTATATTCATGCCTCCAATATCTGTTGATGCTGCATATCCACCTATACCATTGGTTATTAACCATTCTCTCATAACTGGAAATCTCCTTATTAATTATTTTATTCATTATTATTTTCTTGATTATTTTCTTTTATATCATTTTCGTCTTTTCTTATTGTTGCCATTCTTTCTTGGTATTTTGTTTTAAACTTACTCATTAAAGTGCTTCTTTCAAAAATACTTTTTCCAGATGCTCTAAATTTTAGTTCTTCCTTTTCACGCTTTTTTCTTTCTTTTTCTGTTTCTTTTAGCTTGTTATTTAATGTTATGAATTGGCTATCATTTTCCATATCATCAAATACTAATTCATCACATATTAATTGGATAATTGTTGATGCTATTATATCTGGATCATGTCTAATTAAGTCTCCTTCAATCTTTGATAAATTTCTTTGTATTAAACTTACACCTAATTCTTTAACATTTTGTACATCTGCTAATACTATATCTGATCCTTTTAGATTATATAATTGTATAAATTCTGGAACTATTTCGCCAGTATCATATATGCAGTAATCGATTATTCCTTTTCCTACATAATCAATTATTGCTTTGACATGGTCTGATAATGTATATTCATCTGTTTGTCCCATTTCAGTCATAATGTTACTTACATATATTTTTGTTGCTTTGCTTTCTTTTATTGATTTTGCAATTCCTTTTATTAATAAGTTTGGAATTACATTTGTGTATAAACTCCCTGGCCCAATTACGATAGCATCTGCGTCCATTATTGCTTCAATAACTCCTGGTGCAGGTCTTGTATTTGTTGGTGTTATATATACTCTTTGTATTTTTTTACCGTTTCTACTAACTTCCTCTGGTATTATTGATCTATCTTCTACAACACTTCCATCCTCTAATTCTGCACAAATTTTTATTGGATCCAATGTTACTGGAATTACTCTACCGGTCATATTTAGTATATTTCCTGCATTTTCAATTGATGAATTAAAATTTCCATTGACTTCTGTCATTCCTGCAATATATATATCACCGAAATTTAATCCTCTTAATTTTGGATTTCTAAATCTATGTGATAATAATGCTTCCATAGATTCTTCATCATTTGCTAATGCTATTATACCTTCTTTGATATCATTTATTGGTAGCATTTTTAATTCTTTGTTTGAATCTGATCTAATTTCACCATAGTCTGAAAGTGTTATAATTGCAGTTATATTATCTGTATAATTTTTTAATCCTCTTACAACTGTATTTAATCCACTTCCTCCACCTATTACTACTACTTTTGGTCCTTGGTGATATACTTTTTTATTAAATATTAGTGAATTTAAGTTATTTTTTTCATACCTTGTATCACTTTCTTCTACTAATATTTCTAACATTCTTTTTTGTCTTTGTATTGAACTAATTACTAATGCTAGTACTCCTAATACAAAGCATATTGAGATATTAATAAGATCTGTGTTTGTTATTGCTTTTTTTACTATTATATTTGCTATTCCATAAGTTATTAAAATAACACCTACTAAACTTAATAACATCCATCTTTTAACACCTTTTGTATTACTTATCCATTTCATTAAGCCCTTCATCGCCTATTATCCTCACTTCTGGCTTTATTTCATAGCCAAATTTATTAAATACAGTTTTTTTTACATGTTCTATTACTGCTAAAATATCTTTGCATGTTGCATTATCATAATTTATTACAAATCCTGCATGTTTTGTTGATACCATTGCTCCACCAACTTGATATCCTTTTAGTCCTGCTTCATCTATAACTTGTGATGTTATAAATCCTTCACCTCTTTTGAATGTACTACCTAAACTTGGATATTCTAATGGTTGTTTTTCTTTCCTTTTTGCTATATATTCATCCATTTGTGATTTTATTTCAACTGAATCACCTTTTTTTAATTTTAATTTTGTTTCTAATATTATTGATTTTACTGTTCCATTTTCAAATATACTATTTCTATATCTATAATCATGTTGTTCATTATTAATTGTTACTAATTTTAAAGTTTCTAAATCAATATATGTTGTTTCTACAATTATGTCTTTCATCTCATGTCCATAAGCTCCTGCATTCATTACGACTGCACCACCTATTGTTCCTGGAATTGCATCTGCAAATTCAAATCCTGTTATTGAGTTTTTTAACATAGTTGTTCCTACTGTTTTGTTTAAAGCTCCTGCTTCAATTGTTACATATACTTCATCATCGGATTTTTCATCAATTGTTATATTTTTTCCAGTAAACTTTAGTACTAATCCTCTTATTCCATTGTCTCTTACTAATGTGTTTGATCCATTTCCCATAATTGTTATTGGTATCTCTTTATTTTTTATATCTTCTAATTCTAGTATTTTTATTAAATCTTCTTTATTTTCAACTTCAACAAATATATCTGCTAATCCTCCAACTTTCATTGTTGTTCTTTTCTTCATTGGTTCATTATAAAATATTTTGTCTTTTGGTATTATATTTTCTAGACCTTTTATAGTCTCTATCTTTTTCACGCTTTCCCTCCATATTATAATTCCATAATATTTTATCATTACAACGTGACTTTTACAACATTATTACATATAATAAAATTTGATTTTTTGATGATTTATGCTTGTTATTTTTAGGAGGATGTTATATTATTCATATATTACTAAAAACGAATAAGGGGGAATTTATGGGTAATATAAATGTTTATTCTGGTCCTATGAAATCTGGTAAAACTCAAGAAATTCTTAATGAATATAAAAGACAGTTAATTGCAGGTAGAAGTGTTCAAATGTTCAAACCACTTATTGATACTAGAAATGGTGATTGCATTGCTGTTAGAAATGGCATTAATATTCCTGCTGTACTCATTAAAAGAATTGCTGATTTAAAAAAATATGATGTTGATGCTTATTTTATTGATGAATTTCAATTTCTTAAAGGTGATGTTTCTATCATTCAGGAGATGGCTGATAATGGAAAAAAATTCTTCATTTCTGGCTTAAATCTTACTTCTGAAAAAAAACCTTTTGGGAAAATGCCAGAACTTTTAGCTATTGCTGATAATATTAAGCTTCTTACTGCTATTTGTGATAATTGTAAATGTGATGAAGCTATTTATACATATTACAAAGCTGGAAATAAAAATTCTGAGATTATTATTGGTGATCATGAATATGGTGTTTTATGTAGAAGTTGTTATCAAGAACTTACTAATCAAGATTTAAATAATAATGTTATTAATAAATAAAAAAGAGAAGATTTTTTATTAAATCTCCTCTTTTTTTTGCTATGTTAAAATATTGCATATATTCCTGTAAGTACTATTGCTCCAAATACTATTGCTGGGCTTATTTGTACTTTATTTCCAAAGAAATCTACTGTAAATGTTGTATTTATTCTACTTCCGTTTACAAACTGGCTCCAATCGATGTTTCTTGGGTCTAATTTTTCCCAATCAATATTTCTTGGATCTAATTTTGTCCAGTCTATATTTCTTGGATCCATTTTTGATAAGTCTAATTTACTGAAATTAAATTTGTCCTTGCTCTTTCCATTATTTGTTGCTTTATTTATTTCGCCAATTAATGCTTCTTTTGTCATTAATTCGCCTGTTATTCTATCAACCATTCTATAACTATAGTCTGCTATAAATTCCATTGTTTCTCCTGGTTTTAAGCTCTTTATTGTTATATATTGATTTCCCATTTCAACTCCTCTTTTTGAGAAGAATCTTAGTTTTAAGAATGTATCTGTAATTTCTTGATTTGAATTATTTGTTATTTTTCCTCTAATTATTCCACCTTCTGTTGATCCTCTTGCTTGTGTTATTTGGATTAATGGTGAATTTCCTGGAATATTTAATTCTACTGTTTTATTTGATCTTGTTGATCTCATTATTAAATATGTTAATATGTTTACACTGAAATAAACTATTATAAATATAATGATATATTTAAAAACTTTGTGCATATATTTTCCCTCTTTTACATTTTTCTAAATACGCCTGCTACTCTACCTAATATCTGGCAGTCTGGAACTAAAATTGGATCCATTGAGCTATTCTCTGGCTGTAATCTTATGTGATCTTTTTCTTTATAAAAAGTTTTTACTGTTGCCGAATCATCTATTAATGCTACTACTATTTGTCCATTTTGGGCAACATTTTGTTTTTTTACCAATATATAATCTCCATCAAGTATTCCTGCTTCTATCATACTTTCGCCTGATACTGTTAGCATGAAGCTTTCTGAATTTCCTACAAAGTCTATTGGAATTGGGAATGTATCTGTAATGTTTTCAACTGCAAGTATTGGTTGTCCTGCTGTGATTTTGCCTATTACTGGAACACTTACCATCTCTCTACTTGAATAATATTCTTTATCTGGCTGTTTTATAGTTGTTTGTTCTGCTATAATTTCTTCACCTTTATAATCTTTTAATAATCTTAATGTTCTACCTTTTTGATTCTTTTTTGATATATATCCTCGTTCTTCCAAAGCATTAAGATATCCTTGCACTGTTGCTGTTGAGCTTAAACCTACTCTTTTACATATTTCTCTAACTGATGGTGGGTATCCATTATCAATTATGCCTTCTTGTATTGCTTTTAATATTGATCTTTCTCTCTTGTTTAGCCCATTTGCATCTCTTCTAGATTTATTCATTTTACAAAACCCCCGAAATTTATGTCTATTAAATTTATAACATAAAAATGGATGTTTGTCAAACAAAGGTTTTGGTTATTTTTTATAAATGATTGCTAATCCGTCTCCGACTTCTGATATTTCTGTATGTAATTCTTTATTTTCTGTGGCATTTTTTATGAATTCTCTTAAATGCGTTACTGCTGTTCTTTGCTTGTGCTTATTGTAATCACTCATTACATATCCTTTATATAAAACATTGTCTGCAAATATTATACCATTTTGATTTAGCATTCTTAGTGACTCTTCTAAAAATATTGGGTATTTACTTTTTGATGCATCTATAAATATTAAGTCATATTTATTGTTCATTTGTTTTAATATTTCTACAGCATCTCCTTCATATAAATTTATCTTTTTATTACCTTCTAATATCTTAATGTTTTCTTTTGCTTTGGCTATTCTTTCTTCATCTCTTTCTATTGTGTCTATTTCACCATCTTCTGTTAAAAGCATTGAAAAACATAATGCTGAATAGCCTGTTGCTGTTCCTATTTCTAGTATTTTATTTATTGTATTTTTATTTAGTTCTTTTAAGGTTTCTTTTATTTTTTGTAATGTTTCATCCATTATTATTGGTACATTTTCTTTTATTGCTAGTTCTTTGACTTTTTCTAATTTTCTTTCAAATTTTAATTTCATTTTTTCTTCCTTATTATGATTGCAAAAAATCGCCATTTAAATGTGGCGATTTTTTATATATTAGTTACTTGCTCTTTTAGCTTCTCTTTCACGAGTTTTTGTGTCAAGTATTTTCTTTCTGATTCTAATGTTTTCTGGAGTTACTTCAACTAATTCGTCTTCTGCGATGAATTCAATTGATTCTTCTAGTGACATTTTCTTAGGTGGTACTAATCTTAATGCATCATCTGCTCCAGATGATCTTGTATTTGTTAAATGTTTTTCTTTACATACATTTATTGTTAAATCTTCATTTCTTGAATTAATACCTACAACCATTCCTTCATATACTTCAACACCTGGTCCTATTAATAGTTCTCCTCTTAATTGTGCATTATATAATCCATAAGTGATTGATGTTCCTGCTTCAAATGCTACTATTGTTCCTCTTGTTCTTGATGTGATATCTCCTTTAAATGGTGCATATTCACTGAATACTGATGCCATTGTTCCTTCACCACGTGTATCTGTCATGAATTCTGTTCTGTATCCAATTAATCCTCTTGCTGGTATATTGAATTCAATTTTTGTGTGTCCTGGTTCTGCAGGTTCCATGTTTGTCATTTCACCTTTTCTTAAACCTAATTTTTGAATTACTGTTCCTACACAATCATCTGGTACATTTACTGTTAGATTTTCCATTGGTTCACATTTTACGCCATCAATATCTTTTAATATTACTTTTGGTCTTGCTACTAATAATTCAAATCCTTCTCTTCTCATGTTTTCGATTAATACAGAAATATGTAATTCTCCTCTGCCACATACTTCAAAGCTTTCGGCTCTGTCTGTGTCTTTAACTCTTAAAGAAACATTTCTTTCTAGTTCTTTCATTAATCTTTCTCTAATATGACGTGATGTTACATATTTTCCTTCTCTTCCTGCTAAAGGTCCATCATTTACTGAGAATGTCATTGATACTGTTGGTTCATCTATGTTTACAAATGGAATCTTTTCTGGATGATTTACATCACAAATTGTTTCACCAATGTTAATGTCTGAAATACCTGAAATTGAAACTATATCACCTGCTGGGACTTCTTCAACTTCTACTTTATTTAATCCTTCATATATGTAAACTTTTCCTACTCTTCCATTTACTGTTTTGTCTTCATCTTTACATACTACTACTGCTTGGTTTGCTTTTAAAATTCCTCTTTCAACTCTTCCTACAGCAAGTCTTCCTAAATAATCATCATATCCTATATTTGATACTAATAATTGCATATCACCATTAATATCTACTTGTGGTGCTGGAATTTCTTTAATTATTGTATCAAATATACAATAAATGTTGTCTGATTCGTCATCTAATTTCATTTTTGCAATTCCATTTTTAGCTGATGCGTATATTACTGGGAAGTCTAATTGTTCTTCTGTTGCATTTAAGTCCATGAATAATTCTAGTACTTTGTCTACTACTTTTAGTGGTTGTGCACCTGGTCTATCTATTTTATTTATTACAACTATTGGCTTTAAATCTAGTCCTAAAGCCTTTTTTAATACTTCTCTTGTTTGTGGCATTGGTCCATCAAATGCGTCTACTAATAGTACAACACCGTCTACCATTTTTAGAACTCTCTCTACTTCTCCTTCAAAGTCTGCGTGTCCTGGTGTATCAACTATGTTAATTTTTACTCCATTATAATGTACAGATGTATTTTTTGCTAAAATTGTAATTCCTCTTTCTTTTTCAATATCATTTGAGTCCATTACTCTTTCTGCTACTACTTCATTATCCCTAAATACTTTACTTTGTTTTAATAAAGCATCTACTAATGTTGTTTTTCCATGATCAACATGGGCTATAATTGCGACGTTTCTTATATCTTTATTTTCCATTATTCCTCCCTGTTTTTGTCATCTTCATTTTTTTCTGTTTCAAATGAAGTTCCTTCTAATTCTCTTATTGATAATTCCATTTTGTGGTTTTCTTTATCTAATCCGATTATTTTTGCATTTATTTTTTCGCCTATTTTTAATTTATCTTCTGGTTTTGCGATTCTTTCTGTTGATATTTGTGAAATATGAATTAATCCTTCTACTCCTTTTGTTACTTCTGCAAATGCTCCAAATGTTGTCATGTTTTTAATTGTTACATTTACAACATCTCCTACATTTCCTTCAAATGTTTCCCATGGATTTTTTTCTTTGTCTTCATATCCTAAACTCATTTTCTTATTTTCTGAATCTAATTCTTTAATGAATACATTTACTTTTTGTCCAACTTTTAAATATTTTTCTGGTTTAGCATTGTGTTCCCATGTTATTTCCGAAATATGTAATAATCCTTGTACTGATGATCCTAAGTCAATGAATGCTCCATAATTCATAATGCTTGCTACTATTCCTTCGAATTTATCTCCGACTTTTACTGTTTCCCAGAATTTATTTACATTATCAATTTTAGCTTGTTTTTCTCGATCACGTTTGATTTTTTTACATGATAATAGAACATTGCCTTCTCCATCATTTGTTTTTAATACTATTGCTGTTATTTCATCACCTATTTTTACTTCATCTTCTGGATTACAATTTTCGTCATAAGAATATTCATTTTTTGGAATTATTCCATCACTTTTATAATTTATGTCTAAGTAAATTTCTCCCTTTGAACTGATGTATATTACTTTACCAGTTACTATTTTTCCTAATTTTTCATCGTTTTCCTTCATTGAATTATTTAATAATTCTTCGAAGTTATTGTTATTATCTTCCATTCTTTTTTCCTTCTCTTTTTTTGCTTTTGAAATTATAGTTTATTTTTCTTCCTTTGTCAATGAAACTATTTGTTTCATTAAGTCTTCGGTTGCTTGTGTTAGCCATTCTGAATCTTTTTTATCATATTGTTCTAAATCCATAGGTTGACCTATATTATATTTGATTTTTTTAAATGGTTTAAAGTCACCTATAATTCCTACTGGTACTATTTTTGCATTTGTTTTATTTGCTAAGAATATTGCTCCATTTTTAGGCTTTTCATGTTTGTCCATTCCATGTCTTGTTCCCTCTGGAAATATTCCTAATGTTTCTTTATTTTTTAATGCTTTTAAACAAATTTTTATTGAATTTACATCATTTCCTTCTCTATGTACTGGTATATTTCTATATACATATCCAAAACTTCTCAATATTCCATTTTTTAACCATAAATCACGTTTTGTGATGAATCTTATTTTTCTTTTTGAGAATAATTCAAGTCCTATTGCATCCATTGCATGTACGTGATTTCCACACAATATTACTGGTCCTTCTAATTCATTAAATTGTTTCGCATTTATAAATTTAGGTCTATATACTAGCCAATATAGTGTTTTTAAAATTGGATCATAGATTAATTTTAAAAATTTTGTATAAAATTTTAATTCTTTGTCATTATATGCTTTTTCAAAAATTTTTATTTCTTTTTTCTTTTTGTCAATTACTTTTGAGGCTTGTTTTAGCATCTTATTAATACTCATATTTGTTGTATCTAAATAATAGGCATCTTCTGCTTGTACTAATGGTGATACATCTGAGGTTGTGTCATTTAAATCTCTTGATGCAATATTTTCTTTGACCTCTTCCCATGTTGATTCAATACCTTTTTGTTGATTTTGTTTAAACCTTCTATTGACTCTTGCATCTAATGATGCATTCATAAATATCTTTACATCTGCGTTTGGGAATACTTTTGTTCCAATATCTCTTCCATCAAGTATAACATCATGTCCTTCTGCCATTCTCCTTTGTAATCTAATCATGGCTTCACGTACAATTGGTATATGTGATACTTGTGATACTCGATTATTTACTGGTGCTTCTCTTATTTCTTTGCTGACGTCTCTACCATTTAAAAATGATTTGCCATCATCAAATTTAATGTCTACTTCATCTAACTCTTTTTTTATTAATTCGATATCATCATCTTTTATGTTTTTTTCAATAAAATCTAATGTTAGGCATCTGTATATTGCTCCTGTGTCAATATTCATTAATTTGTATTTTTTAGCTAATAAATTTGCTAATGTGCCTTTTCCAACACCTGTATATCCGTCTACTGCAACTATAAATGACATTTGTTTACTCCTCTTTAATCTACTTCTTTTGTAATATCTTCAATATTTGGAAGCTCTCCTATTACTGGTAGAGATATTTTCTTTGCTACTATTTTAAATTCTGTGACATTCATTCTTGTTTGTCGCTCTATATCTCTAATGCATCTTTCTTTAAACTTCTTTAATTCTGTGATTATATTGAATCCATATACTATTTCAACTTCAATATATACATTTGGTCCTTCTTCTGATTTATTTACTCGTATTCTTATTATTTTACTAATTGATTTTATATCTTTTGCTTGGACTTCAATTATTTGTTTAAACACATTATCTGAAATTGTGAAATTTCCTATATAATTAAAAGTTGGTCTAATTATTGACTTTTCTGCTATATATGGATTTCCATTTAATCCTTGTGATTTGAATATCTGAAGTGGATCTAATAAATATCCTGAGAAATCTTTTTTTAATTCAAATGTTGGAACTGGAATTACATGCTTTCCTTCTGTTGTTCTTATTCTTTTTGCATTTTCAATTTCCTCTTCTGTTGCAACATCTGTTATATATATAGTTTTCTTTATCGGTGGCAATCCTAAATTTTCGGCTATTGTTTTAACCATTTTATCAGAAGTTCCTAGTATTAAAATTGATTTAGGATTTAATTTAATTATCGCTTCTTGCATTTCTGCCTTTTGATTTGCGTCATTAAACAATGCTTTTTTTATTGTTTCAATTTTTGTTGGAGCTTTTTTTGCAGATTGCCCTGCAACTATTGCATTTTCCTTTACCAATAATCCATCGTCTATTATAAATTTAATATTGTAGGCTCCTGCGACCATTTGTGCTCTATAACTTTTTCCTGTTCCAGATGGCCCTACAAATGCATATACTTCAATATTTTCCATTTCTTTCATTTTCATCTTCTACTTTTTATCATCTTTATTTATTGTATTTATATCAACTTTTCTAACATGCTCTATTTTTTCCCATGTTGTTTCTCTCTTAAATAAACATTTAAAGTTTATTAATAGCCAAGATCCTAAGAATAATGGGTATAGTATTAGGCCTTTCATCATTTTTTTAATTGGTCTTTTATCTATTATCATTACAAATATCGCTGTAAAAATCGGTAATATAAATGTTGGTATTATAAATTTTAATATGTTTAATGTAAAATCTGCTGTTGACATTCCTTTTGTTAAATAAAATACTGCGTTTAATAGTAATAGTAATATTGTTATTACAAACATCGGAATGCTTCCTAACATATATAATAATCCGTCAAAGTTTGTTAATGTTTTATTTTCAAATGTTGATCTTGTTAATGGTTTTGTATATTCTGCTAAGCATTGAATATGTCCTATTGTCCATCTTGCTCTTTGAGACCATGATGGTTTGAATTTTACTGGTTGTTCATCATATACTATTGCTGTTGTTGCCCAACCTAACTTCTTTCCTTTGATTATTGTCTTTAATGAAAATTCTATATCTTCTGTTAATGTCTTTGTTTTCCAGCCTTCATCTTTGATTGCTGACATTTTTACCATAAAACCTGTTCCATTTATTAATGGTGATAATCCTGCATTGTAACGTGCTAGGTGATAGAATCTATTCATTGTCCAATAAAATATTGCATATCCTGCTGATACCCAACTATCATCTGGATTTTTGATATCTCTATATCCTTGAACAACTTCTTCTCCTTGGCATAAATGTTTATTCATCTCTGTAAAAAAGTGCTTATCTACGACATTATCTGCGTCAAAAATACAAAATGCATCATAATCTGCTTTTGGATCATTTAATATTTTATTTAAAAACACTTGTAATGCTGCACCTTTTGTCTTTTTAGCTGGATCTGCTTCTGTTCTTACAAAAACATTTGCTCCTGATTCTCTTGCAATTTGCTCTGTCTTATCAGTGCAATTATCTGCTATTACATATATGTCATAATCTTTACTGTCATATGTTTGATCTTGTAAGCTTGTAATTAGATTTCCAACAACGGCTTCTTCATTATGTGCTGGTATTATTGCTAAAAATTTATGCTTTTTATCAACAATATATGGCTTATCTTTAATTTTTACTAATGCAAACAAGCTTATTACTAATTGGTATATCCAATATACTGTTATTAACCATACTAAAGCTTGTTGTAAAAAGTATAAAAATTGCATACCACGTCTCCTATCAATAGAAATTCTTTTCAATTATACTATATTTTCATTGTAATTTCAATGTTTTGAATTTCCATACTATCTTATTTTATTAAACATATTTTTAATTCATTTAATGTTTCATCCCAATAATCTTCATATAATATTGCAATTATACTTTTGGCTAAAGGTGATACATTTTGTTCATCTAATGATTTCTTAGGATTATACTCAAAGAAATATCCTCTTTTTTGATTTTCATTGAATAATTTATATAATTCCATTGGAACTTTTTCATAATATTCTCTTGGAACTTGTTCTAATATACTTAAAACTTCTGCATAAGCTATTCCATAGTCTCTACTATTCATATTATTCTCCTATTTCTTTATTAATAGATCTATTTGTAAATTTAATTCTTTTCTAATTTCATTAAGTGTTTTTGTGTCATTTAAACTTTTTTCAACTTCATATCTTAATTGGCAAATATTTTTTGATTCGACTGGGAAAGCTTTAAAAATCAAATCTTTAAATCTTTCTTGTCTTTCTTCTTTTTGAAGTATTCCTTTTAATGCTATTTTTCCATTTTGAGTTAACATAAGTCTCATTTTTTCTAATATTCTCTCAATATCTGAATCAGTGATTTTCTTTAACTCTTTACTATTTTTTATACTGTTTGCTTCTCTTTCAGCTTGCATTATAATTTCTTCATATTCAAAGTTTTGTCTATTTATTTCTTCTTTTAATATTTCTTTTGCTTTTGAATAAAATTCAAGATTATCTTCTATAAAATGTAGCATATCTACACTTTTTCCATTGTAATTATATTCTTCTAATCTATTTATTATTTTATATGATTTCGTTAAAAATTTAGCTATCATCTTATCTTTTTGTAATGATGTGAATATTCTATTTGCCACCCATGATTCTGAGTCATCTTGAGCTTTTTCTAGTGAATCATCTTTGACTTCATGTAGAATTTCTCTTATTATATATTTTTCTATTTGATTGTTAAATTTGTCATGTGTGAAGACTTTGTAAATACTTTTTTCTGAATTAAATTCGTAATTGTATACTCCTTTGAATACTATAAAATCAGTTGTTTTCATTGTCATTCTTATTTTTCTTAATTCTTCATTAAATGTTTTTATGTCTGGTTTTTCATTTATATATGAATTAATATACATTGTATCTCTTATCATGTGAATTACTTGTTCTAATTGTAAATCATCAGTTGGTATTATATTTACTTCTGCTATTTGTAATAAATACTGATATAGTTGTTTTCTTGCCTTTGTTATGTCTTCTGGCAATTCTTGTACTAAAAATTTATTTTTGATTTTTTCTAATAATTCTTCTCTTTTTATTCTTTTGTTTGTTAATCTTTCTATGGATCTACAAAATTCGTATAAATATATAATATTCTTTAATTTTTCTTCTTCTGAAAAATTAGAATTATTTTGCTTTTCTATTATGATATAATTAATCATTTCTCTAATGTATTTTAATATCTGCTTTTCATCATGTGTCTCATACTTTTTTAATAAATCTATTAATTCCATATTTTCTCCTTTGCATACATTGATTTTACTCTTATATTCTTATTTTTTCAATATGTTCAGGCTTTTAATTCTTTTATTTTATCCCTTATTTTAGCCGCATTTTCGAAGTCTAGTTCATCTGCAAATTTAATCATTTCCTGTGTTAATCTATTTATTGTTTCTTCAACTGTTTCACCTTTTTCAATTTTATATTCTGCATCATCTTCTGCTACTTGATACGTTGCTCTTATTGATTCTCTTATTGCTTTATTTATTGTTTTTGGAGTAATATTGTGTTCTTTATTATATTTTTCTTGGATTTCTCTTCTTCTATTCGTTTCTTTTATTGCTTTTTCCATTGAGTCTGTTAATTCATCTGCATACATTATTACTTTTCCATCTGTGTTTCTTGCTGCACGACCAATTGTCTGAATTAATGAACGTTCTGAACGTAAAAAGCCTTCTTTATCTGCATCAAGTATTGCTACTAATGATACTTCTGGAATATCTAGTCCTTCTCTTAATAAGTTTATTCCTACTAACACATCAAATTTCCCTAAACGTAAATCTCTTATTATTTCACTTCTTTGGAGCGTTTTTATATCTGAATGCATATATTGTACTTTTATATCAATGTTTTTCAAGTATCCTGTTAGATCTTCTGCCATTTTTTTAGTAAGTGTTGTTACTAAAACTCTTTCTTCTTTTTTAATTCTTTCATTTATTTGCTCAATTAAATCATCTACTTGAATATCTATTGGCTTTACTTCTATTTTTGGATCTAATAGTCCTGTTGGTCTTATGATTTGTTCTACTGTTGCTTGTGAATGCTCTTTTTCATAATCTCCTGGTGTTGCACTTACGAATATACATTGGTTTATTCTTTCTTCAAATTCATGAAATTTTAATGGTCTATTGTCAAATGCTGATGGCAATCTGAATCCATAGTTTACAAGTGTCTCTTTTCTCGCTCTATCTCCATTGTACATTGCTCTTACTTGTGGTATTGTTGCATGTGATTCATCTATTAATAATAAGTAATCTTCCGGAAAATAATCAAATAATGTAAATGGCGTACTTCCTGGCGCTCTGCCACTTATGTGTCTTGAATAATTTTCAATTCCTTGACAAAATCCTGTTTCTTTCATCATTTCAATGTCAAAGTTTGTTCTTTCTTCAATTCTTTGTGCTTCTAATAGTTTATTATTTTCTTTAAAATACTCAACTCTCTCTTTTAATTCTTCTTCTATTGTTCCTATTGCTTTTTGCATTTTTTCATCTGTTGTTACATAGTGAGAATTTGGGAATATCATTACATGCTTTCTTTCACCTTCTACTTTTCCTGTTACTGAATTTACTTGATCCATTCTTTCAATTTCATCGCCCCAAAAACTTATTCTTATTACTCCTGTTTCTCCTTCTGTTGATGGAAATACTTCTACTACATCTCCTCTTGCTCTAAATGTTCCTCTTTTTAAGCTTAAGTCATCTCTTGTATATTGTAGTTTTATTAATTTTTTTAATAATTCATTTCTGTCTTTTATCATTCCTGTTCTTAATGATATAATCATATTTTCATAATCGATTGGATCTCCTAATCCATATATACATGATACTGATGCTACTATTATTGTGTTTCTTGTTTCAAATAATGATGCTGTTGCTGAATGTCTTAATTTATCTATTTCATCATTTATTTGTGCATCTTTTTCTATATATGTATCTGATACTGGTACATAGGCTTCTGGTTGATAAAAATCGTAAAAACTTACAAAATATTCTACATTGTTTTCTGGAAAAAATTCTTTAAATTCACTATATAATTGGCCTGCTAATGTTTTATTATGTGCTAATACTAATGTTGGTTTTTGTGTTTTTTCAATTATGTTTGCCATTGTGAATGTTTTTCCTGATCCTGTTACTCCAAGCAATGTTTGAAATTTCTTTCCTTCTTCTATTCCTTTTACTAACTTGTCTATTGCTTGTGGCTGGTCACCTGTTGGTTTATATTCTGAGTGTAGCTTAAACATTTATTTTCCTTTCTAATTTAAGATTAGCCCAAGTTAATATTAACTTGGGCTTTTAATTATCTTGCTTTAAAATTTGTTAATTCTACTTCTTTACTATCTTCAGTTATATTAATTATTGTCAAACTTGCGTAATCTGCTTTAAAATTTCTTACTCTATTGGTCCATATTTTTCCTGTTATATGGCTACATATTACATTTATTACTCCATTATGTGTTACAAATGCTATTGTTTCATGTTCTTTATTTTCTTCAACTAATTCATTAAATGATTTTATAACACGTTCTCTAAATTCTATTGGACTTTCTCCTCCTGGATATCTTTCATTCATTTTTAATGCTCTAAAATATACTCCTGGATATTGCTTTATTGCGTCTTTTACTTTCATTCCTGCTAATACGCCATTATTCATTTCTCTCAATTTTCTTGTGTATTCTATTGGTAAATGTAATTTGTTGTTTATAATTTTTGCAGTTTGTCTTGTTCTCACTATATCACTTGATATAATCTTTTCTATTTTAAAATCTTTTTGCCTTTTTTCTAAATAATTTGCTAACTTTGATACTTGTCTTTTTCCTCTACTTATAAGTGGCAAGCGGTTCCATCCGCCTTTATAACGTTCATCGTCTTCACCATGACGTATTAAAAATATTTTCATTGTCACCTCCATAATTGTTTGCATTATATCATAAATTAGTTTATATAAAAAGAGCCATACATATATTTATGTATGACTTGCTATTTTTCCTTCTATATATTTTGCATCATCCAAATGCATTGGTATTATTTTAGTTCCTTTTTTTGATATTTCAATTAATTTTGGTAGGATATCATCAAATTTTAAATGCACTTCTCCTCCATATCTTGATAAATCTATATATAATTCTTCGGCATTTTCTAATTCTTTTAAAAATGGTTCAATTGTATTTGTATCAGATGTATAAATTATTTTTTTGCTATTAATTTCTGCAGTAAATCCATATGTATCTAATTCTTTGCAATGATTTGTTTTGATAAAGTCAAAATGTTTTATATCTTTAGTTTCTAATTTTTCTGATAAAGTATACATGTCTTTTGTTACACCGGTTATTTTTAAAAAAGTTTGTATATGTTCACATTTTGAAATTATATTTATTATCTTCTTATAAATATAATATGCATATAATATGATTTGTGGCAAACTGCCTGAATGGTCTGTATGTAGATGCGTGATTACTATATTTATATTATTAAATTTACTTAAATCAAATCTATGTTTTATTTCATTAAACACAGTAAATCCTGCGTCAATGATTGTTAAATTATTATTTTCTTCTATATACCATGAATTATTATTATCTCCAAATCCTGAATCTTTTCCTATATTTTTTAATATTGTTTCCATATTTATTTCCTTATTTTATAAACTTTCTTTATATTACTATATTTTTATATTTTAAACAATTATTTTATATACAAATTTTATTGATTTTTTATGTTAATTAGTATATAATTTATAGGAAATTTTTAACTTGTTGTTTGTGACTATCACGTAGGGTCACTCGTTTTTTACACCAAGGAGGTGTTTATGGAAATTTTATTGTTATTCATAGGATTGCTGACTTTGATAATTGTTTTAGATGTTTTAAAAGTCAGTAAAATTATCAGATTGGCGGTTGTCGTTGATATCATTACAGTAATTATGATATTTTACGTAGACAAACAAGTACCATCTGTCTACTATCTGTTTTATGTATTATCTCTTTTCATATACATATGTTATATGTCTGGAGTGATACTAAAAACTAGTTTGATACATGGTCGGAACTATCGGTTTGCTCTGATATTAGTCCTTATAGGCTTATGTATTGTAGCAATGAAGCTTTTCGAGGACAAATTTTGCCCGGTCAATTATGACTATGGACTAAACTCCTCGAGATTAGTCCAGGTTCTCGGATCTGCTGTAGTGTTACTGTTCATTGTTGATGAGTTAAAATTACTTGTTAACAATGATTAACTTTGGAGGTGTATATGCTTTACAATATGTTATTTCTTTTTATTTTGTTGTTTGCCATCTTTTATATGGCTACAACAACAACTAGTCAGAGCGGAAAATATCTTTTTTCATTATTGGTATTATTGTTCTTGGCAGCAGATTTAAATCTGCATGACCCTGAGATAACATTAATTATGTATGTTGTTTTAGGGGCAATAGGCTTTGGAAAGTCACTAATCGACTTTTCCTTCATAAGTCTGCCAAAGAATGTGATGTCATTATTCTTTCTATCATTGGCGCTGTTTTCAATAAGTAACGCCCTAATGATGAAAGATAAGGCGGCAGTTTGGATATCTACAGGAGGTAAATTCACTACTCTTGTGTTAATATTTTGGCTGCTAAACTTATTTGATTTGATTCAGATAAGTTACTTGCGACACTTCTTCTTTGTGCATTTTATTCAAAAACGCAAAGAAAATAAACAGAAGAAAGACCAAAAAGATAAGAAAAAAGAATAACAAAAACCTGTTGGACAATTGTCCAGCAGGTTTTCTTATTTTTGATTATCGTTTGTTATATTTCCATTTTGATCTAATGATATTTTCTCACCTAAATATTTTGCTTTTATTTTAAACATACATTGGAATATATCTTTATTTCTAGCTAAGATTTCTCGTAACTCTCTGCTTAAGTCACCTACATAATTGTGTTTTGTTGCTGATATACCATCTGATTGAATTCCTAATTGTTGTCCTATGTATAGAGCTCTATATAAGTGATATTCTTGTGTTACAAGAATTGCTTTTTTTACATTAAATACTTCCTTTGCTCTATACATTGTTTCATAAGTTGAAAATCCTGCATGATCCATGAATATATCTTCTGCTGGTATTCCTTTCGAAATTGCATAATTTTTCATTACTGTTACTTCATCATAATATTTTTTTCCATGGTCTCCACTCATTATTATTTTATTAATGACTTTGGCATTATATAATTCAATACATGTATTAAGCCTGTCTTTTAACATATCACTTGGTGTTTTACCATAAACTCCAGCTCCGAAAACGATTGCACAATCATATTTTTCTTTTTCAGATTTCTTTTTAATTTCGGATTGTGTTAATATTCTTTTTTTAGTTATGTTTATTACATATACATTTAATGTCATTATCGATAATAATATCGCTATAAAAATAATGCCAAATGTTGTTAATATAATTTTTATTTTTTTCATCTTACGCCTTTATATTATTAATTGTTTTTTCCAGTGAAGTCATAATATGTCTTTGGTTCAGTATCATTAATTCCTTTTAATTTCATCATTTCATTAATTGTTACAAATTCAAAGCCCCTGCTTCTTAATTCTGGCATTGCTGCAATTGCTCCTTCTACTGATGTTTTATATATGTCATGCATTAATACAATTGCTCCATCTTGTGCGTGTTTTAAAATTTCATTTTTTACAGATTCTGCATTTCTTGTTTTCCAGTCAAGTGTATCTATTGACCATAAAATAATATCTCTATTAGCTATTTCAATAACTGTTTTGTTCTTATTTCCATAAGGTGGTCTTATTGTTGATGGCTTTATTCCGATTTCTTTATATACTGCATCATCTGTTTTATAGATTTCTTCTGCGATTTGATATTTATCTAATCTTGGTAAGTTTAAATGATTATATGTATGACTTCCAATTTGGTTCCCTTCTGAATATGCATATTTTAATCCTTCACGATTTGAATGTGCTCTACTTCCTAGTACAAAAAATGTTGCTAGTCCATTATATTCTTTTAGTGCATTTACAATTCTTTTGTCATTTTCTGTACTTGGACCATCATCAAATGTTAATGCTATTAATTTTTTTCCTCTGAATTGTTCTATATTTCTTGTTTTTGGTTGAATTTTAGCTTCGTCGTTTGAAGTAGTGTTAGTTGTTTCTACTAAATATTCTGGTTTTAATATTCCTTTTAATTCTGATAATGGAATCTTAGTTTCTATTTCACCATTTGACCAACTAATCAATTCCATTCTTGTATATGTTATTATCAAAAAATTATTTTCAATTCTAAAATGTTCAAAATTATAATTACTTAACTCTTGTTTTAAATCATCTTCACTATATGTTATTGATTTTTCTGTTTTTAATTCTTCTAACGTTTTATTTGTATAATGATATACTACTAGTGCAAACTTATCCTTATCTTCTAGTAAGTCGTTGAAAGACACTCTTGAATTATCTGATTCTTTATAATACATTGACTTTAATCTAGTTTCATAGTGGTTTCCACCATTGAAAATATATGTTGATGTTCTTATTTCTTTTATACCATCAAATTCATATTCTTGATTTGTTGATCTTAATTCATATTTTATATTATTATTGTCTGCAGCTTTATAATTTTTTACTTCTTCTAGAAATCCTTGTTTTATATCTTTTAAATATGTTTCTATTTCATTTTCCATTTCTGCTGTTGGTAATTTAGGTACATCTATACTTATATCATAATTATCTGTTGCAATATTCCAACTCTCTTTTTCAGAAGTTTTAGATTTTCTTATTGCTAATATTATACTGCCTACAATTATTGCTATCATTATTAATAATAAAGCAATTTTTTTTGTGTTTAATTTTCTCTTGTTTCTTACTTTTTTATTCATAATTCCTCTATCCTAAATAATTTATTTTTCATTTATAATTTTATCTTTATTTGTTTGCATTTTTATTAATACTACTATATTAGCTACTATTGTTGCAAAGTCAAATGTAGCAGATGTATATGATTTTATTAATGTATCATATATTAACCACATTGTCATTGTTGCTATTAATAATAGTTTAAATTTTTTTACATCTTTTAAATCCATTAAAAAAATATATACTGCATTTGCTAATAATGGTAGATATCCAATAATCCCCTCTGTGTTTAACTTAATTGCTATTATTGATGATATTAATGTTAATGCTATTTTTATAGGCGTCTTTAGCCATTTCTTTTGATACAGGAGATTTCTTATTAATCCTGCTGTATTACTTATGGCGCCTGATATTCCTCCTAATATTATATTACTTATTATTAAAAGTATTATTTGTACATTCTGCGCTATTAATATTTGATTTTTCTTTTTTAAAATTCCTGAATACACCATAAATAATGATGCTAGAAGTGCTACTGCATTTCCTATTATTAAAGTTTTGTTCATTATATTTCCTTTGTATGTTTAGTCTAAATTAATATAACATTACAAATATGTTTTTTCAATATATTAAATGATAAAAGCAGATGTTTTTAAGCATCTGCTTTTACACATGTTACCTCCTCCTATAAACCACTTTTTGATTGAATGTTTTTTCGTAAATTCCATCACATTCAATCTCACAGTATTCAAGGAGTTCCTTGAGTGTTTCCGTGGTTTCCGAATAATTGCCACTTGTTACAATCGGCACCAAGATTTGATAGCTTTCGCCATCTTTTTCACTGTAGCCATAAATTGTAAGTGGATATTCATCTTTGGACTGTATATCTTCTGTCCTCAATGAAATTCCCTTATTCGGAGTATGAATCTTTACACGATTCACCGTTTGAAATCCACCATAGGATTTCTTCAGTCGAGCTTTCGTAGCGTCCTCGACTTCATGTGCAGTTGTCGCTATGATTATTGACGTATGCACGTTTTACCTCCTGCCATTAGGCTAAAAAGGTGATGTGATAACATTCACATCGTTAATGAGTGTCTTAAATACTATGTCACCTTATATTCATTTTGTCAATGTTTTTTTATAATTTGAAATATTTTATTATAAAAGTTGTTTTATCACTATTTGATTCTACTGAAACAATTCCATTATTGCTCTCAATTATTGTTTTTGATAGTGATAAGCCTATTCCTATACTTTCATTTGATGAGTTTTTTCCTCTATAAAATCTTTCGAATATGTGTGGTAAGTCTTCTTTTGATATACCTTCACCATAATCTGTTATTGTTATGTATGAATACACACTATTATTATTATATTTAATATCTATTTGAGTATTTTCTTTTGAGTGCTCTATGCAGTTTTTCAAGATATTTGTTATTGCTTCTATTTGCCATAATAAATCACAGTTTAATTTTATTTCTTTATTACCTTCAACATTTATTTTTATATTCTTTAAGTCTGCTAATGATCCTGTGTTTTTTATTGCTTCGTCAACTATTTGTTTTAAATAAATATCTTGTTTTATAAATTGCACTGTATTACTGTCAAATTTTGAAAGTTTTAATATTGATTGAATTAATGATTGTATTCTTGTAGTTTCTCTTTTTAAATCATGCAAAAATTCTACTCTTGTTTGATAATCCATTTCTGGATTGTCTATTAGATTATCTAGAATTATTAAAATTGATGTTAATGGTGTTTTTAATTGATGTGATATGTCTTCTAATGCTCTTTTTAGATTTATTTTATCTTTTAATGTATTACTTGCATTTTCTCTTAACATTACTGTTACTTTATATAGTTCATTTTTTAAAATCGATAATTCTTCTTCTGAATTTTCATCTATTTTTAATGTATAATTTTTATCATTTATTGCTTCTAAATATTTTGTTATTTTATCTATCTCTTTATCCTGTTTTCTTTCGTATAAAATAAAGACTATTAACAATGATATAGATATTGTAATTAATAAAATTATTTCTATTTTTATAAATTTATTATTTATTTTATTATTTTCTAATATTACTGTATTTTTTTCTAGATCTATCCCGTATTTTTTTAGTGAATTGTTTTGTGGTATTTTTTCTGAATTCAATATTCCTATTATTTCATCAGTTGATATTTCTGGATATTTACTTTGTATTACATCTATTATTGATGCAATATTTTTATTAAAGTTTTTAGTATATTCTTTATATTCATATATATTAATGATTGCCATAAATATTGAAAATATTATTGTTATGACTAGTGAGATTATAATTGATTTTTTTAATTCTATTTTATTACTCATCTATTCTATATCCTATTCCTTTTACTGTTGTTATTATATTACTTCCTAATTTATTTCTTATTCTTTGGAAATATACTGTTATTGTATGATCATCTACATCATTTCCTGTCCATTCCCAGACCTTATCTAATATTGTATTTCTATTTACTACTTTGTTTATATTATTAAATAATAATGCTAATAATTTTATTTCCAAGCTTGTTAAATTTATTTGATTTTCACCTTTTAATACTATCATTTTGTCTATATCAAAGCTAATATCTCCAGCTTTAATCACAGTATTCTTCTTGGCTCTAAGTAATATCTTGTTTATTCTAGCTAATAATTCTTTTGTCGAGAATGGTTTTGTTAAATAGTCTTCTGCACCAATCATTAATCCTTTTACAATATCATTTTCATCATCCCTTGCTGTTAAAAATATTGTTGGAATTTGTGATTTTTTAATAGTATGTTCATATAATTCATATCCAGTTCCATCCGGTAAATTTATATCAAGTATTGCTAAATCTATTTCTGGTTTTGTGTTTAAATATTCTTTAGTTTCTTTTATTGTTTCGAATGCTATTACTTTGTAATTATTTGTTTCTAATGAATATTTTAGACTTTTTGACATTACTTTGTTGTCTTCTATTAGCAGTATATTCATGTATTTCTCCTTTATTCTATATGAATTTATATTTTAGTGTATTTCAAAATTTATCTATCAATATTTGGTTCTTGGTATTTTTCTTTAATGATTTTTAAAGATTTTTCTGGTGTAATATTTGGATTACTGGCTAAATAATAAATCTCTAAAAATTCTTTTTCTGGGTTTCTTGTTTTATCTAATTTGTCTGAAATATATTGGCCTATGACGTATCTTTCACTTTCTTTAAAGTACAATTGTCTTTTAGTTAATACTTTCATTAAAAAATATTTGATACACTCTTCTCTTGTTGTAAAGTTATTAATATGTTGTTTTTCATCAATCATTTCCAATACTCGTTTTTTTGTGATATATTTACCTTTTTTTCTCATATCAATTAGTGCTATTTCCATTAATGTTTTACTTGCTACATCTTGGCTATCTCTTAGTCTCCATTCTTTAAGTAGATTATAGTCATTTTGTGTTATTACTTTATTTTTCACTAGCCATTTGCTAAATAAGTTTTCAATTATTAATGTTGGTGATTCACTTAAATATCTATATGCAGAATTTGTATTCATTGCATCAGAATATCCCATTGCATGTACCATCTCATGTAAAAGTGTTATCATATTCTCTATTTTATCATGATAATTTATATATGCTTTTCCTTTTTCACAATATGGTTTTATATAATTTGGTAGTATATTTAATGTTTTTTGATTATTATTGTTTTGATAAACTAAGTTCATAAATTGGTCTGCGAGTGTTGAATCTATTGTTGTTAAAAATTGATGAGCATATTTTATTGCATCATTTATACTAATATTCTTTGACCATTCTTTCTCTTTAATTTCCGGATGCCTTTGTTTTAATACCTCTTCACATATCGGCTTTATTGTTTTAAAATTTTCAATATATGATTTACAATCTGGGTGTTGAATGTACTCGTCTATTAATTTATTCATTTCTCTTTCTTCTGAATCTAATTGTTCTGGAGATATATTTTCTGTATTATTAGTTTTTGAATTTAAAAAATCTCTATTCATAAATTCTCCTTATCTGTTTGATATTTATTATATTATATGACATAAAAATATAATAATCTACATATTCCAGCTATTTATTGCAATATATAAAGAGCTAGATTACATCTTTAAATGCAATCTAGCCCTATTTAATTAATTATTTTATTTGTTTAATAAATCATTGATTTTAAAAGTCTTGTTTGTTAAAACATTTTTCAAGCTTAAAGTTGATTGTTCAATAGTAAATATTCCACAAATTATTTTTTTATTCTTCATTTTATCTCCTTTCTAAAGATTTAGGTTTTAATGTAAGGTTACCTATAACTTTTATAGCTTATTTAATTTATTATCATTTCTCTTTCTATTCAATCAAATTATATCATGTTTTTTTTTGCAATTTAATGATTCTATAACATTGAGTTACAGTAGCATTATAATTTGTTCTATTTTATACTTTTAAATTACATAATAAAAAGAGGGAAATTCCCTCTTTTCAAACTTATATATTTTCATTTCTAATTGTTTCAATTGTATTTTGTTTTTTTATTTTTATTAATGAATATTGCATTATGCTTGCAATTAAAACTATTACTGCTATTGCTGAATATAGTATTGGCTTTAATGGTATTTCAAATGGCATATTTCCTGCTTGATAAATACCATATGAAATTGCTGTTCCTAGAGGAATTCCGAAAAATAGTGATTTGATTCCTATGAATAATGTTTCTAGTCTGATCATTCTATTAAATTCTTTATTTGTCATTCCAACTGATCTTAATATTGCAAATTCTTGTTTTCTTAATTCCATACTTGTAGTAATTGTGTTTACTATGTTTGTGACTCCTATTAATATTATTATGATTATGAATCCATATAAGAATATTCCTACAAGTGTTATTAAATGTTTTCCATCATTATATGTTTCTTGAACATTTGTTATGCCCTTTTGTTTATAATCTTTTAGTGATTCTTCTATTTGATTTTTTATTTTGCTAGCATCTTTTACTTTATAATATGCACTATATCTTTTTTCATCTTTAAATGTTTTATTATAATATTCATCACTTAATACTAATATTTTATATGGGATTGACATCTCTTCATTTGTTGCAAATGGTCTTTTCTTTGTTATTTTTCCAATTTCAAATGTTAATTTTTCACCCTTATCGTCTTTTACATCAAATTTATCATTTTCTTTTAAATTTAACATTCTAATTTCTCTTACAGGCTTTTTGCTTGCATCTATTGTTGCTGTAGATATAGTATCTATTAATATTGCTTTATCTTTTACGTCATTATAATTTAAGCCAAGTGATTTTATATATTTATTATATTCTATATCTCCAACTGAGATAATTGATATTGTTCCATTTTCTGGATAACTTTCAGAAATTTGTTTGATTTCTTTATTTAAAAACTCTTTATCATATTTTCCTAAATTCGTTTGTAATAGAGTATAATCTGTTACACCTTCAGTTGTTTTGGCTATATTATTTAATATTTTTATTTCTTCATCATTTTCTTTGTATATATCGCATGCTATATCATAATCTACTTTTCCTACTGCTAATTGAATTTGCTCTAGCATCATTTGCATAAATGTTGTTAATGATATATATACCATAATTGATAAAACTATTGATATTATTGTGACTCTATATCTCTTTTTGTTTCTTTTCATATTTTTATATGATATTTCGCCACCGACTTTAAATATGCTTTTTATTATTTTTGGCACTTTTAATTTTTTTGCTTTTATTTTTATATCTGCACTGTTTCTGATTGAATTTATAGGAGATACTTTTGATGCTTTTCTAGCAATTCTTAGTGATGATAAGTAAATTGTTACCATTCCTAATAGTGCTGATATTGCTGCACTCATCCAATTTAAATCAAATACTAGTTCAAAATTAATTTCGTTTTCTGTTACTATTAATTCTTTTAAAAATATGTTGCTTATTTTAACTAATATGAATGATGCAAAATATCCTAAAAATATTCCAAGTGGTATTCCTATTAATGCAAGTATTGTGGCTTCAAATAATACATTTTTTCTTACTTGCTTTTTAGTTGCTCCAATGCTTCTTAACATTCCATATTGTTTATTTTTTTCTGTTATTGAAATATCAAAACTGTTTTTAATACAGAATACTGATGTAAATATTATTATTCCTATTGCTATTGCTACAACATATTTTAATCCAAAAAATGATGTACCTCTTTTATCAGTTTCCAATGATATTAAATATCTTCTTGATGTAAATTGATATTTTGCTTTTTTTCTTTCTTTTGCAAATTTTTCTTGTAGTTCTCCCGATTTTGTTGCATCTCTTCCTGTTGCATAATCATCTTGAACTTCTTTATATAAATTGCCGTCTATTCCTAACATGTCACCAATAGCTGTATATGGCTTTTTTAATCCTTCTTTATTTAATCTAATAAATAAATCCAAGTTATCTTTTATGTCTTCTTTTCTTAAACATGTAACTACTGTGTCTGCTACTTCGCCTGGTTGATTAACACTTTCTGATATCTCCATTACAATGCCAACTATTGTAAATTCTCTTTTTTGTGTATTTAGAATTTTTTCTCCATCTTGCAAATTTTCTGATTTTTTTAGTTTTATATTGTCTTTTGAATATCTGTCACCAATATCCATTGTTAATTTATCACCAATTGAATAATTTGTATTCATAATATTGTTCAAATATTTGGTTATTATTATTTCATTTTCATTTTCTGGTAATCTACCTTTTATTAGATACATTCCTAATTTGTTTATATTATTTTTTTCAGCCGCAACTACTGATACATAAGGTGATTGTGGATTGTTTGATTTAATTTTTGATGTTCCTAAATATTTTAATTTAGTAATATTCTCTACATTTCTATTATTTTGTATTGTTTTTATATCATTTAATGGTACATTATAAAATACTGTATGATAATCTCCTCTTGTTGATTTTTCTGCTCTTATTATTGAAGCCATTCCACTGAAATACATTGTTGCTACTGCATTTATTAATGCTACTGCTAACATTATTCCTATTATTGTTACAATGGTTCTTCTTTTGTTTAATTTTAAATTTTTAATCGTTAATTTGTTAAGTAAGTTCATCTTATACCTCCTCAACAATTTTGCCGTCTTCAATTTTTATTATTCTGTCTGCTAATTTTGCTATTTCCATATTGTGTGTGATCATTATTATAGTTTGTTTATATTCTTTGTTTGATTTTTTTAATAATGCTATTATTTCATCACTTGATTTTGAATCTAAGTTTCCTGTTGGCTCGTCTGCTAATATTATTGAAGGGTTTGTTATTAAAGCTCTTCCTATACTTGTCCTTTGTTGTTGTCCTCCTGATAATTCATTTGGTAAATGATTTCTTCTATTTTCCAATCCTAATAGTTTTAATAATTCGTCCAACTTATCTTTTTCTACTTTTCTATTATCTAGTGATAATGGTAAAATTATATTTTCTTCTACATTTAGTATTGGAATTAAATTATAAAATTGATATATTAATCCGACCTGCCTTCTTCTAAAGATTGCTAGTTTATCATCATTAAAGTCAAATATGTCATTTCCATCAATATATACTTTTCCGTAGTTTGGTCTATCTACTCCTCCTAATAAATGTAGTAATGTAGATTTTCCGCTTCCTGATGCTCCTACTATTGCAACAAATTCTCCTTTGTTTACTGAAAATGATACATTATCAAGTGCTACAACTTTTGCCATATCCTTTCCATATATTTTTGTTAAATTTTCTACTTTTAATATTTCCATGTGTTTCTCCTTTCACAATCTTATTTTACTATTGATATGTTACTAGTAAGTTACTTTGAAAAAAAATTAACAAAAATATTTTGAGGTGCCATTTTGACACCTCAAAGCTTCATACTATTCTTTAGTTAACTGAAAACAAAAAAATTTTATATAATATTATTTTTTTCTTTTTTCTAAACAAATTATTATTAGTAATAACATTATACTTATTAAACTTAATAATGATGATATCTTAAAATATCTTGGAATGTATGTTAATTTTATTTCATTATTTCCTTTTTGCAATTTTACCCCTAGGAATGCTCCATTCATTTTTACAATTTCTGTGTTTTTTCCATTGATTGTTGCTCTCCAACCTGAATCAAATGGTATCTGGAATGTTAAATATTCTTCTTTTTCTGATTGGATATTTGCTTTTACGGTATCTTTTTCTAAAGTTACTTTTTGTGTTTGAAGTTTTTTAGCATGTTCAATTGCTTTTTCTATTTTATTATTGTTTAGTACATATATTTTAATATTGTTATTGTTTGAATCATATTTTTCTATTTTTTGTGTTATTTTGAATGTGTATTGTTGACCTTTTTCTAGATTTACTATTTGTCTTATTCCAGTTTCTCTTTCCCAGATATTTGAATAATCTTTAAATATCTTTTTATCATTTTTATACAATTCTAAATTTTTGTCACTGAATAACGCTATTGATATATTTTGTAAAGCTTCAACATTATATGTTATTTCATATTCTTTATCTGTTTTAATTATATTCTTCTCTGTTTTTATTATGTTCGATTTTTCATTTGCAATATTTTCTATATAATCAGTATCTGAATTTTGAATTGATTTTAATATATTGTTTTGCATTTCAAATGGATTTATTGTTTGCTCATAAAATGGATCATCTATTTCTTCTGGTTGTTGATTTGAATTTGTTATATATGCTAAAGGTAATGTGTTTTGTGTTTCATATATATTAAATTCGCCATATTTTCCTTTATATTCATAACCATATATTTTACTGTCATTTTCCAACTTTTCTCTTGTTATGATATATTTTACTCCTGCCAATGAGTAGTTGAACCAATCTCCACTATCTGATGTTATCCATAGTGCTGTTTCTCTTTGTACATTATATCCTAATGAATACATGTTTCTTAGCGTTGTTCTGTTTCTTGAACTTGTAAAATAATCTATTGAACTATAGTCATATTTCATACTTAAATTAAAACTGTTGTCGTCTGGATTAAATATTATTCTTTCTTGGTGTCTATCTGTTTCTTGTGGCAATATTCTGTTTACTACATTATCGTAATTATGTACTGATTTTAGTGTAAAATAATTATCTGGATTATTTGTATTATACGAGTTCATTGATATTCCAATATCTATGGCGAATATTGCTGTTATTAAAATTTTTATTATGTTTTTTAATATATTATTGCGAATTTTATCAGATTTTTGTAGAAATAGTAATATTATTGTTGATATTACTACGATTGATGATATTATTACTGAGTTTATTTGCAGATTTCTATTTTTCCATGTCCCATGATTTATTAGTATAATTTCTCCTAATAGTATTAATAAAAATACAGCTGTCTCTATTAATAGTGACTTTTTACTAATTTTTTCTCTATTTATAAAGTCTTGGTATGCAATCATATTGAAGTAAAATATCAAGCAAAATGCATATCTGTAGTAGAAACAATTTGGTGTTGTCATTCCGTGCCATATTTTATTTAATATTGGTGATATTACTGGTAATGCCATAAATATTATTAATAATGCTGATAATATTTTCGATTTTTTACTTATATTTTTGTTTGTAAAATATAATGGCAATAATATTAATGTTAATGTGCTACTGAATATTAGTCCTGATTGTTGTTCTAATTCTTGATTATGATTATTAAATATAATGTTGAAGTAATTTAAGAATTCATTTTTATGTATTTCTAATAATCTGTTTTTTAGTTTCATTGTTCCTTTAACTTGCATGAATGATGGCAAGAACAATATCATTGATATTCCAAAACTTATTATGCATCCTATTACAAATACTGTGAACTTTATTATTTTTGACTTTAATGTTGTATTTTCTTGTTCTAATAATCGTACTATGAAATATATTCCTGAGAATAATATTGTTATAAATCCTAAATAGTAGTTAAATAGCATGTTTAGTGCTGATATTATGATGAATGTCGATATTTTGTTGTTTTTTAAGTATTTTTCTATTCCAATACACATTAATGGTAACATATATATTGCATCAAGCCACATGATATGGAATAAATATTGTATTGTATATGTACTAAATGTATATGCTAGTGCAAATAATATTGCTGATCTGCTTTTATTCTTGAATCTATATTCTAAAAATAAAAGCATTGAATTGTATATCAATATTAGTTTTAGTAGTGTTGTTATTATTACAAATGTATTTATATTTTCTTTACTAAAAAATACAACCAAGAGATTGAGTGGGCTTACTAAATAATATGCAAATGTTGTGTAAAAATTATTGCCTATTCCCATGTTCCAGGACATGAATAAGCTGCCTTTTCCTATTAATACATCTTTATAATATGCTAGAAATTCGGCATATTGTTTATATAAGTCTGATTTTAGTATTGAGTTTTCTCCAAATGGTGCTATTTTGGCAATTGCTAAATATACTAAGTATAATATTATTGTAAGAATTGTTCCTATAAAATATTTACTTTTTATGATTTTTAATGCTTTTTCCTTCATATTTTTCTCCTGTAAATTTTATGACATAAATATATATTAATTTTGATTTTTTTTCAATTGATCTAATTTAATAAAGTGAACCTTACTTATGATTTATAAGCTTGGTTCACTTTTGTTATTTTAATTTTGATAATATTTCTTTGATTGTTTCTTTTTTATATCTTTTAATTATTATGAGTATCAATGATTTAATAATATTAATGCTATTTCAGCAAAATTATTCATATTAAATATTTTTTCAGAATGTTCTTCTTTAATCATTGAAAATCCATTAACTTTTACAACATCTATTCCAGCATTAATAGCTGCTTTTACTCCTCTATTTGAATCTTCAACTGCTAGACATGTTTTTGAATCAATCTTTAGCTCATTTAATACTTTTTCATACGCTTCTTTACTTGGCTTTTGTTCTTTAACATCTTCTCTAGAAATAATATATTCAAATAAATCCTCTAAATTGAATTTTTCTATTAATTTATTTATATACTTCTTTTTTGATGTTGAAATAATGCAAATATTATATCCTTTATTTTTTAATTTTTTTAATAGCTCAATATTTAAAATTGTATCTTTATCTTCTAATATATTATTAAAATAATTATCATATTTTAAATATACATTATCCATAATTTCTTTTTCTTCTATTTCTGGATTTATAATATATTTTTCTTTAAGCATTTTGATTAAATTAGAATTTTCATCTAATTCGTTTTCTTTATATTCTTCATAAGTTATTTCATAATTATATTTTTCTAAAATAGTGTCTCTGAAAGCTTTAAAAAATTCTTTTTCACTATTTACTAATGTACCATCAAAATCTAATAGTAAATTTTTCTTATTATTGTTATTTTGAATTTTTTTATTATATTCAAGTGCAACAAAATCTCTATAAGGTAATTTTGCTATTTCCATATTTGTAGTTTTATTGAATTTATTCACAAAATTATTTAATTCTTCTTTAAGAATGTCTATCGATTTTGTTTCATCTTCACATAATATTTCAAATTCTACAAAGTTTCCTACATTTGATATATTATCTATCATAATATTATAAACTAGATTATTTTGTTTTTTTGTATAGGTTATTCTATCTTTTTTTACTACAACATAAATATAATATCCTAAATCGTTTAAGATTCCAATTAATTCATCTATATCTTTTTCATTTACTGAAATATTATTTTCTTTTTTTATATAAGTTTCTTTATTTACAATTGACTTTCCCTTAAATGTCAATTCTATTAGATTTTTGTCATTTTTTCTAATTCTTAAACATGTTCTATTTTTAATATAATTACTGTCTATATCTGTAAAATATATATCTTCTTCATATATTTTATTGCCTTTTTCAAAGTTATTGCTTTCTATTAATTTTAAAAATTCTTTATTTTCCTTTATAAAATATTTTGCCTCTACTTCAATTCTACTAGACATTGACATCCTCCTTTTCAATTTCTGCAATCATAAAATTAATTTGTTATTTTAATTTTGATAATATTTCTTTTATTGTTTCTTCTTCTAATTTTACTCCTACATTGCTCATACCAATTTCTGCATGGTGTCCATCTTTCATATGAAAATCTGATCCAATTGTTGCAAATAGATTATTATCTTTGGCTAGCTTTAGCCATTTGTCTATTTCATTTATATACTCATTATTTCTGTTGGTGTAAATGTAATATGCTTCTATTCCATCTGGTTTCATTTTATTTATTAATTGTTGTACTTCTTCTACTGTCATATTGTCTTCATTTGCATATGCTACTGGATGTGCTAGAACGACTATTCCTCCTGCCTTACGTATCATCTCTGCTGCCGCTTCTGGTGTTACTGTTACTTTTTGTACATATGCTGGGCAGTTTTCATTCATTATTGTTTCTATGAATTCTCCCTTATTTGGAATATGCCCAAATTGTTTTAATAATTCTGATTTATTTGCTTCATTTTCAATTATGTCTTTAGATATATGCGCTTTTGTTACTGATTTTATTTTATCCAGTTCTTCGACATTAATTTTATAATTTAGTGCTTCTAATTTTTTTGCTACTGCTTTTAAGTAATCATGTCTAGCATTGCGAATCTTGTCTAATTTTTGTTTAAATTCTTCATTATTAATATCAAAATTATATCCTAATACATGTATTCCACATCTATCTGATTTTGTTGAAACTTCAACTCCTACAATTAATTCAATTCCTTGTTCTTTGGCATATTTTATCGTTTCATCTTTGTATGCATCGATTGTGTCATGGTCTGTTATTGATATTGCTTGTAAATTTGCTTTTACTGCTTCATCTATTATTTGCTTTGGTGTTAGTGCTCCGTCTGATTTATTTGTATGCATATGTAAATCGATTTGTTTCATATTTTCTCCTTTATTCTTCATAATCAGCTTTATCAACTTTTTGTGACACTTTTTCTCTGCTTTGCCAGCTTGCAAATCTTTCTTTTAGTGCTTCTTGTATTTCTATTGTTTTCATTCTCCTTTGTACTGATGGATTTGAAATTAAATGCACTATGCTTATTAATTCTTCTGGCGTGTTTTCATTTGCTATAGTTATTCTTGATTTTTTTATGGCATCTAAAAGTTCTTTGTTTTGTGTAAATATATTAAATGAAAATAAAAAATCAAATATAAAATTATATCCTGTGTCATCATATTGCCATGTTTTTCTATATGATAGTGGATGTATATTTAGAAATGGTTTTGTGTTTGTTCTTTTTGCATTTCTTATAGTTTCTGGTACTTTTTCAATTAAGTTTTTTAGTTGACTTACTTCTACAATGTGTGTATCAATCGGTAAAAATTTTGATGGCATCCTGCCTTCTGTTATATCTTTTGATATATTTGTGAACTCTAAGATAGTCTTATATGGGCTTATATCTGATGGATGTATGTCGCTTACTTGTAGCGCTCTAGCTAATTGTGCTGATACTTCACTTGTTTTGCCATCTTCGGCAATTGTCCACATATCTAAATCTGGTAAACGGTTTATTACTTTTCTTGGTTTTATGCTGTTATCAATCTTTTGGCATGGTTTGCATATAATTTTTAAATCTGGCATGAATTCATAATTTTTCTCTAAGCATTCTTGGCATGGCCATTCTTTTGCTGATGATTCTTTTCCTGATTCTACTAATTCATTATTGTATCTAATTTGTTCTTCTATTATAGGCAATGCTCCTTCAAGAGTTCCTCTTAATGCATAATATGGGTATCCTGTTCCAAAAGTCCCTACTACATTTGATAAACTCCATGCTAGTTGATTATATAAATAAATATTTTTTAATAAATATTCTTTCTTTAAATCTGTATTATTTTCTTCGAAATCTGTCGATATTTTTGCTACTAATCTAGTTAATTCTCCTATTGTCATTTTAATTTCTTTCTATTATAATCCATATCATCAATAGTTTTATGATGCTTATGAATTTCCTCCATTCTTTCTAATATTTCCTCTGTTTCTTTGTCTTTTAATTTACTTCTTTTAAAGTATTGTTCATAATATTTAATGGCATTAATTTTATCTAGTTTTCTGCCTTCTATTATTGCTGTTTTTGCGTCTTTATATTGTTTTTGACTTGTACTATAAATCTTGATTGGATTTGTTGATTCATCACTTCGTATATAGACTTCCACTTCACTTATTTCGCCTTCATTTTCTAGAGTATCTATTGTTTCTATCATTTCTGCATCATATGATTTATAAAATGTTTTAGTTGATACTATTCTTCCCCATCCTTTATGTTGTACTTGTCCTGCATATCTTTCTACTATGGACATTAAACAATTTAATTCATTTACTGCCATTGCTTTTATAATAATTCTATATCCATGCTGAAGCATTTTCTGAATCATTCTTTTAAAGATTTCTATTTTTCTTCCAGTTCCTTCGTATAAAATATTATAGCCTTCTTTTATTGTTCTATCAACAAGTTTATCTGTCCAATATTTACTTTCTTCATTAGTTATTTTTATATATTCTTTTGGATGTTTTTTAGCGATTTCTTCTGCTTTTGGATGAAATGGTCTTAATTCATCATTATTTACTATTACCAAATTCCCATTTAATTCTTTTTGTGCTAATCCATTTAATCCTGTTTTTCCTGATCCTGGAGGTCCTATTGTGAATATTGCTGTTGGTATCTTTGGCTTTATTTTTCCTTTAAAAAATATTTCACTTATCTTTCGACTGATACTGCTATGTTCTTCTTTTGTAAGTTGATATTCCTGAATTAGTTGTTCAAGATTATTATCGTTTGCCAAATTATTTCTCCTCTAATTTCCATATTCTTCTATGATTTTATTTATTATTTTGTCATTTCCATTATACATTTCTTCTCGTTCTTTTAGATATTGATCTATTTTTCCATCATTTTCTCTGGCAGCTTTTGCAATTTTGTTTGCTATTATTTCTACTGCTATTTCTAATTTGGTATTTGAATTCATTTTGTTTCCTTTTATTAAGTATTTTTTGTATATTTTATGATTTCATCTATTATTGCTTGTCCATGGCATTTAATTTTTATTGGTGGTAAAACCTTCAATTTAATTAATGCTTCAATTGTTGTAGGCTTGTATTTTAGTAATTCTTCTAATTCGGTATCTGTAAATACATAGTTTGTTGTTATGCCCTTTTCTTTTGCTCTTTGTTCTCTGAATCTTTCAAGTTCACTTTTTAATGTATTTTTTGTTTGAGTAAATCTTTCTTTATATTCTAAATAATAGTCTTTGTCTTCATGAATACATAATTCTTCTACGATTCTCTTCGCTCTTTCTTCCATTTTACTTTTACTATCTTTATTTTCATCTTTTGGAGCATTTTTTAAATCGTATTTTATTCTTTCATTAAGTCTATCTGCTCGAACAACCTTTGATTGAATTGATTTGGGTGCTTTTGTCATATTTAATATTGTATATTGATTTGCTACAACAACTAATACTTTATTATAATCTTCAAAATGATTTTGAATCATATGTTTATATAGACTTGAGGCTTGTTCTAATTTTATTTTTTTCATTACATTTCGTTGATTTTCCACTTGATTCAATGGTGATGGCATGCCGATTCTTTGTTTTTGCTTATTAAAATTTATCAATTCTCTAATAAAATTTCCTTTTGAATCTATTGTAATATTTCCTATTAAATTTTTGCATTCGATAAAATATGTATATATTGGTGTGATTACAATATAGTCTATTTGAGCTGTTAGGTCTTTATATCTTACTTTAATATCTCTTAAAATATACATTCCTATATCACTTTTCTTTAATTGATATTCTATCTCATTTTCACCAATTAATCCTTTTTTAACCATTAACAATTCTTGTTCTAATTCTTTATTTTCCTTGATTTCACTCTTCAGTTTCATTAATGCATCATATTTCAATTGTAATTCACTTTCGTGTTTGTATACTATTGGCTCTGTTAAATTGTATGAAACTATTTTGTCTATTAATTTATTTATAAATTCCATTGGCATAACTCATCACTTTCTGTCTTAATTCTGGCGACTTCATTCTATGGTCACCATTGTCTATTATATTTAATTCAATTTGATTTTTATGATTTTCTACAAATTTAATTGTATCTTCAATCATTGCTATTTCGTCTTTGTTTCCTTGTATAATGTGTATTTTGGGAATCTCTATATTATCATATATTTTATTGATGTTGTTATTTAATAGCTCTTCATAAAATGAATATGGTATCTTCATTTTTCTTTCAAATCCTAGAATTGTGTATCCATTTTCTTTATATTTTGAAAAACTTTCTTTTAATAATACTTCTTTTAAAATCTTTGCCATTTCTATGGCTGGTGAACGTAATACTATTTCTTGAAATTCATTATTATTTCTTGCAATGTTTATTAAATTAATGTATGCACCAAAACTTGTTGCAAATAAACTTATTGGAGCATTAAATTTCTTAGAATATCTATATACAGTATTTATATTGTCTATGCAATTTTCTATTGTTAATTCTTTTCCATCAAGCTTACTTTCTCCATGTGCTGGAAAATCAAATGTTATAACGGCTATATTTTTCAAAATCATTTCTTCTGCTAAATCTGTGATAGTCGAACTTTCTTTATCTCCACCAAATCCATGGCATGCAATTATTACTTTTTCAATTTTGCTATTTGGCAAAAATACTTTGGTAGGTATTTCATATTTGCTTTCTTTTAAATTAATATATTCTATTTTCATGATACTCCTATGTTTTTTTTAATTTATCCAATATCTTATTCATCATTCCTCTAACTTTTTATAGTATTCTTTAATCCAATCTCTTCTGCTTCCATCTTTTCTTTTATAATTTAATGAACCATATATGTATCCGTTTTTAGGTAATATTTCTATCTTTTCAATTTGTTCTTTTCTTATTTCCCAAACGCATCCTTGTAAAACATTACTTTCAGTTGTTATACATCTTTGAAATGTCGTTTCTATTTTTTTGCATATTTCTAAAAATTGATTGTCAGTTCTGTGTGTTTTATATTTATCTCTTCTGATATATACCTTTAATTCTTCTTGTGTAATATTTTTACTCTTTAATTCTTTTTCAAATTCTTCTTTTTCTGTTTTAGTTTCTGGAATATATGTATTACTTAGTAAAAATGAATAACGTCTAAAGTCTGTAATGAAAACTTCTTCATCTTTTACATTAAATGTTATTTTTACATCAAATCCTTCTACTGGTTTTCCTTTATGCTTTGGTGGGCAAATTGATCTATTGCATTTAACCCAACACCATATTGGATAAGTTGCATTGCTTTTATTTTTTACTCTTTCATTCATGTTTTGAATTACCCAATTATAGGTCTGTGACATTTTATCTTTATCAATATATTTATCTTCACATATTAAATATCCGTTTTTTTCTAAATATTTAAGTGCTTCTTTTGATTGAAATGTTATAACTTTCATACTTTTCCTCTTATTAATTAAAGTATTATTCTTCTGCTGTTTTTTTCCAATAGTCTTGAATAAATTTTACTAATTCACGGCCTTGTTTTTGATAATCTTTTTCCAATGTTTCAAATTTACTAAATGTCCAGCCACAATCTCTTGCAGTTATTTCATTTTTTGGATAGCCTCCTGCAACTCCAATCATTTCTTCTTGATTCCAAAATTCTGATGCTCTAAATTTGTATGAATAGCATACTTCACCATCTATTTCAAAACTTTCTAATAAGCTAATTTCTTCTGGAATCTTTCCTAATTCTGTTGGATATTTTAACCATCCTACCATGTTTGAATATGCTATTTGTTCTTGCGATATTTCTTCATGTAATGGTAATTCTTCAAATTTATCTATACTTTCACATGCGTTCACAAGTTCTTTAACATATTCTTTATCTGTTAAAATGTCTTTTACCATTTTTTCGCTCACTTGGAGATTTTTTTGCAATTGGTATTTGATTACAAATACTGCTGCAATGTTTGATAATGGCTGTTTTGCAATTTCTTTTATTAGCTCTTTTATTTCTTCATCTTCGATTTCACAGCATACATCTGCTAATATCTCAATATTATCATATATTATTGGATTTATTGTGTCTGGATTTGCATTAAAATATTCTATTATTCCTCTTAATTTTTGTTTTGTGCTTGATATGAAAAATTCCTTTTCTTCATCGGTAAATAATTCTAAAGTTGGATCATTTTTTAATAATATTTGTGCCATACAAAAGAATATTCCATTATCACATCCATCATATATTGTTAATAGTGTATGTTTGAATGTTAAATATTTTTCTTTAAACATTGGATAATTTTCAAGGTTTGTTAAAAATTCTATTTTTTCAAATGTTGCTTCTAGTATCATACATCCTAGTACGAATATTATTTGCTCGTTTGATTGATACATTTCGTCTATGATATATGGTAATTTTCCCATATCAAGTTCTGACACTTGATTATTTTTTCCTAATAGTACTTCTATCCATTGTTGAAAGTTTTTTTCATCTACATCAATTTCTTTTAAAATGTCTTTTTCTGATTTTGGATCATATTCGTTTACAATTTTTTTAAATTTTTCAAATGCTTTAAATTTCATAATTTCTCCTGTGGACTTTTATTTGAGTCATTATATTACATTCTTTTACAACATTCAATCTATATGGCCTTTATATAATGATAAAAAGAGTAGTTTCAAGCTACTCTTTTTAGTTTAATTTTTATTATATTATTGATTTTCTATTATAATCTGTTATATCACTGCCTAATTTTTCATATAATGTTTTTACATCGGTTTCTTTGTTTTTTATTGCTAATATTTCATTATTAGTTATTCCTACAAACTCTACAAATTCTACCTTTCCGTTTGGAGTATTTAATGTTCTAAAGTTTGTATCTGGTATAGTTAAAAATCCTGTTATATTTGACTTTTGGTTTACATCAATTCCCACTGTTTGTCCTGTATATACATATTCATAAGGTTTAAATATTTCACAACTTTCAAATGTTATTCTTGCAATTTGTTGCAATATTTTACAAATACATTGAATCTCTTTTTCTTCATTTAATGATTTGTCTTTTTTTAATTTAAAAGTAAATTCCATTCCAAATCCACTATATTCTTTATTTTTACTTTCTTTTTCATATAATTCTGACAATCCATATGTAACAAAATGCCAATAGTTTCCACCATCATAAACGCTTATTCCATCAAGTGGATCTCCTCCTCCAAATTTCCATTTTATTAATGTTGCATAGTGTATTGGATTTGTTTGTCCTGGGTATATTCTTTCTGCTTCTGCTGTTATAGAGTCCTAGCCTATAGCATTGTTATTGTTTAGATTTTCCATATTTTATTCCTATTCTATATTATTTATATATATATAATATAGAATAAAATTATAATAGTCAATTTTTATATTAAGTATAATATTTTTATTAGTGATTAAAATTATCTGTCTTTTTCTTCTTGATATTCTTTTATTATTCTTAAAACTTCACCTGGTGCTAAATTTACATTACCTGCTAAATTGTGGAATCTTAGGAATGCTTTTTCTGGATTATTTTCATTTTCCACTTTATTTGCGATATATTGGCCGATTACATATCCTTGAGCATCAATGAATCTCAAATTTTTTTGAGTTAATATATCCCCTAAAGCATCCAGGCATCTTTCCTCGTCTTCTTTTGAAAAGTTTTCAGGTTCCCTTATTTCACATTTATCTTTGATTTTTTCCATTATTCTTTGTCTTGTTATATATAATCCCTTTTTAAACTTCATATCAATTATTTCTTTTTCTATTAGTACTATGCAAACGGCATATTTGCTATTATTTAACCTATTCCTTTTCACTAAATTGTAATCATTTGATGTTATAATTTTATTTTTAATTAACCATTTTCCCAATAATCTTTCAATAATTATACTTGGAAGTTCAGCAATATATTTTTGTCCAAAACTTGAAAAGAATTTTCCGTCAGCTTCTATTCTAGCATAATTCATAGCATGAACCATTTCATGTAATAATATAAATATATCTTCTGGAGTATTATTATTATACACAAACACTTTTTTAATATTGAGATTACAACAATTTATACTTTTTTCTTTATCAATATATGGTTTTATAGTTACTATTTCTCCATTAGCATCATATTGATGTAATAAATTCATAAATTGGCTTGCTAGCATTGGACTTATCGTTTTTAAAAATTGATAATTGTATTCTATAGATTCATTTATATCAATTTTTCTAGACCATTCTTCTTGTTCAATTTCAGGGTATGGTTGTTTTAGTATTTCTTCACATAATTCTTTGATTGTTCCTAAATTACTTATATAATATCTGTTATCTAGATTTTTTATGCATTCTAATACTGCATTATTAATAATTTTATCTTTTTCATCCATATTGTTAGGATCTGTATTGTAATCATCTATTGTTTCAATTATATCTTCTATCTCTGCGTCTTTATCTGCATTTGCTTCATGTAGTAGCCTAAACTCTCCTTCTGGATTTTCACGATTTTTTAGATTGTCTGCTAGATGTTGGGCCATTATATATTGCTGACCATCAAAAAAGGTCATTTCTTGTTCTGATAATAAGAAATTTATTACCAATGGCTCTTCTGTTTCTTGTCTAAAAACTTCTGCAATTGGATTACTAGTATTATTAGCTTTTTCTGTTAGCATTTGTAATACATTTTCTAGTGTTAATTCTTTTCCTGCTTGCTTCATTTTTATTAATTCAGCTTGTATTAATACTTCTCTTACAGAAATTTTACTGTCTTCTAATCTGTCATTTTCAACCATTCTTAAATCGTTGTTGCTTATTTTCTTATTTTTTACTAGCCATTGTCCTAATAATTTTTCTGCCATGACAGATGGTGATTCACTGAAATATTCTGCTATTTTAGTTTGATATCTTTCATTATTTATAATAGTGTCTACTCTATTCATTTTATGTATCATTTCATGAATAATTGCAAACATATCATACGGTGTTTCATTGAAAAAAATATGTACTCTACCTTTTTCGTCTACTTCATTGGATACATCGTCTTTATATTCTGATTTTGGTAATATTTCTACTTTAACATTCCCATATCTTTCTTGTCTTATTATATTAATAAATTGATTTGCATAATTAGAACCTATTTCTTGTTTTAAAAATTGATATACGTTTTCAATTGATTCATTTATATCTACTTTTCGTGACCATTCTCTTTTTTCAAGTTCTTGAGGTTGCTTTGATAAAATCTTTTCACATATTGGCATTATCTTTTGTTCTAAAAATTCAATATATTCTTGATTGCTTTCATCTTTGACAAATTCTGTTACTATTTGATCTAATGTTAATATTTCTTCCATTTTATTCTCCATATATTAGACTTCTATTTTTAAATTTGTCATTTGTATTTTATTTATCTCTTATTTATATATGCCTATATTATAGCATCTTTATTCGATTATGTATACTATTTACTTTTATTTATTTGCTATAGCTGTATGAAAAAAGAGTAAAGCTGGTTGTAGCTTTACTCTTTTTATTGTTAATTATTGTTTATTCTCTCCATATAATCTTATTTTACGTTTTTATTTCTAATATATTCACCAGTAAATTCGTTTTCTAAGATATCCATATGAAGTTTGTCATAATATTTTCCATTTAAGTATATTGCATCTCTATCTACTCCTGTGTCCTTAAACCCACATTTTAAATAACATTTATGTGCTCTTTCGTTTACTGATAGCAAGTCTAATTTGATGCTATGCAAGTTTAAATACTTAAATCCATATTCCAATATCAATTTAATTGCTTCTGCTCCAAATCCATTGCTTCTATATGCTTCATCTCCAATAAATATTCCTAATTCTGCACTTCTTTCTATTGATTTAATTTTCACCAAACTAATGGTTCCAATTAATTTATCGTTATTTAAATCTACTATATCAAAATTATAATCTTCTGTATTTTTTACTATATTGTTCATCCATTCACGTTCACTATCCAATGTCATTAATTTTGCAGTAGCTCCAGTATAATCAGTTACTTGAAAATCATTCATCCATTCTGTGTATTTTATGATATCCTCTTCATCAGTTGTCTTTGGTGATAAATAAATTCTATCACCTATTAATTTCTTAAAATGTGGCATATTTACTCCTTTATATTTTTATTTTAGCTTAAAGCTTCTATTAATTCTTTCATTTCTTTATAATTTAGTTCTACTAGAATATTATTTTTTGATGTTGCTTCTGCTAATTCCATTAACTTTGTTATTGCTTTATTGTATTCTAGTTCTGCTATGACTCTATTTTCTGTTATGCTTACTAATGTTAGTCTATAATCTTCAATTTGTCTGCCATCTTCTGTTTCATAATCAAGTGACTTTGGCAAAGATGTTAGTACATTTTCAGTTAATGTGCAAACACATATTATTTCGTTGTCCTTTGTATAAAAACGTGGTATTGCAGTGTAATATTCCTTTATAATTTTATTATCTTTTGATTTCATGTATCTCTCCAATTTATTTGTCTAGTTGGTTTTTGCTTTCTATTTCTTCTATTGTTGGTTTGCCTTCTACGAATTTCCCTTTTAATTCTCTCCATTCATCACTTAGTAAAAATTTCCTTGAAAGTGTCGCTTGGTATGGATTTTTAAACATTTTTTCAAAATTTTTATTACCTTTTTCTATTTGAAATCCTAGGTCTTTAAAATTTTTTTGTAATAGCTTTAGTTTTAATAAATCTGATACTGCGAAGATAGTCGTAACATGAGTAAAGCTGCCTTCTTGCATCTTTGATTTTATCTTTTCTAAAGCATCTGCTAAATATACTCCGCCTTCTCTTGCTTGCTTAGAGTTTATTTGCTTTGGAACAACATGCAATGCAATTGTTTCATTAATAATATGATATGATACCATATTATTTAATTTTATGAATTCATTTTTAGGATGTTCTTCCATTTTTGCTTTTAACCAAGTTGATAGCATTTCTATTGTACCATTTTCTCCTATTCTTTGTTTTGCGATATTTTCAAATTCTTCATCAGACATTGAATTTATTTTCTTTAATATTTCTTGATATTTTTCAACATTAGTATTATTTTGCTTTTTTATCTGATTTTCAATTACGCTAATTGCTTCTTGTCTGGTAAACATATTGCCTCCTTGCTTTTATTAAGATAATTATATATTAATGGATTATATAACGCAATTATAAATATCTTAATTACAACAAATCTATTTCGTTAATTCCATCTAAAAAAACATAATTATCCATATTATATGATAAATTTTTTTCTATTTGCTTTTGAGCAATCTTGCATATTTTTGAAATTCTTTCATTGTTTACTAGTGGATCTATGTATCTCACTTTTGCACTAAGATGTACAGAATAAATATCTTTTGGCTTGCTTGGCGAAACTTTTACTTTCTTAGCTTTTTCCCATATTTCATAAATATTTTGATATTTTGAATTTCTTATAATTTCAATTATGTCTTCGTCTTTTAATTTGTATAAATCTTCTAATGTGACTAAATTTTCTTCATTCAGCTTTTTCATTATATCGGCTAGGAGTTGCATTGAATATCTTGTTCTATCTTCTCTATATATTACTGATAGTCGGCTTGTGATTTTTACAAATTCTCTTGCAATTTTCTTAGTTTTAAATGCCATTTCATCAATGTTCTGCTCATTTTTTACAATTTTTATGTCATTATATATTTCTCTTATTGTCTCTATATCTGACAACTTATATGTGAATAGTGCGTTTGATAAAGAATATTCTAATCTATCCGATGATAACTGTGGTGTATCATTATCTGCTATTGGATATAAGTGATAATTATCGACTTCTTTTAATTGGATTTTATCTCTTTGTAATAAATCCATTATTTCTTTAGAATTTTCTATTATTTGTGTTGTTAAATCTTCAGTTGATTCTTGAGTTATATAATCTTTATTCATAAAGTCTACGCAATGCTTAAATACTGGTGTTGCTATATCGTGGAACAATCCTGATAGAGTTTGCTTTTTGTCTTTTGTGAAATGCCAAATTATTAATGCGACTGCTATCGCATGATCCAAGCTTGAAAAAAAGAATTCACTTTCAAACAAATCTGAATATATTGTGCCACATGTTATGCTTATGTATTGTTGCTTTAACATTTCTTTAGTATTTATATAGTCATTTAGCCATGTTGGAAACTCTGGCTCTAGGATATTGAAATATTCTTTTAAATCTTTATTTATGCTTTCCATATAATTATTTTTCATAGATTTCCTCCATATACTATTATTTATATAATATTTTAATAAAAAATAAAAGATGCATTACTTTATTTGTAATACATCTTTTTGATTATTATTTCTCTATTTTGCCTTTCCAGTTAATTATTCCACCAAAATCCACTAGATTTGTGTATCCTAATTTTTGCATTTTGTATGCTGCTTGTCTGCTTCTGCTTCCACTTCTACAGTATATTAAAATCAATTGATTTTTGTCTTTTAATTTGTTGTAAACTGTTTCATTTATTGTTTCGTTTGGAATGTTTATGGCATTTGGTATATGTCCCTCTTTGTATTCGTCAGGTGTTCTTACATCTACAATTACATATTCTTTGTTTTCCTCCATGATTTTTACAATGTCATCCATTGTTACGTGTCTTATTTCATTAGTTTTAGCTGTGCTTGTATTTGCGCTATTTGTTGATTTTGTAGTTTTATTTTTGTTATTAGCTTTGTAGATGAAAAATCCGGTGCAGATTAGTACTGCTATTATTACGATTGCTATTATTATATTTTTCTTCATTAATGACTCCTTTTATTTTAATAAAAGGACAGACAACTTCTTATCCATCCTTTACTTATGTATTTTACATTTTTGTGAATTCTGATTTTGGAACTCCACATACTGGGCATGTCCAATCTTCTGGTAAATCTTCAAACTTTACCTCTTCTTTTTCATCGTCATATATATATCCGCATACATTACAAATATATTTCATATTAAACCTCCTTTGTAAAAATTTATTTATATTTAATGAATTTCTAATTTTAATTTAGAAATATCATATTGTTTTTACAATTAGGATTATATCAAATAAGTTTTGTTTTTTCTGTGACTTAGTCACATTTTTTTGATTTTTTTAATTTATTTATGTCCTTTATTATTATTTTCTTTCTTGAAATCATTATTAGATTTTCTTTTTCTAGCTTTTTTAGCATTCTTGATACGCCTTCTCTTGATGCTCCTATGCTTTTGGCTATTTCTTCTTGTGTAATAAGTATTTCATCTTTACAATTATTTTTTTCATATATTTCTACTAAAAAGTCAGAAAGTCGTGTATTTAAATCATTAAATAACATGTTTTGCATTAATGTAAGTATTTGTGCCATTTGATTATTTAATAATTCATATATATGACTTTTAGCTTCAATATTTTTATCGATTATTGATTTTAATTTTTGATTTCTTATTAACAGTATTGTTGTATCCTCTTCTGCACTAATGTCTGTTTTAAAATTAGTTTTGTTTATAATACATGCTGCTGATATAACACAACATTCGTTTTCTCTTACTTCAAATAAATTTATTTCACGCCCCTCATTTGACATGATATATACGCGAATTCTGCCTGAAATTATTTTTATCATCCCTAAACATTCATTTAAATTATTATATATTAAACTACCTTTTTTGTACTCTTTAATATCTGAATGTTTGATTAATTCTTCTTGTTCAATTTTGTTTAAAAATCTCCAAAATGGTAATTCTGATAATATTTGTTCTTTATTCATATTTCCTCTCATTCTTTTAATATTATAGCATATTTGCTCTTGATTTATATAAATTTTGTGTAAAGATTGCAAAAACAGATACAACTGCTAATTGTATCTGTTTTGATTTATTAGATTATATTTAGTTCTTTTGCTTTTTTTATTATTTCGTTGTCTGTCATTTGTTCTAGTAAAATAAATTCTTCCATTGCTGCTGGATATTTTTGAATTGCTGTTCCGTAATAATCCTTTATTTGATTTCTTAATTCTTCTATATCATGCATTTATATTATTCCTTAAAATTTCATTGTGTTGATTTTACAACTTATTATATTTTGTACTAATTCCTTTAGATTTTTCTATTGGATACTTTTTTGATGATATTTCCAATTTTTCTAGTATAATTTCTTTTGGATCAACCTCTATTTGGTGACACAATAATATACAATAATTCATTACGTCGGCAATTTCATATTTTAATTCATCTTTATTATAATCGCTGTTCCATTGAAAACATTCTAATAATTCTCCTGCCTCTATTGAAATTGACTTTGCTAAATTCTCAGGTGTATTAAATTGTAACCAATCTCTTTCTTTTGCAAAGTTAACAATTTTTTCTTCTAATTCTTTCATTTTTTTACTCCTATTTTCTATAAAATATCATTTTGATTTTTCTTACCTATGGTTATCTCTTCTATTAAATATGTTCCTAATACTTGTGTTCCATTTTTTAATTTAAAATTATAAGTACTATGATCATGTCCATGTATATTATATGGAACTTTATTTTTATATAGATACTCCGTTATTCCTTGCAATCCACTGTGTACAACATCGTTTGAACTTTCTGCTGTTAACGGACCTGTATGTGATAAAAGAATATCTACTGGCTCCATTTGATTTAAAAATTGAACACTTTCTTCATGTGTGAATGATGGAAAATTTGCATTTTTATACTTATAGCATCCTTGTATTCCGCCTATTCTAATTCCATTTATTGTAACTATTTTTCCATTTAAATCATTTATTCCATAATGTTTTAAAATTTCAAATTCATCGTGATTTCCTAAGATTCCTACTAGTTTTTCTTTTGGAATATATTGTAGAATAATGTCATAATCACTGTATGTTACATCTCCTAAAACACAGCATACATCATAGTTTCTAGCATTTCTGATTTTATCTATTAAACTAGTGCTATGTACTAAAAGTCCGTGAGTGTCTGTTATTACTAATAAATTTATGTTATTTGGAAATTTTCTGCAATCTCCGAATTTTTTATATAGTTTTTCTTCATTAATTTTAGCTGATTTATTTCTTTTTAATATATTAAATAAGTTTATCATTATAATTCTTCTTTCTTTGACTGTTTTGGCTATGAAAACATAGTCATATTAAATCTAATAAGTTCATCTATTGAAATAACTCTTCTACTTCTTTCATTTATATTACATTTGAAATTAAGTAATGGATAAAATGAAAATCCTTCTGTAATTTTTAACTTTTTGCAATCATCTTCCCAATTATTCCACCTGAATAATTCATAGAATTTATTAATGCCTTGCTTATTGTTTAGTATCCAATCTAAAAATTGAGTATAATATATATTTAAATTTTCCCATTCATTTGTGTCTGGTGCAAAATAATATATAAAATCGTCTTTTAATGCAAATAAACCACCTAAAATATCTTCTCCTACTATTATGTCCATATTATTATCTTTATTATACAATTTATTTTTTTCTACTACATTTATATCTCCACAGCCATAAATTCTAATCCAATGGTCAATTATGATTCCTCCTGAATTAGTAAACTGCTCATAAAAAAATTTGTTTTTAAACTTTGAATATTTTTCTTCAAATTGATTTACTGTATCTTTATTTATTTCTTTATATAGATATATATTATTCCTTTTTATTAATTCTAAAAATAATGCATCTGTTTTCATAAAATCATCTCTTTTCTTTTTTTATATTATTTATGCTGTTATCTTTATCCACTTGTTCATAATATTATTTATATTGTTAACATTTACCAACATTTTTCTAAATCACTTGCCTCACAAGAGTCAACTATTTGACTATTGTTTATTGATACCATATAAAGACTTCCGTTCTTATCAATACTATATCCTTCTTGTCATCTGTATTTTACTCTTCTCTATCTCCAATTTTAAAATTATCATCACTTTAACTACTGAATAGTCCAATAGTTACCTCCTTTTATTCAATCCCTAATGCTTTAAAAACTGCATCTTCAGGATCATTATAAAATGATATATTAAATTTTGAAAATAAATCACTAGGTACTTGTGATATATCACTTGCAGAAGACATTGGAAGCAAAATCTTTTTAGCACCAGAATCAAAACATACCTGTAATGTGTTTGCTAATTCTTCAACTTTACCTATTGTACCACCAATACTCATACTACCTAATATTACTAAACTACCTTGCATAGGTTTCTTTAAAGCACTACTACACATTGCTACATAAGAGGCAAGGGAAATATCTTTTGAAGCACCTACGCCTTGTAAATCTTCTATATGTAATAAATAATCTACTCCATCTGTTTGAATACTTGCACTTATATTCTTTTTATTTGCTTTGAAATAGTTGTATGCAGTATTCAATGCTTCTTTTGATTCTCTATCTGTTCCTACGCCAGAAATTGAAAACTTTCCGTGTCCATTTGGAGATTCAACTTCTATATTATATGTACCTATCATACCAGAATTTCCTCTACCTATAAAATAAGTATGTCCTGCTTTAAGCATTCCCTCTGGTATAAGTTTTCCTCCACCACTTTCTGGAACTGATATAAATTTTTCTTCTATTGTATCTAAATCTATATAAGAGAAGTGAACATCATAGAACTCCATACCACCAATTTTTTTTAATTGTTCTTTTACACGTCTTCTACCAACTAACGCATAAGCAAATATTTCTTCTAATTCTTCTTTTGTATATTCTCCATTAGGATATATTAACTTAACTAAACCAGAAACTGTCTTTCTTACTGCAATAACATCTCTTTGATTTAAGTTATTACCTAATTTAAAATACTTATCTAACGAATCAGAGAATGTTCTCTTTCGCATTTCTCTAAAATACTCTGATAAATAATCTGTTATAAAACCATATTCATCAGTAATTAACTCTGGTCGCATTTTAGGTATTTCCCAACCCGGCAAATAGAAATGCATTCTATCAAAGAAAGCAGAATCATTTGCCATTTCTTTTGGGAATGGCTCAAATAAATGTGATGTTTTTAATAATACCTCTACACTTTGATTTATATTACCTACAAATACCATAGAAGCATTTGCATTTTTTTCTTCTTTGCCTCTTGCAAAAGAGCCAGAAGCCATATAATCTTTCATTATTTGGATTCCATCTTTATCTTTAAATGTTATTCCTGCTACTTCATCAAAAGCAACACAGTCCCACATACCTACAAGTCCTATTTTCTTTTGTCCCATATTATAGAACAAATTAGCAACTGTTGTTTGTCCACCAGACACTAATATACTATTAGGAGATATTTCTTTATAGATATGTGATTTACCTGTACCTCTGGGACCTAATTCACATAGATTATAATTATTTTCAACAAGTGGAACTGCTCTTTCAATAAAATGCCATTTTTGTATTTCTGTAAGTCTTGTTGGCTCAATCCCCATTGAACGAATTAAAATATCCATCCACTCATCTTTTGTAAAATTCTTTCTTCCCTCAAATAGTCCTGTTAAATCCATATTAGGTAATTGTATTGGATCAAGTGAGGCAACTTGAAATGGTATTCTTAACTTTCCTTGGTCTTCAAAGTTATAACTTACTTTGATAATACACCATATACCACCTATAAGAAGTTTCTCATATTGCTTTACAATTTCATCACTAATTAGAGCGTCTTTAATTCCTAAATTAGAAAACTCTGCTTGATATATATCAAGTTTTTCGTTAAGTCTAACTGTGACTTTATCTATAATTGTATATATTCCTTTTTCCTTAATCTTTGATTTGATTTTTTCTGCTTCATCTGCTCTAACAAAGTTATCTGCAAGTATCTTCTTTACTGTTGATACTCCATCTTCAATAGCACTTTCATCATTGGTAGCACAGTACATACCTAATAAATATTCAAGAACATATACAGGTACATTTGCACCCTCTTTAATTTTTTTAGTTAAGTCTTTTCTTACTACTTTACCTGCAAAGTAGTGATTTAACTTTTCATTAAGTTCTTCCATTACTGCACCTCCTAAAAATCAAAATTATTTACTATTGCTATATCAATGTAGAATTTAATTTTGTCCTTTACTATTCCTGTTTCTTCATCAATAATTATTAAGAAATAAGGTTTATTCTTATCATATTGCATATTCTTAAATACAAACTTTTCTCTGAAAAATCTATCTTTAACTTCTGTGTTTTCATAATTTGCAATTATAGTACACTCATCAGATATTCTATTACCATCTTCATCTTCAAAGTGTAATAAATATCTACAAGGTTTATTATTCTCATCAATATTATTATCTTGTAAGAACTCTAAATAAGTAATAGCATTAGTAATCTTTGTAGAAAGTCCACTATAAGTAATTCCTACTTTCTTACTATCATCACTTGTTCTTGTTGATTTAAAGTCAATAACCGGAACTATTATTTCTTGTGGAAGTATTCCACCGTGAACATAATTTATTCCTGTTCCTTGTCTAGCAAATATAATATTACCTTTTGGAATATTTACATATCCACTATTTTCTCCAAATACATAATCAAGATTTATTGATAATATGCCTTCTTCATTTGAAACACTGTCTGAATAAGAATATCTAGTTTTTTGTTTTGTTGCATTTGTTGTTTTACTTGTTTTCTCATAACTCTCAACTTTTCCTCTCTTATAGAAGAATCCGTGGTCGGCAGTTATAAAAGCATTTATACCACTAAATGTTGTATGCAAATCTCTCACTAATTTTTCTAGTTCATTTATTGCTTTATCACAAGCAGTAAATATTGTATTTTCATTATGTTCTCCTGCATTATCTACTGTATCGTGATAAATATATACAACTTTCTTTCCAGAGAATAACTTTTTCCATTCCATTTTTGTCATTTCATATAAGTCATCATATTTAACTGCAATAGAATCTGGATTTTCTTTTTGTAATAATAATTCTCTATCTTTGACTGAACTTGATACTTGTCCATCAACTAAAATATCATCACTGTCTTTTACTCTTGATAATTCCTTATTAGGTAGCAATGAAGCCATACCTAATTTTGTATATGATGGAACAAGTCCTTGCATATAAGTAATATCTGATTTGCTTGCAATAGTTTTTAATTTGTTATTTAATTCCTTTGCACATTCATATCTAAATGCATCAGATATAATAACTATTATTCTATCTTTCTTATCATTAAATGGTCTAATATAATTCTTATAAAAATCTTTTTGTAGTGTCATACGATTAGAGTCATATTTAGACATATTTTCTATCATATCACTCCATTTAATTGATAATTCACTCATAAAGTCATTTACATATATGTTTTCTATTTTATTCTTTAAGTTAATAAATATATCTTTATCTTCTATATTATCAAAATAGAAATATACTTTTCTGTATAAAGTATCTACTTCGCTGAAATTATCTGCATAATCTTTTGCAAACTTATCAATATCTACAATTTTTATTTGATTTTCTGTTTGTTTTATTTTTTTCAAAAATCCTATTGCTGATTTTAATAAGTTATATTCATTATTTAACTTATCATACCAATATTTATTTTTTCTTATATCAATATAACTTTTATATAAATCATATTCATCAATACCATTAAATAATTGTTCTGATATGTATTTCAGAATACATTTATCAACATCTATAAAAGCATCTGAATCTATATAATCTTCTATTTCCATAAATGATAATAACTCATCTATTCCAAACTCTTTTACAAGTTCATTAGATATTCTTTCATAATATTCTATTGTAGTTTTATCTCTCATTAAACTATTTATGAATACATAAACATTAGTTGATTTCTTTTTAAGTAAGTATTTACTATATCTACTTACTTTCTTAACATCGTTTAAACTTGTAGCAAAATAAGTAAATACAAGTGATTTATATACATCATTTAATTCTTCATAAGATTTAATACTTGTTCCGAAAGTGTCATTAAATAAACTTAATATAAATTCTTCATCTGCATACTTAAATAATTCTTCATATTTCTTTTCTTCAGCAAAGTAAAATCTAATTATTTCTTTTAATATGTCATCTAGATTAATTGATTTAATTCCAAGCATTATACTTGTAATAATTAAATCAATATTATCATTATTCTTATCTTCAATATCAAAATTTTTAAACTCTGTTTCTCTTTTCTTATTAGCAAAGAATCTATCATATTTATTTATAACTTTTCTACAATCTTCTGTTAAACCTAAATTCTTTAATCTCATTGTTGTTGAATCTGGATTAAATAATAAATCGCTATTAGAATTTTCTAAATCTAACAAGTCATTATCTATACTTTTTTTTCTTTCAAACGAAAGATATATAATAATGTTCTTATTAAGTTCTTCTTTTTCTATGTGGTATCTAATCCAGAAACTATTGTTATCATATTTGATAATTTCTGTATCTTCTAATTCAAGTTCATTTATGAAATCTTGATATTCTTGTTTTGAATCATACCAGAATATTATTTTTCTTTTTCTTGCTTTTTCACTATCTCTTGTAAATGCACCTTTTAAAGTATCTTTAAGTAATTCTAATACTTCATCAAACATTTCTATCCTCCTAATAATTTTCTAACTTCTTTATCAAAATCCGAATCTATTTTTTGAGTTTTATTAAATTTATCATATTCACTAAATGCTTTTTCTTCTGCTTGCTTATGTGATATTTTACCTTTTGCATTATTAGGCAAAGTTTTATATTTTCTAAATTCTAAAAACTCATTAACACTTTTAGCAAATTCATCCATTGTAAATGTGTTTTCTCTTTCAATTAAGTCCTCAATATAATCAAAATAACCTGATACATTTCTTTCTAAAGACTTAATTTGTTTTTTGTTTAGATAATTCTTTGCTATTATAACATCAGATTTTAATATTCTACCATCAGGAGAATTTTTCCAAGTAGTAAGTCCCATATTCTCTTTAGAACTATCAGCACTTGTATAAACAATTTCTGCTGCAGTTTGACCTGTAATTGCATAGTGAAATTTATTTTGGACTGTTGCAAAAAAATCTTTAGTTATTTCTGAATCTCTATCATAATCTATTGAACATTCAGAATATATATCTGTTATTTGTTGCCATATTCTTCTTTCACTTGCTCTAATAGATCTAACTCTTTCAAGCAATTCTTTAAAATAGTCTTTACCAAAAACTTTGTTTCCCTGTTTTAATCTTTCATCATCTAATACAAAACCTTTTGTAATATATTCTTTTAAAATACTTGTAGCCCATATTCTAAATTTTGTTGCTCTCCTAGAATTAACTCTATATCCTACCGAAATAATAGCATCTAAATTATAGAAATTTACTTCTCTTGAAACATTTCTATTTCCTTCTTTTTGAACTACTCTAATTTTTTGAGTAGTTCGATTTTCTTCTAATTCCTTTGTATTATATATATTTTGAAGATGATATGTAATATTGTTTTCTGCAACATCAAATAAACTACTCATAGATTTTTGTGTTAACCAAATTGTTTCATTTTGTATGAGTGCATTTACTGAAACATCTTCATCATCAGTGTGATATAAAATAAATTTCATTTCTTGTAGTTCATTATCCATTTCATACCTCCAATTTCAATTCTTTAATAATTCTTTCATTTATTGTTGATATTTCATAATTTAAAAATTTTTTTCTATATATTTATCTAAATTTATTTCTTCTAACAATAACAATCTAATAACCAATAAAAGCTTATAAATATAAAATACGCTTTCTGTTCCATTAAAACAATTTTTCAAATCATTTGCGTGAGAAAACTTATTTCTAGTATGTTTACATTTTTCTAACATTTTGTCATAATTAAATTTATTTTCATAATTTACCTACTTTATTTTTGCCAATATATCTTTAAACTTATCGTAGTTTACTTTTACACCATCATCTAAATCAATATTAATTCTTTGATTAGCAATATGTGCAATCTTTTCATCGTATTCTTTAATCTCGTTTAATTTAGCATTTAGGTCTGCTTGTCTATTTTGTGCAGCCTTTTTATCTGATAAAGATAAATCAGTAGTAAGTTTATAATTTACATCAGATAATAGTTTTTCATAAGTAGTTTGAACTCTATGTAAATAATCAAGCCTTAACTTTGGTATTAAGTTTTCATTAAATCTATGCATATAAATTAATGCTTTAAATCCCTTTTTCTTACCACTATCAAACAACCAATAGATAGGTCTTTTTTTATATATCTTAATATGATCATCAAAGAAATCATTTAAGAAATATCTTCTTATAGTATCTTCACTTGTTTCAGTTCCTTTTTTACCAAGTGTTTCTGCTATAAAATCCATATTTTCATTAAAAGTATTATCTCCATATACAACTTTAATAAACTTCTTAAATCTTTCTACAATATCATCTCCAAAATATGCTTCGTCTGTTATTGGAATAATATTATCTTCATCAACACTATATGTTTTATATTTATTTTTATCAAAAGTTCCACATGCGTAAACTAATCCGTCTTCATCTAATGAATACCTACCTAACATACAGCCAACTGCATAACTAATTAAAGATTTAATTTCTCTTTCTCTATCTGCTTTTCTAATTGTAATATCTTTATCTTCTACATCTGGTGTTAATTCATCTTGTAATCCATAAATATCTATAAATATTCTATTTAATTCTTCTTCATTATTTTTTAATAATTTAAACTTTTCATCACAATTAAATTTCCAACTTTCATAAGCATCTTTTATTTTATAATCCCATTTATCAATATCTTTATCATATCCTGATCCAGTTTTATATTCTATTAAAGGATGTGTTATAAAATCCCAACTTGTTTCAAATGAATCCCAATCTGATTTAGATACATTGATATTCATATCACATAAATCTAATATCTTTTTTAAATATTTTGAATCAATTATCATTGGAACTTGTTTTATTTGATGTGGTCCAAAATTAACAGTTGGTGCTATTAAGTAAAAATATTCCTTAGAAACATTTGTATTTAAAAATGCAATAATATATTTTAAATATTCGTTAGAAAATAAGCAAGGACCTCCATTACCAAATGTTATTCCTTTTGGAACGTATCTTACGCTAAAATTATTACCACCAATTTCACTCCACGTTCCTGCTTCTCTACAATAGTATTGTGTATCTCTTAATCTATAATTATTATTCTTTTTATGCGTTATTCTGTAAGCATTATCATATAAATTAACAATACTTATAAAATTACCATACCATTTTCTTCTTGCGCCTCCACTTGTAATTGGAAACCATCTCAATCCACTATCATTTATATCATCAGATGATTGACATTTGAATCCTATATTATTTTTATCAACTTCATACCATAGTCTAACAAACAATTCATCATTACCAGTCATTATTCCTTTTTTTGTATCTGCATAATCTCCAACTGATTTATTTTTAAAATTATTTAAGTACTGTTCTTTTATCCAATAAGATATTTTATATGAAGGAGTATTTATAAATCTATTGTTATCAGCATAATATATATATTCACTATTTTTTGATAAAAGCGCTTTTTCTTTGTCTTTTTCATTTTCTAATTCTACTAATCTATAATACATCCCTTTATAATCTTTCTTATATTTGTTCGAGATAACAAATGAAGTAGTAACTGCACCCCTAACTCCCTCAAATGCTTTTGTTCCTAAATGAATCATATTTATTATAGTTTTATTATTTACTATTTTTTTTCTTAAATTTTCAAAACTTGCTAAAAACATCCAAGATTGTTGATTTACCATTGCTAATAATCCATTCTCATTTAAATGTGAACCCTCCATAAATGCAGAACATAAATCCTCTTTTGAATCATTATATTGTTTTGTTACATAAGTTTTCAAATTAGAAGAGAATGAACTAAAATTCATATAAGGAGGGTTCGTAACGACAACATCATATTTATTAGTTAAAAGATTTGCACTTTTAATAATTGGAAGTATTTTTTCTCTTAATTCAATTCCAAAAATTGTGTTATCATTTTCTATTTCTTCAATTAAATCACTATAATTATTATTTTCTAAAATCAATAAAGAACCTATTTCTTTGGCATTTTGAAAATTATCTATTAAATATTTAGTATATTCTCTATTTTGTTCTGTTTTAATATTATCAATTATAGAATAATTAATAGAATTAGATTCTTGAATACTCATTATGTTTAGATTTGTAATAATTTTACTTTTAAAAATATTTTTATCATATTCTCTTGCTTTTAATATTACAGATAAAATTGATAATTGTCCTGCTCTGTCATCAATATCTAATCCATACAAATTATTTTCAAGTATAAGTCTAGAAATATCATTTTTATTATATCCTTCACTTAAATAGATTTGATATAATATTTCAAACATATAGACCAATATATGTCCACTACCAGAACAGAGATCAATACATTTTAGTTCTGTTATTTTTTTCTTTGCATTATTTTTTTCTAAATTATCATTTATAAAATATCTCCAATTTTCTACTAATTTTTCACTTCCACCTTGTTCAATCCAGTATCTACCTAATGAATTTTCTACCATATATTTAACTATCCAATCTGGTGTAAATAATTGTGTAACATAAGGTATTTCATTTTTCTTGTACGCTTGATTTGATGAAATCAACTTATCTTTTTCAGTTTGATTATAATATTGATATAACCATCCTATTATTTCAACTTGATTATAATTGTTTTCTGGTACATCATTTATTACTTTTGTAATAAATCCCGTATCATTAAGTAAATTATCTGGTATTAAAATATCAATGTAGTCTGTAATTCCATCAAATACCTGTGGAATAACTCTTCCTAATTTTTTACAAACTAATAATAAAACATATTTAAACTTTTCATTATCATTTTTTAATTCAACATATTTTTCCTTTTTAAAATCAATATCTAAATCAGGATTAGTTAAATTAGTAAACTTTAATATTTCAGGATCAGGAGTATTATCTTTTGATGATAATACTCTAATTCCTAAACTTTGATTGTCTTTTGTTAAAGGAAGATAATCATTTATTTCCATATAACGAATAGCAACTATTCTATTAAACCAAGTGTAGGCTGCTTCTTCTATTACTTGTTCTATTCCTAATTCATTTATTCTTTTTATTAAAAGTTCACGCTTTTTATACTCATCATTAGTAAGACTTAATGTATGTTTATCATTAAATAAAATATATAAATCTCCTCTTTGTTCTGACTTAAAATCTTCATCAACATAAAAAGTGTTTATTTTGTTTCTTATCTTATCAATTAAATCTTGTCTTGATTCAATAGCGAACTTTTTTAATATTGCTTTATCCATTATCCTTATCTTCCTTCTTTATTTTTTTTAAAATTTTCTTCCATTCTTTAGACCATTTATCATTGTTATCAAAAAATATTTTGCTTGATGTTGATATTTCACAATAACTTTTTAAGCATTCATATTCCATTACAGAATTTATTATTAAGGCATCCCTATTTTTGTCATCTTTTTTTGTAATAAAGAAAATGTCTTGAAATTCATTACATACTTTTTCTAATTGAAATTTATAATAAATAAGTTTTACAAAGTAAAATATAAATTCAGAAGAAAATAAAGTCTGTGTAATAATCAGTAATATATCTAAATTTTCTAATCTAATCATTAAGATAATATAAATAATTACAAGGATTATCATTTTTATAAAATCTTTTACAATCATTTTATCTACAACATTTTTAGTAAAGAATGCACTTTCATAACAATTCAAGCCAAGTTTTTTCACAGAATGAAACTCATTATTATTATAATATTTATTTGTTTCTTTTAAAGTAATAGGTGCATTAAAAGACTCTTTTAATAATGATTTTCTTCTTTCACTTTCAGCACGATTATTAAAATACATTTCATTTATATTTATAATTGCTACATAAGCAATTGTTAAAACTATACTTGCTATAATTGCTACATTTCTATATTCAAACTTAAATGAAAGAGAAAATGTTAAAATGATATTTATTAAAAATAGTATATTACCAATATTACTTAATTTATTTGTTATATCATATAATTTATTTACTTCATCTTTTCTTTTATTACTCATAAATTCTATACCTCTGGGAACACTTCCTTTATTTTTTCTCCTGCTGAATAAGACTTGCCATCTTTTTCTAGTTCTAACGCCTTATTAATTTTTTCTATTGCCCTGTCTATCCTATTTCTAACATCACTATCCCAAGTTATTGTTTTTATTTGTCTAAATGCTTCTTTTGCATAATCTGTATAACTAGAACAAAGATATGAAGTATATTGCATACTATTAGCGATTTTATCTTCTATCTTATAAGATGTTAAATCATGATAATTAACTTTAACATTCCATTCTTTTATAAGTCTTACAAGAGGTTTAATTTTACATGAATTGTTATTATTTGTTTTTGTAAGTTGGGAATTAAAATCATTAGGATAAGTTGCCATCCAACTACCATTACCATCAGAAATATAATATGTCCCCCAATATGTTTTATATGCTGGAACTAATTCAAACTTTATGTGATTTAGTTCTAAAACCATTGTTGGTGATGATTGATATATTTCTGATGTTGAATATTTTGCCTCTGCAAATCTTCTTAATTTATCAAGAAAAGTTTGTGGCTTATAATTATTTGAATTATCAAATACGACCATATAATCTACATCTGAATTTTCATCTACTTTTCTTGGTAATATTGTTACCCTCGTATAAGAACCAAAAGCAAATTGCTCTCTTATATCATTACCAAAATATGAGTTTAATCTATACTCTAGTGTGCTAATTGATGTTGATATACTATTTTTTTCTGAATCCGATAATATTAACTTTCTTGCTAAGTTATCTAAATATGAATTTACTGACATCGCTTTACCTCCCTACTTATCTAATTGTTAAATTATTATTTTCTTCAAATTCCTTTAACAATTTTTTCTTTAATTCTTCTACATATTTATCAATATCTTCTTTTGAATTGATTTCATAAGAACGATTCATTAAACTATCTGTTCTAATAATAGTTCTTTTAATTATTTTTTCTTCTTGAACTTGTCCTTGTTCATCTGTTGCTTGTTTTTTACTTTTTTCATATTCAAGTGTATTTATAAATCTATCTTCTAGTTGTTTTATTCTTGTTTCTTGTGCATAAATGTCTTTTAATTCATTAGATGTATTAAGAGTTTCAATAACATTTTTGCAAGTATCTATATAATATTTAGCAAATGATTCATCTATTTCTGTTTTTTTGGTTTCTTCCTCAAAATAATTAATTGTATCATTTATCATCTTGATAATAGGTTCTGATTTAACCTCATACATATTTGTAAGTATCTCTATTAAATCTTTTCTTAATGTAGGTAGTTTGTGTATTTCACTATAAGGTTCTTCACTTGTAAGAATCGAAACCATTTTATCAACAACATTAGTTAATTCATCAGTTTTATCAGCATAGTCTTTATTATTATCATAGATAGTAATAATTCTCTTTGCTTCATCAAATTGATCTTTTTGTGTACCATCAAAGAAATCTAATACCATTTCTATTTTAGGAGCAAGTATAGTAAACTCATCTTTACTATTTGATACTTCTTTAAAGAATTCATTAACATCTCTAATTCTTAATAATCTTTCTATTAATGTAGTTGCTTCTTCTTTAACTTTTTCTCCAGGATATTGATAGTTATTTCCTGTTCTATAATATCCAGATATTTTATTTAATTTATTTAATGTGCTTTGTAAACAATCATTTTTAAAATCTTCTACCATTCCATCTTCATCATCTCTTAAATTGATAACATTAAATGAATTTCTAGCAACTGATTTTAAATCATTAATTAAATTCATTTCTATTCTTTGTCTAATCTTTATAATTGTTCTATCATAATAATCTCTTTTTAAGATTTTAGTTAATGTATCTTCTGATGTTATATTTTGAACTTCATTATTATAAATTAAAGATACTACTTCATCTTTTATTAATCTTGTTAAGATATATAATATATCTTCATCTAGGAATCCATAAGGAGCAGCACCAAAGTCTTGTAATAAAGTTCTAGTAGTCATTGGTAAACTAAATGCATTCTTCTCTTCGCAATATTCTTTCATTGCATCATAAGCCTTTTGGTTAACAAACTCTACTTCATTTCCTAATAAGTTTTGTTTATTTTCGTGGAATAAATCTTTAATATCTTGTGTAGTAAAGTTATGTTTTATATAAGAAAATTTAGTATAAATATTATTTATTAAGATTTCTAATGCTTCATTTGCTCTTGATTTTGCTTCTTTTGCATGTATATTTTGTCTATCTCCTGCAATAATAATTTCTGCTGCATTTAATTGTTCTTTAATATTTTCTTTAACTCTTGCTTCAGCGCTTTCAATTTCTCTTTGTTTTGCTCTTATAATATCTTCAACTTGCTGTGTTTGAAATATTCCACTTTTACTTCTTCTATACTCTTCTACTTGAAGATAATTAGTTATTTCATCATAAATAAGAGTTGATATTTCAAGTTTTATAAATACATATTTGTTTTCTCTTGCTGATTGCATAATAAGTTCTGTATCATCTCTTTCCGGAGATGTTGTAATTACTTTAATACCAATTTCATATTCTTGTGAATACTTGATATTATCTATGTATTTAGTTAAAGGGAAGTTCTTATTTTTATATGTGAACTTACTATCAGTTAGTATATAGTCAAATACTATTCTCTTTAAGTAATCTGTAATTCTATTTTGGTCTATTACAATTTGTTTAATTTCTCTATTTATTTCTTGTTCTTCATCCGTTAAGAATTTATATTCATCATTATTTCTTTGAATTAAAGTTTGTGCCTCTAATCTTCTTAATGAATCAGATATTTCTTTCTTAATTGTAATCTTATCATCTTTAATATTTGATACATATAAAGTTGATAAGTTATCTATATTAGCAGGTATTTCTTTTATGTTTTTAAGCATAAATAATATTTTCAATACCTTAATATCTATATCTTTAAGTTCTCCACTTTTAACTGTATCAATAGCAGTATTGATAACTATTTTAATTTGGTGTTCTAGGAATTGCTCAATAGTATCATAGAAAGCATAGAAAGGAATTATTGTTCCAACTTCACTATCTCCAAATCTTTTAGCAGTTTCTTGAAATGCTCCTAAAAGTGATCTTTCTCCACTTGATAAATGTTTTCCTGCATATCCGTGTTTTCTTATATCTGTAAATACATCTTGTAATAGTTTAAATTGATAAGGAATAAATGGATATGTTTCTGCAAAGTCATTATTATCTTCATATACTTTTTGATAAGTAGCATTTTTAAATGATAAAAGATTTCTAATAATTCCCTCTTCTTTATCATAAATCATTTTTAAACTATCTTTTGCTTCTGGTGTTTTATCAAGTATTCTCTTTTTAATAACCTCATCTATATCTGAACTTGATAAAGATAATTTTGTATCAAACCTACCTTGTATTTTAGAAAAGTCATTTCCTTGTACTTTAACAACATCATCTATCGCTTCTTGTGATGTGACAATTACCCAAGCCTTTCCACCACATTCTAGTCCTAAATCTTCTACAATTGTTTGAAGATTTAACATAAGACTTCTATCATCTCCAATATATTGTCCTATTTCATCAACTAGGAATACAACATGATGATTATCTCCTTTTGATTTAATATAATCTCTGACTCTTTCTGCAAACTTCTCAACAGATAAAGTATAGTTTTTCTCTGTTCTTTCAACTATATTTCTTGCTTCCTCTACGGATTTACCTAATACTTCTGCATAAGCACTAGCAAATTCATCTTCTACGAATTGAATTCCATCTCTCATTTCTTCCCAAGAACTATTAGCATTCTTTTCAAATACTTTTTTGAAATCTTCATATTTTCCTTGACTAATAATGTGTCTTTCAATTTCTGCTACAAATGGTGTAATAGATAGTCCCATTCTTTCATTAAATACTTTCTCAAATACATCTAATATTTTATCTTTTGTACCATTGCTATTTTCTGTTTTAGAATCAATATTAAATAGTATTACATCAGTAGGAATACTTCCTGCTCTTTTAATATCTGCAAATAGCATTTTATCTTCAATTTTATCATCAAAATAATCTACTGCTGATTTACCATTTACAACTCTATTTTCTAATAAATAAGATACTATTTTTAAAAAGTGTGATTTACCACTACCAAAGAAACCAGAAATCCAAACTCCCATTTTTTCTGTATTTCCATTTATTCCTGTATTGTATGCGTCAAAGAAACTATTAAAATGTTTTAATAATTCTTCTGTGACAACATATTCTTCTAATTCTTGGCTTATATAACTTTCGTCATCTACTTTGATAACTCCTTGTATTTCTCTTTCTATATCTTTCGCATATAATTTCTTTAAATTATCCATTTCTTACTTCTCCTACTTTCTTCCTACAAATTGGAATGCTCTGTAATAATTATCATTTTCTAATTTATTAAATAGTTTAAAACTTTGTCCGTTATAACTTCCCGGATAAAACATAATTAAAGGGTTATTCGTTATAACACTATGTAAATTATTTAATATTGTATGTCCTCTTACTATTCCATAACATTTTCCCATACCCGTTATAATAATTATTTGATTTGGCTCTACTTCACTTTTAATCTTCTTCATTATCAAATCATTTCCAGAGCCTATACCTATTGTTTTTGAAATAATAGTATTTAGGTATTTAGCACCTTTTTTTGTTTCATAATCAAAGCATTTTTCAAGAAAACCTTTTTCTTTAAGTATTTCTATAATAATGTCATATATATCAAATACTTTAATATTCAATTTTGTTTTCTTTAATAAATAATTCTCTAGATATTCTCTTACAATGTATTCATCTTCTGGATCATAATCAAATACGTGAAAGTTTATTTCATTTCCTAATCCATTAGATTCAAACAATTCTTTATTGCTTAACTTATTAGTCATTTCTTGTAATCTTGTATTTATACTTTTCATACTAGACCTCCTATTGCTTTGGCATATTCCATATCACCCTTTTTATCAAGCATACTTATATATTTTTCTTTTAATAATGGTCTTACAATTTTAAATCTGTCTTTCTCTTTTATTACTAACCCAGAATCTTGTAATATTTTCATTATTACCTGCTTTAATTTAGCAGATGTTGATTCTGTTCTCTCTCTTAATGTTTCACTTAAAATACATTTTTCTTCATACCAATTATCTATATCAAACTTTTCTATATATTCTTTTCTCATATATAATTTATCTTTAAAGACTTCTATTACAAAATCCCTTACCAATCTATCCGTCTTCATAATTGCATAAAGTAAAATATATTTACTTGTTTCAATATCAGAACAAACAAATTCTTCCAACATATCTTTATCCATTACTTTTAATCTCCTAAATATTGGAGCATTAACTCTTTGCACACTACCGATCTTTTTGTGCTTAATAAGGTTTTCTTCAATGTTGCGTTTTTTTAGTTCTTGTTCATCTTCGCCATCAAGTAAATATTTACCTATTATTTTTGTTTCGTTATATAAAAAAGGTTCCCCGGTTAATTTGGCACTATAATCTTCCATAATTCCTCCTTTTTCCGTTTGATTTCAACAAAATCATTATAACATATATATTTTAATTCAAAAAGTATTTGAAGAAAAATAGACTAATTATTCGCAATAAAATTACTAAAAGAGAAAATTTATTCGCAAAGCATCAACCGATTTCAAACTTAATATGCTATTTTCCCAGAAATATAATAAAATCCCAAGTTAATGAAATAATAATACTTGGGTGAAATATATGATTGTACAAAACTTTAAATATAGTCGTGAAGAATTAGACTTAAAACAAAAAGATATTATCGAAATATTTGGTGTTCATTTTACTACTGTATCTGGATGGGAAACAGGCAAATATACTATACCTATTGAAAGATTAGTTGATTATGCTAATTGTTTTCATTATAGTCTTGATTATTTATTTGGTCTTACTAGGCATAATGAAATTTATTTTCCTTTAACTTTGGATTTAGATGTAATTGCAAAGAACTTACGCAACATTAGAAAGAGAAACAATTTAACACAAGATCAACTCACTAAAAAGGTGAACACTACACAGGCTTCTTATTCTCATTATGAAAATGTCACTGATATGATTCCAACTGTGTTTCTTTATAATTTAACTAAAATATATAAACCATTCAGTATGGATGGATTATTAGGTAGAAAAAAGCAATAAATATTATTGAGATTTACTGCTTTTTATTTTTTAAAATTCAAGTCCTTTAATAAACTTATCAAATATTTTTTAACTTTTTCTTCATCAATAGTTTTTTATATGTACTCATCAAATCCTTCTCTTAAAAAAACTATCTCTTGCATTTTGCTCTACTGCAATAACAACTATTGGTGTTTTAAAATCTTCTTGTTCTTTTAATACTAACGTATTACTTCCTCTTTCTACTCTTAGATATGTATTTTAGTAATTATAATGTCATATTTTTCCGTCAGTAATTCTATCTATTGGATTGTCAACACTTTTTTGTACAAATTTTATAAGAACATTTTTTATATTCACTTGGTGTTAAATAATTTAATGAACTGTGTATTCTTATATTATTATACCAATTAATATAATCAAATAATTATATTTCTAATTCCTTAAAACTATTAAATCTATTAAATCTTCTATTATTTGCAAATTCTATTTTTATTATTTTGTATTACTTTATTGTATAATTTGATACTAAATCATTTAATCTCATGATTCTTCTTATTTTTTGTCTAAATTATTGTATACAGTCCACATTATCTTTATAGTTTCTTGAGTTTATGTGTTCTATGTTCTATCTTCTATCTTCTATATTCTTTTCATATTCACTAGAATATTTTTCAATACTATCATTAACATTTATTTTGTAATCCTTTACAATAGAATGTGAGTTTTCATTATCGAAATATTCTCTTATATTTATTCCTCCTAAAGCTTCAATTGTTTTCCATGATGCTGGATTATCTTTATCTGCATCTAATAGAACTTCTTTAATTCCATAATTTCGACATATTTTTAAACCTAAATATAAATTTATTTTGTTATAGCCTTTCCCTCTTTCAGTAGGTCTAATACAATAGCCAATATTTCCACCATATTTTTTTAAGCTTTTATTTAGAGCTATCCTAATATTAATCATACCAACAATTTTATTATCATTTTTTCTAATTAAAAAATATGTTCTTGCTGGGACTCTAGTTTCATCCGTAATCCTATTATAATCTTTCTCTAATTTTTCTAACCATCCTTCATAATTATCTAAAAATCTTTGTAATCCACCTGTTCCGTTTATATCAGATTCATATTCATAAAATTCATTAATAAAAGCTATTGCTTCATTTTTTCTTTTTATGTATGGTTCTTCTAAATAAAATTTTTCCATAATACATCACCTCCTATTGATTCACCCTCGTTTAAGCAAAACGATACTTTTTCAAAAATTTTTCCATATTCAGAAACTTTTGATATTTTGCTAACATCTAAAATAATTACATTATCACATCCTTTAGTATATTATTTATAATAATTTGCTCGTAAAAGATAATTAGCACTACTATACTTTAAACCTTCACACTTATCTATATCTAAACCATTGTCATTATTCTCTCACAAAATTATCTTCTCTTGTTTTAAAAGTCGAAAAATTAATATTAAAATTTTCATTTGAAAAGCAAAATGTACCGTTTGCATCTATATATCCTACTGATTAATCAATTATTCTTTCGCTATTGTTCGGATTTAATCCTAAGCCGCAAATTTCATTAGATTTAGAATTTTCAATGGCATTTTAAGAATTATGCCATTACTATTTTGTTTATATTTTCTTCAATCATATCTTTTCTGAAAAGAACCAATTTTATATATTTCATTATTAATGGAATAATATATGTTAGGAAATCTAAAAAAATTAGCACTACCAATGTCATTTATTTTTTCAGGTTTTATTGGTTGGACTATTGATATTCCATTTGAATTTTTTGCATTTGGTATTGGAAATCCTAATATTCCAAAAGCATTAACGTTTCTATTATCACATGCCATCTTTGCATAAGTAGATAAATCTTGGTCTGAAAAATTTTCATAATGAAGTTGTCTTGGATGAATATGGAAATTATTTTTTTCTACTACATTTATATCTCCACAACCATAAATTCTAATCCAATGGTCAATTATGAGCCTCCTGAATTAGTAAACTGCTCATAAAAAAATTTGTTTTTAAACTTTGAATATTTTTCTTCAAATTGATTTACTGTATCTTTATTTATTTCTTTATATAGATATATATTATTCCTTTTTATTAATTCTAAAAATAATGCATCTGTTTTCATAAAATCATCTCTTTTCTGTTTTTTTATATTATATAAAAAAACAGAGATAAATCAATGTTAAATCTGATTTATCTCTTTGTTTGTATTATTATCTATCCGTAATAATTCTTATATTTATTTTCGCTGCCACATGGCGATTAGATTTCTGTCATTTGAGTTCACTTTACTGCATTTCGTCTCACTTTTCCCTGTAATTTTGCATTCTGATTCACTCTATTACACTTGATTTGACTAGTTATCTGTATCTAAAATTCAATTATAGTTCTTTTAAATCATCTCTTAATTGGTCTACAACTTGATTGATATTAGCATTAATATTTCCAACTTCATAATTTAAAATCTTCTATTGTTCTATGTCTTTTTTCAAATCTGTAAGATAAATATTGACCTATTACATATCTTTGAGATTTTCTGATATTTAAACTTTTAGATTTTTTTATACTATTCATTCGGCGAAAATCTCTGCTTTCATCATTAAATATTTGCAACAAAATTGGGTTCTTTACATTTTTTATTACTTGTAATAAATTCTGTTCATTTATCTCTAATCCTGATAATTTCATTTTAATTAATTCAGCTTCAATTAAAACATCTCTTGCATTTTCTTTTGAACCTATTAATCTTTTTTTCATTCTAATATTATAATCATTTTTTGTAATTATTTCATTATCTACCAACCATTTTCCAAGTAATGATTCACCTATAATTGAAGTTGCTTCTCCAAAATAATCTCTTGTATAATTTTCACTTTTATTGCCATCTTTTTCAATTATATATGCTTCATTCATTTTATGTAACATTTCATGAAAAATAGTAAATATATCATTAGGCGTATTTTCATAATAGATATAAACATTGCCTTTTCCATCTACCTCATTTCTATATTGCCTTTCATCTTCTCTTCCTTCTCTCTGTAAAATTGTTACAGTTTTATTTCTCTCATTATTTTGATGTATTATATTCATGAATTGATTTGCCATGTAAGAATCAAAACTATTTATAAATTCATATACATAATTAATAGATTCATTTATGCCAATCCTTTTTGACCACATGTTTGTAACAGTATTAGTCTCTTGCATTTTAAAAACAGCTTCACTCATTTGAGATATTTCTGATAAATTATTTATATAAAATTTATTACTTGAATTATTAACAAATTCTGATATCACTTTATCTATTTCTTTAAACATATTATTCCAAAACATATTATTCCACCTTTAATTTAATTTTTTACTTTTATCAACTTATTATATATAATTTTAGCATTTTCTATTAAATCATCTTATATTTTTATTGGTTTCTGTCACAGTAATATAAATTATCTTCTTATTTATCTGAAATAATTAATTATATTTTCTTTTTTTACTATATCTTTTTCGCCTGTTTTTAGGTCTTCTATTTCATAATTAATATTGTCATATTTATTTCCCAATACAATTAATTTTGGAGTGCCAAGTAATGCTACATCATTTATCTTATTTCCCAATATTAAATTGTCTCTATCATCAATTATACATTGAATGTTATTTTCTAATAATCTTTCGTATAATTCAATTGCCTTATCTTTATTCTGCTCACTATATACAATATGTACTTTATATGGTGCAACATTATATGGAATTGCAAAACCTTTTATTTTTTCATCTTTAATTAATACATTATTTTCAATTATAGTAGCAATAATTCTACCTAATCCAATTCCATAACATCCCATATAAAATGGCTTGTTATTACCATTTTCGTCTTGATAATACATTTCCATTAAATCAGAATATTTTGTACCTAGCTCAAAATTGTTTCCCAATTCAACTGAATTAACTTCTTCCATTTTATTTAATGATATTCCATTTAATTTGTTTATAAAAGTTTCTTTATCTTTAAAACTTAAAACTTCTTTATTAATTCCTATATTAGTATTTTTATCATATAAAATAATATCTTCTCCTAATTTTGTAATTGCTTGAAATTCTTCTGATACTCTTCCTCCCATTGTTCCACCATCACTAATTACAGGAACTATGTTTATTCCAATTCTTTTAAAAATGTTCATATATACATTATGCATTTTATTAAATGTTTTATGCATATTTTCTTCGTCCTTATCAAATGAATATGCATCCATCATAACAAAAGTTCTTGGTCTAAATAGATAGCCTCTTGCTCTTATTTCTTTTCTAAATTTTTCTCCAATTTGGTAATATGTTGTTGGTAATTGCTTATATGACAATAATCTATTTGATCCAAAGATTGTTGCACATTCTTCTGCAGTTGGAGCCAAACCGTATTCCCCAAAATTATTTTTAATATGAAACATAATATCATTTTCTTCAGTATATTGATTCCATCTATTTGATTTGTCCCAAATACTTCTTGGTTGTAATTTAGGAAATTCAACTTGAATACAATCTGCTTTATCTAATTCTTCTATAATGATTTCTTCTATATTTCTTTCTAGTTTAGTCCATATATTTCCATATCCATATATTCCACTTTCAAATTGATATAATTCTCCTAATTTCATTAAAATATCTTGTGATGAATAATTGATATCTATATCATTAAAATTTATTTTTTTTATATTTAATTTGCTTAATTCCATTTTTAATTTTCCTTTCTTAATGTGATAAAATAATAACTACATTAATACTCGGTCGTTTTAAATAACTCATATTGTTTCCTCCAACAAAAAGACAACCTGTTTCACTTCCTAAATTTCTAGTTTTCTTTATCAATGTTAATAATTTCAAATATTTTTATATGCCTTTTATCCATTCTTCTCTTAATAAACCTGTGATATATTCATCTTCTATTTTACCAGATCCTCTTGATACAAATCGTTTTCTTCTTATTCCCTCATCTTTATATCCAAATTTTAATTGCATTTGATGAGATTTTTCATTTTCTTTAAAATATCCATTTTCTAATCTTCGTAATTTTAATTCTTCAAATGCATATTTAATTCTAGCCCCAAAAGCTTCAGTTCCATATCCATGTCCCCAATATTTTTCACTAATCCAAATTCCACCACCAGCAGTTCCATTATGCCAATCTATATTTGTTAATTGTGTTCCACCTATAACTTTATTTTCACTTTTTAAAATAATAGCAAAATTATATAAACTATTATCTATTGATTTATTGATAAAATCTAATGCATCCTTCTCTGTGTATGGGTATGGAGCTCCTTGTAGCCATTTGGTAACATTTAAATTATTTAGTCCTTCAACAATATCATCTACATCTTCTAATTTATATTGGCGTAATACCAATCTATCTGTTTCTATTATTATTTCTTTATTCATAAACAATCTACCTCAATCACAATATTTGATATACTACATTATACTTTTTATATAACTTTATATTTTAACAATTTATACTTTAAAATCTATTTATCTAACAAATCTTCTTCTTTTTCTATTATACTTCCAAAAGAAATGTTTAAATTTTCATTTGGAAAGCAAAATGTACCGTTTGCATCTATATATCCTACTGATTCGTCTTTTATTTTTTCTCCATTGTTTGGATTTATACCTAATCCACATATTTCATTAGACGTAGAATTTTCAACGGCATTTTTAACAATTATGCCATTACTATTTTGTTTATACTTTCTTCCATCATATCTTTTTTGAAAAGAACCAATTTTATATATTTCATTATTAATGGAATAATATATATTAGGAAATCTAAAAAAATTAGCACTACCAATATTATTTATTTTTTCAGGTTTTATTGGTTGAACTATTGATATTCCATTTGAATTTTCTGCATTTGGTATTGGAAACCCTAATATTCCAAAAGCATTAACACTTCTATTATCAAATGCCATCTTTGCATAAGTGGATAAATCTTGGTCGGAAAAATTTTCATAATGGAGTTTTTTTGGATGAGTATGGAAATGAAATACACTTGCTTTCCTAGAGTTTTTTTCATATTCTTTTAATTTTTTATTTAATTCATTATATACTTTTTCTGTTGGATTAGCACTTCCTCCTGAAATTAATGCATCCTCACATCTAAAATCTGAAGTAAAATAATCAATTACAATATTAAAAGGATTTTTTTCACTTTGTCTGCCAACAAAAAAACAACCTGTTTCGCTTCCTAAATCTCTAGTTTTCTTTATTAATGTTAATAATTTTAAATACGCTTCTTGACTAAATATAATTTTTGTTTTAATTCCCATTTCATCTGCTGTTGGTATATTTTTATATTGGTCATAACTAACACTGTCTATTACATTACTCATTATTATATGCCTCCATTTTTTATAATTATATTAATAATATCATATTGTCCATTTATTGCAAATATTTAAATATATTTCATTATCATTTGTCAATTATTTTCAAATATAAACATATAAAAAAAGTCCGAAAAAGGAGAACTTAAATAAGGACAAAATTTTACTTACTTCTTCCTTATTTTATTAATGTTTTGACAGCTTAATATGATATATATTTAATTCATTTTGTAGCTGGAATAAATTTTAAGAAGTTTTAAGTTATGAGAAAGATAACTTATCATAAAGAAGGAGATTATTATATTCCTGACTTATATTTAGCAGAAGATGAATACACAAAAAATTATTATATTGGAATGTATAGACATTTAATACTAGAATATAAAAAGCTGATTATACAATAATGTTTCTGAATGGTAGTTTAAGAAAACAGATTGTTGATACAGATAAACAATCAAAAGAAAGTTTTGAAATACTCATGAAACAAATGCTAAATAAAAATCCTATTGATGAAAATTTGAAAGATACCGACCTTTTAAAATTGGTTAGCTTATGAATAATTATAAACATTGTGCAGAAAAAATTATATATGCTAAAATGATTAACTATTAGTCAGTAAAATGGTGAGTAAAATTAAATTTACTCACCTTAAATATATAAATAATTTTTATTTTTTTAATATATTTTTTATAGCATTAATAAACTTTGTAAAAAAATTTTCTTTATACTGAATCATTTGTACTTGTACTTGTTCTGTTTTGTCATCTATATCTAAAATAGTCTGCCTCTTTGATTTAAATAAATTCTCGGTACTATATTGTTTAGCTAGTTTACTTTGAAAAGCCTGCTCGTTTATACATAATTTTGATTTTAAGTCTTCTTTTTGCTCATTACTTGACCAATAATTATAAGTTAATACTGCTAAGATTTCTTTAGTTTGATCACTAATTTTTTGTTCATTAATTTTCTTAGTAGTATCAACATTTATAATGTATTTTCTATCAGCTTTTGCATTAATAATTTTTAATAATTTATTAGGTATTTTTTCTATATATGAGATTGGAAAAAATTTTATTAAACAACCAATTTCAGTATATGCTTGTATTGTTTTTTCTTTAATCCCAGTCATCACTTAACTCCCTTCCTTCATCGTCTTTATATAGTTCCACTTCTTTACAATCTCTAGCAGAATCTTTTACAGAGTAAGTGGCATCCTCAAAATCAGTTTTTCTCATTCCACTAGCTATATCATGTAATTCTCTGCCCAATTCCTGTTCATCAAAAATTCTATCTTCTCTTAATTTTTTTAATTGCTCTTTATACCATTCTATAGATATTTTTACCATTTCTTGCTCATTCAATGGTAAATGATTACTGGTTTCTCTTGGATTAACATTAGAAACTTCTGCATAAGATTTAATGTATGCTGTTTTTATATCTTCAAATAATTTCTTTTGAATTTCTTCATCAAGGTTTTGATAAAAATTAGCATTTTCAGTAAATGAATGAGTATCAGCATTATAAATACCTTTTATAAATTCTGGCCTTAAATTAAATCCACATTCTTCACTGCCGAAATAAAATGGTTTATATGGGTCTTCAAATGTCCCAATATCCATATTTCTTAAAACATAGTCTTTAGGCAATGAAATAATCACGATATTTTGTGAACTTTTATGTGGCCAATTATCTAATTTTCCTTTTTCTTGTTCAAATAATTTGTCAGTGCCACTACCAAAAACTATTGTTGTGCTATCCAACCCTCTTAGAGTATTACTATAAATTCGTATTTTCTTTGGATTAACAACTTTTAACCCATTTGATAGAATAGAATCCAGTACAGTTTTATCTCCTGTAGTTCCGTGTCCAAAATAATATACAGAACTATCACTAAAAGATTCTTTTATTTCAATATTCTTTGAAAGTACTGTTCCGTTTACACCTGGTGTTAACTTCGTTGCTTCAAACTGTAAATCTTTTGGTTCAGTATTTAATTTTTGTTCAATTTCTTCTCTATATTCAGTTGGAATGTCTTGTTCACTATCAATTACATAATTTTTAAACATATCTCTAAAATTTGGCATATTTTTTCTCCATTTCTCTGTTTTCTTTTGAACCATAAGGCTTATCTTCTTTAACAAGTTCCTTGTTGCAATTTCTCCTAAATCGGTTAAAGTAACTTCAATATCACTTTAAATTTCTAACATCTCCTAACTCGATTGTATCTGGATAATTTTTTTAGCCATTTTTATAGCATATTCATTGATTTCACTAGCATAGTACTTATTTATTCCGATATTTGCTCTTTGCATTGCTAGTCTTCCACAAGAAATTCCATCAAATAGTGACAGTACATTTACTTTTTTCATTTAGCTTGTCTCCTTATAATAATAAAATGCACGATTTGTATTAACACATTTTATTTTTTTACTGATTCTTCAATTTTATTAAAAGATTTCGCTTTTATTTTTCTTCCAATAAAATTTAAATTTGGAATTTTAGAAAAAGGATAAACTCCTAAATACGAGTTTATCCTTCTTTTCAATAGTTCAATGTTTTAGTATTTTTATCTAATAACTCACTTTTTCTTATTATAAGTTTTCAATAAATCTCATACTTCTTGACTTTATTGATTTCTGCCACAGCAGTTTTTGTATTTCTTTCCAGAGCCACATGGACATGGGTCGTTACGGCCTACTTTTGGTTCTTCGTTACGGATTGTTTTGTCAATTCCACCTTCTTTTGGTGAGATTTTTCCGTCTACTAATTCAATTGCACTTGTTTCTTGTAGTTTTGCACTTGTTATTTCTGATGTTTGTTGTCTTTGTGCTCCTTCATCTCTTTCTGTTACGTGCATTAATAGTTTTACTACATCGTATTGAATGTCATAAACCATTTCGTCAAACATGTCGAAACCTTCCATACGGTATACTACTACTGGGTCTTTTTGTGCATAAGCTCTTAGACCTACACCGTTCTTTAGTTCATCCATGTTGTCAATGTGTTCCATCCATTTTTCATCAACTATTTTTAGTGTTACAACTCTTTCTAGTTCACGCATTGATTCACCGAATTTTTCAGATTTTGCATTATAAATATTGTGTGCTTTTTCTGATAATTCTTTTATTACATCTTCTGCTTCAAATTTTTCTTGTTTTAAAATATCTAAGCTTTCAATTCCAAATTCTGTGTAGATTTCTTTCTTTAATCCTTCAATGTCTTTTGAATCATTTGTTATGTATTGTGGTACAATTGTGTTTACTACAGAATCAATCATATTTCCTATTTCTTCTGTTAAATTATCACCATCTAATACTTCTCTTCTTTGTTTGTAGATTATTACTCTTTGTTTGTTCATTACATCATCATATTGTAATACGTTCTTTCTGATACTGAAGTTTCTTCCTTCAACTTTCTTTTGAGAACTTTCTACTGTTCTTGTTAATATTCTTGATTCAATTGGCATGTCATCTGATACACCGATTTTGTTGTATACTTTTGTGATTATGCTTCCACCAAAGATCTTCATTAAATCGTCATCTAATGAAATATAGAATCTTGATTCTCCTGGATCTCCTTGACGTCCAGCACGTCCTCTTAATTGGTTATCAATACGACGTGATTCGTGTCTTTCTGTACCAATTATTTTTAATCCACCTGCTTCAATTACTTTTGCTCTTTCGTCTTCGATTCCTTTATCATAATTTCTTACTAAATTTCTGAATTCTTCACGTCTTGCTAAGATTTTTTCATCATCTGTTTCATTGAACGCTGTTGCTTCTTCAATTTCTTCAAATGTGTATTTCTTTCTCATGTCTGTTTTTGCAAGATATTCTGAGTTTCCTCCTAGGATAATATCAGTACCACGACCTGCCATGTTTGTTGCAATTGTTACTGCTTTATATTTACCTGCTTGTGCTATGATTTCTGCTTCTTTTTCATGGTATTTTGCGTTTAATACTTGGTGTGGTATTTTTGCTTTATCTAATAATTTACTTAATCTTTCTGATTTATCAATTGATACTGTACCTACTAGAACTGGTTGTCCTTTTTCGTAACTCTTTTTGATGTCTTCTATTACAGCGTTGAATTTACCTGTTTCGTTTTTATAAATGATATCTGGTAAATCTTTTCTTTGAATTGGTTTGTTTGTTGGAATTTCGATTACGTCTAATTTATAGATTTCCTCAAATTCTTGTTCTTCTGTCATAGCAGTACCTGTCATACCTGACAATTTTTCATACATTCTGAAATAGTTTTGGAATGTAATGTTTGCTAATGTTTTTGATTCATCTGCTACTTTTACATGTTCTTTTGCTTCAATTGCTTGGTGTAGACCGTTGTTGTATCTACGTCCGTACATGATACGTCCTGTGAATTCATCTACGATTAATACTTCACCTGATTTTACAATGTAATCTACATCTTTTTTCATTATTCCATGCGCTCTTAAAGCTTGATTTATTGCATGTACTAGTTCTGAGTTATTTAAATCATTTAAATTTTCTAACCCAAATTCTTTTTCTGCTTTTGCAATACCTTTTGCTGTTAATGATGCTGATTTTGCTTTTAAGTCTACAACATAATCATATTTTTCATTTTCTGCTGCTTGTTCTTCATCTTTTACATCTTCTTCAATTATTGTTCTTGCTTCTAGTTTTGATACAAATCTATCTGCTTTTTTATAAATATCTGATGCTTGGTTTGCTCTACCTGAAATGATAAGAGGTGTTCTTGCTTCATCTATTAATATTGAGTCAATTTCATCGACAATTGCATAATTTAACGGTCTTTGCACTAATTGGTCTTTATAAATTACCATATTGTCTCTTAAATAGTCGAATCCAAACTCATTGTTTGTTCCATAAGTAATATCACAGTTATATGCTTTTTGTTTTTCATTTGGCTTCATATCTGCAATTACTAGACCTACTGTTAATCCTAGGAATGTATATATTTTTCCCATCCATTCACTATCTCTTTTTGCTAAGTAGTCATTAACTGTAATTACATGTACACCTTTTCCTGTTAATGCATTTAAATATGCTGGTAATGTTGCAACTAATGTTTTACCTTCACCAGTTCTCATTTCTGCAATTCTTCCTTGGTGTAATATGATACCACCTATTAATTGAACATCAAAATGTCTTAATCCTGTGACTCTTTTTGATGCTTCTCTTACTACTGCAAATGCTTCTGGTAATATATCATCTAATGTTTGGCCATCTGCTAATAATTCTTTAAAATATTCTGTTTTTGCCTTTAATTCTTCATCTGTTAATTCTGATATCACATCTTCAAATGAATTAATTTTTTGTACAATTGGCATTACTCTTTTTACTTCTTTTTCGCTGTACCCCTTAAATAATTTCATTTGCTTTCCTTTCTATTTGTATATATAAATTTTTTATCCTTTTTGTATAGTTGAATAATATCACAATGATGTTTAAAAGTCTATATTTTATTGACATTCATTATAATTTGTTTTGCAATTTTTTGTTCTATTGTGTCAAATGGATTCATGTTTATATATATTTCTTCTGTTTTAAATTTTTCTTGTAGTTTTTTATAACTTTCTTCATTTTTTGTCAATATTATTGTTGCTCTACTTGTATTGTTTTCTATATTTTTTTCTATTAATTTTATCATGCTTTCTTCTAATTCATTTGCTTTTTTTGATTCTTCTTTTTCTTCAGATGAATTTGATTCAAATAATGTCATTTTTATGTAGTTTTTGTTACAATATTCAATCATTGCATTTTTTATTGAATTTAATTGATCTGTATCAACATACATATTTATTGATAAAATTTGCATATTTTCTACTGATAATCCCATAACTCTAAGTAATTCGCATTTTTCATTATCATCTATTACTAATATTTTAGTGTTTTTTCTACTTTTTACTCGTTCTTCTAAATCATTTATTTCTAGCTTATTTACTAATTCTGGTTCTATCTTTATATCAATTTCTCCAGCTATTATGTCCAGTATTTTTTGATTTAATTTATTTAGATTGTTTTGATTATATATTGTAATTTTTGATTCTGATGAAATTGCTTCCATTAGTAAAATAACCATTGTATATGGATTACCGTTTGTTATTGCTATTTGATTTTGCTTTTTTATTTGTTTTTTCTTATTTTTGTAATCAATTATAATTTCTTTAATCTTTTCCACTGAAAAGTTTGGTAATTTTTCTTTTATGGCTAAATCCATAATATCTACTTTATATTCTTCAATTTGATCTATAATTTTATCTATAATTGATTTCATATTTTCTCCTTATCTTTTGTTTATATTAATGTTAATATGTGATTTGCCGCTTCTGATGCAGTTTTATAATTTGTTACATCTACAATTATTGTGTTTTTTCCTTGTTTGTTGAATCCACTTTGTTCATGTAGTTGATCACGCTCAATAATCGTTTTTCTTATTTCATCTTTTGAGTATTTTTGTCCATATTGATTATATCTTCTTAATACTCTTTCTTCTAAGTCGCATTTTATAAATATATGTGTTGTCATTTCTGGATATATGTATTGTAAACCCCTTCCTGAAATTATTATATTATATTCTTTAAATGATTTGATTATTTCACGTGCAAATTTATATAAATTTTCATTATTTACATTTCGAGCAAATTTACTTACTTTCTCGGCATTTGATGCTGAATGTATTTCTTCATCAGATATTTTCTTTCCTGCAATGTATATCGTTGTTGCTCTGTTTTCTATTTTAAATTCTACTTGTAATTTTTTCATTAATTCATAGGGATCATTTGGTAAATTTTTATTATTACATTGTTTCAATGCTTGCATGATTCCTCTATATATACTTCCTGCATCTATAAATATGGAATTTGGCACTATGTTTATTAGTTCTTTACAGATTGTTGTTTTTCCTGATGCAACATCGCCTTCAATTCCTATTACAATGTTTTCCATGTCTGTCCTCTTTATTTTAAATTTCTAAATAGTCTTTTAGGAATTGACCTGTGTAACTTAGTGGTTCTTTACAGATTTTTTCTGGTTTTCCTGTTGCTATTATTTGTCCACCTTTTTCGCCACCTTCTGGTCCTAAGTCTACAATATAATCTGCTGTTTTTATTAAATCTAGATTATGTTCTATTGTTAATACTGTATTTCCTTTATCAACTAATTTTTGTAGTATGTCCACTAGTCTATGAACATCGTCTATATGTAATCCTGTTGTTGGTTCATCTAAAATATATAGTGTTTTTCCTGTTTGAGTTTTTGATAATTCTGTTGCTAGCTTAACTCTTTGTGCTTCTCCACCTGATAACGTTGTTGAACTTTGTCCTAACTTGATATATCCTAATCCAACTTCTTTTAATGTTTGAATTTTATTTTTTATTCTTGGGACATTTTCAAAAAATGTTACTGCTTCTTCAACTGTCATATCTAAAACATCTGCAATTGATTTTCCTTTATATTTTACTTCTAATGTTTCGTGATTATAGCGTTTTCCTTTACATACTTCACATGGCACATATACATCTGATAAAAAGTTCATTTCTATCTTGATTATTCCATCACCATTACATGCTTCGCAACGTCCTCCTGGAACATTGAATGAGAATCTTCCTTTTTGATATCCTCTCATTTTTGCTTCATTTGTTGTTGCAAATATATCCCTGATTAAATCAAATACTCCTGTGTATGTTGCTGGGTTTGAACGTGGTGTTCGTCCTATTGGTGATTGATCTATATTTATTACTTTATCTATGTGATGTAATCCTTTTAGTGACTTACATTTTCCAACTTTCATTGTTGAATTATTTAGTTCTTTGTATATGTTTTTATATAATACATCATTTATTAATGTTGATTTTCCTGAACCTGATACACCTGTTACGCAAATAAAGTTTCCTAGTGGGAATTTAACTGTTACATTTTTTAGATTATGCTCTGTTGCTCCTACAATTTCTAAGTATTTTCCTGTTAAGTTTCTACGTTTTTTCGGAACTGCTATTTGCATTCTTCCACTTAGATATTTTCCTGTAATTGAGTTGTCTGACTTAGCTATTTCTTCTGCTGTTCCTTGTGCTAGAATATATCCTCCATGCACTCCTGCTCCTGGTCCTATATCTATTACTTGGTCTGCTGCATACATTGTGTCTGTATCATGTTCTACTACAATTACTGAGTTGCCTAGGTCTCTTAGTTTTTTCAAAGTTGTTATTAATCTATTATTGTCTCTTTGATGTAGCCCTATTGATGGCTCATCTAAAATATACATTACTCCTGTTAGTCCACTACCTATTTGAGTTGCTAGTCTTATTCTTTGTGATTCACCACCTGATAGTGTTCCTGCACTTCTTGATAATGTTAAATAATCCAATCCTACATCTATTAAGAATTGCAATCTTTTTGATAGCTCCTGCATAATTTGTGATGCTATCATTTCTTCTTTTTCTGATAATTCTAGACTTAACAGATATTCTTTAATACTTCTGATTGGCATATCTGTTAATTCTTTAATATTTAATGTTCCTACTTTTACTGCTAAAACTTCTGGCTTTAATCTTGCTCCGTGGCATGCACTGCATTCTTGCTCTGTCATGTACATTTCATACCATTGCATCATCCCTGCTGATTTTGTATCACGGTGACGACGCTCTAGTGTTGGAATTACTCCTTCAAATGTAGCTCTATTATGGTGTGTTCCTGTTGATGATTTATATACAAAATCTATTTCTTCATCACCTGTTCCATACATGATTTTTTCCATGAATGAACGTGGTAAGTCTTTGATTTTAACTCCTTTAATTTTAACTCCATAATGTTTTGCGATTGATTCAAAATACATTTGGGCGATTGTGTCACCTTTTTTCATTGTACTTGATCCATATAGTTTGATTCCATCATATAGTGTGGCTTCTTTATCTGGGACTAATAAATCTTCGTCCATCTTTTGTAAATATCCAATTCCTGTACATTCTGGACATGCTCCCATTGGGTTGTTAAACGAAAACATTCTTGGTGTTAGCTCTTCTATACTGAACCCACATTTTGGACATGCATAATTTGCACTATATAATTTTTCTTCACTGCCTACGACATCTACAATCACTAGATTATTAGCTATTCTTAGTGCTGTTTCTACTGATTCGGTTAGTCTGGCTCTAATATCTTCTTTTATTACCAATCTATCTATTATGATCTCTATTGTGTGCTTCTTTTTTCTGTCTAATTCAATATCATCTGATAGTTCTACTGTTTCGCCATCTACTCTTGCACGGACATATCCTTCTTTTTGATATTCTTCAAATATTTTCTTATATTCACCTTTTTTCTCACGAGCTACTGGTCCTAATATTTGAATCTTTGTGCCTTGCTCTAGTTTCATTATGTCGTCTACGATTTGATCTATTGATTGTTTTTCTATCTTAATTCCACAGTTTGGACAATATGGTGTTCCAACTCTTGCATATAATAAACGCAAATAGTCATATATTTCTGTTACTGTTCCTACTGTCGAACGTGGATTTTTTGATGTTGTCTTTTGGTCTATTGAGATTGCTGGTGATAGTCCTTCAATTGACTCTACTTTGGGTTTATCCATTATTCCTAAGAATTGTCTTGCATATGATGATAAACTTTCTACATATCTCCTTTGGCCTTCTGCATATAGTGTGTCAAATGCCAAAGAAGACTTACCAGATCCTGATAAGCCTGTTATGACAACTAGTTTGTTTTTTGGAATTTCTATGTTAATGTTTTTCAAGTTGTGCTCTTTCGCACCTTTTATTATTATTTTATCCAATTTTAACCTCTAATTCTAATCCTCTTTTTCTTCTTTTTCTGTGTCTGTTATTGTTTCAAATTCTTTCATACTTAAGCTGATTTTTCCTTGATCATCTATTTCTGTAATTTTAACTTTTACAGTATCTCCTACTGCTAACACATCTTCTACTTTTTCAATTCTTTTATTTGAAATTTTTGAAATATGTACTAATCCTTCATTGTTTCCACCTAAATCTACGAATGCTCCGAATTTTGCAATTTTTGATACTGTTCCTTCGCATATTTCGCCTACTTCAAATTCTTTAACTATTGATTCAATGATTTTCTGGGCTTTTTTAGCATTCTCGATATCGTCACAGTAAATTGCTACTTTTCCATCGTCATCAATATCAATTTTGACTCCTGTTTCTTCAATGATTTTATTAATTACTTTTCCACCTGATCCAATTACATCCTTAATCTTTTCTGGATTTATTGTCATTGAAATGATTTTTGGTGCGTATTTTGATACTTCTTTACGTGGCTCTGGAATAGCTTTTAATATAACATCATTTATTATCATGTTTCTTGCTGTTTGTGTTTTTTCAAATGCTTCTTTGATAATTTCATAAGTTAAACCGTCATTTTTAATATCTACTTGGATTGCTGTTATTCCTCTTCCAGTTCCTCCTACTTTGAAATCCATATCTCCAAAGAAGTCTTCTATATCTTGAATATCTGTTATTACAATATATTTATTTGAATCTTCTGGATCTGTGATTAATCCTGTTGAAATTCCTGCTACTGGTTCTTTTATTGGTACACCCGCTGCCATTAATGCTAATGTGCTTCCACAGATACTTGCTTGTGATGTTGAGCCATTTGATTCCAATACTTCTGATACTAATCTCATTGTGTATGGAAATTCTTCTTCTGATGGCAACATTGGTACTAATGCTTTTTCTGCTAATGCTCCATGTCCTATTTCACGACGGCCTGCTCCTCTTGATGGTTTTGCTTCTCCTACTGAATATGATGGGAAATTGTATTGATGCATATATCTCTTAACTTCTGTGTCAAAATCAATTCCATCCAATGATTGTGCATCTGCTTTTGTTCCAAGTGTTGCTATTGTTAATACTTGTGTTTGTCCTCTTGAGAATAATGCACTTCCATGTACTCTAGGAATTAAATCAACTTCTGCTGTTAATTTACGTACTTCATCGATTGCTCTTCCATCTGGTCTTATATGTTCATTTAAAATGATTGATCTTACGCATTTCTTTTGTAAATCGTGAATTGCTGTTGCTATGTCAAATTTATGCTCTTCTTCTGCATTTTCTCCAAACATTTCGATTGCAATATTTTTGATTTTTTCTGAAACTTTGTCTACATTTTCATTTCTTGTAATCTTATCTGTTTCTTTTACTGCGTTTGTCATTTCTTCGGTTAATTCATTACATACTCTTTCAAAGTATTCTGGATTTACAGAGAATGATTTGTATTCAAATTTTGGTTTTCCTATTTCATCCCTCATAGTTTGAATGAATTCACACATCTTCTTAATTTCTACATGTGCTGCTTTTATTGCTTCTAACATTATTTCATTTGAAATATTGTCTGCACCTGCTTCTATCATTGTTATTTTCTCTTTTGTTCCTGCTACAGTTGCTTTCATTCTGCTTTTTGCTCTTTGCTCGCAGTTTGGATTTATTATTATTTTGTCATCTACATATCCTACTGCTACTGCTGCTGATGGGCCTCCCCATGGAATGTCTGATATTGCTAATGCTGCAGATGTTCCAATTTGTGCGCATACTTCTGGGCTGTTTTCTTGATCATCTGATAATACTGTGTTTACTATTACTACATTATTTCTAAAGTCACTTGGGAACAATGGTCTGATTGGTCTATCAATTGCTCTTGATATTAATACTGCACTGTCTGCTGGTTTTCCTTCTCTTCTATTATAGCTTCCTGGAATTTTTCCTACTGAATATAGTTTTTCTTCGTAATCAACTGATAGTGGGAAGAAGTCGATATCGTCCTGTGCTTCTTTAGCTGCTGTTACGTTTGTCATTACAGTTGTTTCACCATAACGTACTACTACTGAACCATTTGCTTGCATTGCAAATTTTCCTGTTTCAATTGTTAGCTTACGTCCTGCTAACTCTGTTTCATAAATTTTAAACATTTATTTTCCTCCATTTTTTCTTGTGACTATTAATATAGTGTAACCTCTATAATATTGATTAATAACATTATACAAGCTACTAACCTATATTTAATAATCCAATATAATGATACACTAAAAGCCTTGATTTTGCAAGAAAATCAAGGCTGATTTTTAATATATTGTTTTGCTTATTTTTTTATTTTTTAATTTAATAATAGGGGTTTTGTTATATCATTTTTATAAAGTATAGTTAATTCATGTAATGGCCTTGTCATCGCTACATAAAGAAGTTTCATATCTATTATTTTATTGGAATTGTATTCTTCTTCTCCTGAATTTGATATTATTACTCCATCAAACTCTAATCCTTTTGCTAAATAACTTGTTATAATACATATTCCGCCATTATACTCAGTATCATTTAATGTTATATTTTTTATATCATTCATTTCTAATTTTATGTATAATTCTTGTGCTTCTTCTTCATTTTTACAAATTATTGCAATTGTTTTATAATTTTGTGTTTTATATTGTTCTAAAATTCTTTTTATTAATGCTATTTGTTCATTTTTTTCTTTATATTTTATAAAACTTACTTTTTTTCCATGTCTTATTACAGGCTTTGCAGTATTTAATTTAATATATTTTGTTATATTGTTAGCAGAATCCATTATTTCTGTAGTTGTTCTATAACTTTTCAAAAGATATTGTATCTCTCCTTGATATCTAAATGTGTTATTTAGTACGCTTTCCCAATTTTCTATACTCCTGTATTGGTATATAGATTGTGCTAAATCACCAAAAATACTAAATGCTGCATTTTTTAATATAAATTTTAATGAGAAAAAAGTAAATTCTCCGTAATCTTGTGCTTCGTCAATTACTATTTGCTTATATTTTCCGTATTCATCTATTCCATTTATTTTAGCTTTTAAATATATTAATGAGCTTAAATCTTCAAATTCAAATTTCTTATTTTTTAAATTTATTATATTGATTTTAACTTGTTCTTTTATATCTTCGCTTATTTCTAAATATTTATCCAAGTTACTTAAAAAGTTTTGATAAATTTTAGGAATCTTTGGTATTAATTTATTAAAGTAAGTTTTTAAAGCTTTTTTCAATTCTTTTTCGCTGTATTCTCTATATTGTTCTATATTTTCATCAATATATTTTTCAAAAAACAAATTTGTTCTCATTAGTCTTGTTTTTATATTATCATATTCATCTAGCTCTTCAAATGAATTATATATTTGTTTTATAAATTCATTTGATATTATTTCTTTTTCATTTATTCTTACACCATATATTGGTATTGTACTTTCTTTTATTTCCTTAATATATTTATCTAATGCTTTTTTAAATTGCATAGAAACTTTTATTTTTTGATAGGTTAATTCTTTTTCATTTTTTATAGATTTTAGTAATTTTATATCTTCATCTATTAAAGTTATATTTTCTTGCAATATTTCCGAACATAATTCATCATAAGTTAATTGCTTTACATCTTCTACATCTAAATCTGGTAGTACCCCCGAAATATAATTCACAAAAAATTTATTTGGTCCAATAATTAAGTATTGTTCTGGTTTAATATTTTCTCTATTATTATATACTAGATATGCTATTCTATGAAGTGCTACAGTTGTTTTTCCACTTCCAGCTACACCTTGAATTATTAAATTTTTATTTACTGGCTCTCTTATAATATGATTTTGTTCATGTTGAATTGTTGATACGATATTCTTTAACCTATTATCAACACTAGCTTCTAAGTAAGGTTTTAATAATTCATCATTTGACACTGTATCAACATCTTGATAACTCTTTAATTGTTTATTTTCAATTTCATATTGTCGTTTTAATAAGAGTTTTCCTGTACATGTTCCTTCTGGTGCTTTATATGATGCATCACCAATATTACTATCATAATACATTGAAGATACTGGTGCTCTCCAATCAATTATTATATTATTATTCTTTTCATCAATTACTCCTACTTTTCCGATGTATAATTCTTCAATATCAGATTCTCCATCTCTTTTGAAATCTAGTCTTGCAAAATATGGTTTATTTAAACTCTTTTCCATTAATCTAATTTTTTCTAAATATATTTCTGTTAAATTTTCAATCATTATTTGATTATTTGCATATGTTGTAAAAATTGAATTTATTCTATTTTTGTAATATTTCATTACTTCATCATATTTGATTAAAATATGATTTAACTTTTCTTCTTCCTTTTTAAATTCTTTTATGTCCATTACTAATTTCCTGTCTTTATATTTCATTATTTCTTTTTTTATAATCTATGTACCATTGTGGTATTTCGCTTTTAAAATAATTGAAATCAATTATTGTTTGCTTTGCTCTCTTAATCATATCTTCTCTTAATGATGAATCGTTAAATTGTTCACTCCATATTATTTTACTTAAGCAGTAATATGCACTATATATTTTGTAACATTTCCAAAAATAATTGATGTTTTTCATTTTTATATAAGAATCTATTATTCCTGCAGATACTTCTATACTTAAAAATCTAGTATACATTTGAACTTGATGCATATCTTGATATGAATAATCTATATCTGAATTTCCAAAATCTATTATACCTATATTTTCTTTATCATCTATAATAATATTTTCGGGATTAATATCTCCATGTATTATTGATTTTGGTTGCTTTATTAATTCCATATAATTTTTTTCTAAAAAGTCTACCGTCTCTTTTACTCCATTAATCTTTATTTCTTTAAATTTCGGTATTTTATTTTCGATTTTTCTAATTTTACTTGTTAAATCTGCTTTATCAAATCTCTCCTTATGAATTTCAGAAATAATATCACCAATTTTTCTTCCAATTCTATATAATTCTTTCATATTTTTTTGTTTTACATATTTTGTTAAAGTAACACCCTCTATCCATGTTAATATATAATAATACTCTTCCACGCCATTTATTTTTTTTATAGTTATTGGTTTTGGTTTTAAAAATTTAACTTTTTGTATTTGTTTTAAAATGGTATATTCTTTTTTCTTCTTCTCTAACAATTCCGTTGAAAAAATTTTTAATATATACTTCTTATTATTTTTTAAAAAATAATATTTTTTCGTTTTTTCAAACCCTTCATTTATCTCTATTATATTTGTCCAATCTTTTGATTCTGCTATTTTATTTATATTATTTTTATTCACTTTTTTATATTATTTAAAAATATATTTTCTAAATAATTCCTTCCATTTAATACTTTTATCTCTATATATTTTAAAATGATAAATATTTATATATTTAAGTATATACCATATTTTATAAAATTTTTTTCTTATGTCTTTTATAATACTTTTATTATAATTATATTCTCTATCTTTAGCAAATTGAATTAAATTTTCATTAAAATTCAATATAAAAGGACCTTTTCCATAAGCAATTGGTAATAATGATATATGTGAATCTATATATGTTACATCTATTTTTTTAGCTTGATTTATCATTTCTTGATTTTTATTCACTTTATATGTTTTATTAATAATGACACTTTTTTTATTTTCATTAGCAAAAATAAAATTATGCGATAACGTACCATTTATACATACTATTTCTTCTGAATCCCTAAAGTATTGTATTTGTTTTTCTAAAGGGATTTTTTCAGGTGAAACTGATATATATCCATTCATATTAAAAAATTTCTCTATATCTTCTTCGCCTTTTTCTTTATTTTTTGCTTTTTTAAAATTTCTTCTAGATAAATAAATCTTTTTATCAATGTCGCTTGATATTTCTACATTCTCGCTTACCTTATTAAAAATATCAATATATTCATTTGTATAATATTTTCCCGGATAAATAGAACTCTCTGGTATTATAACTTTTTTAAATTTTGTTGGTTCATTTATTAATATAATATTTTCATCTTTTATTCCAAATAAATTTAGAAATTTTCTATAATTGCCATCAATTTTTATATTGCTGTTTATATAAGTGGTAAATATAATTTTTATTTTATTTATTTTCTGATATTTAACCAAATACCATAATCTATTGACTATATCAATTATAAAATGTCCCCAGTGTTTATAAAAAAAATTTCCATACATTACTTCTTCATCTATGTATTTAATATTATTCATATCAATATTATATCCACCATATATCCTATTTTTCATATTATATGCTAATTGTGCAGAATTTTTAATGTAATTTAAATTTTTATCAATAACTCCTCCCGCTCCTTTTGAAGTATTATATTTATCTGTTTTTAATCCTGGAAGTATTATCGCATTTTCTATTTCTTCAACAATTAAAATTTTTTTTTAAAATATTTTTTAGATCTTTCTATTTTATATCTACCTTTATTTAATTCATCTATATACTTCATCTCTTTAAATGATAAACCTCCTAAAATTTTATATTACATGAAAACAAAAGTTTTTTTATTTGTTTATTGTTATTTTCTAAAAAATAATTAAATATTTTATAAGTTTTAATTTTATCTTCTTTTTCATATTCTAATACATTATTTATTAAAAATATTCTGCAAAATAGTTTAAATACAAACTCTGAATTAATATTATCTTCAATTTCATACTTTTTAAATATTTTTTCAATTTCATCATACCACTCTAATATAAACTTTTCTTTCAACTTTCTTATTTTCAAGAGTTCTTCTTCTATTAATTCATTTTTCATGTATTTTACAAGCCATGGGCAATATTTATAAATCAAATTGTCTTCTCTAGCATAAAAATGCCAATAAAAAATCACAAAATCATTTAATATCGGATTAAAATCAAAAGTATCTATATCCCAAAAAATACCTTCTAAAGAAAAATTAAAATCATGAAAATCTCCATGTGAATATGTTGTAATGGTTAGATTTTCTCTTTCTAAATAATCCAATATGTTGTCTAAAAAATTTTTTATATTTGTATATACGCTAGGACAATTTTGTAATATATCTATATATAAATCTTTAAAATCTTTTCCATAATATCTTTCTTTTCTTTCATTTTCTTTCATTCTTCCCCAAAACCATCTATCTGACTTTTTAGAGCCACACATTTTTTCAATATTATAATTTTTTCTCATTAATTTAAATTTTTTATAAAAAAATTCCTTCATCTTTTTTTCTTTTTCTATAAATTTTATATTTGAATTTCTCAAATAATTAAATGTATTGATTTCAGTTGCTGGTATATATTTATATAAATTAATTATTTCTCCATTATCTAATCTTAATTCATCAATTTTGTTAATAATAGTAAAACCAGGTTTAATCATTTCCTTTATATAAGATTCATTTGCTATATATGAATCTTCGCTTACTATTTTATAATAATATTTTTTATTATCATATTTTATGATTCCTGTTGTATACTTATTTTTTTCCGTTCTTCTATCATAAAACTCAAAAATTTCACTATCAAAATCTAGCATTTGATAGCTATTTTTAATTATATTTAAAATCTTATAATATCTATTATTCATTATTTCCCCACCTTTGAACATTTTATATAAAAAAATCTTCTTTTTATTTAATCATTTTTATTATATAAAATGCAATAATTTTATGCAACGATTTTTATTTATATATATTATCTAAATGTGATATTGCATCTACTTTTATTTTTTTATTACATATTTTTTCAAACTTATCATTTATATATCATAATTTGCTGATATAATTAATTCTTTCTATTTATTATTTTATTGAATAATATATTTATCAACTATTTCTTCTCTTAGTGCTTTTCTATCTAATTTTAAAAAAATATTTGTTTTATTACTATATTGATATTCTTCTATTTCTTGATATAAGTTTAATAAATTATTTTCAATATCTTCTAAGCATGCTTTTCTAATTTCCATTTTATCGCTCCTTTAATTCTGATCTTAATTTACCATTCATTTCCTCTGAGTTCATCATTATTCCGTCTCCGGTGTAAGCTATGTCTCCATCCATTAAATAATCGTTTACAAATTTATTATTTATAACAGTTAAGAAATCTTCTAAATCTTCTCTCTTAATCCATTTTGGCAATTGCTTTTTCTTTTCTTCTTCGGACATTTCTTCCTTTGTATCTGAATTTATTTTTCCGAATACTATATATAGGTGGGAATATCTATTTACTCCTTTATAATCTGCATAAAAATGATTGTGTAGTATGAAAATACTTTTTCTCGTAATGGTTACATCTGTATATCCTGTTTCTTCTCTTATTTCTCGTATTGCTGCTTCTTCGGGTGTTTCTCCTTCTTCTATTCCTCCTAATACAAATGACTTACATATTCTATTTGGTGAATCTACACATAAATATGTATTATCTTTTTCATTTTTTATTACTGCAATTACACTTCTTCTAAATTTTGTTTCTATATCAGGCCTTAGCGTTTGCTCTCCAGTTCCTCTAAAATATGGTGCTACTACTTGCTTATATGGCAAATTATATTTCTTTGCTAATTCAAAATGTTCTTGTATATGCGCTGGAACCAATAATGTTGCTGTATTTTGTAAATTATTATCATCTAGCATTATTATTTTGAGATTGTCTCCTGTTATTGGATGTTTAGCTGTAAGTGTTGATACATCGTTATTGTTAATATAATTATTATTTTTGCCAATTGCTATCGCCGTTACGCCATATATTAATTCTCCATATTCTAATTTGGCTGGAATTTTTATTCCATTTGATAACTCAATTTTAAATTCTTTCATAACATACTCCTTTATTTTTTACTAGATTTTCGCTTTATAATACTATTTATTACTGCCTAATCTTCAATATCTCTATTAAATTCTTTTGTTATTTCATTTGTACTAGTTAATTTATAATCTGCTTTCTTATACTTTTCAATTCTTGTCTTATTTGCTTCATACATTTGATTATATAATTCTGTTATTGTTTTAATTTTTTCTTCTTTCATATTTAACGGAATATTACCTAATGATTGTTTTAATTTTTGTTCATCAACTGGATTAATTTTTGACATCATATATGAAATTACTTCAAGTGCTGATGAATTGATTGCTCCTGTTTTATTATTCTTTACTTCTAACATTTGTAATTTATTTGCTGGGATGTCATTCGTTGTTGTTCTTCCATCTATATAATTTCTTTCGTTTTCGATACCTAATTTATCAAATACTAAAATTCTATCATTTTCTAATGTTTTTAAATATTCGGCAATATTTAATTTTGTTCCATAAGACAATACTGCTGTCATTAAAAGAACTCCATCAACTCCTTCTGAAAAGCATAATATTGCATTTTGTTCCCCTGCATATTTGCTATTTTTTCCGATTGTTCTTTTTAATCCGTTTTTTTCGATATTAGGTAAATTATTTTTATTAGTTTTATGATACAATAATTCTTCCATTATATGTTCCTTTTGATATAATATTACATTAATTTTATTTAATATACAATTATTTTATGTTATAATTTGTTTGGAGGTGCTTTATGACTCATATATTAAAATTACAACCGAAGTTTTTTGATTTTATAAAAGATGGAACAAAACGAATTGGCTTAGACTCTTTGATGAAAAAAGGCAACAAATTAATATTAATGATATTATTGAATTTAAGAGAGAACCTGAACAAATTGATTCTTTAAAGGTAAAAGTTATTGGCTTGCTTAGATATCGCTCTTTTGAAGATTTATTTAAAGATTTCCCTATTGAAATTTTGGCAGATAGTTCTATGACTAAAGCTGAATTACTTAATGCTCTTGAAGAATTTTATACTCCTGAAAAGCAAGAAGAATATGGTGTTTTAGGTATCAAAATAGCAAAAATATAAAGTGTACAATTAGTACACTTTTTTAGTTTTCATATTTTAAAATTTCACAATTTTTTAATTTATATTTGGTGTAATTGCCGTCAGTTGGTTCTCCTTCAAAATAGCATTTTGCATAAATGCTTACACCTGCATGTGTAACAACTAAGATATCTTTTTTAGGATGTTTATTTACTATTTCTTTAAAAAAATTTTCTATTCTTTTTCTAAAATCATTTAATGGTTCAATGTTATATCTTGTTTCATTTGGATCTGTAAAATCAACTAAACTTTGATATTCTGATTTTAATTTTCCTTCAAGTTCTCCATTACTTCTTTCAATTATTCTACTATCTTCAATAATTTCTTGATTTGTTATGATTTTTGCTGTTTGCATTGCTCTTTTTAATGGGCTTGAATATACAATATCAAATTTTTTATCTTTTAATTTTTCTGCTGTTTCTTTTGCTTGCAGTATTCCTTTTTCATTTAATTCGATATCTTTTCTGCCTTGATTTCGTTTTTCTAAATTCCAATTTGTTTGACCATGTCTAACTATGTATATCATTTTATATAAATTCCCCCAAAAATTATTTCCTTTATTTTAATCTCATAAATATTTCTGATATTTTTTCTAATTGCGCGACACCATAAATATATCCTGATTCTCTGTGCCATTTTACTGTATTATTTTCATAATATGTAAATTCCCATGCACTACCGTCAAAAGCTCTTGAATTGTCGTTCTCTTTATTATATTTGTTTATCATTTTTTTCAATTTTAATAACTTTAATATTGATATTTTATATTTAAACTTTTCTTCTTTTTGAGAATTATCTCCACTTTCTTTATAATTTACTGTGTTTTCAACACTTCTATCATCATACAAAATCCATGTTCTGCTTGTCCATGTTCCTGGTTTTATTACTCCAAAATTTTTCTGCACTACTTCAAAAACTTTATTTTTCATATTTTCTATTCTTTCCTATATAATTTTCTCTATTATATATCATAATTATTGAACTATCAATTTATCTTTGATAATATTGATTTAGGAGGCTATTATGAATCTACTTTTTAAGATTACTGATGAAGATGTTGGTGAAAAAATATATCCTACGAATAATCCTGATACAAGAAATGCAGTTCGTGTAATTTTAACGAATGACTCTGGACAGGTTGCTTTGCTTAATAAACAGAAAAAGAATGAATTCAAACTTATTGGTGGTGGTGTTGATGATGGTGAAACATTAATTGACGCATTAAAACGAGAGGTGTTAGAAGAGTCCGGATGTGAAATAACCGATATATCTGAAATTGGTTTTGTTGAAGAATGTCATACTAAAAACAACTTTGTTCAAACTTCTTTTATTTTTAGTGCTAAGGTTTTACATGATACTCATGTACTAAATTTGACCGATAATGATATTGCTGAAGGTTCAACTTTGTGTTGGTTTGAACCACATGATGCTTTAAATAAAATCAATGATTGTTATAAAAACTTGCAACCTTCTGAATATAGTAACATATTTGCTACAAAAATGATTAACAGAAGGGATTATGCTATTTTAAAATATTATTTGGATAATGTTAAATAATTACTAATTTTTAATGCTTATAGTTAAATAGAGAGGATAAGTTTATAAGTACTTATCCTCTCTAACTTTTTTATTATCATATGTTATTTCTAAAAATATATTTTATATGATATTTTACCTTTTATTTTATTGTTTTTTCAATAAAATCTATAAAACCAGCATCGTCTGCTTGACCTATTTTTTTATCTTCTTCCGAAAGATAAATATCATATTTATTAACTTTTCTATTAACTAATATTGAGCTTAGTGGGTATCCTTCTATCATATCTTTAGCTGGTGTATCCACTAAATAATATTCGCTTGTCGTGTCTGTGTAAGTTGATATTTTGCCATCTTTTATTATAGCCATTCCCGATATCCACTTTGTATTTAGTTTCCCATCTTTACCATAAGTTTTAACTAAATTAGTATAGTATTCAATCATCTCTTCATCATTTAATCTTTTTCCATTAACTCTTCTAACAAATACGCCTGGTTGTTTATCTTCTGGAATATCATCTATATACATAGTGTCGTCCATTGCCATAGTTGTTATTTTTGTAACATCATAATATGCCTTTGCTTTAATTTCAGCATTTTCGATGGCTGTTTTGCCATTTTCTTCTACTTCAAGATTAATATTAATATCTTTTAATGATTTCAATAATATTCCTCTTTCCAGTAATTTTTCTTTAAATCTGTTAACTTTTGATTCATTTCCTGTCGCAAATAATATTTCTTTCATTTTATCCCCTATATTTATTCTTTTAAAAAATTTCTTTGTTTATTATATAATCTTTTATATCTTTTTCAAATACTGTGAGAGATAATGTTAATAATCTAATTGTTTTATTTTTTCTATCATTTTAGTCACGTATTCGCTTTTTAATCTTTTGTATTCTTTTCTATCATTGATTTTTTCTGTTATTAATTTTTGTTTAAAATTTGAATATGCTATTGCTTCTTTTTCATTTTCTAAAAGATATTCTTTTAATAGTATAAATTCTTTATATCTATTTGTGTCTTTTAGTGCTAGATGAATGTGTATGTCGCCGCTTTTAGTTTCTTCGTTTGTTGATGCAAAAAATTGATATTCTTCTGTCTTGCTTTTGTCACTTGGAATATAATTAATACTTTTTAAGATTTTTGCTATTTCTGCAAATTCTTTTTTATCTTTGGCTCCTATTAAAATATCTATGATGTTTTTGCCATATTTTATTGTTGGTATTGATGTTGAACCGACATGGATTATTTCTATATTTTTATTAATTTTATCTTCTAATTTTTGTTTTATTTCTTTGAATTTATTGTGATTTTCATTATAATTTTGTTCTTCTAGTATTACCATTTTTTATTCCTTAAATATTAATATAACATTCATTTTTCAAGAATTCTTTTATTTTTAATTCATCTTTTCCTTCATAATATGGAATAAGTAATTCTTTAAATTTGTCAGTTAATTCTACTGGTATGCTTATTATTCCCTTTCCTTTTGAAATTAAATAGTGATTACTGAATATAACAGCTGTTCTTTTGTTTCCATCTAGATATATTTGTTTTTTCATTGTATATAATAATAATTCTATTGCTTTATCAATATCTTCTTTTTCACTATTTAATATCATATTTAATTCTTCTTTAATAGTGGCTTCAATTGGGAAATCTGGCTTCCAACTTGTTCCTCCTATTGATACCGGAACATTTCTTATTTTTCCAGCAGATATATAGAATCCTTCTTGAACTAATTTATTTATTTCGCATAATAATGCAAAGTTTGTTTCACTCATTATTACATTTTTGTTTAATATAAATTCCCAAGCATGTTTTAGATTTATAATTTTCATAATATCTTCAGATGTCATGTTATTTACTTTTCCACCTTCAATTATGTTTTCAGTGTCTGCATAAGTTGTTGCGACTCCTTCTAATATTGCTTGTTTATATATTGTATCTACTAATTGTCTTTTTGCAAAATCAATATTTCTTTCTACTATTTCAGAAATCTCATTTTCAATATAATTTAATTCCTTTAATTTCTTATTTATTTCACGAATTTGCTTTTTCAATTCTCTTGCTTTAATGCTATTAGAAAAAATTAAATTGTATAGTTCTTCACTATATTCACCAACATATTTAGTTAATGATACTCCATCTTCTCTGTAATGAACATATATATATTTATTATCGCCTTTTTCTCTTATTTCTACTGAACCATATATTAGTGAACTTAGCTTATGTTCTAATACTTGTTTACTTTGAAGTAGATTCATTATTTCTATAGTCTCGCTCATTTTTCACTCCTTATGTGAAACATTTTTATTAATTTTTAGAAATTTTGTTTCACACCTTTATTATAACACTTATTTTAAAAATGTGAAACATTTTTAGTTGTTTTTGTTAATTTTGTTTCACACTTTTGGATATTTAAAAACAAGCAAATGTCGGATAATCTCGATTTTGCTTGTTTTTATGTATTATTTGCTTATTAGTTTGCAGAATCCTTTTTTACCTTTTTTAAGAATTAATTCTTCTGATAGCATGTTTGATGTTATCTTTAATTGTAAATCTTCTACTTTATTGTCATTTAATGTTATTCCACCTTGAGCTATTAATGTTTTAGCTTGGCCTTTTGATTGAGCAAATCCTGCTAGAATTATAGCGTCTAAGATACTTGTTTCTGCTTCGATTTCTATAGTTGGCATGTTTGCATTGTTTGCGCCATTTTCAAATAGAGCTTCTGATGCTTCTTCTGCTTTTTTAGCTTCTTCTTCGCCATGAATTAATTTTGTTATTTCATATGCTGCAATTTTCTTTGCTTTGTTTAATTCTTGACCTTCTACTGCAGTCAATTCCTTGATTTCGCTTAATGGTAGATATGTTAACATTTTTAAAACATTTTCAATGTCTGAATCGGCTACATTTCTCCAGTATTGGTAGAATTCGTATGGTGAAGTTTTATCTTTGTCTAGCCATAATGCACCTTTTTCTGTTTTTCCCATTTTTTTGCCTTCTTTTGTTGTTAGAAGTTTAAATGTGAATGCGAAGGCATCATCATGTCCTAGTTTTCTGATTAGTTCGGCTCCTCCAATTATGTTTGACCATTGGTCATTTCCACCTATTTCTAGTTTACATCCATATTGATTGTATAAGTGTAAGAAATCATAAGATTGTAGTAACATGTACCCCATTTCAAAGAATGTTAAACCTGTTTCCAATCTTGTTTTGTAGCATTCTGCTGCTAACATTCTATTTACTGAAAATTTTGACCCTATTTCTCTCATGAAATCAATGTAATTTAGATTTAATAACCAGTCTGCATTGTTTACGATTCTGGCTGCATTTTCACCTTCAAAATTAACGAATCTTGCTATTTGTTTCTTGATTTTCTCAACATTTTCGTCCATTTCTTCGCGTGACATCATTCTTCTTAAATCAGTTTTTCCTGATGGATCTCCGATTGCTGCTGTTCCTCCACCAATTAAGATTAATGGAGAGTGTCCAGCTTTTTGCAAGTATGAAGCTACCATTAATCCTACATAATGCCCAATGTGTAAGCTGTCTGCTGTTGGATCTATTCCAATGTAGAATGGTACATTTCCTTCATCTAAGTGTTTTATTAAATTTTCTCTGTCGATAAATTGTTCAATAATTCCTCTTTCTTCTAATTCTAAAAATATATTTTTTTCCACTTGCAATCTCCTTTATTCATATTTTGTTGCTGGATTTTCAAATTCCTCTAATCTTCTTTGGTAATTTTCTATTGCAATATCTTCAAATGCTATTGTGTCTTTGACATTTAATAATCTTAATATGTATTTTGCAAAAAATGGGTTGTTTACTAGAATTGGGCCTAGAATATATGTTCCAAAGCAATTATTTAATCTGATTCCTTCGAACTTATTTTCTTTATTTATTCCGTCACCTCTAATTGTTTCAAATGCATAATATTCTTGATTATCTCCATAAGTCATACTAAATTGTGCTTTAAATCCTAAAATTTTGGTTTTTTTGCCTTTTTCAATTTCCATTTCCCCTAAATACATTTTGCTATATCTATGCATCATGTCTCTTTTTGAATATAGGTCCATTATGCCTAATCCTTGAACTTTAGTTCCATCTTCATTTTCAATGTATTTCCCTAGTATTTCAAATGCATTTCCTGTGAATAACATTACTGTATTTTTATTTATTAATTCTTCTAATCTTGCTTTATATGGTTCTAGCTTTTTTATGACTTCTTCTTGTGTGCGTTCAGTCATTGGTGCTAAATACAGCATATCTATATTTTGTGTTACAAATGCTGGTTCATCTGTAAAGTTTGTATTAATTATTTCTACATCATTTATTGATTGTTCTAACAATTTTATATTGAACATATCTCCAAATAGATTACATGTTTCTGGGTATAATACTTCGATTTTAGTCATTTGCATTACCTCCCTCTATTCTTTGCAAAATTCTATCTCTTGCATTTCTTTGTAAATCTCCATTATAAATATCATATAAAATATATATTTCCTTATCTTTTTCGATATCTACATAATCTCCAACTTTATTTACATCAAAAGCATATACTAATCTTTCTTTTGGTACACCTGCTAATAATAATCTTAAATAAAAATCTTCTGATCTTTTTCCTCCTATTATTATTTTAGTTATGTGTTTTGCATTTAAAAATTCAAAATCTGCATCATACATCCATGTTGAATTTTCTGAAGAATCTTTTGCATCATGTTTATCATCTAATAATAAAATGATTTGCTTTTCTGCTTTATCTCTATTTAAGAAATCAAATATACATGATAATGCTACTGGATTTTGGCCTTTACATAGATTTCCTATTATTTTAATGCCGTTTTTCTCTACTTCATTATACCTTGATTCTACTATATGTAACTTGTTTATTTGTGATTGAATGTCTTTTGTTGATATTCCTAATGTATATAATGCTGTAATTACAGCTATTTCATTATATATATTAAATATTTGATTTGAAAATAGCTTAAACTCTTCTTCTTTATTGTCTACTGTTACTATTATTTTTTGATTTTTGAAATCTATTGTTTTGATTGCTATATCTGCTGTTGGTGATTTAAAATCACAGTTTGGGCAATAGCAATTACCTATGTGATGATATCTTACATAATTATATTCTAGTTTTGTTCCACACTTTGGACATATTCTTTGATCATTTATTAAATTTACTGATTTGTTTAAGTCAAATGGTTGCTTATCAATTGCAAAGAACACTCTTGAATTAGATTTACTTCCAAGTCTTGAGCTTATTGGATCATCTGCATTTAATATTAATATTGTATCTTCTGGCAATCCTTTGTTTATTATGCTTGATATGAATTCTGGATGTGCATTTCTCTTTATTGAGTCTCTAAATAAATTTGTACATAAAACATATGTTGGTTTTATGTATGGATATATTTTTATTGATGATCTTTCATCTACTTCAAATACTGCGATATCAAATTTTGCTTTATTTGATATTGTTGTTCCTTTTACTAAACTACTTGCTATTCCTGCATCTATATTTGATCCAAAATTATTGTCTAGTACTTTATATCCCAAGCCTGTTAATGAATCTATTATTAAATTGTTTGTTGTTGTTTTTCCATTTGTTCCTGTTACACAGATTATTTTTTTAGGTTTTGCTATTCTTCCTAAAAAGTCTGGGCATATATTTATTGCTAATCTTCCTGGGAATTGTGATGCATTTCTTCCTAATAATCTAATTACTGTGTAGGATATTTTTGATAATATTAATGCTATATAAAAACGAAACATGTTTTCTCCTTCTTATGTATGTAAAAACGCTTCGAGCAGAATTTACTCGAAGCGATTTCTACTATATTTATTATTAATAGTTTTCTGCTTTAATTTCAAAGAATGATTTTGGATGTGCACATACTGGGCATACTTCTGGAGCATATTTTCCAATTACAATATGTCCACAATTTCTACATTTCCAGATTCTTTCGTCATCTCTTGAGAATACAATTCCTTCTTCGATATTTTCTAATAATTTTTTATATCTTGCTTCATGTTCTTTCTCAATTTTTCCAACTTCTCTGAATAAGAATGCGATTTTTGTAAATCCTTCTTCTTCTGCTGTTTTTGCAAAACTTTCATACATGTCTGTCCATTCATAGTTTTCTCCTGCTGCAGCATCTTTTAAGTTTTCTGTTGTTTCTGGCATTTCATTATTATGTAATAATTTGAACCAAATTTTTGCGTGTTCTTTTTCATTTAATGATGTTTCTTCAAATATACTTCCAATTTGTTCATATCCATCTTTTTTAGCTTTACTTGCATAATATTGATATTTTGTTGCAGCTTGTGATTCTCCTGCAAATGCTTTCTTTAAACATTCTTCTGTTTTTGTTCCTTTTAATTCCATTATATAATTCCTCCCTTATGTTTTAATTTAATTTATTTCCACAGAATGGGCAGAATTTTGCTTCTGCTGGTACTTCTTTACCACATTCTGTGCAGAATTTTTTTGCACTTACTTGTGCGTTTACACCTTCTGGAGCTGGTGTTGATACAACTGTATCAACTACTGGTTGTTCTGCAACTGGTGCTACTGTGCTTTCTGTATTAGCTACTGTATTTTCTGTATTTGCTACTGGAGCTTCTACAGTTTGTACTGGAGCAGTAGTTGCTTGTGGTTGCTCTTGAACTGGTGCTTGTTGTTGTGCTTGAGGTTGTGTTTGATATGGATCATATTGAACAGCTTGTGTTGGTTGTGTTGGTTGTACTGGCATTCCTCCTGTGAAGTTATTCATCATTCCTAGTCCCATAAATCCTGCTGTTGCACCATTTGCATTTTCTGCTGCTTTTTCCAAAGCATTTGCATAAGATGATGCAATTTTGCCTTGTTGTAATTGTGAGTTTGATGCCATTTCATAATTATCAATTTTCTTTTGAGAATCTTCGTCCAATGATACTGATTCAATTGCGAAACTTAATAATTGTAATCCTCTATCTCTGATTGGTTGGTCAAATACTCTTTCTGATAAAACATGCATAATTTCATCTGTTTGGCTTGGCAATTCTAATACTGGTACTTTATATTTTGATGTACCTAATTCATTTAAGACATTTTGAAGTGCTGCCATAACTTCTGATTGCATCTGTTTAATTATATCATCACGTCTATATTCATCACGTGTTCCTGCTAATCTGTTCATAAATAATCCAAAGTCTAATACTTTGAATGTGTATGTTCCATAGCAACGAATTCTAACACTATAAGGTGCTACTGTACCTGTTAATAGCATTACTGGATGTGACCAATCTTGAAATGGAACTGGTGTTGCTGTTCCGAATTTATTATTAATTATTTCTTTAATATTAAAGAATAATACATATTGTTCTTTTGCTGATTGTCCATTATAGGTAAATCTTGCGAACATTTCTTTAAATGTATTTTTAAATTGACCTGCAAAGAATGATGGTGTTGATGATTCATCAAATTTATAAACACCTTCTTCTGCTGTTGCGTCAATTACCTTACCATTATCTACAATGACTGCACATTGTCCTGGTTGTACTATAATAGTTGATCCTGCTGAAATTACATTTGTTGGTGTTGAAACTTTTTTCATTAAAATCTCATTACCCAAATCCTCACAACGAATGGCTTCTTTCCATTGGTCATGTAATGTGCTTCCTATTGCACCAACTGCTGCTCTAATTAATCCCATAATTTCCTCCTTAATTTTCAATATTATTTATTGAATTTATAATCTTTTGCACACAATTAGTTTATTCTAAATTAGTGAATAAGTCAAGCTTTATAGGGCTTTTTTTCGCTCTTTTTTATATAACAAAACCAGCATTTTCATGCTGGTTTTTGATTTTTTATTATAATTTTATAAGGAATTTCTATTTTTATTTTTTATTGTTTATTTCATCTACAAAAGTTATTGTTTGATCCTCTTTATATGCATATATTGAACTAGCATAATCAACTAATTCTTTATTTATCTTAGGTGCTATTTCTTTATAAAATTTTTCTCTTGCTATATTGTTTTCAAATCCAATAATATATGAAGCGTTTATTTGATGTTCTTTTGGATTGTCATGTGCTACATTTGGTGTATTCCATGTTAATTTATTCCAAGGTAAATATACTTGTGAACGTAATTCTGTAATTCCATCTGATTCTAATATCATCTCGGCCATTTTTGTATTTATGTATTTTTTAAATTTTCCTTTTGAGATTTTTGCATTTCTTTGAATAAAGATAAAATCTCTAATTTCAGTTTCACTATTCGATTTTGTATACCACCATTTTGAAGACCATGGTAATCCTATATGCATTAATGTTCTTCTAAACAAGTTAATCTCATCTTTGAATGCTAATTTAGTTTGCTTGTTTCCAAGTAATGGTGAGGTAATTCTTTGATAACTTACTTCTGCTACTCCATCTATTTTTCTATCAATAATTATATCTGTATTTAAACCTTTTTCTTTTGGCCAAAATCCATATTCTATTTCACTTAAATGATGTTGACGATATTCTAATAATTCTGGTGATGCTGATATTATCTTTGAATGTGGTCCTTTCCAATAGTTCATACTTTCTTCTCTTGGTTTATCTTTTCTCATCCATAATAATATTGATAACGAAAATATTTTTTTATATTTCATAATTCTTCTTCTTTTCCTAATCTCCTATTTTTATAATAGTTTTTCCTTTTGAATGTCCATTTTTAACTTTTTCCATCGCTTTGTTTATATCTTCTAAACTATATATTTCGTCTATAGATGTTATTATAGGATTTTCTTTATTAAATATTTTTCCTATTTCTTCTAATTGTTTTCCATCTTCGTGTACAAATAAAAATTCATATTTTTGATCTTTTTTTGATGCCATTTTATCATATTTATTTCCAACTAATTGAAATAGCATTTGCTTAATTCTTGGCATATTGGCTCTTCTTGCAAATTTACCATTAGGCATTCCTTTTAATGACACTAATGTTCCACCATTTTTTAATATTTCAAATTCTTTTTCTAATTCTCTTATTCCTAATGAATCTAATACATAGTCTACATTTTTTATTAAATCATAATAATTTTCTTTTTTATAATCTATGAATTGATCTGCTCCTAATTTTAATACTCTTTCTTTATTTTCTTCGCTACCATTTGTGATTACTTTTAATTTTAGACTTTTGGCAATTGGTATTGCCATTGCTCCTAGACTTCCCGTGCCTCCTGAACCTCCTGAAATAAATATTGTTTCACCCGGTTTTGTATTCATTAATTCAAACGATTGTAATGCAGTTAGTGCAGTTAGTGGTATCGTTGCTGCTTCTTTAAATGATAAATATTCTGGAATAATTGCTAATGCTTTTTCATCCACTGATGCATATTCTGCAAATGCTCCTATTTTATTTAACGGCATTCTTCCATATACTCTATCACCTTTTTTAAATCCTATTACTTTTTTTCCTATACTTTCAACAATTCCTGAAAATTCATTTCCCATTATAAGTGGCATTTTATATGGTATTATTATTTTTACATCTCCTCTAGCAATCATGTTATCTAGAGGATTTACTGCCGCATATTTTATCTTTATTAAAACTTCACTCTCTTTAACTTTTGGTATCTCGATATTTTCTATTTTTAAATCATTACATTTCTTATTGTATTTTTTTAATATTGCTGCTTTCATTTTTCTCCTTTATTTGTTTCATTTTTTTTATGCAATCGGCTAATGTTATTTCTTTTAATTTAGCTTCTGCCTCTTTTTCAACATCTGAAAATAGATTATTTAGTGTTGGTTTAATGTTTTGTCCTACAATGCATTTGTCATTTGGATTTTGATGTATGTCAAAAAAATGTATTTTTTCTTTCATTACAGATTTATATATATCTAATAATGTAATTTGATTTGACTTTTCCTTTAATGTAAATCCACTAATACCTCTATGTCCTTTTATAATACCTGACTTTACTAATCTACTTGAAATCTTTCTAATATAACTTGGGTTTGTTCCTACACTTAATGCTAATTCTTCTGAACTCATTGTTTCTTTGGATTCCGAAATTAGTATTAGCATATGCAATGCTGACGAAAATTTTGTATCCATTCTTCCTCCTTAATTGTATCTGATAGTGATACAATTGTATTTTATTTATATTTACTTGTCAAGTCTGTATCAAAATATCTTGACATTATAAAAATCCAGCATTTTCATGCTGGATTTTGAATCTTTTTTTATGATATTTTACTTAAGTTTGATAATACCCAACCATAGTCTGTTGTTGTTATTACACTTCCGCAATATGGGCATTTTCCTGATGATGTTATTGTTGTTGGTGCTCCACAGTTTGGACAATTTGTTATCTTTGTTTCTCCTGTTGCTACATTTGTTTTATTTCCTGTTGTTCTTGAGAATGTTAATCTGTATGTTCCGTAATCTTCTTCATTTGGATCACCTATTACAATTTGTTTTGTTTTAGAATCAATAATGTAATCTATTTGTTTAACATCTAAGTCTATTTCTAAAATATCTTTTCCTGCTTGTTGTCTAAATCCTGAATATCTTTCATTTAATACTCCAACTCTATCCATCTTATTTAATTGGCCTTTATCTAGATATTCTTGTAATTGATTTCTATGTTGTTCAAATAATTCATTACTTTCAAATGTTCTGATATCTTCCCAGTCACCTCTTGACCATGCTGATTGTAATCTAATGTATACATCTCTTGCAAATGCTTTAAATTCTTCTGAATTAAAGTTTGGATCAATTGCTTTTACTGAGCTTAATACTGATTCTTCGCTTTGTGCTGTTCTAACATTATTTGCATTATTTACATTATTTCCAAAATCAAAATTGAAGTTTGGATTTAATATTTTGTCCATTGCTTCATTATACTTGCTTACAGTTGGATTATTTTTAAATTTGTTTCTTAACATTCTCCAAATTGCTATTGATCCAACTATTAATAGAAATATCCATGGATGTCTAATTGCAAACATAATTATTCCTATATTTCCAAGTGTTGAGCTTCCTGATGAATAGCTACTTCCACTTGAATATCCACTTGAACTTCTGCTTGATGATCTGCTTCCACTTGATGAATAGCTTTTAAAATTTCCAACATCGGCATAAACTTTATCGTTTGCAATTAAAAAGTTTATTCCTACTATTATTGTTACTATTGATATTATTGTTATTAGTGCTTTGAAAAATTTTTTCATAATATCTCCTTTCTTTTGTTATAGAGATAAGTTTATATCCCCTTTTATATATACATTTTATTATGTATCAAAAAAATAAGTTGCTTCTAAGTCTGCTTCATTTGTTAATAGTGCAATTGGATATTTTTCATAAGCTGCACCTATTGTGTTATATATTTCTTTTGGCTCTGTAAATCCCATGTGCCATCTTATTGCGTATTTTTCTTCGTTTGTTAATTTCATAAATTCGGTGATCATCATTACTGATTTTTCGCCATGTCCATAAGGTATTGTGTCTTCAATTGTGTAGTATGGGACTTTTTCCCATACTCCTAATGAATTCTTAACATTTCTATAATCTATTTTATAAAAATTTGTTTTACATATATCATGTAATAAAGCTATTATTCTTACTGATTCATCAGGTATATCTATTGTTATTGGTGAATGCTTTATTTTTTCCTTTAATATTTCATATACTTTTAAGCTATGTTCTACTAGTCCATTTTCTCTTGATCCATGAAATCTTGTGCTTGCTGGCGCTGTGAAAAAATCTGATTTTTCTAAGAATTCTAATAATTTATCCATCCCTGGTCTGTCTATATCTTTTAGTAATTTTATAAATTCTTCTTTCATCTTCTCTCCTTAGTTATGGCAAATCTTTTTGTAGTTTTTTGGCTGTTGCTCTCATTTTTTCATATAATTGATTTTCTTGTTCTGTTAATTTAACGTTTTCTGCATAAGTGTTAAATGCATAAGCATAATATTCTTTGTCTTTTTGTTTTGCAGCTTCATATTCTGATTTTGCCTTTTGGTCTGTTGGATTTGCTTTATATGTTATTCCTTTAACCCAATAATCTGTTAATAAAAATTCTAAATACTCATCTACTAACTTTTGAAATTTTGGATTGATTCCTGTTTCTTTTTGTTGTTTTAGACGTTGTTCAACTTCTTTCATTGTTTTTTGAAAATCTTGTTTTACTTTTTCATCTTCGTCATTTGATTTTAAATTATTATTTGCTTGGTTATTACTTAGTTCTGGGAATTTCAATTTTTTAACGCTTTGTTCTACAGTTATACTTACAACATTTCCTCCATCATATCTTAATGAAAGTCTATCTCCATTTTGATTTTTTGATTCGTAAATTGTTTGATTTAAAATTCTTATGTTTGAATTATATCCATATTGTTTACATTGTTCAAAATAGTTTTTTAAATCTTCTTTTGTCATGTATTGTATTTCTGCTGAAAAATATTCATCTCTATTTATACTTATTATTCCTCTTGTTGACGCAACTTTTGGTATTGTTAATGCAATACCACTTGTTGGCCATTTTATTGCACCATAATATGATAATTTACGAATTTTTATTTCAACTTTATCAAATATTGGCTTTAATGTTATTCTTGTTCCATTTGAATCATAGGCCTCGTAACTTGTACCAATATCTTTGTTATCTAATGGATATTTTTGTTTTACTTTTGCTAATATTTTATCATAAGTTTGTTTGTCGATATTTTTTAGATTTATTTTTAAACTGCTATCACTATTTTCCTGTATTTCAATTGGTCTAACTGGTAATTCTGGCAAACAGTTAGCTAATACGAATGTTTTTATTAATCTATTTTGTTCTGTTTGTCTTATTAACATTGGTACAAAGATTGCTGTTAGTACACATATTATTATTGTTGGCAATAGTATTGCTAAAATTATTTTAAAACTTTTCTTTTTTGGTTTTTCTTGATTTTTGTTTGTATCTTCTTTTCTAATTTCTTCTTTTTGATTGTTTTGATTACTATTATTTAATTGCTCATTATTGTTTTGTTCATTTACTTTTTCAATTTCTGGCTTTTCTTCCATATTTATCCCCTTTCATTTTTTTCATTATTCTACTATAACGTTTTATAAAATTCAATTTTATTTTTCTATTCTTACTAAATTTAATAATAACCATTCTGAAGTTCCTGTTTTTCTTATAAATGTTAATTCATATAGTCTTTCTTTAATTAATTTTGAACTTCCCAATATAACTCTATCTGTTTTAGCATCTGCTATATAATCAACTTGTTCTGCAAGCAGTTCTATTTTTATAATGTCATTTCCTGTTTCTTGTTTAAAGTCTGTTAAGAGCATATCTTGTACAGAAACATCTGACATTACATTTCTTTGTCCTTTATCAATATATTCTTGTAATTGTGTTTTATGTTGTTCAAATAATAAATTTGTTTCATATTTTTTTAATTCATCTATATTACGTTCTGACCATATTTCTTGTAATTTAATATATACATTTGATGAAAATTCTTTAAATTTTTCATAATCAAAGTTCGAATCTACCTTTTTTATTGATTTTAATATTTCCTCTTCTTCTTTTTGCTCGATTTTTCTTTCTTCCTCTTGTTCCATTTCTAGTTTTTGATTTTTCTTTTTTCTTATTTTTTCAAGAATCATACTAATTAATACAATACCTATAATGAATAAAACTAAAGCTAACAGTACAAAAACCATTTCTCTTAAACTAAGCCCTCTAGAATAATCTATATGATCATCATTATCAAATATATCCAATATGTCCTCTATTGTTATCTTTTTTTCGTGATATTGTTCAAAATTACCTACATCTGCATTAATTACAGTTTGTGGTATTATGAGCATGATTAATAATATTATAGCTAATATTATTTTTGCAATTTTCCTTAATATTTTTTTCATATTTCTTCCTTGATTATTTATTTTTTCCCTTAAAATAGTAAATGATTGCAAATATTACAATAATTAACAATATTCCTTTAGATAGGCCATTTCCGTTCCATCTGCCAGTTATAAGTGGTGATATTAACATTGCAAGTGGATATAAATAATCAATGTTTTCTGTATTTTCTGATTTACTTATATTTTCATTATTTTCTGGATATTTTTGTACATTATTTTCAGTTACATCATTTGTTTTGTTATAATAATTATTATAACTTGGAGTTGAATAATATTTTTTTGGTAATGAGTTATTTTTATACTTTTTTGAAGAACTTTTTGAACTTGAATTTGATTTGAAGTGCGATTTTGAACTTGATTTTGAACTCGAACTATTACTTCCTTTTGATTTATAACTCTTAAAATTGCCTACGTCTGCTTGTACTTGATTTACATTTAGACTTATTGTTCCTAATTGAATTATCAATGTGATTGAAATAATTATTGTTAATATTTTAATAATTTTCTTCATATTTTTTCTCCTTATTATTCATGAGTAAATTATATAATATTAAATTAGTTGTTTCAATCAAAGTTTTAAACTTTACAAATTTTGGTTTATCGTTTAAAATGACCCTAGACTTTTTATGAATGGAGATTTTTTTATGTTAAAAAAGAGTATAGTTATATTTTTAGTTTCAATGGTTCCGTTAATTGAACTTAGAGGTGCTGTGCCAATTGCTTTTAGTCCATTATTCAATGTAACACTACCAATTCCATTGATTTATGTACTTGTTATTTTAGGAAATATTTTACCAATGCCTTTCATTTATCTTTTTGCTAGAAAAGTTTTGGTTTGGGGCAAGGATAAAAAATTTATTGGTAAATTCTTTACATTTTGTTTAAATAAAGGTGAAAAAGGTGGGCAAAAGCTTCAAGAGAAAGCTGGAAAAGGTATTTATTTTGCATTATTTTTATTTGTAGCAATTCCTGTTCCTGGAACTGGTGCTTGGACTGGTACTTTAGCTGCTAGTATGCTTGATCTTGATTTTAAGAAGAGTATGATTGCAATTTCACTTGGTGTTATTGCTGCTGGTATTATTATGGGACTTGGTTCTGCTGGTTTATTTACTGCAATTAAACATGTATAAAATAAAAAGATGCCTTGGAATTTTATATTCCTTGACATCTTCTTTTATTATTTTAATGAATATAATTATCGAATAAAACAATTTTACCTTGTTCTTGAGTTTTCTTGACATCTATAACTCTTTGATTTGATGAGCCTTTCCATTCTAACTTTGGATTATGTAGTGCTTGTACAAATTGTCCATCTACTACTACATCTAAATATTTCATAATTTCTTTTTCTTTCAAATATTCTTCATAAGTGTAGCCTGTCCATGCCCATATTGTTTTTTCTGGATACATTTTTTTGAATTCTTTTGCTAATTTTGTTGCACCTGGTAAATTTATCGGATGCATTGGTTCGCCACCTAATATTGATAGTCCTCTAATATTATCATTATGTGCTAATTTTAATATTTCAAATATTGTATCATCTGTAAAATCTTTTCCTATTGAGAAATCATGTGTTTCTGGATTGAAACAATTAAACCATCCTTATATGGAATTATTGATAAAGCTCTATTTTTTTCATTTATCTTTCCTCCGGCATTATATCTTTTCTATTTTTTACTTTAGTAATTTCACTCTCTATGTATAAATCTAATTTTTCATATAATTCTTCTACTGTTCCATTATTATTTATTACTTTAGAAAACTTTATCCCATTTGGCCTTACTACAATAGTTCCACCTTGTTCATATGCTAAGTCTTTATATTCAAATGTTTCCAATCTTTTCTTTTTTGCATCCTTCTTTCTTGTTTTTTCAGCCACCTGTTCCATCGTTATTGAATAGTCTGCTTTTCTATCGGTATATGGTGAATCTGTTCTTAATCTCTTATATTCTCTCCTTATTCTTTCTTCTTCTGGAGCATCAATATATAATACACTCACATTTTGTCGTAATTTCTTATACAAATATTGAATTTCTTTTACTCCATACATTGTATCCATTATTACTACATCTGCACCTTCACTCATTTCTCTCGCTTTTTGAATATATCTATCCCAAAAACTTTCAAAGTTATTTTTTGATTCATTATCATACTATTCATCGTATGTTAAATTGCTTTTTGAATCTTTATATACTGCTGGAAATATATCTCTTATTTTTAAATGTTTTACTTGTTGATATTTTGCCTTAATATGATTAATTCCTCCACTTTTTCCTGACTCCGATGGACCAGTTACAAATATAAATTGTTCTTCTTTATTATATCTTTCCATATTAATTCCTCCTAATGTTTTTCTAATGCTTATATTATATCCATTATTCTTTGATTCTAGTTTTATTTTTCTTGATCCATAATTGTTTCGGCTTTCTTTAAATATTTGTTTTATTGTGTTTCTAATTCTATATTATTACTTTTATTCTTTTCTTTTATAATAAATTAACGAACGTGATATTTTCAATATTTTACACATAGTGCTGATATGGTACTTTTTTCTGTTTTTTAATATTACTTCTATTTTCGTCCCATTATCAACGCTGCTTGCTTTAAAATATCATTTTCCATTCTTAATTGCTGAACTTCTTTTTTTATTTTTTTAATTCTTTTTCTTCTTCACTTATATTATCGCTTTCTTTAAATGAACCGGTTTTATTATATTTTTGTATCCAATTCATTAAAGCTGATCTGGTCAAATCATATTCTTTTACTATTTCTGATGGTTCTTTACCATTATTGTATACGATCCAATCATGGTACTCATCAGCTATGCTGGTGGTTTAACGCTTAAGTTAATTAAAGAGCTTAAATACATTTGTATCTAAGCTCTTTTATATATATTTATTTTTAATGAATATAATTATCGAATAAAACAATTTTACCTTGTTCTTGAGTCTTCTTGACATCTATAACTCTTTGGTTTGATGAGCCTTTCCATTCTAATTTTGGATTATGTAGTGCTTGTACAAATTGTCCATCTACTACTACATCTAAATATTTCATAATTTCTTTTTCTTTCAAATATTCTTCATAAGTGTAGCCTGTCCATGCCCATATTGTTTTTTCTGGATACATTTTTTTGAATTCTTTTGCTAATTTTGTTGCACCTGGTAAATTTATCGGATGCATTGGTTCGCCACCTAATATTGATAGTCCTCTAATATTATCATTATGTGCTAATTTTAATATTTCAAATATTGTATCATCTGTAAAATCTTTTCCTATTGAGAAATCATGTGTTTCAGGATTGAAACAATTTTTACAATTAAATACACATCCTTGGAAAAATATTGATACTCTTACTCCTGGACCATCTGATATATCCATGCTTCTTATTTTATTATATTTCATTATTTTATTACTCCCTGTACTCTACTATTGTTGTTGATTTGCTATTCTTACCTTTTTTTCTTCTTTTGTTATTTTAGTTTTATCATTTTCATCATCTGTATTTTCTAAGTGTAGTACTCTTTCTTTTATTTCTTGTGTTCTACCTTTATTCCAGAAGTTTGTTCCAATATATCCACATGTTCTTCTTGCTACATTTAATGTGTTATGGTCCTTATTTCCACAGTTTGGGCAGTACCATTCTAAATTTTCATCTAATAGGATTTCTCCGTCAAATCCACATTTTTGGCAGTAATCTGATTTTGTGTTTAGTTCTGCATATACTATATTATCATAAATATATTGAATTACTTGCATTACAGCATCTAAGTTGTTTTGTAAGTTTGGTGTTTCAATATATGAAATTGCTCCACCTGGGCTTAATCTTTGGAATTTTGATTCTATTGATAATTTTTTGAATGCATCAATTTTTTCAAATACTGGTACATGATATGAGTTTGTTATATATCCTCTATCTGTTATTCCTTCAATTTTTCCAAATCTCTTTTGTAAGCATTTTGAGAATTTATATGTTGTTGATTCTAATGGTGTTCCATATACTGAATAATCAATGTCTTCTGCTTCTTTCCATTGATTACATTTATCATTTAGATATTTCATTACTTTTAATCCAAATTCTTCGCCTTTTCCTTCATCTGTATGGCTATCTCCTGTCATATATTTAACACATTCATATAGTCCTGCATATCCTAAAGAAATTGTTGAATATCCTCCATGTAATAATGGTTTGATGCTTGCTCCTTTTGGCAATCTTGCTAATGCTCCATTTTGCCATAAAATTGGTGCTACATCACTTGTTGCATGTGATAATCTTTCATATCTTGTTTGTAGTCCTTTGTGGCATAACTCTAGTCTTTCGTCTAAGATTTTCCAGAACTTTTCTTCATCTTTTCCTGATGATAGTGCAACATCTGGTAAATTAATTGTTACAACACCTTGATTGAATCTTCCATAATATTTTGGTTTCTTTGTTTTTGGATCAACGTATGGTGTTAAGAATGATCTACATCCCATACATGGGAAACATTGTCCATTACCATTACTGTCAATTTTATATTCTTTCATTTTCTTTTCTGAAATGTAATCTGGTACTAATCTTTTTGCTGTACATTTTGCTGCTAATTTTGTTAGATAGAAATATTTACTTCCTTCTTTAGCATTATCTTCTTCTAGTACATATAACAATTTTGGGAATGCAGGTGTTACATATATACCTTTTTCGTTTTTCATTCCTTCTGTTCTTTGTTTTAAGACTTCTTCAATGATCATTGCTAATTCTGGCTTATATTCTTCTGTTTCTCCTAAATACATACATACACTTAGGAATGGTGCTTGTCCGTTTGTTGTTGTCATTGAGTTAATTTGATATTGGAATGTTTGAACGCCGTCAACTACTTCTTTTTGTAAATCTTCTTTTGCATATTTTTCAACATCTTCTTTTGAGAATCCTCTATCTTCATATTTCTTTACATATCTTAAATAACTGTCTCTTACAAATGGTGCTAAGTGTGTTAATGTTATTGTTACACCACCATATTGACTTGAGTTTACTGCTGTAATTATTTGTGTTGCAATTGTCATTGCTGTAATGAATCTATGTGGTTTTTCAATCATTACTCCATTAATACATGTTCCATTTTGTAACATGTCTTCTAGATCTATTAAATCACAGTTATGTAAAGCATTTTGTGCAAAGTAATCCATATCATGGAAATGTATTAATCCTTCATCGTGTGCTTCTATTACATCTTTTGGAATTAAGAATCTTCTTGAAATATCTGTACTTGTTATTCCTGCTAAGTAATCTCTTTGTGTTGTTACTACTCTTGCATTTTTATTTGAATTTTCTGTATTCCAATATTCACTTGTTCCGTCAATTAATTCTTTTATTGATTGATCTGTAGTATTTGCTTGTCTTACTAAAGATCTTGTATATCTATATGTTATATATGCTTTTGCTAATTGATAGTGATTATATGCCATTAACTTTTCTTCTATTATATCTTGTATATCTTCAACTAGCATTCTTTTTTTATTTAATTCTTGAATATATTTTATGATTTCTTCAATTTCTTCTTTTGACGCTTTTTCATTTTTGTGAACTTCTGCATTTGCTTTTCCTATAGCTGTTCTTATTTTATCTGCATCATATTCAACAACAGAGCCGTCTCTTTTTATTATGTTCATTTTTCTTCCTCCTATTTTTTAAGTCAAAAACATTATAATCTTAAAAATGATTTTTTGTAAATAGGCTTTTTTTGAAAATTTTTATGAGAAATTGTAAAAGCGTTGGTAATGCTATTTGATAAGAGAAATATTACATTTTTCGTTTTCTTTTTCGTTTTTTTAAGTCATTTTTATTTATTTTTGTAAAAATGATTTTTTAAAAAAGTAATATTTTTTATTTGATTTTTACTTGACTTTTTTCTTTTTTGAAATTTATGGCAAAATAAAAAACTATGCTTTTCTTTATATAATAAGTTTGAAGCATAGTTTATAGTTTTTATTATTTTTCTTCTATTTTGATTCTATTGTATATTTCTGTCAATATAAATAAATATGTTAATGATACTAAGAATCCACCTATTACATCACTTGGATAATGTACTCCTAAGTAAATTCTTGTCATGCCTATTGTTGCTAATAATATTGTTAATATTACTATTAATGTCCATTTTAATGCAGTATTTTTTACATATTTAAATATCAAAAATATTAGCATTCCATAAAAAGCCATACTCATCATTGCATGTCCTGATGGAAAACTATAGCCTTTTTCAGGAATTAATCTATTAATATTTGGTCTTTCTCTTTGGATTATATGTTTTAATATTACATTTAATCCTGCTGTTCCTACAACACCTGTTAATATAAATAATTTGTTTTTTACTCCTTTTATTAATATTATTGCTAGTATTGATAATGCTATTACAATTTTTGCTCCACCAATATGTGTAATTACTTTTACTATTGGTGTTAGTTTTTCATTTATAATATTTGATTTAAAAAATTGATAAATCTTCAAATCAAAATCTAATATTTTTCCATTTTTTATATTTATTGCTATTATTATCGCTAATATTGCAGCTACTGCACATAATACCCATTTTATTATATTTTTTGTTTTATTATTCATTCGTTTCTCCTTATCTATCTATATTGTCTCTATTAGATTTCATAATTATTTCTTTTGTTCTTAATATATCACCTAATGGCTTATTGCTTTGATCATATGGTGCAAATCTATTGAACGCTATTTTTATATTTACAGCTGGAGTTGTTTCTTCTCCTATTATTTCTGATGCTTTTATGAATACTTTGTCAGATATTTCATCTGTGTCAAAAAATATATATTCCATAGTATCTGTGTCCATGTCTTCATATTCTGAATCTTCTTCTATTATCTGATTTTGAATATTGTTTTTAATACTGTAATTTCCTAATGGTTCTATAATATAAAACTCGTCTGTACCATCTATTTTAAATGCAGGATATATTTCTTCATATTGTAACATATTATCTGTAAAGTCTTCTATGTTTTGACCTAGAGTTATATGTGCCATATATGCTTCATATCCTTTATTCATTAATTCATGTAATACTGCTCCGGCAAATATCAATGAATTTCCTTTTTGATAATTTATTAAAAATTCTTTACATTGTTCAAATGCTTTTTGTGGTTCTAATTTTAATATTTCGTCTAATTCTTTTTGTTGTCTTATTGTTAAATCTTTATTTACATTATATTTATATTTTGAATTTGAATATTTTTGAAAAAGTTGATATATTGTATCTATTTTTTCGATTCCTCTTTCAACTTCAATTCCTAAATCATGTGATATTTGATTACTCCTAAAATCTTCATCTGTTAAGAACTCTTCCTTTTCTTGATCTGGGTCTACTACATTCTTTCTTTCCATATATTCTTCAAATGTTACATCTGGCTCTTCTTCATCATACCTATCTTGTTCTGGCAATTCTTTATATTCTTCTCGCATTTCCATTACTTCTTTAGGGTTCATTAGAGTTTCAATGAATGCTTTTTTTGTTTCATCTAAATCATATATAGCGCATTTACGCTTTTCTAAATCTAATTTTTCATCTAAATCAGTCATGTTTATAAACAAACTATCTGTTTTTCCTATTGGACATACAACTCTTGGTTCTTTGCCAAATATCAATACATTATAATCATAATTAATGATGCTAGATGGGCTCGCTTCAAACTTTTCGGCTGTTCTGGGTGTTCCTACAAATTCTATATTTTGTATTCGTTGTTCTTTTAACTTTTTATAAAATGCTGCTGCATATAGTAATTTATTTCCTTGTCTTTCTGTTTCTAATATTCTTGCTAATTTTGCTATTGCTCTATTTGGAGTTAAAAGTAATGCTTTTAATACCTGCTGTTTTACGTTTTCACTTAATTCTTTTGTGTATTGATATGTTTCATTAGTAAATTCAGAGTAAATCTGTTTTAATTTATCATAATCTTGCATTTTCTATATCCTCCAAATTTTACTTTTCATATTTGTCTACAAATTCAAATACTTTTTTATAATATGCTTCTGGTTCTCTATATCTTGATTGTGTATGTCCTGCGCCATGGACGATTAATTGGTCCTTTTCTCCTGGCAATGATTCATATATTTGTGATTCCATTGTTACTGGGACAAAATCATCTGCATCTCCGTGTATTAATAATATTGGTACTTTTGATTTCTTTACTTGATTTATTACTGATGCTTCTTTGATATCATATTTTGCCTGAATTTTGGCTATTACTCTAAACATTTGCATTAATGGGAATGGTGGTAGATTAAATCTTGCTTTTAATTCTGATTTAAAAATATCCCATACTGATGTATATGAACTGTCTGCAATTATTGCTTTTACATTTGATGGTAAGTTTTCTCCTGATGCCATTAATACTGTTGCTGCTCCCATTGATGAACCATGTAATATTATTTTTGCATCTTTATCTTTTTCTATTATTTTATTTATCCATCCTATTATATCGTCTTTGTCTAGCCAGCCCATTCCGATGTATTTGCCTTCGCTTTCTTCTGTTGCTCTCATACTTGGTATTAATACATTGTATCCTTTTTCCTTATAAAAATGCATTCCTATTGATGCAACCCATGATGGCTTTGATCTATATCCATGTGCTATGATTACCCAATTATGGTTTTCTTGATTTTCTGTTTTATTATAATATGCTGTTGCTCTTAATGTAATATCGTCCTTGGCTTTAATCTCTAATGTTTCACGTGGTGTTTGTTCTAACCAATTTTTTACGTCGTTTTTTTCTTCTTTCTTATTTTTATTTATTATTGCTTTATCAGAATCTTTTTCTTCGATTTTTACTTGCTCGTTCTTTATTTCACGATTTCCGCCTGCACCATTTCTATACAATGCATATCTTACAAAATAACCTCCAATTAGAATTGTTACTATCCAAATTATGATTATTATTGTTAGAATGACGGCTAATATTCTTTTTAATATTTTATTCATTCGCCCTCCTTATTACCGCTTTTATTTTAGCATATTTGGAGCTATATGACAATTTTTTTGACTGGATTTTCAGGAATATTTTAATAAAAAAAGACGCAGTTTTGCGCCTCTTGGTTAATTTAGGTTAATTTGATTATATATTTTAAATATTAAAGAATATAAAAAGAGCAGCTTATAATTTTGCTGCTCTGAATCCTTTTAGGATATATATCGTATATTTATTATAGTATTTAAAATAAAATTTATCAATATTTTTTAAACTATTCAATTTGTGGCACAAACCAAAAGGGTTCATGTACAAATTGATTAGTTATTATATGCGCAAAATAAATCCTGTCACTGCGGCTAATAGATTTGAAAATTCCCTATCCTCTACGTCCGAAACGACCAGTGATACGGATTTATTTGATATGATTATATTAAAATTGTTGAAGAATGTCAATTTTTCAGCTTTTGAATTTAATCATAATTTTATTGTAGGTATTGATTTTTTTATCATTTTGTTGTATATTTCTTATTAGAAAGAGATTCTTTCTGGGAATTGGACCCAGGTAGGATTTCTTTTATTTGTCAGTATCTGAACGATGTAGGCTTGTTCCTGCTATATCAGATACTTTTTTTATTTAATAAATAGATTTGTTTTATTAATTTATGATATAACTCAGGTACAATGCAAATAGAAAAAGGCTCTTTCGAGCCTTTTTAGCAATAGAGCCGATTTGAACGACTATCTCCAGTTAACTGGTGTCTTCCCTCTTCCACTTTATCATTTTGTTGTATATTAGATTTATAAAAAGGTCGGCCGTCTAATTTTCATTCTTAAATTACTTTTTATAATCTATTCATTATTATTTATATTATTCTTCGATCATATTTTTACATTTTAATTCTGCTTGCTTAATGACTAATTGAACAGCATCTTCTCTTTTTATCGGAGGATAATTATATTTTATAAGTAATTTTTTAATTTCATATCTCATTCTTGCTCTTGCATCTTTTCTAATATCCCAATCTATTGTCATATTATTATTTATAATGTCTACTAATTCTTTAGCTATTTTTACTAATGTCTCATCCTTCATTAACTCTTTTATTTGTGGGTCATTTCCAAGTGCATCAAAGAATGCTTTTTCTTCAATTGATAAATTATATTCATTGCCGGCGGCAAGTTCTTTTTCTATCTCAATCTTTAATTTAATCATTTCTTGAATTATTTTTTCTATGTCTTCTATAGTAATTCTTTCATTGTACGAATCAGCTATTTTTTTAAATTTCGTAGAAAACTTTTCCATTAATACGATATTTTGTTTTCCTACTTTTTCTATGTAGTCTTTTAATGCTTTATTCAATATTTCAACAGCAATATTTTTCTTTTGCATTTTGCTAATTTTATTGATCAATTCATCACTTAAAAGCACAATTTTATTGCTATTATGGACATTTCCTATTTGTAACATTTCATCATCTTGTATTGCCCTTTCAAGCATACCAGCAACATGCGAATTAATTTCGCTTATGTCAATTTTGCTATCATCTCCATTTATTTTGGTAATAAATGAACGAACTGCTATAAATAATAATATTTCATCCTTTATACTCTTTTCTAATTCTCCAGCACATAGAGCATATAAGCTCTTACAATCATAACTATATTTCATAAATTCTTTCTTTATCTTATCTGTCTTTAAAACCCAGTTTGCTGCGTCCATTATTATTTCATATTTATCTCTATCAGTTGTTGTTGCGAAATGTCTATATTCAAATCCATAGAATATGTTTCTAATTAATTCTATTTTGTCCATCAAAACTTTAATAATCTCATTATTATCAATAATTTTTCCTTGATCTCTTTTCGTATATGTTTTTAATGCTTCTACTAACCATCTCTTTAGCCCAATATAATCAACTATTAATCCTCCTTTTTTGTCTTTATAAACTCTATTAACTCTCGCTATTGCTTGCATTAAATTGTGTGCTTTCATAGGCTTGTCTACATACATTGTTCCTAATTGTGGTACATCAAATCCTGTAAGCCACATATCTACAACAATTGCTATTTTAAATTCAGAATCAGCGTCTTTAAAATCTTTTTCTAATTGATGTTTATCTTTGCTTGAGCCAATTTCTTTTTGCATTTCTTCTTCATCTTTATTATTAGATGTTATTACCATGTGTACTTTATTTTTCCATTCAGGTCTTAATTCTAAAAATTTCCTATACATTATATATGCTGTTTTTCTTGAATATGCAACTACCATTGCTTTATTTGCTACTGTATCTTCTATTTCTTCATATTCTTTAATAATATCTTTTACAATTAGTCCTAATCTATCTGGATCTTCTATAATTTGCTGCATTTTAGCCATTTCTTTTTTAGATTGATTTAATACTTCTTCTTCAACACCTTCTTCTCTGTCAAGGTATGTATAATAGTTATCTATCTCATCAAGTATTTTTTGATTTAAACCAACTCTAGCCATCCTACTTTCATAAATAATAGGCACTGTTGAACCATCAAGGATAGCTTGAGTCATATCATAAACATCGATAACTTTTCCAAATATGCTTGATGTCGACTTATCTGCTGTTTCTACTGGTGTTCCAGTAAATCCAATGTATGTAGCATTTGGAAATGCTTCATGTAAATATTTTGCAGTTCCGTATTTTTTATATGCTATCATTTTTTCTTTATCAAATTTCATTGTAGCATCTATGCCATAATGACTTCTATGTGCTTCGTCTACTAAAACTAATATATCTTCTCTTTCACTAAATAATCCTGTTTCTTCCTCAAATTTTTGTAATGTTGTAAAAAATATGCCTCCCGAAATTCTATTTTCGAGTTTTTCATTTAAATCTTTTCTACTTTCTATTTGTATTGGTGATTGTTTTAGGTATTCTGTACAATGCAAAAATGTTGAAAATAATTGGTTATCTAAATCATTTCTATCAGTTACAACAACTATACTTGGATTTTTTAGTACTTTAATCATATTACTTGAATAAAATACCATTGAGAAACTTTTTCCTGATCCTTGAGTATGCCATAAAATTCCTGCTTTTCCTGTTTTATTTTTAAAAGCATTTAGAGTACTTACTATTGCTTTCTTTACTCCAAAATATTGATGATAAGCAGCTAAGATTTTATTATCTTCACTCCATAAAATATAATTACTAATTATCTCTAAAATTCTGTCATGTCTTAGCATTCCTTTTATAAGAGATATATGAGTTGGCATATTTTCATATATTTCATCAGTATCTTCTATCTTTTTCCATTCTGAAAATCTGCTCCATGGACTTGTTATAGTTCCTGCTCTAGCTTGTGCTCCATCACTTACTATTAAAATTTGGTTATAATAGAATAGTGAAGGAATATGTACATTTTGATAACCTTTTAATTGTCTATATCCATCTTCCAATTTTACTTCTTCTCTTATTGTGCTTTTTAATTCTATAACAATTAAAGGCATTCCATTTATAAATATAATAATATCTGGTCTTTTTTCACTTTCTTCTACAATAGTATATTGATTAATGGCTTTAAATTTATTTTTTCTAACATCATTAAAATCTATTATTTTTATTGTTTTATATCTTGTTATTCCATTTTCAGTTATAGGTATTTTAACACCTTCTAATAAATATGATGTAAATTGCTTATTGTTTAATATAGTATTATTATGGTCTAAATTTTTAATTAATCTAATAACTTCTCTTATTTCGTCATTGGATATTTCTTTATTTAATCGAATTAAGCTGTTTTCTAATTCATCGTCAAGAATTACATTAGAATAGTTTTCCCTTTTCAATTCATATCCATTTATTGTTTCATATTCCAGCTCTGATAACAAGTCCATTGTTATTTTTTCAAGTTTTTCTTCATCAAACATAATAAGCCCCCTTTATTATTATATTTATATTTATATTTATTTTACAAATCACAATTTGTATGACTAAATTTCTATTTTATCTAGATTTATTTCA
>ERZ773057.13-NODE-13-length-117865-cov-6.153425_pt1 | contig 117865 bp, 112 predicted proteins | sample MGYA00580629_ERZ773057 | MGnify/ENA primary metagenome ERZ773057 (study PRJEB29015, sample SAMEA2738143) | human oral metagenome | biome: human oral; feature: human-associated habitat; material: saliva | place: China | collected 2163 ...
GCCCATTAAAGCGGTACGCGAGCTGGGTTCAGAACGTCGTGAGACAGTTCGGTCCTTATCTGTCGCAGGCGCAGGATATTTGAGGAGATCTGCCCCTAGTACGAGAGGACCAGGGTGGACGAACAGATGGTGCAACAGTTGTTCTACCAAGAGCATAGCTGTGTAGCCAAGTTCGGAATGGATAAACGCTGAGAGCATCTAAGTGTGAAGCCAACTCCAAGATAAGATATCCCATACCGTTAAGGTAGTAAGATTCCATGAAGACTACGTGGTTGATAGGTTGGGGGTGTAAGTGAAGCGATTCACTGAGCTGACCAATACTAATAAATCGAGGGCTTAACCATAAAAATATGATTAAGAGAAGAAAAGATAACTAAACATTGTGGAAACAGAGAATAGAGAAACTTGTTAACTATGTATTTTTGAGTGTGCTAACAGTACACAAAACATTTCTGGTAACGATAACATTGAGGAAATACCCGTACCCATCCCGAACACGGAAGTCAAGCTCAAATGTGCCGACAATACTCGAGGGTTCCCCTCCTGGAAGATAGGTTGTTGCCAGGTTTTTTTATTTTATAAAGTATGTATAAATTAGTTTCATAATTAATTTATGCATACTTTTTTTATGCTTTAAAAAAATATAATCTTTTGATATAATCAAAGAAATAAAATATGGTAATGAGGAAATATGGAATATAAAATAATACAAACAAAAAACTTTTCATACTTAACATTTAATGCATTAGAAAAATATAACGTATTAAATGCAATAATATTAAGAAATAATATGGGATTTAGTAGAAATTTAAAACCTAATAAAAGAGATGAATCAATAAAGAATATAAAAGAATTTTTTCAAATAAAAAAATTAGTACAACCACATCAAAATCATACTGATATAAGTACTACAATAGCTGAAATTAACACAGTTGAATATTCTGATGCAGTAATACTTGAACAGTCAAATATTGCCACGCTTATTGCAACAGCAGATTGCATTCCAATAATAGTGTATGATCCAATAAATAATATAGGAGCTAATATACACGCAGGATGGAGAGGCGTGGTAAATAAAATTACTGAAAAAACATTGAAGAAAATGATGGCAGAGTATAATTCAAATCCAGAAGAACTAATAATTTGTATAGGACCATGTATAAGAAAAGATAATTTTTTAGTAAATGAAGATGTTGTAAAAATTTATAGAAAAGCATTTAAAGATGAAGAATTAGAAAGATATATTATAAAAACAGATAAAAAAAATGAAAAAGGAATAAATTATTCAATAGATAATGCAAAATTGATAAAATCAAGATTAGCAAAATTAGGAATAAAAAATGAAAATATTCATGACTGTAAAATATGTACGGTTGAGCATAATGATGATTGGTATTCATATCGAAGAGAAGGAAACAAAGCAAATAGAATAGGAACAATATTAATGACTAGATAAGAAAGGTTGAATAAACAATATGATAGCAAAAACATTAAAAAAAGGTGATACAATAGGAATAATATCACCATCATCAATATTACGTGATTCAGAAGATATTGAGGTAATGAATAATAGTATAAAAATATTTGAAGAAATGGGATATAAAATTGAAAAAGGCAAATACTATTTAACAGATGAAACAGGTTATGGAACATCGGCGAAGCATAAAGCGTATGATATGATGAAAATGTTTCTAAATCCTAAAATTAAGGCCATATTTTCAATTACAGGGGGTAATAACTGTATTTCACTTGATGAATATCTTGATTATAATAGCATAAAACAAAATCCGAAAATATTTTGTGGATTTTCAGATACAACATCATTGCTAAATTTATTAAATAGCAAAGCAGGATTAGTAACATTTATGGGACCATCATTCAAATCAATCGCATCAGGAGAAACAAATTATAGATTAAAATCAGTAATTGACAGATTTGTAGAGAATAAAAATAATTTAGCTTATAAAGAAGACCTTGAAGAATTTGAAATAATAAGACCAGGAAAAGCCATAGGTAAAACAATAGGAGGAAATTTATCTTTAATAACAGATTTAATATCAGGAGTAAATAAATTAGATTTTAAAAATAAAATTTTATTAATCGAGGAATTATCGTATGAATCAGGACCTGAAAAAGTATCACATGATTTATATAGAATGAAACAAGAAGGAATTCTAAACGAAATAGCAGGTATTTGGATAGGAAATTATGAAAATGAAATTCAAATAGACAAGATATTATTAGACACAATAGATGATATTGAATTTAATAAACCAATAATAAAGTCAAATAATTTTGGACACAGTGAAAAGAAAATTGTGATTCCTATTGGAACAAATATAGAAATAAATACAAATGACAATAAACCATATGTTAAGATACTAGAAAAATTTTTGGAGGAATAATTAGTGAATCAAGAAAAAAGAGATTATTGTTTAAATTGCATACATAAACCATGCCAATTAAATGGTTGCCCGATACAGAACAGAATCCCTGAATTTATAAAAGAAACAGATGAAGAGAAAGCTTACGAAATAGTAACATCAACAACTTTATTAGGAGCAGTTTGTGGAAGGATATGTCCATTTTCAAAACAATGCGAGGGAGTATGTACAAGAGGAAAAATGGGGAAACCAGTAGACATTGGAGGAATTGAAGCAGAAATTTGTGACAACGCAATAAAAAAAGGTTTTAAAATAAGTAAAAATATAAATCTTGAGTTACAAGATAAAAAAGTAGCAATTATTGGAGGAGGACCATCAGGACTTGAATGTGCAGGATTCTTAGCGAGAGAAGGTGTAAAAGTAACAATTTACGAAAAACACAGTGAATTAGGTGGAATTCTAACACATGGCATCCCAGAATTTAGATTGGAAAAAACAATCACAACACAAACTATAAATCAAATATTAGAATTAGGAATAGACGTAAAATATAATCAGGCATTAGGAGAGAATTTAACAATAGAAGAATTACAAAACCAATATGATGCAATATATTTAGCAATTGGAGCAAATAAACCCAATATGACATTAGAAGGAAACAATATTTATAGTGCAAATGAATTATTAGAATATAGAAATTTTCCAGATTTAAAAAACAAAAAAGTAATTATAAATGGTGGTGGAAATGTTGCAATGGATGCAGCAAGAACAATAAAACATTTAGGAGCAGATGCAACAATAGTATATAGAAGAAGTGAAAATGAAATGCCAGCAAGTAAAGAAGAAATTGAAGAAACAAAAGCAGATAACGTTAAAATAGAATATTTAACAAATATTCTAGAATATAAAGAAAATATTGCAAAATGTATAAAAACAGAATTAGTAGAAGTAGAAAACAGCACAAGGAAAGTCCCAAAAAACATACCGAACTCAGAGTTTGAAATAATGGCAGACTACATAGTATTAGCAACAGGATCATTACCAAATATAAAATCGATTGAAAAATTTGAAAAGAATGAAAAAGGATACATTAAAGTAAATGAAAAATATCAAACATCATTAGAAAAAGTTTTTGCAGGTGGTGATATCATTGGAACAAATAGTACAGTAGCGTTTGCAATATCAGATGGATTAAAAGCTTCAAAAGCAATCAAGGAATATCTAGTAAAATAATAAAACCCCGAATGTAAAATAAAGCATTCGGGGTCAATTGTTCTAGTTTGCAACTGTCACTTTAGAACTAAATAACATTCTAAGCTTATCAAAGAATAAACTCAATTTAGATTTTTTAACAATAACTAAAGAATTATCATTAAATTTATTATCAAGTTCAATCATTTTCTGAATATAAAAATCATTAAAGAAAGAATATTCATCAGAAGAACCAATTAAATTTGTAAAACTATATAAAAGATTACGATATTTTATAACTTCAGTAGAAGAAGTAATTTCATTTATTTTTTTATCAAAGAAAGATTTTAAAATCAAATTTTGTGTATCAAAAAAAGTAGCTTTTATAGATGATTTCAATTTATCAATTTTAGAAGATATTTTCTTAAACTTTGAATTAGAAAGATCTTCAGATCTAATACGAGAAGCTAATTTTATAATATCTTCTTCAATATTCATTATTTTATCAAAATATTCTTGTATTTTATAAGCATTTGATTCTCCAAATAAATTTTTAAAAGAATCATAAAATTTATTATCAGCAAAAAAGCAACTTTCAAATAAAACACCATAGCCAACAAGATAAGCAATTTGTTTAATTAAATTTGTAATAATAGGGTAGTAATTAGGGCTATCAGTAGGAAGCTTAATACCATAGTAAGTAACCACATCACGTTCTTCGTTAGTAGCATAAGCAGCCATAAATTGGACTGCAGCTTCATTTATAGAATTTCCAAAAGTTTTGGAACCTAAGAAAGAAGATAAACCAAGTTTATACAATCTACCACCAGGAGTTTTAACTTCTTGAAAATGATGAATAATTTCATGAACTGCTAATTTTTTTAATTCAGAAATGTCAACACCTTCACAGAAATAAATAGATGAATTTTTATAATAATAACAAGCAGCAGAAAGGCCTTCAGGCATTTGAGCATAATACATTGGTAAATTATTTATATTTTCATATAATGCAGCATAGTTAAAATTAAGTGTTGGAAACTTTGAAAACAAAGTATCTGCAACATACTTAGATATTTCATTAATTTCATTTTGAGGTAATTTGTCAATAACAACGATACCATGCTTTTTTAAATCAGAATTCTCAAAACTCATCGCAAATCTCCTTTGTTATCAATTATACAATAAAATATCAATTATACATATTACATAAAGATTAAAAAAAGAATACAATGTTGACATACTTTTAAAAAAAGATTATATAATGAATTCTAAGAAAGGAGAATTTATGAAACAAATTGAAATAACGAGATATTTATTAGAAACAGAAGAAAACGCATTCGATAAACTAGAGAAACAAGGATTTAAATTAATAAGAACAAGTACGATAGAAGATAAATATTTAACTTCAAAAATTAGAGAATTAACAAAAGATAATATTCAATATATTCTCAAAAACTTAGTATTATTACGATATTTAAATGTTGAAGGAAAAGAATTCAAAAAAATCACATATAAGTATAAAAATGTGGATAAAGATGAGAATATAATTTCAGAAAGAAAGATAAATATCAATTGTGAAGATTTATCAGAAGCAGAGAAATTATTTGAGAATTTAGGATTTGAAATATTAACGATTGTTAAATATAAAGTAAAAGTTTATGAAAAGGATGGTATCGAGTTAGCTTTTCAAAATGTAGAAGGATTGGGAAGCATGATTGAATATGAGAATGCAGAAGATTTTGAAAATAAAAACATTGAAGAAATAAAGAAAGTAAAACAAAAAATGGAAGAAAAAATCGAATCATTTGGAATATTGATAGAAAAAGGAAACGACGTAAAAAAAGCAAAAGAATTAATTGAAAAAAATATAAAAGATTAAATTGCATTGAATCAAAAATAAAATTGAAATCAATGCAATTTTTATTCTTTTGAATACCAATAAACCTTTAAAAAACTAGAAAAATATTATATAATACATATATCAATAAAGAAGGAGAAACGATATGGCATATAACTTTATAGAAAATGAAAAAAAATGGCAGAAATATTGGGATGAACATAAAACATTTGAAACAAACATTTGGGATTTTTCAAAGCCAAAATATTATGCCCTAGATATGTTTCCATATCCATCAGGACAAGGACTACATGTAGGACATGTTGAAGGATATACAGCAACAGACATTATAAGCAGAATGAAAAGAATGCAAGGATATAATGTGTTACATCCAATGGGCTGGGATGCATTTGGACTACCAGCAGAACAATACGCAATAAATACAGGAAATCATCCAGAAACATTCACAAGAAAGAATATTGAAACATTTAAAAAGCAATTAAAATCATTAGCAATTTCTTATGATTGGAGTAGGGAATTTGCATCATGTGATGAAGATTATTATAAATGGACACAAGCAATTTTTATAAAATTATATAATAAAGGATTAGCAAAATTAGTAGAAATGCCAGTAAACTGGTGCGAAGAATTGGGAACAGTGTTATCAAATGACGAAGTAATTGATGGCAAAAGTGAAAGAGGAGGATTCCCAGTTGTTCGTAAAAATATGAAACAATGGGTAATGGATATTCCAAAATATGCCGAAATTTTATTAAATGGATTAAATGAAATTGATTGGCCAGAATCAACAAAAGAGATACAAAGAAATTGGATAGGAAAATCAATAGGCGCAGAAATCAATTTCAAAGTATCAAATACAGATAAAGAATTTACAGTATTCACAACAAGACCAGATACAATTTTTGGAGCAACATATTGTGTATTATCACCAGAACACCCACTAGTAAAAGAAATTACAACACAAGAACAAAAAGATGAAGTTGAAAAATATATTAAAGAAGCGGCATCAAAATCAGATCTTCAAAGAACAGAATTAAATAAAGAAAAAACAGGAGCATTCACAGGAAGCTATGCAATAAATCCATTTAGTAAAAAATTAATGCCAATTTGGATTTCAGATTATGTATTAATGACATATGGAACAGGAGCAATTATGGCTGTTCCAGCACATGATCAAAGAGATTATGATTTTGCAAAAACTTTTAATTTAGAAATAATACCAGTATTAGAAGGTGGTGATGTTTCTAAAGAAGCATTTATAGAAGATGGAAATCATATAAACTCAGAATTCTTAAATGGATTAAATAAAAAAGATGCAATTGATAAAATAATTAAAAAAATTGAAGAAGAAAAAATAGGTAGTAAAAAAGTAAATTATAGAATTCATGAATGGATATTTGCCAGACAAAGATATTGGGGAGAACCAGTTCCTGTAGTTTATACAGAAGATGGAAAAATTCATGTATTAGCAGAAACAGATTTACCAATAACATTACCAGAACTAGAAGACTATAGACCAGGAAAAGGTGGACAATCTCCATTATCAAGAGCAACTGATTGGGTAAACACAACATTTGAAGGTCAAAAAGCAAAAAGAGAGACATCAACAATGCCAGGAGCAGCAGCATCGAGCTGGTATTTCTTAAGATATATTGACCCTAAGAATCAAAATGCAATTGCAGACGAAGAATTATTGAAACATTGGATGCCAGTTGATTTATATATGGGTGGTCCAGAACATGCCGTAGGACATTTATTATATTCAAGATTCTGGAATAATTTCTTGTTTGAAGAAGGAATATCACCAGTAAAAGAGCCATTTGCAAAATTAAGACACCAAGGAATGATACTAGGACCAAATGGAGAAAAAATGAGTAAATCAAAAGGAAATGTAATAAATCCAGATGATGTAATAAATGAATATGGAGCAGATGCATTAAGACTTTATGAAATGTTTATGGGACCAATTGAATCTGCAAAGCCATGGGACGAAAAAGGCATTGAGGGAAGTAAAAAATTCATAGACAGAGTATGGAGAGTACTAATTGAAAGTAATAAAGTACAAGATAAAGAAAATCCAAACTTAGAAAAAGAATATAATTACACAATAAAAAAAGTAACAGAAGACTATGAAAATATGAGTTTCAATACTGCAATTGCTCAAATGATGATATTTATCAATGCAGCATTTAAAGAAGATATAATTCCAATCAAAATGGCAGAAGGATTTATAAAAGTATTAAATCCAATAGCACCACACATAACAGAAGAAATCTGGAACAAATTAGGACATGAAAATACAATTTCCTACGAAAAATGGCCAGAATATGATGAAACAAAAATTATAAATGATAAAGTAAATTTAGCTGTACAAATAAATGGAAAATTAAGAGATTTAGTAGAAATAAATATGGACGAAGAACAAGAAAAAGTAAAAGAGCTTGTTCATAAATCAGAAAAAGTAAGAGCATATTTAGAAGGCCATGAAATAGTAAAAGAAATATATGTAAAAAATAAAATATATAATATAGTTATTAAATAAGGTGGAAAAAATGTTAAAGCAAAAAGATATAAAACTAAATAAACAAACAAAAATAGCATTTGAAATTTTAGCAATTATATGCTTAATAATATTAGCAATTGCAATAACACCAAAAGTATTTCAAAATGACACATTTTATACAATAAAAATTGGACAATCAATCAGACAAAATGGAATAGATTACAAAGATCATTATTCATGGCATAAAGATTTAAAATATTTATATCCACATTGGATGTATGATGTCATAACATCATATATTTATGATTATTGTGGAGGATTTGCAGGGCTATATATTGCAACAATAGCCCTAGCCATATTTTTAGGAATAGCACTATATTATACAAATAAAAAAATAACAAAGAATCAAGTTATATCATTTTTAGTATCAATGTTTCAATTATACTTTATGGAAAATTACACAGCAGCAAGAGCACAAAGCATAACCTTTCCATTATTTGTGTTAACTATATTACTGATTGAAAAGCTACTAGAAACAGGAAAAATAAGATATATGCTAGGATTGATAATAATACCAATATTAATAGCAAATCTACATTCAGCAGTATTCCCATTCTACTTTATATTATTCTTGCCATATTTAGGAGAAGATATAATAAAGAGAATTATAAAAAAGCCAATAATAAGTGTAATTTACAAAAAGATCTTAGAAAAGCAAAAACAAATATATTTAGATAAAATAAAAAAGTTTGAAGAATCTGATATAAGAATAGAAGAATATAAAGAAAAAGTAAAAGATTGTGAAAGCAAAATAAAAGCAGAGAATTTAAAAATTGAAAAATATCTTTTAAAAACAAAAGATTTGGATAGTTATAAATTAAGAATAGCAACAAGTGAAAATATTAAAAAATTATACATAGTTTTTGTAATTTGTTTATTTACAGGATTGTTAACCCCTCTAAAAGATATGCCATACACATATACTTATAGAATAATGAAGGGTAACACAACACAAGCAGTAAGCGAACATCAACCAATGATATTAATAAATGAGAAAAAGATATTAATATCATATGGAATAATATTAGCAATACTAATATTTACAAAAACAAAAATAAGATTAAGAGATTTATTATTTTTGTCAGGGCTATTTATATTATCGATAATGACAAGAAGACAGGAATCGATGTTAATCCTATTTGGAGGAATTATATTTGCAAGAATTATAACTGAGTTTATTCAAAGAAAAAATCCAAAATTATTAACAGAAGTGCAAGAATATCTAACTACAATGTTTGGAGAAATAGGAATATTGATAATTGTGTTACTAATGTCAACAAAAATGATAAATCCAAAATTTACACAACCCTATATAGATGAAACATCATATCCAGTAGAAGCAAGTCATTGGATAAAAGAAAAATTAGATTATAAAAATATAAAATTATTTAATGATTATAACTATGGAAGTTATTTATTGTTTGAAGATATCCCAGTATTTATAGATTCAAGATGTGATTTATATACACCAGAATTTAATGGAACATATAATAAAAGTAAAAAGAAATTTGTAGGAAAAGATATATTCAGTGATTTCTTAAATGTTTCACAAATAGCAACATGGTATGATAATGTATTTAAAGAATATGGAGTAACACATGTCATAACAGGAACAAGTTCAAAACTAAATATGCTTATATCAAGAGACCCATTATATAACAAAATATATAGTGACAAGAACTTTATAATATATGAAAGAGTAATGAATGAATAAAATAATAAAATATAAAGTAAAAAAAGAAGATGAAAAAATAAGATTAGATAAATATATTTCAGAGAAAAATGAAGATTTATCAAGAGCAATGATTCAAAAACTAATAAAGGAAAATAAAGTTTTAGTTAATGGAAATATATCAAAAGAATCATATAAAGTAGCAGAAAATGATGATATATCATTAGAAATAGAGCCACCAAAAGAAACAAAAATAATAGCAGAAAATATCCCATTAGAGATAATATATGAAGATAATGACATATTAATAGTAAATAAACCAAAAGGTATGGTTGTACATCCAGGAGCAGGAAATCATGAAGGAACACTAGTAAACGCAATTCTAGCACATTGCAAGGATAGTCTATCAGGAATTGGTGGAATAATAAGACCAGGTATTGTACATAGAATTGATAAAGATACATCAGGTTTATTAATAATAGCTAAAAATGATCATGCACACATAAATCTTTCAGAACAAATAAAAAATAGAAAAGTAAAAAAAGTATATATAGCTTTAGTAAAAGGATTTATTGAAGAAAATGAAGCAACAATAGATATGCCAATAGCAAGAAGTGATAGAGATAGAAAGAAAATGGCAATTGTAAGAAGCGGAAAAAACGCAATAACACATTTTAAAGTATTAAAAAGAATTCAAACAGAAAAGGGAAATTATACTTTAATAGAGGCAAAAATAGAAACTGGAAGAACACATCAAATAAGAGTGCATATGTCATATATAAAACATCCAGTAGTTGGCGATGAAGTATATTCAAATGGAAAAAATGAATTTGGAATAAAAGGACAAGCTCTTCATGCTTTAAAACTAGAATTTAAACATCCTGTTACAGGGAAAATAATGAACTTCGAAGCACCATATCCAGATTGGTATAATAAAATAAAGGAATTATAATAATGGAAGAAAGATTACAAAAATATCTCGCAAATAATGGTATTGCAGCAAGAAGAAAATGCGAAGAATACATTTTGGAGGGAAAAGTAAAAGTAAATGATATAGTTGTAAATCAATTAGGATATAAAATTGACACAGAAAAAGATGTAGTAAAATATAATGATAAGATAGTAGAAAAAACTGAAAAAAAGGTATATATTTTGCTAAATAAGCCAATAGACTACGTAACAACTGTAAAAGATCAATTTGATAGAAATACAGTATTAGATTTAGTAAAAGTAAAAGAAAAAATAGTTCCTGTAGGAAGACTTGACATGTACACCTCTGGAGCATTATTATTAAGTAATGATGGTGAGTTCATAAATAAACTTACACATCCAAGTTTTGAAATTGAAAAGACTTATAATGTTACATTAAAAGGAGTGATTACTTCAGACGAAATTGATAAGCTAAAAGCCGGAGTCGAAATTGATAATAATGGAGAAAAATACATCACAAAACCAGCAAAAGCTAAAATTCTAAAAACTGATGAGCTAAAACAAATTTCTAGAGTACAAATAACTATACATGAAGGAAAGAATCGAGAAATAAGGAAAATGTGTGAAGCAATTGGCAAAAGGGTATTAGCATTGCACAGATCAAAAATCGGTAAATTAGCAGTAAAAAATATCGAAATAGGCAAGTGGAGATATTTAACTCAAAGTGAAATAAGTTCTTTTAATACAAACCTTATAAAATAATTTTTAGGAGGAAAAAATGATAGCAGATAACGAAATACAATCAAAAGTATCACCATTCTCAATGAGAAAAAATGAGATAAAAGTATTTGATGGAAAAGACGGTTATGTTTCAATGAATCAAATAATGGCAAAAATCAATTCAGGAGTAATAAATGATATTCATTTTAAGATAATAGAATTAATTAATGAATTTGACTTTTTAACATCAAGACAATTATTCCAATTATTACAAATTAAAGGAATAGAAATTAAAGATCAAAATGCAGTAAATAGAAAATTAGATCAATTAATGAAAAATAAAATCATAACAAGATATTACTTTAAAAATGAAAGTGGAATGAGTGATTATAGAGTATATTGTCTAGAAAAGATGGGAAAATATATTTTAACATCAAGAGAAGTTCCATCAACATGGCAACCATCAGATGTTGCTAAGCCAATAGAAATAATTAAGAAAAAGTTATCTATAAACCAATTATTAATAGCATACATGACAAAAGTTAAAGGATTCAAAGATTATAAAAATAAGCCAGAATTATTAGCAAAAATAATCGGAAAAAAATTCAAAGCAGGACTAAGAATAACAGTAGAATTTGAAGGAAAAAATATTGATTTTATCTATGAGTCAATCAGGAGAGAAGATAATTGGCATAAAAAATTAGAGGAGAGATTAGTATATTATAGAGATTTTTATAACAATTTTGCATCAGGTGATTCAGGATTTGCAGTAAAACCACAATTAGTATTACTATGTGAAGATAGTAAACATATGGCAGAAACATTTAAAGAAATAGTTATGAATAAATTAGAAATATCAAATATAAACATATACTACACAACTGATTTACTACAAAATGAAGAATCAATGCAAAAAACTTTATCAGCCTTTACAGAACAAGACGGAAAATATAAGTTAATTAAATTAGATGCAAAATTATTAGCATAAAAATAATCCTAGAACATTAAGTTCTAGGATATTTTTTATTTCTTAGAAGATGAATTATTACCTTTTTTATTTATAATAGCATCAGAAGAATTAAAGTTAAAATTCAACTTTGAAGTATTCATTTTAATTGGTCCTTCTTCCGAATTAAAATTATCATCTTTCTTATAATTTGAATTAATAGCACCATCATCAGATTCTGCAATACCATTAGAGAAACTAGCAAAATCATATGATTTAATATTTTGTTTTTGTAGATATTTTGCAGGTAAGAAATCTAATTTAATTTGGCCATTGTCATTTTTACCTTTTAAATTTTTGATTCTAAAAGCAGCAGCTTTGAATTTCAAATCTTTTATTTTACCAGCACTAACAGCTGCTTTATTACCATATTCAGGTGTAATCTTAGATTCATATTCCATCTTATCAGTATTATAACCTCTTTTACCAATATCCCATTCTTTTTTAGTACTAAGTTCTTTCTCCCAGAATTCATTTTCAGCTGGAGTATTATTACCAAATACAATCTTATTAGCACAGTTTGCAATAACTGTTTCACCTAACTTATCACCACAAGCTTTAATTTGAGCAATACTTTGAGAAGATATAATCGCACCAACTTTATATTTTCTATAAACAGTAAATATAGTTTCAGTTGCACTAGTAAGGAATGTAGGAGCTTCATCAATATATAAATAATGAGGAATTCTTGTTTTTTCACTACCAGGTCTAGATAAAACAGAAGGCTTCATAAGCAATAAGAAGAATAGACCTAAAGCTTTATGAGTAGATTCACCAAGTTCACCTCTTCTTGTTAATACTAAATTAACTTGACCTTCTTCAAGAGCTTGATCAAAATTAAGATTATTAACTCTATTACATAGAACTGCTCTAACATTAGGATTTCTAACAAGGTTTTGGATAACACCAATAGGAACTTGAATAAGCCTTTGCATTTCATTTCTATTAGGGCTACCTTTATAAAAATTATTTCTAAAAAAGCTAATTTCAGCTGAATATTTTTCAGAAAGTTCTTCATTTGATTCTAGAACTCCAGAAAGGCTTTCAACTAAATCGAAGTTTGACATTACTTTCATCAAATCAACCAAAGTAGGAAGTTTACCATTATTAATTTTTGGATAAACAACTGATAACATAATAGACAAATTAGTAATTGATTGAAGCATTAGATTTTGAGAATATGCCTCATATTGATTACTAAGATCTGTTGGAAATAACCCTTTTAATATAGTAACAATACAACTAGCAGCTTTACTAGGAGATGCATATGCAAAAGGATTTAGACCAATTGAATTTGGATCAAGTGGATCTATTATATTATAAGCAACACTAAACGCATCACAAACTTTGCTTATTTTCTTAAAAGACTCGTTATCTGCAGCAATGTATGATAATCCTAAATTACGATAAATTACTTTATTTCCAGCTTCAGCATAAATCAATTCAGAAACACGATTATTAAAAATTGATTTCTTTGATTCTGAAGGTGAAATCATATTTAAAGAGAAATTTTTATTTAAATAATCATTACTATAAGGATATTTCAAAGTACAAATACCAGTACGAAGACCAGCAAAAGCAACAGCTTTAGATGTTTGAGCATAAAATGATTTTTTACTAATATCTTGGGCAATCCAAGGCTCAAAAATTAATGTAGTTTTACCAGAACCAGTAATACCACAAACTAAGGTATGTTCAAATCTTCTAGTTTCACAAAGCTTAACTTTTTTACCATTATCTTTTCTAATACCAATATAAATTTCATCAGTATAATCACCCCAACCACGAGATGAATCAGATAAATCAATTCCATCATAATCTTCAATAGAATCAAGCATAAGTTTTGTTTGCGAAACAGATCTATATAAGAAATTAAATAGATAAATCCAAGTAGCAAGTGGTATAGCAATAGCTACAGATGAAAATGCAGGTCTGATTAAATAAGAAAAATCAATTACAAAATTATTAAAATTAGGTAATTGTAAAATACCAAACCAAGCCATTTTATTAATCCATTCAATAAGCATACAAACAGCTAAAATATAAAGCTCAATACAATAAGCATAGAACCATTTGTGTTTATCTCCATCCGATTTAATAAATGAAGATGAAAAACTAAATAGAAAACAAAATATAGGAGCCAAGAAAGCAAGTCCATAAACTTGTGGCTCAAAATAGTGATAAGCAACACCATTTGTAAGTATTAACAACACTTCAAATACACGATCAACAATTAAGTAAATTGTAACCATAAGTAAAATATATGTTGCAAATGTATTTCTATCAGTTTTTAATATTTTTAAAAATTTATCAAATAATTTCATAATATTAAAATCCTCTCTAAATATAAGTAAACACTTGTATATATTTTCCCATAAAACGCCCAAAAATTCAAGTGTTTTATAAAAATAAACCTGTCTGTTTTAGGAGTAATTAAATTATTGTAAAAGAATAGTTAATATGATAATATTCAATTAAATAATATATAAATAAGGGGAGGAGAGAGTAAATGAATAGAAAAAAGAAAATAATAATTGGTTCACTAGTATTTATAGTTATAATTATAATTTTATGCGTATTTGGATATCTCATATATAGAGAAAAATATAATAAAACATCAAATACTATAGATCAAGGTAATAACAAAGCAGAATTATCAACTGAATTAAAAGAACAAGAAGCTATACTTATAAGAGAACAGTTTTTAGCAAAGTTAAAGGAAATTGATAAAATTAGCAACGAAAAACTACTAGATTATAGAGTAGATGAAGTAAAAATATTATCAGATTCTGAAAAACAAGTATTCAATGAAAATGAAGAATATAGCCCAGAAGACATATTAGCTTTTGTTAAATATTCTGTAAAACCAAAGGACATTGAACATACAGTTTGGATTGCAGGAAATGGTGAGATAGAAGGAGAATGGATAATAAATAAAACAGCATGTGAATGCTTACGAAATGGAAAACTTGTTAAGGAAAGTGGATTTTCAACCGCATTTTAAAATAAGTGCGTTATACATTAAATATGCAGTAAATCCAAATTATTTCATAAACAAATATTTTATCAAAATAAAAAATACAGGTTAGAATTAAATTCTAACCTGTTATTTTGGTGCAGTCACCCGGAATCGAACCGGGATGGAGTATTAGTCCGCAGGATTTTAAGTCCTGTGCGTCTACCAGTTCCGCCATGACTGCATGTCTCACCAGACAATTAATATTATAAATACATTAATTTGTTTTGTCAACACTTTAACGCAAAAAAATATTTACTGCAAAAAAACACTATGTTATAATAGCAAAATAAGGAGAGGATTCAAATGATAGAAGCAATAATATTATTGATAATACTATTTCTATTATCAATTAATATAATAAAATATATAAGAACAAAAGAAAGCAATTATATTATTGAAATGATTTTAGAAATTACTTCAATAATAATATTAGCAATGTATTTAATATTAACAAAAGAAAAAATAATTATTATAGATATTATAATTATTTTTATTGGAATAATACCATCAATTGGAATAAAATTTTTAACTCATAAAAAGATAAATATAGTAGATGTCTATTATAGTATAAAATTCGCAAGTAATTCAATAAAAACAAGAGATTATATTTTGAAAAAAATTGAACAGCACCCAATAGATCCAGCTTGGCATAGAAGGTTAGCAAAATATTATGAATTAAATGAACAATATGAAAAAGCAGAAGAAGAATATATAAATGTTATAGAACAACAACCAAATAATTTTGAAATATATTATGAATTAGCAAAAATATTTAAAATTCAAAATAAAAAAGAAGAACAAGTTGAAATTTTAGAAGATTTAATAAAAAAGGATCCAGATAATTATAAAGCAAAAATGATGCTAGGCATAGCTTATTATGATAATGAACAATATAAAGAGTCATTAAACATATATCAGAAAATGTTAAAAAATAATATTGGAGATTATGATTTGTATTATAATATGGCAATGACATATACAATGTTAAATGATTTTATAGCAGCAAAAGAAAATTATGAAAAAGCGGCACAGATTAATTCTTATGAAGCAATATCTAAATTGAATGTTGGACAAATAAATATGATATTAAGAGATTATGATGAAGCAAAGAAATATTTTTATGAACAGAAAGAATCAGAGGATGAAAAGATTGCATCATACGCATATTATTATTTAGCAAAAATAGCAATAATAGAAGGAGATATAGAAAAAGCAATAATATACACAAATACAGCAATAGAAATTTATCCACCAATAAAAAAATTCATTGAAAGAGAATTAAGATTTAAAATAATATATGGAAAAGTTCAATTGCAAAATCAAGAAAAGGAAGATTTAATCACCAAAATAAATCAAAAAGACGAAAAAATTGTAGATTACTTAGAAAAAATTTACAATAAAGTAGATACTCTAACAGATAATATTGAACACCAATATAAGGTAAATGAAGAAGCCGAACAGACTTATGATAGAGAAAAATAAATATATTACAGATTACAAATAATTTACAAAAAGAAGTATGTTATTGACATTTATTATTGTTATTATAAAATTAACGTAGTGTTGCGTCAGGAAAAATATGACAATACAAGAATACATAGGAGAAAACTTATGAAAGAAAGCTTAGGATTAAACATATCTAATAATTTTATTAGATATGCAAAAATTCAAAACGACGGCAATAAAATAAAAGTAAAAGCATTAGGTGTAAAAATATATGATAGAAATCCTAAAGCAGTCATAAATCAAATTATTCAAGAAACAAAAAGCGAAAAGGCAATAATAAATACAAATACAATAAATGAAGAATATTATTATTCTAGAATTTATACAAATAAAAAAATTGATAAACAAGATATAGACTTTGAATTTTCAGAATATTGTATAAAAAATAATATATGTAATAATGAAATTATAGGAAGATATATCTTTGAAAAAAATAATAATCAAAGAAAAGCAATATATATTTATAATTATGCAAATAATCTATACAATGTATATAAAAGGTTTGAAAATCCATCAATAATAGATAAAATAACACCAATAGCGACATCACTACCAAATTTAGTAACAAATAAAATCGACAAGAACATAGTAATTATAAATTTAGAAGAAGTTGTAACATTAACAACATTAATAAATGGAAATATTGATGGAGTAGCCAAGTTAGAACATGATATGTATGAAATTTTTCAAAAACTAGTACACCAAGAAAGAAGTTTTGTAAAATTATACGAAACAATCAAAAACACAACAATATATACAGATGCAAATCAAAATAAAGATAAAAAAAATGATGAAAGATTAAAAGTAATTATTCCGTTATTATATAAAATATCAGAATTTTTACAAAGAGTTATAAATAAGTTTGGAAAAATAGATGAAATATATTTAACAGGATTTGGTGCAAATATAAAAAATATTGATATTTATTTTAAGCGTTTATTTCCAAAAACAGAAATTAAAATTTTAATGCCATATTTTATACAAAATAATAACAGCAAAAAATTTATAGAATATAATGCGGCAATTTCATTGGCAATTGAAGGATTAACAAATGAAGATTCTTTAAATTTTAGAGATGCAAAATTTGAAAATAAAATTATTTTAATAAAGAATCCAAATAAAAAATCAAATATAATAATAGATTGTTTAACAATAATATCAATATTTATAATATATATATCAGGAAATTATTTACTGAATTATCAAATTAAATCAAAACAGAAGAAAATTGGTAGTATATCTAATTATGCAACAACACAAATAGAAAAAGCAAAAGAAGATAAGCAAAAAATAGAATCAATAATAACCGAATATGCAACAGCAAAATCAAATACACCTATAGAGGATAAGAAAACAAAAGTAAATAGTCTATTAAATCAAATATATTATACAATTCCTAAAAATGTAAAATTGGTTGAAATTAAGTCAATTGAAGGCACAGAGGGAGAAGACAATAAATCAGCTAAATTTACACTAATTATTCAATCAGATGATAAAGCATCAATAGAAAAATTTAAGAAAGATTTAGAAAGCAGTAATGTCTTAAAAAATATAAAAATGTCAGATATTGATTTAAATACAAAACAAGCTTCAATTGAAGTTGAGATAAAATAATTACGGAGGACAAATGAAAAAAACACTAGTAATATTCATATTTCTAGTATTTATTTTACTAATTGGAATCTCATTAAAATTTGGAATATCAATAGGAAAATTTAAAGTAGCAAGTATAGAAGAAACTATTAAATCATATAATGATTTACAAAATGAAATAGATAAAGCAAATGATGAAACAAGAGATTATCAAGAATTAGTGACAAAAATAAATGCAAATGAAAAATTAATTTCTACAGTAAAGCAAGAATATACTGAAACTTTAAAAGAAGCAAAAAAAAATAACTCAACAAGATTAAAAACATATACTAAAGAATATGTCTGGAGTAAAATAGAAGAAAATGCAAAAAAGAATGGCGTAAATCTAAAAATGACAATAGAAGATTTCACAGATATTTCAAAGAATTTTGATATTACAGTAACTGGACCATATTTAGGAATAGCTAACTTTATGTATGATATCGAAAATAATTTTAAAGTTTCAAATTTTAATATGAAAAAAGATGAAGCAAAATTTCAAATAAGAAATGTAAAAATATTAGAAGATAAATAAGGAGAAAGTAATGCAGAAAAATACATTAAAAAGTATTTTTTTATCACTTATTATTATTATTTTATTTATAATCATACTAATTGTTATCAAAGAACAATTTTTTCAAATGAATAAAATCATACCAACACAAGTAAAAGAATATATACCAAAACAAAGTATAATAAAGAATGAAGATACAGACAAAGATAATATATATGAAGTAAACAATTCTGATTTAACAATATATAAACAAAGCAAAAATTATAATAAAGAAAGACCAGATCCATTCGAAATAAATACAGAAACAAAAACAGAAGAAAAAAATACTGATAAAAAAACAACTTTACAAACAAAAACGAATAATGATAAAATAAATATGAATAAAACAAATACATCAACTAAAAAAGTTATAACAAGTAGTGTAAAAACAAATTAATACACAAAGGAGAAAAGAAATATGAAAAATAAGGAAAGTGGAGTAACTCTAATCGTTTTAGTAATTTCAATTATTGTACTATTATTAATTGCAGGTATAACAATAAATATGGCAGCAAAACAAGTTGGAATATTTAAACCAAAAACACACCAAGGACAAAGTGTTGTAATAACAAATAAATTAAACACAACAAACACAACAAATACAACAAACACAACAAATAACTAAGAATATAATTCCTAGTCAACTAATAAAAGAAGGTTACCTGAAATTTGAAGTGAACTTAAAATAAATCTAAAAGTTTTAAGTATAGGCACGAAGAATTATAAAGGTAACTTTTTTTAGAAGTAGGAGAAATAAGAAATATGAATATATTTTTATATACGATTTTATTTATAATAGGAGCATTCTGCGGAAGTTTTGCTGAATTAACAGCATATAGATTACCATTAAAAATATCATGGAAGAAAAGAGCATTTTGTGAGAAATGTAATAAAGAATTGACAATATATGACCAAATACCAATTTTAAGCTATATATTTTTAAATGGAAAATGTAATTATTGTAAAAATAAAATAGATAAAAGCAAAATAATAGTAGAAATAATATCAGGAATATTATTTGTATTATTAGGATTATTTTATAATTTAACTATAAATACTATAACAATAATAAAAATCCTAGAATTAATAATAGGTGGAATGTACATAATATTTCTAACAACTATAATATTAATAGATTTAAGACATAAAACATTAAATGATCAAATCATAATATTTGGAATAATAATTAGTATGATAAATATTATTTTTAAATATATTTATGATAAAGAATTTAGGCCAAGTCATATAATAATATATATGATAGTATTCATAATTACGGCATTAGTCAGCACAATTTTTGCAAAAAAGAAAAATAGACATCAATACTTATTTAATAATATATTTTTAATCTTAATAATGAATTTCTTTGTAACTGAAATTGCAATGATATTAACAATATCAACTACACTATTAATAATAGGATTTAAAACAATTTTAATGAAAATATATAAAAAATCTACAAAAGAAAAAATTCCAATAAGTGCATATATTGGAATATCTAATTATATCATATTATTAATTTTATATATAATAGAAAATTTTAGATAATGGAGAACAAATGAAAATAGGAATAGACATAGGTGGAAGCCATATTGGAATAGGCCTAGTAAAGGATAATGGTAAATTATTATCACAAAAATCAATAGATATAGATATATCAAAGTTTGACACAGAAATTAAAGTGAAAAATTTTATTTTAGAATCAATTTATAAAATGATTTCAGGATTATTAAAAAAATATAATTTATCAATTAAGTCAATTGAAAAAATCGGAATTGCAGCACCTGGAAATCCAAGTAAAACAGAATTAAGAAATTTAGTAAATTTAAAAATAAAAAAATTTGATATAGGAAAAATTTTAAAAGAAAAATATCATTGTACAGTAGCAATAAAAAATGATGGAAAATGTGCAGGAATAGCAGAAAAGCAATTTGGAGCCTTAAAAGAATATAATGACGCAGTATTTTTATGTATAGGAACAGGAGTAGGAAGCGCCGTATTTCTACAAGGTAAATTACTAGAGCCAACAAATAATTCTGGATTTGAATTAGGACATATGGTAATCGAAAAAGGAGGTAATTATTGTAATTGTGGTAATTATGGATGTTTCGAAACATATGCTTCAATGAAAAGATTTAAAGAAAAAGTCAAAAAAGAATTAGCATTACCAAAAGATATGAAAGCAGAAGAAATACAAAAATATATTAGAGAAAATATTGATCATAAGCACATAAAATCATTAGTAGACGAATATATTGATTATTTAGGATGTGGAATTGCAAACATAGTTAATATATTTGAACCAGAGGCAATCGCTATCGGAGGCAGTTTTGTATATTATCAAGATATATTTATCCCAAAATTAGAAGCAAAAATAAAGGAATATAGATTTAATAAAACAAGTAAAATAGACATAATTTGCGCAAAACTAATGAATGAAGCAGGAATTATAGGAGCGACCGAAATATAAAAAGAGACCTAAAGTAAAATAACTAATACTTTAGGTCTTTTAATCTAAGTGAAAAGTAGGATTAATAGATTCATCAGGAATAATTACATCCTGGTTTTTATCTTTAGAAATAATTAAAGAATTAAGTTCGAAAGGCAAATAATCAGAAGTTTTAGAAAATTTCTTAAAATCTGAATTAGAACCTTTTATAATTTCAAAATTTTTAAATACTTTATTAGGCAAAATAATCACCTCCAAATTTAATGAGATTATATAGATAATAATATACACAATCAATAAATAATTTAAAATGAAATATAAAAGAAACATAAAAAAATACAATTATTGAAAATAAAGAGTTATTATGTTATAATTTTTATATAATATATAACAAGGGGAAAAAGGTTGGAAAAGGATCAAGCAAAAGGAATAATTGAAGCATTATTATTTGCAACAGCAAGAATAGTTAAAACTACAGAATTACAATCAATATTAGAATTAACTGAAGATGAAATAAAGCAAATAATCAATGAAATGAATGAAGATTATAAAAATCCAAAACATGGATTTGAAATAATCATTATTAATGATGGCTATCAATTAACAACTAAAAGTGAATATTATGAATATTTATATCCAGCATTTGATAAAAGAATAGAACCAAAACTATCACAAGCAGCATTAGAAACACTTGCAATAATTGCATATAATAAGAAAGCGACAAAATTCGATATAGAAACAATAAGAGGTGTTGATTCAAATGCAACAATTTATAAATTACAAGAATACAATTTGATTGAACAAGCTGGAAAATCTGATTTACCAGGAAAACCAATGTTATATAAAACAACAGAAGAATTCTTAAAAAAATTTGGAATGAAATCATTGGAAGATTTGCCAGATTTGCCAAGATTTAAAATGGACTCAAATCAACAAATTGTAATAGATGATTTAGTTGAAGAAATAAAGAAAAATAATGAGGCTCCATCCCCCACAAATCATGAAGAAATAAAAAGTGATGAAAAAGAGATTAAGGGAGAAGAATAATGAGTAAAAATAAAGATGAATTTGTAAAAGATATAACAAATATAGAAGATGATTTCGCACAATGGTATACAGACATTGTAATAAAAGCAGAATTATGTGATTATACAAAAGTAAAAGGATTTATATCATATAGACCTTATGGATATGCAATTTGGGAAAATATTCAACAAATAGCAGATAAAATGTTTAGAAAACAAGGGGTAAAAAATGTAGCAATGCCATCATTAATACCAGAAAGTCTATTAAATAGAGAAAAAGATCACATTGAAGGATTTGCACCAGAAGTAGCATGGGTAACTAAAGGTGGACAAAAAGAATTAGAAGAAAAGCTAGTAGTAAGACCAACATCAGAAACAATCTTTTGTGATATGTATTCAAAATGGTTAAATTCATGGAGAGACTTACCATTTTTATATAATCAATGGTGTAACGTCATTAGATGGGAAAAAGAAACAAAACCAATTCTTAGATCAAGAGAATTTTTATGGCAAGAAGGTCATACAATACATGAAACAGCAAAAGAAGCAGAAGAATTTACACAAAGAATGCTAAATGTATATGCTGACATTATTGAAAAATATTTAGCAATACCAGTAATAAAAGGACAAAAAACAGAATCAGAAAAATTTGCTGGAGCAGATTCAACATACACAGTAGAAACAATGATGCATGATGGAAAAGCACTTCAAGCAGGTACATCACATTATTTTGGACAAAATTTTACTATTCCATTTGATATTAAATTTAAAAATAGAAATGGCAAATTAGAGTATGCATATCAAACATCATGGGGAATAACAACTAGACTAATAGGAGCAATAATAATGGCACACGGAGATAATAGAGGCTTAAAATTACCACCAGCAGTAGCTCCAACACAAGTGATAATAGTACCAATAAAGCAAGAAAATGAAGAGGTTCAAAAAGCAGTAAAAACTATATATGAGCAATTAGAAGAAAGTGATATAAGAGTCGAGATAGATAATAGAGACAATTATACAGCAGGATACAAATTTAATTATTGGGAAATGAAAGGTGTTCCAGTTAGAATTGAAATTGGACCAAGAGATGTTGAAAATAACCAATGTGTAATAACAAGAAGAGATAACTTTGAAAAACAAGTTATTTCAATAGCTGGAATTAATGAAACAATAAAATCATTAATGGATGAAATTCAAATAAACATGTTTAATAGGGTAAAAGAAAACATGGAAAATAAAACAACATCAGCTAAAAGTCTAGAAGAGTTTAAAGAACAGATGGAAAAAAATCAAGGATTTATCAAAACGATGTGGTGTGGAGATGAAGCCTGTGAAGAAAAAATTAAAGCAGAGACAGGTGCAAAATCAAGATGTATGCCATTTGAACAAGAACATTTAGATGATAAATGTGCGATCTGTGGAAAACCAGCAACAAAAATGGTCATTTGGGGAAGACAATATTAATATGAGAATAAGATTCAAACCTTGGGCAAGGGAAGAATTAGAAACAAGCCCATTTTACATAGATAATCCAAAAGAATATAAAAATAAATGGAAAACAGAATTTGAAAATAATAATGAAATAAGACTTGAATTAGGATGTGGAAAAGGAAACTTTGTAAGTCAATCATCAATTGAAAATCCAAATATTAATTATATAGCAGTAGACTTAATTGACGCTATGCTAGGAATGGCGAAAAGAAATATTGAAGTAGCGTATGGAATTAGAAAATCAACTGATAAAGAAGAAATAGAAGATGAAATAGAAAAACAAAAAGTAGTAAAGAACATTAAACTTGTAAGATATGATATTTCAAATATTGCAGAAATACTGGGACAAAATGATGAAATAAAACGTATATATATAAACTTTTGTAATCCATGGCCAAAAGGCAAACATCACAAAAAGAGATTAACTTTTGATAGAAATTTATTAGCTTATAAAAACTTTCTAAAAGGCGAAATATATTTTAAAACAGATGATGACGAATTATTTAAAGCAAGTCTAGAATATTTTGAGAATGCAGGATATGAAATAATAAGCAAGACATATGATTTACATTCAGAAGATAATTTTTGGAAAGATCAAAACAATGTAGAAACAGAACATGAAAAAATGTTTACAGCAGAAGGCATAAAAATAAAAGCTTTAATAGCAAGACCAAAATAAAAAAGAAATCGAGATATTAAAAATATCTCGATTTTTTTGTATTAGGTATAATTTATTGTATTTATTTTGAATATAGTTTTCATTGACAATTTTATCATTAGGAAATACCATAATGGAAAATACTACCAAACGGAGCAAAGATGATTACTAAAATAAACACATTAGGATTAGAAGGAATAAACCCAGTAAAAATAGAAACAGAAGTTGATATATCACCTGGATTTCCACGATTTGAAATAATAGGTATGCCTGATTCAAGCATTAAAGAAGCAAGACATAGAGTAAAAACTGCAATTCAAAATTCAGGAATAAAACTACAATCAAAAAGAATAATAATTAATTTATCACCAGCAGAAATCAAAAAGGTGGGTTCACACTATGATTTATCAATAGCAATAGGCATTTTAAAAAGTAGCAATATATTAAAAGAAAATAGAGATTTATCAAAAATAGCATTTATAGGTGAATTATCACTTGATGGAAAATTAAAAAGAACAAAAGGAATTTTACCATTATGTCTAGAAGCTAAAAAAAGTGGAATAGAAAAAATAATAGTGCCTTACGAAAATTTAGACATGATATCAATAATAGATAACATTGAAATACTAGGGGCCAAAAATTTAAATGAAGTAATAAAATATTTATATTCAAAAATCGATTTAGAAATGAAAAGGACAGATTTTGAAGAAATATTATCAAATAATATTGAAAAAGAAAACTATTTAGATTTTGCAGATGTAAAAGGACAACAAGAAGCAAAAAGAGCATTAGAAATTGCAGTTGCAGGACACCATAATTGTATGATAATAGGACCACCAGGTAATGGAAAAACAATGTTAGCAAAAAGAGTATTATCTATAATGCCAAAGTTAACCTATGAAGAGTTTTTAGAAATTAATAAAATAAGCGATTTAGTAGAAAATCAGGATAAATTAAAGACAACAAGACCATTTCTGAATCCACATTATTCAATAAGTAAAACAGGATTAATTGGAGGTGGAAACAATCCAAAGCCAGGAGTAATTACATTAGCACATAATGGAGTCTTATTTTTAGATGAATTGTTAGAATTTGATAAAAATACATTGGAATCATTGAGAAACCCAATAGAAGATAAAGAAATATCTTTAACCAGAAATAATAAAAAAGTTACATATCCATGTAATTCATTATTGATTTTATCAACAAATCCATGCAAATGTGGATATAGAGGAAGTAATATTAAAGAATGCAAATGCACTAATTTAGAAAGAAAGAAATATAGAGAAAAGTTAAGTGGACCAATAACAGATAGAATAGATATAACAATAGAGTGTAGTAATATTGAATATAATACGTTAAAGGAAAGGAAAGAAGAATCTTCAAAAATAATCAAGAAAAGAATAGAAAAGGCAAGATTAATACAACTAGAACGTTATAAATATGATGGAATAACAACTAATTCAGAATTAGAAGAAAAACATATAAAAAAATATTGCAAAATAGATGATGAAACAGAAGGAATTTTAAAACAAACTTTTAAAAAATATAGTTTAAGTATCAGATCATATTTAAAAATATTAAAAATAGCAAGAACGATTGCAGATTTAGATGAAAGCAAAGATATACATAAGGAACATATTATTGAAGCGATAAAATATAAAACAAATATATACAAATATATAGAAGGAGAATAAATGAATGAAAATAAAATTTTTGGTTATGATGTAATAAAGATAGAGAATACAGATTCAAATTTTCCAGAAAGATTAAAAAATATTACAAATAAACCAAAAGCATTATATATGATTGGAAATATCGAACTATTAAATAAAAATGAAATAATAGCAATTGTAGGATCAAGAGATGCAGACAAATATGGAATAGAAATAACAAAAAGATTTTCAAAAACATTATCAGAAAATGATATATGCATAATTAGTGGTTTAGCAAGAGGAATAGATACAATAGCACATTTATATTCATTAGTAGATAAAGGAAAAACAATAGCAGTATTAGCATCAGGCTTTAATCATATTTATCCAAAAGAAAATGAAATACTTGTAGAAAAAATATTAAAAAATAATGGACTAATAATTAGTGAATATCCACCAGAACAAGAGATAGATATGAGCAAATTTAGACATAGAAATAGAATAATAAGTGGAATGTCACTAGGAGTTCTAGTTGTGGAAGCGAGAGCAAATAGTGGAAGTCTAATAACTGCAAATCTTGCGATAAAACAATCAAAACCAGTGTTTTGCATACCAGGAAATTTAACAGACCCTTTAAGCTTAGGATGTAATAAATTAATATCAAATGGAGCAAATTTAGTAACCTCACCATTAGACATTATAAACTATATAGGACTTGAAGAAAAAGAAGAAGAGATAAACAGTAAATATAAAGATATTTATTATGCTATAGGAAATATTCCATCAACTGTCGATGAAATTATTGAAAGAAGCGGAAAAACAGTATCAGAAGTAAATACAACATTAGTAATGCTTGAGTTAGAAGATAAAGTAATAAATCTTCCTGGAGGAAGATATGTTATAAAATATAAAGTGAAAGAAGATGTTAAAAATGTTTTATAAAAAGAACTTAGGACAAGAAGGTGAAAAAATAGCAATAAAATATTTACAAAGACTGGGATATACAATAATTGAGCAAAATTTCAGATGTAAATCAGGTGAAATCGATATAATAGCAAAAGAAAAAGAACAAATTATATTTATAGAGGTAAAAACCAGAACAAGTAATAGATATGGTGAACCAATAGAGGCTGTAAATAATATAAAACAAAAGCATATAGTATCAACAGCATCCTACTATGTATTTTTAAACCATTTGAACGAATTTAATATAAGATTTGATGTTATAGAAATATTAAAAAAAGATAAGATATATATAAGACATACAAGAAATTGCGAAATGCTTGCATTAGTATAGAAATAATAATAAAATAGCTATGAAATATCATAATTTAGTTACAAAAAAGACAAAATGGAAAATTATAATTTAACAAATATAATAATTAAGGAGAGTTATATGAACGATAAAATGATATTAATAGTAGATGATGAATCTAGAATTAGAAAACTAATAAAAGATTTTATAGAACAAGAAGAATATTCTGTAATAGAAGCAGCAGATGGAGAAGAAGCAGTAGTACAATTTGAAGCTAATATAAATAAAATAAAATTAGTAATATTAGATGTAATGATGCCAAAGCAAGATGGATGGTCAGCACTTAGACAAATACGTCAAATCTCAAATGTACCAGTAATAATGTTAACAGCAAGATCTGAAGAACAAGATGAATTATTCGGATATGAGTTAGGTGTAGACGAGTATGTATCAAAACCATTTAGCCCTAAAATATTAATCGCTAAAATAAAAGCAATACTTCAAAGAACTTCTCCTAAAGAAGTTGAAAAGAAAAATTATGATGGTATAGAAATAGACACAGAAGGAAGAAATATCACTGTAGATGGTAAACAAATTGAATTAAGTTTAAGAGAATATGAACTACTAAAATATTTATTAGACAATGAAAATATTGCATTATCTAGGGACAAAATTTTAAATAATGTATGGAACTATGATTATTATGGAGACTCAAGAACAATTGACAGTCATATAAAGAAAATAAGACATAAATTAGGAAAAAAAGGAAAGTACATTAAAACCATGAGAGGTGTAGGTTATAAATTTGAAATAAAATAATAGTAGGGATGTTTATGAAAAAAACAAAAAAATTTGATATGCAAGTAGAAGTCAAAACAGTAAGATTTAAGTTATATGCATTTTTATGCACATTTACGATTGCAATAATATTATGCTTAATAATATTAAATAATTTAGTATCAGAAAATGTATATTATTATACAAAAGCATATAATTTAAAGAACATTGTTGATATTATAAATAGTTACTATGAAGATGACGATTTGACAGAATATGAACGAAATAAAAAGATTAGAGAAATAGAAACATTAAATTACTTAGATATCTACATAGAAGAAGCAAGTGGGCTAATAAAATACACTTCAAATGATAGAATTTCTGAAGAAGTAAAACAAGATAAAAGAACTCTATTTGCAAAGTCTGTGCAAGAAGTAAATGGAATAAAATTAAAAGAAGTTTTAAGTAAATATAAAAATGGATATATATTAGCTGAATCAGAGTTAAGAAATGGAGACATAATATATATTAAAATTCAAATGGGACCAATAAAGGAAAACATTAAAGTAGCTAATGAGACAATTGGAATGATAGGTATTGCACTAGTGATACTTTCTGCAATAGGATCATCGATTTTTACTAAGAAGATAGTACAACCAATTAATAGAATTCAAACGATTACAGGTAAAATGGCAAAACTTGATTTTAGTGAAAAATTTGATGAAAGAATTAATTATAGCGAATTAAGAGAAATTGGACATAATATAAATGTAATGTCAGATAAATTAGAGAGAACACTTGAACAATTACGAGCAAATAATAATGAGCTAGAAAGAAAAGTTGAAGAAAAATTAAAAGTAGATGAAATGAGAAAACAATTTATTTCAGATGTTTCACATGAGCTAAAAACTCCAATAGCTTTAATTCAAGGATATTCTGAAGGACTAATAGATAATGTTAATAAAGATGAAGAATCAAGAAAATTTTATGCAGAAGTAATTCAAGATGAAGCAAAGAAAATGGATGAATTAGTTAAAAAACTATTAGAGCTAATGAAACTCGAATATAAAGAGAGAAAGTTTAATGATACTAAATTTGATTTAACTAAATTAATTAATAATGAAATAAGAAGAGAAACAGTAGTATTACAAGAAAAAAACATAACTATTGATTTTGATTCAGACGAAATAAATATGGTTTATGCAGATGAAGATTGTATAGAACAAATCATAAGCAATTTTTTTACAAATGCTATAAAAAATTGTGATGAAAAAAATGGTGAAAAGAAAATATCAATTAGAACTGAAAAGGTAAATGATAAAATTAGGCTATATGTATATAATACAGGAAATAATATACCAAAAGAAATTATAAAAAAGATTTGGGGAAGATTTTATAAAGCAGATACGGCGAGAACACGTGAAAATGGTGGAACAGGAATTGGCCTAGCTTTGATAAAAGCAATTATGAATAATTACAATAATAAATATGGTGTTAAGAATTTTCCTAATGGGGTGGAATTTTACTGCGATATAAATTCAGCAGATAAAGAATAAAAGGAGTAAAATGAATAATAAGATTATAATTATTATACTAATAATCGCAGCAATAATGCTGATAATGGAAGCTAGTCTTCTGTTATCAGCATTATTTTTGATGTCGAAAAATGAAAAAGAATGTAATAAAATAGCAGAAAGAAAAGAAGTTATTGAAAATAGCAAAAAGTTAAGTATAAACAATGACAAAAAGGAAGAAATCAAAATATGGAATATTGAATTTCCAACATTAAATATAAAAGGAAGAATACAAGATGGTTGGGATGAACATATAATAAATAGTTCAATAGGACACATGAAATCAAATAATAAAATAGATGAATTGATAGTCCTAAAATCAATAGTAAATGAAGAAAATAAATATTTCGAAAAGATATCAGAATTAAAAATTGGAGATCAAGTTATATATCAATATAATGATAAGGTACATAAATATATAATTGTCGAAAATAAAATAGTAGTTAATGAAAAAGAAAGAATAAAACAAGCCAATAAAGAACAAATAATGCTTTTAACAAATGTAAAAGATTTGCCAAAAGTTTCAAGATGTGTAGTAGGACAAATCATAAATTAATTATCATTTTAAATGAAAAACTAAATTGACATTAAACAGCTCAAAATATATAATTAACATGAGATTATATATTGGAGGGCGAAATGGCAAATAAGAAGAGTAGTGGAAACAACAAAGGCATATTAATTCTAATAATTGCACTATTTATAATAGGAATTATATTTATAATAAACAATATTAACAACAACAAATATAACTATACAATAGAAACAATAAAAAATGAAGATATTAAATATTATGTATACGAAGTAAATGGGTTATACGGAGTTATTGATAAAGATGGAAACAATGTAATAGACGCAAAATATGCTAAAATTGATATTCCAAATCCAAAAAAAGATTTCTTTATTATAAAGGAAAAAGACGACTCAAAGAATAATAAAATTATAAATTCAAAAGGAGAACAACTATTAACTTCTTATGAAGATGTTTCAGCAATTGAGTTAGATAAAACAATTAGCTCAATACCTTATGAAAAAACAGTATTAAAGTACAGAAGCAAAAATAGTTATGGTTTAATAGACTTTAATGGTAAAAAAATAACAAATGCAGACTATGAAGATATCCAAAAAGTTGATTTTAGAGAAGGCACATTAAAAATTAAATCAAAAGGAAATTATGGAATAATTAATATAAAGGGAACAGTTATATTAAAACCAATCTATGATGACGTTAATGCAGATGGATATTATAATGATAAAGATGGATATAAAAATGATGGATTTATTATAAGAACAAAGACAGACAATGGATATAAATATGGATACACAACTTCAAGAGGTAAGATTATAATAGAACCAATTTATACACAATTGTCAAGAATTAACGAAATAACAGATAGTAAAAACGCATATTTAATAACATCAGTTAATGGTAAATATGGAATAAATAAAAATAAAAAACAATTATTAAAAAATGAATATGAAGACATTAATTATAATACACTAAATCAATTATTTATATGTAGAAGGCAACAAGCAAAAGGGGTATATAATTTAGATGGAAAAGCTATTGTTCCAATGGATTATGATGAAATAACAATAGGTGGAGTATATATAAATGCAATAAAAGGAAATCAATCTCTAATATTTGATGCCAAAGGAAATAAAATTGATACAAAATTTGTAAGTTTATTAAAAGCAACAGATAAATATTCTATAATAATAGATCAAAATAACAATTATAATATCGTGGATAATAATAATAATTTATTATTAAAAGAAAACTATGCTTACATAGAATATTATAGAGATAATTATTTTATTGTTACTAAAAACGGATACACAGGAATAATAAATGCAAATGGATCAATAATTGTTCCAATTGAATATAGTACAATCTCAAAAATAGACAAAACAGAAATATTGGAAGCAACAAAAATTAAAAATAATCAAATAGATTTAATAGATATGAATGCAAAAGTAGTTAGAGGTTTAGAAAATGCACAAATGTCAATAACAGATAATTATATAAAATTAGAGTCAGACAAATCAGTAAACTACTATACATTAGAAGCAAGACAAACAAGCTATAAAGAATTATTTCCAAATAATAAAATATATGCATACACACAAAATGGTAAGTGGGGATTTGTAGATAAATCAGGACAAGTAATTGTTCCAGCAAGATATGAGGCAGTAACAGAGCAAAATGGAAATACAGCAGGATTTAAACAAAATGGAAAATGGGGAATAATTGATACATCTGGAAATATAATCGTACAACCAATATATACAATAACATCATCAAAAATTAAATTTTTAGGAAAGTATTATTTAGTATCAGATAATATTGGACTTTCAATTTATTCAGGTGACATTGTAGAAGAATAGAATAAGAGGAAAAAATGATTAATAAAAAAGTAAAAGAAATAATTACTAAAGCAGAAAATGAATTAAAAGAACAGTTCTCAATAATAGATGATATATGTGAATATAATTCAGATAAAGTATTATCAGCATTTCAAAAAAATCAAGTATCAGAAATACATTTCAATGAAACAACAGGATATGGTTATGGAGATTTAGGAAGAGAAGTAATCGAAAAAATTTATGCAGATATTTTTCACACAGAAGATGCATTAGTAAGAGGACAATTTATATCAGCATCACATGCATTAACAGTAACATTATTTGGATTACTTCGTCCAAATGATATAATGTTAAGTATATCTGGAAAACCATATGATACATTAGATTCTGTAATAGGTTTAACAGAAAATAACAGTTCATTAAAGTCATTTGGAATAAAATATGAACAAATTGATTTAATAGATAATGACTTTGATTATGAAAGAATTCAAGAAAGATTATCAAATACCAAATCAAAAATAAAATTAATTGAAATACAAAGATCAAGAGGATATTCATTAAGAGAAAGTATATCATTAGAAAAAATTGAAAAAGTAATAAAAGCAATACGTGAGGTTGATAGTTCAGTAATAATAATGATTGATAATTGTTATGGAGAGTTAACAAATAAAATAGAGCCAAGTGATTTAGGAGCAGATATTTTAGTAGGATCATTAATTAAAAACCTAGGAGGAGGTATAGCTCCAAACGGTGCATATGTAGTAGGAAAGCACGATTTAATTGAATTAGTTGCAGAAAGATTAACATTGCCAGGTGAAGGAAGAGAAGTAGGACCATCATTAGGAATGAATAAAAAAATACTACAAGGTTTATTTATGGCACCAAGTGTTGTATCAAGTAGTTTAAAAACTGCAATATTAACAGCAAAAGTAATGGAGAATTTGGGATATAAAGTAAGCCCTAAATCAACAGATATAAGAACAGACATAGTACAAACAATAGAATTTGGAAATGCAAAAGACTTAATAAACTATGTACAAGGAATTCAAATAGGATCACCAATAGATTCAAGTTCATTACCAGTACCAGATGATATGCCTGGCTATGATGATCAAGTAATAATGGCAGCAGGAGCATTTGTACAAGGATCATCAATAGAATTAAGTTGTGATGCGCCATTAAGAGAGCCTTATGTAGCATTTCAACAAGGTGGATTAACATATGAATATGGAAAATTGGGCCTAATGAAAGCTGTTGAAAGAATTTTAGAGGAATAAAATGAAAGTAATAATAATAGGTGGAGGGCCAGCAGGAATGCTGGCCGCTATTAAATCCAAAAAAGAAAAAAATCAAGTAACAATAATTGAAAAAAATAAAATCCTAGGCAAAAAAATGCTTATAACAGGTAAAGGAAGATGTAATATAACAAGTGGAGTAGATATGTCAGAATTCATAAAAAACGTCCCTAGCAATGGAAAATTTTTATACAGTTCATTTAAAAACTTCACAAATAAAGACATTCTAAAATTACTAAACATACCAGTAAAATTAGAAAGAGGAAACCGTTATTTCCCTGTTTCAGATAAAGCAAAAGATGTTGTAGATGCATTAGAAAAAGAATTATCTGGAGTAGAAATAGTAACAAATACATCAGCAACAGAAATAATAACAAAGAATAATGAAGCCATCGGAGTAAAGACAAATAAAGGAGATTTCTTTGCAGATAAAATTATTCTAGCAACAGGAGGAAAAAGTTATCCATTAACAGGATCAACAGGTGATGGTTATGAAATGGCAAAGAAACTAGGACATACAATAACTCAAATAAAGCCAGCACTAGTACCACTAGTTGCAAAAAAAGAATCCAAAATTCAATGCCAACAAATGCAAGGTCTAAGTTTAAGAAACGTAGGACTAAAGCTATTTAATAATAATAAATTGATTTACGAAGACTTTGGTGAAATGTTATTTACACATTATGGTGTAACTGGACCAATAATTTTAAGTGCATCATCACATTTAGTTAGGCAAGAATTAAAAAATCCAAGAATAGAAATAGACTTAAAGCCAGCATTAACAGATGAAAAACTTGATGAAAGAATTTTAAGAGATTTTGAAACAGAAAAAAATAAAGAATTTAGAAATTCATTAGATCAACTATTACCACAAAAAATGATACCAGTAATATTAGAAATTTTACAAATAAATAAAAAAGTAAATGAAGTAAAAAAAGTCGAAAGACAAAAATTAGTACGAACATTGAAACATTTTTCTATAGAAATTGAGGGATTTAGGGATATCAGCGAAGCTATAATAACATCTGGAGGCATTAATGTTAAAGAAATTAACCCAAAAACAATGGAATCAAAACTAATCAAAAATTTGTACTTTGCTGGAGAAATTATTGACGTAGATGCATATACTGGAGGTTTTAATTTGCAAATAGCATATTCTACAGGATATACAGCAGGAATTGGGGTAAATAGTGATTAACACAATTTTATCTAATTCAACTTCAGAATTAGAAGTAAAAAAATCTAAATTTATAGCAAATATTATTAAAATTATAGATGAACAAGATGCAAAAGAAAAGTTAGATAAAATAAGAAAAAAATATAGTGATGCAAGACATAATTGCTATGCATACATTGTATATGACAATGAAAGTAAAACAAAAATAGAAAAAAGTAGTGATGACAGAGAACCAAGTGGAACTGCAGGAATACCAATATTAACATTGATTCAAAAAAATAATTTAGTAAATGTACTAATAGTTGTAACTAGATACTTTGGTGGAATATTATTGGGAACTGGAGGACTTGTTAGAGCTTATACAGACTCAAGTAAGCAAGCATTGGAAAATGCACAAATAATTGAATTAAAGTATGGAGAACTTCTAGAATATTATATAGAATATGATGAATTTGAATATTTTAAATATATATGTGAAAAAAATAACATTGAAATCATCAACACAGAATATTCAAGTAATGTTAAAGCAAACATAAAAATAAAAGAAGAAGATAAAACACTATTTTCAACATATAAATGTCGAATAATAGAAAGAAATGTAATATTGTGATATCTAAAATTTGGAAAATAAATTAAAAATACTTGAGAAATATAACAAACTTTGATAAAATGTTTTTGGTAAAAAATACCACAACAAAATTGGGAGGATGTTATATGAATAATACAATTGTTAAAAAAGAAAGTACTAAAGAATTTATAAAATTAAACACAGAAGATAAAGAAAAACAAAAAGAAATCATAATAACAAACATAATTCATTCAATGTGCATGCCTGCAAATTTAAAAGGATATTATTACATTAGGGATGCAATAAAAATGGTTGTTAATGATGTAGAATATATTAGTGAAGTAACAAAAATGCTATATCCAGAAATAGCAGAGAAATATAAGACATTATCATCAAAAGTTGAAAGAGCAATAAGAACTGCAATTGCAATAACATTTGAAAGGGGAAATATGGAGGAGTTATCAAAATATTTTGATGCCAAATATTTTGATTCTGATAAAAAGCCGAAAAACTCAGAATTTATAGCAAACATTGCAGAAAAAGTAAAATTTGAAATAGAATAAGAAAAAGGCCAATTGATCAAATTCAAATAAAAAATTAAGAGAATAAGATCAAAAGGTCTTTATTTATTTTACTAATTCAACAATCAGCTTTTTTCCATCAATACCATTAATTTTTATAGGCAAAGACTTAATATTTTCAGGGACATCTTCAGACATTCCTGAAAATATCAAATTATCACCATCATAAATATCAAGTTGTAATAGATTAAATTCTTTACAATTCATATCAAACTCCTATTTATCAGTTATAATATCAGGTCCTTTATCAACACCAGTAGCAATAACTGTAACAATAACTTTATCACCAAGTGAAGGATCTATAACAGTACCAAAAATAATATTTGCATCAGAATCAACTTTTGAAGAAATAATTTCAGCACTGCGATTAATATCTTCAAGTCCGATATCTTCACTACCACAAATATTAAAGATAACACCTTTAGCATTTGTAAGTTTAGCTTCAGTTAAAGGATTAGATAAAGCATCAAGTGTAGCATCCTCAATTTTACATTCACTAGAAGAAGATCCAATACCCATATAAGCATAACCTTCATAACCTAATATTGTTTGAATGTCAGCAAAATCGATATTGATATCACCAACAGAATTAATCAAATCACTAATTGATTCAACAGCCTGTTTCAAAACATCATCAGTTAATTTAAATGCATCAATTATAGATATATTTTGGTCAGCGTTTTTTAATAATCTATCATTAGAAATAACAATTAAAGAATTAACGTAAGGCTTTAATTTCTCAATACCATTTTCAGCCTTAGTCCTTCTAAGCCTTCCTTCAAAAAGAAATGGAACTGTAACGATAGCAACTGTAATAATTCCACGAGATTTAGCTTCTTCAGCAATAATAGGTATAGCACCAGTACCAGTGCCACCACCCATACCAGCAGTTAAAAATACTAAATCAGCACCATCTAAAATTTTATCAATTTCAGAAAGACTCTCTTTAGCAGCACTTTCACCAATTTCAGGATTAGCACCAGCTCCAAGACCAGATGTAACAGTTGGACCTATTTGAATAGCATTTATACCTAAATTTTTTGATCTATCAATAATTCCTTTTTCAGTATTAACAATATAATATTCGATACCTTCAATAGGACTAGTCAACATTTGACCAACAGCATTGTTGCCACCTCCACCAACGCCTATAACTTTAATTTTAATTGTATCTTTTGTAAGTTTTGATTCTTCTTGTTCAAACAAAATATTATCCTCCGTAAATCTATTAGTCATGTTGATATTATACTATAAATATTGATTATTTCAAGTAAGAAAAAATAAATAAATTAAAAAAAATATCATAGATTTTAAAGAAATATTACAAAAATATTGCATTTTATGTAAAGATATGCTAAAATAAAAATAGTTTGAGAAGGAGGAACCAATGAATAAGCTAATTGAAAGTTTTAAAAATTCAAAATTTTCACAATTATTAGGCCAACCAATAAAAAGTTTCTTTAGTATAGTTAATCAAGTAGATGTACCTGGTATTGAAAATGAAGACAAATATCGTTATTCATTAACTCAAGAAGATAGAAAAATAGATGATGAATTATTAAATGCTTTAAAAGATGTAAAAGCAATAGAAAAAAGAAAAAAAGAGTTTGATTCTATTAAAGAAAAAAAGAATAATGAAACCATTATGGAAAAAAATAAAGAGGTAATACCAGAGGTAGATTATTCTAAAAGTAAGTCAGAATATGAAATAAATAGAGACGAGAGAGATATGTAAAATAAACCCAAATGTTAAACAATAAGTTTAATAATTTGGGTTTATTTTTATATTTACAGATTATAAAATTATAAATCAAAATCAATAGGTTCTCTATAATCTCTCATTTTTGATGTTATAGATTTTAAATTATTCAAATAAGATGCTGAATTATTCAAATATGAAATATCATCATATCCAAAATTTGCATATGATGCTTTTTTTAACAATCCCATATATTGCAATTCTTGTGCAAAAGCTTGCATTTGCCCATCTCTTGAATATTCCTTCAATATATTATTAAAAAATAATGGAGAAATAGCTCTTTCAGAAAGTATATTTAAAGCAGAAACATCATTATTGCTCTTTCCAATTCCTCTCAAAGTCTTGGCAAACATAGTTGCAGGAGCTTGAAGCTCACCATAAAAATCAAAATTAGAGAGATAAGATTGACCATTAAATAATCTTTTATTTGTATAATTTAGTAAAGGTGGTCTATTTTTAGAAGAAAGAGAATAAACAAAATTTTCTGCTCTATTTTGAGTTGTAGCTTCATCCAACATTGAAAAACCTTCATAAATTAATTGAGCTTGAGGTTGTGATAAATTATTTGCTCTAATTTCTTTATTAAGAAATTCAATAGTTTTTTGCATCCAACCATTATTGATTACATGGCCTAATTCATGTGCCATATATAATTTCGTTCGTTCTTCACTAGTTAAATAATTACTATTAGGTAAATCTGGATTTATATAAATAGTTTTATTCCCAATTTCAGTTTTCCCATATATACCTCTTTCATTTTTAGGCAAAACAGATATAATACTCACATTATTCATAATTGAATTAAGTATATAATCAAAGTTTTGTGGCGAATTTTTAAAATTATAGTATAAAAATTGTTCTAAATTTACTATACAATTAGCTAATGAATTAGAATCATTACGTGAATCTATCACTTGAGAATTTTTTACTTGTTGCTGCAAATTAGCTGAACTATTAGCAATTAAATTTTGAAAATATTTAGCAATAATTTGATTTGATGTCTGAAAATCATAACTTAATTCGTACATATTCTGCCTCCATATAAATAGTAATGAGAGATTCTATAAATATAATAACATTTAAGAACATAAAAAAACAACTAGGTATCCTAGTTGCTCTAAATAATTGGTGGCGACGAGGAGATTCGAACTCTTGACACTCCGGGTATGAACCGAATGCTCTAGCCAACTGAGCTACGTCGCCAAATATATTATTATGTCCTAACGAAAACAATTATAACTGATTTAATTAGACTTGTCAATAGAGAAATTTAATTGATTTAATAAAAGAAAAATGATAAAATATTATCGTAAAATTAAGAGAAAATTATATAAATAAAAGATAGGAACAACATGAACTATATAATTAAAAATTTACAAAATTCAAAAAAATATCAAGATATAATAAATACTAATAAAAACCCGGTAATAATATCGGGTCTTGTTTCTGTTGCAAAGCCAATGGTCATATCAGCAATAAAAACAGAAGAAAGAAAGCCAATATTAATTATTACATACAATGAAATAGAAGCTAAAGATATAATTAAAAACTTAGAATTTTATACAGGAAATGAAAATATATATTTATTTCCTAAAAAAGAAATATCATTATATGACTATGATGCAGGAAGTATAGATATATTATATGACAGAATAAATGTATTAAATAAAATAAATAGTAAGAAAAATGTCATAATAGTCACAACAATAGAAGCAATAATGCAAAAATTGCCAAGTAAAGAAGTATTATATGAAAATATAATAGGAATATCAAATGGACAAACACTAGAATATAATAAATTAAAAGAAAAGTTAGTAAATTTAGGGTATCAAAGAGCAGATTTAATAGAATCAAGAGGACAATTTAGCGTACGTGGAGACATCATAGACATTAGTTTAAACGATAAAGAAGGAATAAGGGTAGAATTCTGGGGAGATAATGTGGATTCTATAAGAAGATTTGATATAAAAACGCAACGTTCTATAGAAACAATTAAAAATATAGAGATATATCCAGCAACAGAAAATATATTAGAAACATCTTTGGAAAAAATTGCAATTAAAATAGAAGAAAAATATCCAAAAGAATTATCAGATATAGAAGCAATAAAAAATGGTGATTATGAATCAAAAATAGATAAATATTTTAATGAATTTTATGAAAAACAAGATACTTTATTGGACTATTTAAAAGATTGCAAAGTATTTTTAGATGAGCCAGAAAAAATAAAATTAAGAATAAAAACAATAATAGCAGATAATGCAAATTTGTTTAAAGAAATAAGATTAAGAGAAAAAAGCGTACCAGAAAGATTAGAAAATATAATTGAATATAAATATAATCTAGAAGAACTAGAAAATAAAACATATTTATTAAAGGAAACATATACAAAAGAAAATAATCTTGACTTTAGAGAAGTAAATATTTTTAGTGGAGATAAAAAAGAGCTAGAAGAAATAATTGAAAATCATAAAAACGATAGAATTATCATTTTATCAGGAAACAGCGAAAATAGTAAAAAAATATCATCAATTATACCAGAATCTGTAATAAGAACAGACATAGACAGTATATCAATAAATCCAGGAAATATTGTAATAACAGAAGGAAATTTAACAACAGGATTTGAAAATAAAGAAACAAACTTATTGGTATTAAGTAGTCAAGATTTTTTCGGAGTAAAGAAAAAGAAACGTAAATCACATGAAAGCTTTAAAAATGCAGAAAAAATAGTGTTTGCAGACATGAAAATAGGAGATATGGTCGTACACAGAGAGCATGGAATAGGAATATTCACAGGTGTACAAACAATAAATAATGATGGAATAATTAAAGACTATATACAAATCAGATATCGTGATGGGGATACACTATATGTACCAACAGATTCATTAGACAATGTAAGAAAATATATCGGATCAGAATCAGGAATAAAATTAAGTAAATTAGGAACAAAAGAATGGTCAGATATTAAGAACAAAGTAAAGAGAAATTTAAGAACTGTCGCAAAAGAATTAATAGAATTATATGCAAAAAGAGAAAAAGAAAAAGGCTATGCATTTTCAAAAGATACACCATGGCAAGAAGAATTTGAGTCATCATTTCCATATCAAGAAACAGAAGACCAAATTCGTTGCATAAAAGAAGTAAAAAAAGATATGGAAAATATAAAGCCAATGGATCGATTATTATGTGGAGATGTAGGATATGGAAAAACAGAAGTAGCAATAAGAGCAGCATTTAAAGCAGTAATGGATGGAAAACAAGTAGCATATTTAGCACCAACAACAGTATTAGCAAACCAACAATATTTAGAATTCAAACAAAGAATGAAAGAATATCCAATATCAGTTGACTTACTTAATAGATTTAGAACGCAAAAAGAACAAAAAAACACAGTAAAAGAACTTGAAGATAAAAAAGTAGACATTGTAATTGGAACACATAGACTTTTAAGTAAAGATGTAAAATTCAATGACTTAGGACTATTAATAATAGATGAAGAACAACGTTTTGGGGTAAAAGACAAGGAAAAAATAAAACAATACAAATCAACAGTAGATGTATTAACAATGACAGCAACACCAATTCCAAGAACACTTCAAATGTCAGTAGTAGGAATAAGAGATATGTCAGCAATATATGAACCACCACAAGATAGAAAGCCAATTCAGACATATGTTTTAGAATATGATAAAGAAATAATTAAAGAAGCAATAACAAGAGAACTAGAAAGAGGAGGCCAAGTATTTTATATCTATAATATAGTAAGTACTATAGAAAACAAGGCACAAGAAATTGAAAAACTAATTCCAGAAGCAAGAGTAGCATTCGCACATGGACAAATGTCAGGAACAGAAATTGAAAATATTATGCAAGATTTCGTTGATAAAAAAACAAATGTCTTAGTATGTACAACAATATTAGAATCAGGAATAGATATTCCAAATGCTAATACAATGATAGTAGAAAATGCAGACAGATTTGGCTTAGCACAGTTATATCAAATAAGAGGAAGAGTAGGAAGATCAAATAAGCAAGCATATGCATACATAACATATAGAAAAGATAAAATGATAACTTATGAAGCAAATCAAAGATTAAAAGCAATAAAAGAATTCACAGAATTTGGTTCAGGTTTTAAAATAGCCACAAGGGATTTACAAATAAGAGGAGCTGGAAGTATATTTGGAGAAGTTCAATCAGGACATATTGAACAAATAGGCTATGATATGTATAGCAAACTATTGAATGAAGTTGTAAAAGAAGAAAAAGGCGAAAAAGTAGTAGAAGAAGTTGAAGTACAAATCGATATAGGAATATCATCATTTATACCAGACACATATATTGAAAATTCAAGTCAAAAAATTGAAATATATCAGGATATAGCAAATTGTAGAACAGAAACAGATATTATGGATATTATTGATGAAATTAGTGATAGATATGGAGACATGCCAAAAGAAGTCGAAAACTTAATAGAAATAGCAAGAATAAAAAACATTGCAAGACCACGCCATATAGTAAAAATTCAAGAAAAACAAATGGGATTCGTATTTACATTTGCAGAAGATATAGTAATTGAAGCGGAAACAATTTCAAAATTATTAAAACAATATAAAAACAACATACATTTTTCAGCAATAGGAAAACCATATATAACATTAAAAATAGAAAAAGATAAAATAGAAGAAATAAAAAAATTTATATTAAATTTTGATGAGATAGAAAAAGATGATAATAACAAGTAAAGATAATGAAATAATAAAAAACATTAAAAAATTAAAAGAAAAGAAATATCGACTAGATTCATATATTGTAGAAGGAATCAAAATGGTAAAAGAAGCTATTAATGAAAATCAAGAAATAGCATTGATTGCAATAAGAGAAGACTTCAAAATAGATTTTGATACAAAAAATACAAAAATAGTAACAATATCAAACAAAATTTTTAATGATATTTCAGACGTAAAAACGCCACAAGGGATACTAGCTGTAATAAAAAAGAATCAAAATAATCAAATAGAAACAAATAGCGATTACATATTAGCACTAGATTCACTACAAGATCCAGGAAATATGGGAACAATAATAAGAACAGCAGATAGCGCAAATATCAATCAAATAATAATTAATAAAACTACAGTTGACCCATATAGTCCAAAAGTAATAAGATCAACAATGGGAGCAATTTATAGAACAAACATAATAGAAGTAGAAGACTTGAAAGCAACATTAAAAGAAATGAAATTAAAAGGATTTCAAATAATCACAACAGATTTAAAAGCAACTCAAAGTATATATGATATAAATTATAATAATAAAACAGTAGTTGTAATTGGAAATGAAGCAAATGGAGTCAGTCAAGAAATTTTGCAAACAGCAGATAAAAAAGTAATAATACCAATGTTAGGAAAGACTGAAAGTTTAAATGCATCAATAGCTGCAAGCATAATGATATATGAATATGTAAGGCAAAAAATACAAAAATCATAGGAGATAAAATGAAACTAGTAGTGCAAAAAGTAAAAAATGCAAGTGTAACCTCAGAAGGTACAGTAACAGGTAAAATCAATAAAGGCTATATGGTATTAGTAGGAATAAAAGCAACTGACACAAAAGCCGAAGCAGATTATTTAGCAAAAAAATTGATAAATTTAAGGATTTTTGAAGATGAAAACGAAAAAATGAATTTATCAATAAAAGATGTTGGAGGAGAATTATTACTAGTATCACAATTTACATTGTATGGTGACGCAACACAAGGAAATAGACCATCTTTTATAGAAGCAGCAAGGCCAGAACAAGCAAATGAATTATATGAATATTTTTGTAATCAATGCGCAAAAGAAATAAAAGTAGAAAAAGGTGTATTCCAAACACATATGGAAGTCTCATTAGTAAATGATGGACCAACAACAATAATCTTAGAAAGATAGTTTTCTTTAGAAGGAGGAAAATTTGAATAAACTAGCAGTAATATTATTAATAATAGGATCAGCAATATACGGATTAATCATGGGAATTATAAGCATGATAATAAATTAAAAACAAATCTAATAGCTAAGAGTGAAAGAAAAGATTGAAAAATAAGCAAAAACCAAGTATAATATAAACATTAATAAAAAAGGAGTGCAAAATATGTATAGAGACCATAATTGTGGAGAATTAACAATAAAAAATGTTGGACAAACAGTACAATTAGCTGGATGGGTACAAACAATAAGAAACCTAGGCTCAATGCAATTTGTTGACTTAAGAGATCAATTTGGAATAACTCAAATTGTAATATCAGAAGATATGAAATCAGCAATGAATGAAGTATATCAAGAATCTGTTATATCAGTAACAGGTAAGGTCTTAGAACGTTCAAATAAAAATTTAAAAATACCAACAGGTGAAATAGAAATCAAAGCAGAAAAAATAGAGATATTAGGAAAATCAAAAAATATCTTACCATTTGAAATAAACTCAGAAAAAGCAGATATTTCAAATGTAAGAGAAGATTTAAGACTACAATATAGATATTTAGATTTAAGAAATGACAAAATTCACAAAAGTTTATTACTAAGAGCTAAAATAATAAAAGACTTAAGAGATAAAATGGTAGAATTAGGATTTCCAGAAATCCAAACACCAATTTTAGCAAACTCATCACCAGAAGGAGCACGTGATTATATAGTACCAAGTAGATTACATCCAGGTGAATTCTATGCATTACCACAAGCACCACAACAATTCAAACAATTATTAATGATATCAGGATTTGACAAATATTATCAAATAGCGCCATGCTTTAGAGATGAAGATCCAAGAGCAGATAGAGCACCAGGAGAATTCTATCAATTAGATATGGAAATGAGCTTTGCAACACAAGAAGACGTATTTAAAGTAATTGAAGAAGTAATCCCAGAAGTATTCAGAAAAAATAGTAATTGGAAAGTAGTAGATACGCCATTCATAAGAATTCCATATTCAGAAGCAATGGAAAAATACGGAATAGATAAGCCAGATTTAAGAAATCCATTAATAATCAAAGATGCAACACACTGTTTCAAACACACTGAATTTAATGCATTTAAAGACAAAACAATTAAATACATTATAGTACCAGATGGAGCAAAACAAGGAAGAAAATTCTTTGATGAAATGGGAGAATTCGCTAAAACAGAAGCAGATGCAGCAGGTCTAGCATGGGTAAAAGTAGATGAAGAAAATAATTTAACAGGTGGAATTGCAAAATTCTTAACAGATGAAATAAAAACTGAATTAGGTGCAAAAATAGGAGATGCAGTATTCTTCATAGCAGATGAATTCCATAAAGCGCAAAAAATTGCAGGATTAGTAAGAATAGAATTAGGAAAAAGACTTGACTTAATTGAGAAAAATATATTTAAATTCTGTTGGATAGTAGATTTCCCAATGTATGAATATAATGAAGATGAAGATAAGATAGACTTCAACCACAATCCATTCTCAATGCCACAAGGAGAATTAGAAGCATTAAACACAATGGATCCATTAGATGTATTAGCATATCAATATGATTTAGTATGTAATGGATATGAATTAGCATCAGGAGCAGTAAGAAATCACAATCCTGAAGTTATGGTAAAAGCATTTGAAATAGCTGGATATACTGAAGAAGATGTAAAAAACAGATTTGGAGCATTATATACTGCATTCCAATATGGAACACCACCACATGCTGGATGTGCTCCAGGACTTGATAGAATGGTAATGTTAATAGCAGATACGATAAATATAAGAGAAGTAATAGCATTCCCAAAAAATAAAAAAGCAAGAGATTTAATGATGAACGCACCATCAGTTGTAACAGAAAAACAACTAGAAGATGTTCATATTAAAATAACAGAATAATTTGAAAATTATGGTGTTTTCATTTATAGGAAACACCATTTTTGTTGCAAGAATTCAAACAAATTGAAAGGTAAAAAATGAAGAAAAATATAAAGAGTTTTGATCTAGAAGATTTAAAAGAAGAACTAAAAAGCATAGGAGAAAAACCATTTAGAGCAGAACAAATATTTAAGTGGCTGTTTGTAGAAAAAGTAAAAGAATTTGAAGAAATGACAAACATTTCAAAAGAGCTACGTCAGAAATTAGAAGAAAACTACGATATATGCAATTTTGAAATTGAAAGAAAGCTAGTATCAAAAGATGGAACAATAAAATATTTATTCAATATAGATGGAATAAATAATGTTGAAACAGTATTAATGAAATATAAATATGGATATTCAGTATGTGTATCATGTCAAATAGGATGTAAAATGGGTTGCAAATTTTGTGCCTCAACAGGAATACCATTTGTAAGGAGTCTAACACCAGGAGAAATTGTAGAACAAATTTTAGCAATAGAGCAAGATACAGGAAATAAAGTTTCAAATGTAGTGTTCATGGGAATAGGAGAACCAATGGACAATTTTGAAAATATAATGAAAACAATAGCGATTCTAAATAATCCAAAAGGATTTGCTATAGGCGCAAGGCACATGAGTGTTTCAACAAGTGGAGTTGTTCCAAGAATATATGAATTTGCAGACAGAAATGCACAATCAACACTAGCAATATCATTACATAGCCCTAATAATGAAACTAGATCAAGCATGATGCCAGTAAATAAAGCATATCCAATTGAAGAATTAATGAAAGCATGTAAATACTATATGGAAAAAACAAATAGAAGAATATCATTTGAATATGCATTATCAAAAGGATATAACGATAGTATTGAAGATGCGGAAAATTTATCACAATTATTTCATAAAACTTTAGTACATTTAAATTTAGTACATGTTAATTTGATTCCAATAAATAAAATCGAAAATGGAGTGTATAATCAATCATCAATAGAAAGCATAATGAAATTTAGAGATTATCTAAATTCAAAAGGGATAACAGCAACAATCCGTAGGGAATTAGGATCAGATATAGAAGCAGCATGTGGACAATTAAGAAGAAAAAATTTAAAAAACGGATAATAATACTAAAGAAAAAAACAATATGAAAATTATAGAAAAAAATTGACTAATCATATGGTAAAGTATAAAATAATAAAAAAATCATGAGGAGGAAATCAGATGCAAGCATATGTAACTTCAGATGTTGGAATGACTAGAGAAATCAATGAAGATTACTTTTCCGTAAGTTATCCAGGCGATGAAGTACAGTTATTTATAATTGCAGATGGTATGGGAGGATATAATGGAGGAGAAGTAGCAAGCAAGCTAGCAGTTCAATCCGTAAGAAATTATATACTTTCAAATTATGAAGAAACTGATAAAAGTAGAGAATCACTGTTAAAATTAGTAAAAGCAAGTGTACAATATGCAAATATGATAGTACATGATAAGGCTATTAGTACAACAGATGCAAAGAAAATGGGAACAACACTTGATGTTTGTTTGATAAATCAAGGAAAATTATATATAGGCCATGTTGGAGACAGTAGAATATATAGAATAAGAAAAGAATATATGAGAAAGTTAACAAAAGACCATAGCTATGTTCAACAGTTATTAGATGAAGGAAAAATAACTAAAGAACAAAGTGCAACACATCCAGATAGAAATATGTTAATGAAGGCACTTGGTGTTACAGAATATATAGAGCCAGACGCTATGGTAAAAGGATATTTAAAAGATGATATTATATTAATGTGTACTGATGGATTAACAAATATGGTATCAGAAGAAGAAATTTATAAAATAATAAAAGAAAATCCGACAGATGCAAGTAAACCTTTAATACAAAAAGCAAATGATAATGGTGGCAGAGATAACATCACAGCTATAATTATAAGATGATAGGAGATTGAAATAATGGATTTAATAGGCAAAGTCATTGGAAATCGTTATGAAATAATAACTGAAGTAGGAAATGGCGGAATGGCCACAGTATATAAGGCAAAAGATAATATATTAAATAGATTAGTAGCAATAAAAATATTAAAAGATGAATTTACCACAGATCAAGAATTTGTAAAAAGATTTAATACAGAAGCACAATCAGCAGCAAGGCTTACACATCCAAACATTGTATCAGTATTTGATGTAGGCTATGAAGAAGAATACAATATTTATTATATTGTAATGGAATTAATAAAAGGAAAAACATTAAAAGAAATAATTGTACATGATGGAGCATTATCTTGGAAATGGGCTGTAAACATAGCAATGCAAATAGCATCAGCATTAGAAGCGGCACATAAAGAAAATATAATTCATAGGGACATAAAACCACATAATATAATTATTACAGAAGAAGGTGTTGCCAAAGTAACAGACTTTGGTATTGCGAAAGCAGTATCAAACTCAACAATAACAGCATTTGGAACAACAATTGGATCAGTACACTATTTTTCACCAGAACAAGCAAAAGGTGGAGTAACTGATGCAAAATCAGATATATATTCACTAGGTGTTGTAATGTACGAAATGTTAACAGCCAAAGTACCATTTGATGCAGATACACCAGTATCAGTAGCATTAAAACACATGCAAGAAGAACCAATAGAACCAATTGAAATAAATGATGAAATACCAAGTGCAGTAAATTCAATTGTAATGAAAGCAATGCAAAAAGATCCAATAAATCGTTATCAAACAGCAACAGAAATGATATCAGATTTAGGAAAAGCACTAAAAGATCCTAATGGTAATTTTGTAATAATACAAAATAAAGATGGTGCATATACAAGAGTAATGCGTACAATAGAACCAAAAAAACAACCTCAAAATAATAAAAAGCGTATTTTGTTTATTGCAGGATTAGTAGCAATATTCTTTTTAGTGTTTGGAATTACAAAAGTAGCGTTAAATGGTGGATTTACAGCCAAAGTTGAAATCCCAAATGTAGTAGGAAAAACATCAGAAGAAGCAACAAAAGCAATTGCAAACGCAAAATTAGAATTTAAAACAGTTGAAGCAGCAAGTAAAGATGTTGAAGTTGGAAAGGTAATATCACAAGAACCATCACCAGCATCAGGAAAAGTAAAAAAAGGAACATTAATACAACTTATAATAAGTAAAGGTCCAGAAACAACAGAGTTACCAGATTTTAAAGGAAAGAACATTGAAGATGTCAGAAAAACAGCACAAACAATGGGATTGATTTTAAACGAAGTACAAGAATCAAGTGACAAAGTAAATGAAAATTTGGTAATAAGTCAAGACATAGCAGCAGGAAAAATGGTTAAATCAGGAGACAAAATTACATTAAAAGTAAGTACTGGATATGAAAAAACAAAAGTACCAACAGTTGTAGGAATGGACGAAGGAACAGCAAAAGCAACATTAGCAAACGCAAATTTGAAAACAAATATAACTTATGAAAATGATGATACACATGAAAATGGCAAAGTAATATCACAAAGTATTGAACAAAACAAAGAAGTTAAAGTAGGAACAACAATCGAATTAAAAATAAATAAGATTGAGAAAAAAGAAAAAACAGTAACGTTAAAATTTAAAGTTCCAGGAACAAGCTCAACAACAACAAACACAACAAACACAACAGCAACAGCAAACAAAGTAGCCGTTCAAATAATAGTAAATAATAGAATAGTAGCAGACTATTCTAAAGACAAAGGTGAAAATGTAGAATTTTCTTTAAAAGGTACAGGATCACAAGACGTGAAAATTAAAATAGATGGAACAACAAGATTAACAAGAACATTTAATATTGAAGATGTTAGTGAAAGTGTAATAATAGATTAATGGAGAAAAAATATGGAGATATCAACTTCGATTTTAAATATAAAAGAAGAAAATATAACAGAAACATTTTATAACATTGAAGCAGCAAAAACAGACTATTTTCACATAGACGTAATGGACGGAAAATTTGTATCAAATAATACTGTTGACAAAATGCAACAATATATAGATATATTAAGTGGAATTACAAACACACCAATAGAAGTCCATTTAATGGTAAAAGACGTAAAAAAACATATTGATATATTCATACCAAATAATCCAACAAAAATTATCTTTCATGCAAAAGCATTAAAAAATTCAGAAGAAGTTTTTAAAATGATAGAATACATTAAAGATAATAATATACAAGTAGGATTAGCTCTAAACCCAGAAGATTCAATCGATTCAATAAAAGAATTCATACCAAAGATACATCAAGTACTAGTAATGACAGTAAATCCAGGTCAAGGTGGACAAACTCTAATACCAGAATGTATAAAAAAAGTTCAAGAATTAAAAGAATATTTGGATTCACAAAACTTAGAAACACAAATTGAAGTTGACGGTGGAGTAAACCTACAAAACATAAAAGAAATCGCAAGTTCAGGAGTCGATATTGCAGTTGCAGGAACAGCAATAGTAAATGCAGTAGACATGAACTATGTAATATATACAATGCATCAAGCATAATTTTAAAGAATCCAATTGTTAAGCAATTAGGATTCTTTTTTTAGGAGGAAACATGGAAGAAGAAATTAGATTTTATTTTAGTTATAATAAATATGAAGAATTATTAGAAAAGTTAAAAGCAATAAAAGTATTACAAAATGAAGGCTGCTATTTAGAATTAACAATACAATATGATCATCCAAATCAAGAAATGAGTTTTTATGATAAAAGAATTGACGGAAGATTCAGATTAAGATCATCCATAAATATAGAAAATAATATTGAAAAAAGCAAAATTTCTTGGAAAAGAAGACTAGAAAATAATGAAAACAGAAATATTAATATCGAAGAAGAAATTGAAGTAGAATTAAAAGAAAATCAAATAAAAAATCTACAAATATTATTAGAGCAAGTCTTAAAAATGAAAAGAATTGAATCATATCAAAGATATAGAAATGTATTTTGCAATTCTGACGTAGAAATAGTTGTAGATAAATATCCATTTGGAATTGCTTTAGAAATTGAGAATAAAAGTAAAACAAAAAAAGGTGAAGATGTGATAAATCAATGGGTAACAGAATTAAACTTAAATATAGAAGAAAGATATAAATTATCATGGGATGATAAATATACATCACTATGTAAAGAACAAGGAATAACACCAGTAAAAGATGTAATATTTGACGAAAATATAATCATGCCAAAAGTATAATAAGAAAAACCTCTAGCTTTTGCTAGAGGTCTCTTTATAGTATCTACATCTACCTTTAATAGGACATTCACTACATTTAGGATTTTTAGAAGTACAAATATTTCTACCATGAAAAATTAAAACATGGTTAACCTTTTTCCAAATTTCACGAGGAAATAATTTCAATAAATCTTGTTCAACTTTAACAGGAACATCTTCATCAGTAAAACCAATTCTTTTAGAAATACGTTTAACATGTGTATCAACTGCAATACCTTGAGCATCATCAAAAACTTCAAGCATAATAGCATTAGCACTTTTACGGCCAACACCAGGAATGCTCATAAGTAAATTTAAATCATGTGGCAACTTTCCATTAAAATTATCAGTAACAGTTTTACCAGCAGCGATAATATTCTTTGCTTTATTTTTATAAAATCCACAAGAATGTATCAAATTTTCAACATCAGAAATATCAGCATTAGCAAAATCTTTAGCATCAGGATATTTTTTAAAAAGTCCAGGAGTAATCATATTAACTCTTTCATCAGTACACTGTGCAGATAAAACAACAGCAACCAACATTTGAAATGGATTATTAAAAGTCAAAACACATCTAGCATCAGGATAATATTTAATTAAAATTTCCATAGTATCAAAAGCAAACTTTTTATCCTTATTATTATTCATATTATTAATCCTCCAATCAATACAATTGTATCACATAAAATTGATTTTGTAACAAAAAAACATTATAATATATAAAATTAAGATAAAGGAAGGAATAAAAAATGACACCATTTGATGAAATAAGTGAAATTTATTTTTGGTATTTTATATTGATATTAGCAGTATTAGCGATAATAGTATACTTTATACCATCAATAATAGGATTAAAAAGAAAAATTAGAAATAAAGAAATATTAGTAATAGTAAATTTACTTTGTGGCTGGACATGTGCAGGATGGATATTATGTTTAATTTGGTCAATAACAGAACAAACAACTTCAGTAAAAAAGATAGAAGAAGATAAATATACAGAAATTATTAAATTACAAGAACTAAAAGATAGAGGAGCTTTAACAGAAGAAGAATTTGCTAATGAAAAAGCTAAATTATTAGAAGACAACAAAAATTATAGAATAGGAAATGGAACACCATTAGTATTATCAATAATATCAATCTTCTTAAGCCCAATACCATTCTTTGGAACAATATTGCCAATTATAACATTAGCAATAATAGCAAACCAAAACTTAAAATCAGAAGATAAGCAAGAAACAAGGAAATTAACAATATCAACAATATTAAGCTTAATATCATTGATAATTTCTATAGTATTATTTTTTGCATTTTAATTATTAAAATAAATTTAAATTCGTAAAAAACCATAAACCACTTGACAAAACGCTCAAAAAGGTGTAAAGTAATAATGCTTTACAGATAAGATTTTAAAATTAAGAGCATCAATAAGGAGATAAAAAAATGTTAAAACATATCGAAGTAAGTATTTTGCTAGATATATACGGCAAACTTTTAACACAAAAGCAAGCAAATATATTAGATATGTATTACAATCAAGATTTATCACTATCAGAAATAGCAGAAGTAGTAAAAACTACAAGACAAGCAGTAGTAGATGCAATTAAGAAAGGAGAAAATAAGCTTTTTGAATATGAAGGAAAGCTGTTAATCATGAAAAAATCGCAAGACAATGAGCAAACGATTCAAGTAATATTAAATCAATTAAGTAAAATAGTAGATACAACTACAGACAAAAAAATTGATAAAATATTAAAAAATGTACAAAAAGAATTAAAATGCATTGTATAAAAGCAAATAACCAATGAAAAATAAACAGGAGGCAACAATGGCTTTTGAAGGATTGTCAGAAAAATTACAAGCTTTTACAAAAAGGTTAAGAGGAAAAGCAAGAATTAATGAAACAGAGCTAACAGAAATGCTAAGAGAAGTAAAGTTAGCATTATTAGAAGCAGACGTTAATTATAAAGTAGTTAAAGAATTTATCAACGACATACATGACAAAGCATTGGGGCAGGATGTTTTAAAATCATTAACACCTGGACAACAAGTAGTAAAAATAGTAAATGAAGCATTAGTAGAATTACTAGGAGGAACAGATAGCAAAATAGCATTTTCAAATAATCCACCAACAGTAATAATGCTAGTAGGACTTCAAGGTTCAGGAAAAACAACAACAGCAGGTAAGTTAGCAAACTTGCTTAGAAAAAAAGGCAAAAAACCGCTATTAGTAGCATGTGATGTTTATAGACCAGCAGCCATCAAGCAATTGGATGTAGTGGGAAGTCAATTAGGAATTCCAGTGTATTCAAATGAAGGTGAAAAAGACGTAGTAAAAATAGCTAAGCAATCAAAAGAAATAGCAATAAAGAAACTATGTGACACAATAATTTTAGATACAGCAGGAAGATTACAAATAGACGAAACACTAATGCAAGAATTAAAGGACTTAAAAACAAACTTAAGACCACACGAAATAATGCTTGTAGTAGATAGTATGATAGGTCAAGAATCAGTAAATATTGCAAGCAAATTCAATGAAGATTTAGGCATTGATGGAGTAATCCTAACAAAACTAGATGGAGACACACGCGGTGGTGCAGCAATTTCAATAAAAAAAGTAACAGGGAAACCAATAAAATATATTGGAACAGGTGAAAAATTAAATGAAATTGAAGAATTCCATCCAGACAGAATGGCATCAAGAATATTAGGAATGGGAGATGTTCTAACATTAATAGAACAAGCACAAGAACAATTTGATGCAGAAGAAGCAGAAAAGCTAGAAAAAAAATTCAGAAAAAATAAAGATTTTGATTTAAACGATTATCTAGCGCAAATGAAACAAGTAAAAAAATTAGGATCAATATCATCATTATTAAAAAAGATACCTGGATTTGGACAATATAGTGACCAAGTAAGTGATAAAGAGCTAGATAAAATTACAGCAGTAATTCAATCAATGACAGAGCAAGAAAGAACAAATCCAAAGATACTAAATGCATCAAGAAGAATTAGAATAGCAAATGGAAGTGGAACATCAGTGCAGTTCATCAATAAATTTATGAAAACATTTGAACAAATGCAAACAATGATGAAACAAATGCGAGGAGGAAAACCAAATCCATTAATGAAAAAGATGATGAAATCAATGAATCTAGATGGATTATCAGAAAAAGATTTAGAAGATTTCGAAAACAAATTAAAGTAGTTATTAAATTTTAAATTTAATATAGATAATATAATTTTGGAGGTGAACAAACATGGTAAAAATTAGATTACAAAGAGTAGGAGCAAAGAAACAACCACACTATCACATTGTTGTTGCTGATTCAAAAAGCCCAAGAGATGGAAGAATCATCGAAAGAATAGGTTCATTCGATCCAAGAGCAGATAAAATAATCTTAGATCAAGATAAAGTTCAAACATGGATCAAAAACGGTGCACAACCTACAGATACAGTAAAAGCTTTAATAAAAAAAGCTTAGTAAGGAGTTAAAATGGAAGCTCTATTAAAAACAATAGTTGAAGAATTAGTAGAAGAAGGAACAGAATTAAACATCGAAAAAGTTATAAAAGATGGAAGAGGTGTTTATCAAGTAACTTTACCAAAAGACCAATTTGGAAGAGTAATCGGAAAAAAAGGAAGAATAGCTAGTTCAATAAGAACAATTATCAAATCATTAGGCGCAAAAGAAGGTCAAAAAGTTGATATAGAATTTATTGAAAAATAAATTACGGAGGAAAAATGTCAGAAGCTCAAATTGAAGTTGGTAAATACGTTAATACATTTGGAATAAAAGGTGAAATAAAGATATTTCCATATGTAGAATATTTTGAAGATCTAAAACAATTTACAATGAGAGGCAAGGAATATAAAATCTCTAAAATGAGACAAAATAAAAATGTCTACATTGTAAAATTAAAAGAAATTGATGATATAAACGACATAGAAAATCTAAAAGGTTCAATGATAACAATAAATGAATCAGACAAACCAGAGCCACCTGAAGGTGAATATTACAAAGAAGACTTAATAGGATTTGATGTAATAACAGATGAAGGTGAAAATTTAGGACAATTGGACGACATATTTAACACTGGAGCAAATGATATATACCAAGTAGGAAAAATTTTATTACCTGGGATTGAAGAAGTAATTAAAGAAATCAATCCGAAAAAGCGTCAAATAATAGTACATATAATAAAGGGGCTAATATAGTATGAAATTTAATATACTTACTCTTTTTCCAGAAATGTTTGAACCATTAAATCAAAGTATTTTAAAAAGAGCTAAGGAAAATGGTATAATACAAACAAACATCATAAACATTAGAGATTATTCAGAAGATAAACACAAACATGTTGATGATACGCCATATGGTGGTGGTGCAGGAATGGTAATCAAGCCAGATGTAGTATACAATGCATACAATTCATTAGAAAATAAAAAAGCAAAAGTAATATACATGTCACCACAAGGCAAAGTATTGGACCAAAGAAAGGTATTAGAATTAGCAAAAGCCGAAGAATTAACAATTTTATGTGGGCACTATGAAGGAATAGACCAAAGAGTACTAGATGAAATTGTTGATGAAGAAATTTCAATAGGAAATTATGTACTAACAGGTGGCGAAATACCAGCAATGGTATTGATAGATAGTGTAAGTAGATATGTAGAAGGAGTTTTATCAGAAGGTTCAACAAATGAAGAATCATTCTCAAAAAACAATCTCTTAGAATATCCACAATATACCAGACCATATGAATTTATGGAAAGAAAAATACCGGACGTATTAATATCTGGAAATCACCAGAAAATAGACGAATGGAGAAAACAACAGTCACTAATAAACACATATAAAAAGCGACCAGAGTTGCTAACAAGTGAACAAAAAAAATTAATCGATTTCGAATCATGGAATCAAATATAAAGAAAGGAGATAATAATGGACATTATTAAATCAATTGAACATGAACAATTAAAAAACACTATTCCAGACTTACACATTGGTGATACAGTAAGAGTACATCAAAGAATTAAAGAAGGAAATAGACAAAGAATTCAAGTATTTGAAGGAATTATTATTAAAAAACAAAATGGCGGATTAAACGCAACATTTACAGTAAGAAGAATCTCTTACGGAGTAGGTGTAGAAAAAACATTCTTAATTCACTCACCACTAGTTGAAAAAGTAGAAACAATTAGAGTAGGTAAATCAAGAAGAGCAAAATTATATTATCTAAGAGATAGAGTTGGTAAAGCAGCTAAAACTAAAGAAGATATCGGTGCAAACTTAAAGAGAGACGATATCGTAATCAAGGAAGAAATTCCAGCAGCTCCAGTAGCTGAAGAAGTAAAAGCAGAAGAAAACGCTGCAGAATAATAAACAACAAAAAAAGTCGCAATCGCGACTTTTTTTATTATTGTCCCAGAGCAAGTAAATTGGAAATAGAATTTCCAATTACTTCAAAATAATATCGAATCAACGATATTATAGAAGATACCACTAAAATAATTGGCTCCGGTGTATTGAACCCGATTAATATTGGCTTCAATATAATAAGGATTAATAAGATTGCCAATGGATAAAATAACAATTTACCAAATATCATCGCTATGAAATCGACTTTCTCACCGATTCCTTTAAACAAACTAATCATGTAAAGATCCTCCATGATTCTAAAACTAAAAACAATAAACTACAATATAATTATAATATAAACTTTACATAATGTAAACACTCTTACTTGAAAATATACAAAATAATAAATATAATAGATAAAAGTGAGGAAAACATGGAAAAAATAATATTTTATATAGATGTAAATAATGCGTTTTTATCATGGACAGCAGTAGATTTGATGAGGAAAGATAAAAATGAAATTGATATAAGAACAATACCATCCATAATCGGTGGAGATGAATCAAAAAGACATGGAGTAGTTTTAGCTAAAAGTCCAATAGCAAAAGAATTTGGAATTCAAACAGGAGAACCAATATACCAAGCGAGGATGAAATGTCCACAACTAGAAGTATATCAAGGCAATTATGATACATATAGAAAATATTCTGACTCACTATATAGATTTTATAAATTATATACAGATTATGTTGCAAGATATTCAATAGATGAATGCTCATTAGATATGACAAAATCCATAATGAAAAATGAAGATATTGTAGAATTTGCAGAAAAAATGAAAAATAGAATAAAAGAAAGTTATGGATTCACAGTAAATATAGGAATAAGTACAAATAGATTATTAGCCAAGATGGCCTCAGATTTAAAAAAGCCAGATAGAGTGCACACTTTATGGGAAAGCGAGATTCCAACAAAAATGTGGAATCAGCCAATTGGAAACTTAATAGGTGTAGGAAAAAATAGTGAAGCAAAATTCAAAAAAATAGGAATAAACACCATTGGTGATTTAGCACATTATGATAAAGATATTTTAATAAAAAAGTTTGGAAAATATGGTAAAGAAATTCATGAATCAGCAAATGGCGTAGATAATAATAAAAACAGCTACTATGAATCAAAAGCCAAAGGGATAAGCAACTCTAGGACATTATTAAAAGACATTGCAAAAAAAGAAGAAATGTTACCAGAACTGCTTTCAATAACAGAAGAAGTAACATATAGACTAAGAAAAGAGAATATGCTAGCAAAAAGAGTTGGAATTCAAATAAAGACAAATACATTTCAAGTATACACACATCAAAAAATGATACCAGAAGCAACTTCAAGCACTAAGATAATATTTAATGTAGTAAAAGAATTATTGGAAGAGACAATTATAAATAATCCTGTAAGGCTTCTAGGCGTAAGAGTTGACAATTTAGTTGATGGAAAAGAATCACAATTAAGTATATTCACATTAAATGAAAATATAAAAAACAACAAAATAGACAAAACAATTGATAATTTGAAAAATAAATATGGATTCAGTAGCATAAAAAGAGCAAGTGAATTAAATAAGAACTCAAACTAATTATGTTGACAAAATAAATAAAAATTACTATAATATATATATGCAATATACTTATTGCTAGGTTGGTCGCCAGTTCATGAAAGGAGGAATTTTTTTCATGAAAAATGCAGTAAGAACTTTAGTCGTAGTAGCAATGCTTTTGGCAGGAATTATTCTTATTCCTTTAACAAGCAATGCAGCTACGATGCAGGTAACAAATGATGGTATAACCATCAGTAAGAGCCAGCAGGAGAACTACGTTCTCACGATTGAATCCGGCAGAGCTAAGGTAGAGTTTAGATCCTACCAAGAAGAGATCACTTGGGACGAGCTACTGCAGGGGTCTGGTATAAGGAAGGGTGATTCTGTCAAAATCAGGCTCAAGGCCGATGGACAGACCATCACCAAGAGTGTGACAGCAGGATACGAGGAAGGTGGTAGCAATACTACGAGCAGGAAAACAGTCCAGCCGCGTACATCCACTAGCTCCAGCAGTTCCAGCGGTTCAGCCGGTTGGTCCAAGACCGGAGAGAACTATTGGACCTACCATAATCCAGACGGAAGCCTGGTTTATGGCTGGACCATGTATAAAGGTAGCTGGTACTATCTAGACCCCAACTATGGGGGACAGATGGCATATAACGGATGGCTCCAGATTGATGGAAAATGGTATTGCTTCGCACCATCCGGATATATGTATTCAAATACATGGATCAGGTTTAAATATGGAGGAAAGTATTATTACTATTACCTCCAGTCAGATGGATCAATGGCCCACGACACTTGGATTGGCGAATTTTACGTCAACTCCAAGGGCGAGTGGATCGGAGATCCACAGAAGTAATGAATTTGTGTAACTTATTAACCAGACCAACCGGAAGGAGTGAGCTGATGAGCTCCTCCTTTTTTTATGTTTAAATCATATAAAATTCAGATACCGATTTATGGAAAAAAAGACACTATAATGTAGACAATTAAAATACAAAGTGATATACTTTTATCAGTTTAAGAACGTTCAATGTTTAAAAGGAGATTTTTATGAAAAAGTTAATAAAATCATTATCTGTAATATTAGCAATATTAATTTTCACATCATCTGTATTTGCAACACAAAATGGTGGAATTGTAGAAAAAAGAGAAGAAAAAATTAATGCAAATAATACTAATGTAAAACCAGAAAAAACAGAAATGGTAAGTAAAGATAAAACAACAATGAAATTAGTAGAAGACAACAAAGGTCATATTGATTTCGGAAAATATGGAAAATTTGACAAATATATGTCAAAAATTGATACTGAGAAAAAAACAATAGACATTACATTAAAAGTAACAAACAATCAAAAAGTAGAAGTTGAACATCAAGATGGTGAAATTGGAGAAGTAGTACTTTTAATAGATGGTTCAAACAGTATGAAAGTTAATAAAGTAGCAGAGCTTGGAGGAAAAACAAGAGCAGAAGTTGTATATGATGCAGCAACAAAATTAGTAGACAGCTTATTTGAAAGAAATCCAAAAATTAAAGTTGGAGTAGTGGAATTTGCAACAACAACAAATCCTAAAGAAGAAGGACAAGGAAATGATGCAAAACAAATTACAGCAGGATTAGAAACAGATAAGGAAAAAGTAAAAGAAGCTATTAACACAATTAGAACAGATTCAATGGGACCAAGAACAAACATTCAAGAAGGTTTACAAAAAGCAGATAAATTATTGGATACATCAACAGATAAAAATACTAAAAAAGCAATTGTAGTATTAACAGATGCTATACCAAATACCGCATCAGGAGTGTCATTTGATACATATTCAGATAAATCTGCAGTTCCAACAAGAAAAGAACTTGAAAGAGTTAAAACAAAAGGAACAAAAGTAATCTCAATGTTAATAGACATGAAAGATGAACCAATTAGAATATCACAAGAAGATCCAAAGCCAACATACAAACAAAAAGCAGAACAAATCTTTGGAACAACAACAAACCCAGTAGCAGGTCCAGTATACTATGTTGAAGATTCAGGAATTACAAAAACAGTAACAGAAGAAATTTTAAAAGAAATTGCACCAGAGAAAACAATTATTACATCATATACATTAACAAATATTGTAATAAAAGATTATTTCCCAGATAACATTGTAAAGAACTTTGATTATGTAGAAATAACAAAAGCAACAAAAGGAACAGCAACATCAGAAATTGATAAAAAAGACAATTCAATTACTTGGACAATTCCAGAATTAAAACCAAATGAAGAAGCAACATTAACATATAAATTAAAATTAAAAGATAATATTGAAAAATCAATAATTGGAATTAATTTACCAACAAACAAAAAAGTAACAATTGATTACGAAGAAAATGGCAAGAAACAAGATCCAAAAGAAACACCAAAAAGCCCAGTAGTTGCTTTAGATATGGTACCAAACAAACCATTACCACAAACAGGTAATTATACAATTTACACAATAAGCATAATGATCGGATTAGCATTAGTTATTGGAATTGGATTTAAAATCAAATCAAAAAATTAATAAAAAAGTAATATAGAAGCTTAGAAATTTAATAAAATTTCTAAGCTTTTTTACTATTATAAATTATAAAAACATTATATAATATACAAAATGAATTTATGAGAGTAATAGGAGATTGATATGAGCATTATAATAGATGGAAAACAAATAGCAAAAGAAATAAGAGAAAATTTAAAAAATGAATTATTAGAAAAAAATATAAAGCCAACACTAGCAGTAATATTGGTAGGAAACCACGATGCTTCAAAAGTCTATGTAAGAAATAAAAATAAAGCATGTATAGAAATAGGAATGGATTTTGTCGAATGTAATTTACCAGAAGATATTTCACAAGATCAATTATTAAACGAGATAGATAAATTAAATAAAGATCAAAATATTGATGGAATATTACTACAATGCCCGATTCCAAAACATTTAAATAAAGAAGAAGCATTTGAAAAAATTGACAAGAATAAAGACATAGATTGTTTTAATCCATATAATATAGGACTATTAGATATTGGTAAAAATAGAAATTTTGCAACATGCACACCAGCAGGAATAATTGAGATTTTAAAATATTATAATATCGAAATAGAAGGAAAAAACGCAGTAGTACTTGGAAGAAGTAACATTGTAGGAAAGCCAATGGGACAATTGTTATTAGAAAACAATGCAACAGTAACAATCTGTCATTCAAAAACTAAGAATTTACATGAAATCATTAAAAATGCAGATATATTAGTAAGTGCAATTGGAATTCCTAAATACATAAAAGCAGAAATGATTAAAGAAAATGCAGTAGTAATTGACGTTGGAATGAATAGAGATGAAAATAATAAATTATGTGGAGATGTAGACTTTGATGAAGTATCAAAGAAAGCATCATATATTACACCAGTTCCAGGAGGAGTTGGACCAATGACAATAGCAATGTTATTAAAAAATACAATAAGAGCGTATGAATTAAACAGAAAGGCATAAAATGATTGTTGAAATAATAATAAACACTAATGTAAAAACACTTAATAAAACATTTGATTATAATGTTCCAGATGATTTAGAACCAAAATTAGGAGATAGAGTATATGTACATTTTGGAAATCAAAAAAAGCTAGATGAAGGCATAATAATTGGATTTAAAGACAAGTCAGAATATAAACTAAAAGACATAGTAAAAATCCAAAAAGATAATATAAGTGAAAATAGAATCAAATTAGCACAATGGATGTCAAATAGATATTTCTGCAATTTATCAGAATGTCTAAAATTAATGCTACCACCAGGAACAGGAAATAAGGAAGAATCAAAAAGAATTAAAGAAAAAAAATTAAATGTTTATTCATTATCAAAAACGATTGCAGAAATTGAAACAGACATTGAAAATAAATTAATTAGAGGAAATAAACAAATAGATGTCCTAAGACTACTATATGATAATCAAAGTATGAGTTTACAAGATATAGAAATCATGGCAAAAGCATCATCAGCGACTGTTAAAACATTAGTGGATAAAGGATATTTAAAACAATCAGAAAAGCAAATTGAAAGAAATCCATTTCAAGAAAAAGAAATACAAAAAACAAATGAACTACGATTAAATATAGAGCAACAAGATGCATATTATAGAATTAATGAACCAGGAGAATACCTATTGCATGGAATAACTGGATCAGGAAAAACAGAAATATATTTACAACTAATAAAAAGAGAATTAGAAAAAGGAAAAACAGCGATAGTATTAGTTCCAGAAATATCATTAACACCACAAACAATAGAAAGATTTACATCAAGATTTGGAAAAGAAAAGATAGCAGTATTACATAGCAAATTATCAAATGGAGAAAGATTTGATCAATGGAATAAAATTAAAGAAGGAAAAGCACAAATAGTAATAGGAGCAAGATCAGCAATATTTGCTCCAATAAAAAATTTAGGAATAATAATAATAGATGAAGAACATGATTCATCATATCAATCAGAAAGCACACCACAATATGATGCATTGGAGATAGCAAGAAAAATTGCAAATGAAGAAAATATAAAATTAGTTTTAGGGAGTGCAACACCAGATACAAGAACATATAAAAATGCAGTAGAAGGAAAGATAGCATTAATAGAATTAACCAAAAGAGCAAATAATGCAAAACTTCCAGAAGTAGAAATTGTTGATTTAAGAGATGAATTATCAAATGGAAATCACAATATGATAAGTGAAAAATTAAAAAATGAAATTCAAAGGAATTTAGAAAATAAAAATCAAACGATTTTATTTTTAAACAGAAGAGGATTTTCAAATTTCATAATGTGTAAAACCTGTGGAAATGTAATAAAATGTAGGCGATGCGATATATCAATGACATACCACAAAGATGAGCATAAGTTAAAATGTCATTATTGTGGATTAGAGGAACAAGTACCAAATAAATGTCCAAACTGTGGAAGTAAAGAATTGAAATATTCAGGGGCCGGAACACAAAAGCTAGAAGAAGAAGTTCATAAATTATTTCCAAAAGCTTCAACAATTAGAATGGATATAGATACAGTTACAAAGAAACATTCACATGAAGATATACTAACAAAATTTAAAGAAGATAAAATAGATATCCTAATTGGTACACAAATGATTGTAAAAGGACATGATTTTCCAAAAGTAACATTAGTAGGAGTAATATCAGCTGACAATGCTTTAAATATAGGAGATTATAGAGCATCAGAAATAACATTCCAGGTATTAACACAAGTAGCAGGAAGAGCAGGTCGTGGGGAGCAGAATGGAAAAGTAATAATTCAAACATATAATCCAGACCATTATGCAATTGAATGTGCAAAAGAACAAGACTTTAAGAAATTTTATCAAATAGAAAGCAAGATAAGGAAAACATTGAAATATCCGCCATTTTGCGATATAATTGTCCTAGATTTTTCATCATTAAGTAGACAAGAAATACAAAGAGATACAAAAAAGCTACATCAATATTTAAAAAACAGAATAATAAATGAAAAGTTTCGGAGTATTATTATATTCACCATTGCCATGCCCTGTTGAAAAGATAAATGACAGATACAGATGGAGAATAATAATAAAATGCATATATGATGAAAAAATGAATAAATTATTAAAAGAAACATTAGAAGAATTTTATAAATTTAAAACAAATACAAGATTAAGCATAAAGCAAAATCCAAACAATATGGCCTAGAAAGGAAAATCAAAATGGCAATAAGACAATTAAGATATGACGGGGATGAAATCTTAAGAAAAAAATCAAGAAAAGTAGAAGAAGTAGATGATAAAATTAGAGAATTAATGAACGATATGGTAGAAACAATGCACGCAGAAAATGGCGTAGGACTATCAGCAGTTCAAGTAGGAATCTTAAAAAGAGTAATAGTAATAGACTTATATGATGGAACAGAACCATTAAAATTAGTAAACCCAGAAATACTTAAAGTAAAAGGACATAGATTAGTAGAAGAAGGATGTTTAAGTTTTCCAAATAAATTTGCATTAGTAGATAGACCAATAGAAGTAACAGTAAAAGCATTAAATGAAAATGGAGATGAAATAAAAATTAAAGCAAAAGAACTATTGGCACAAGCACTATGCCATGAAATTAATCATTTAGATGGAGTATTATTTGTAGATTTAATGGAGCCAGGAACAATGGAATATATAGATCCAAATAATAAAAAATAAAATTCATTAAATAAAAGGAGTAATATATGAAAAAAGAAAAAATTATCATAGTAGAAGGTCCACAAGGTGCAGGAAAAACAACAATCACAGATTATTTAAGAAACACATTACCATATACTAATTTATACAGATTAAGTGGAATTTCAGATAGCTCAAAATCTGGATTGGAGAAAGTAAATAGATATTATGAAACATTACTAGACTATATGAAAAAACTAGAGAACATAAATATTAACTTATTATTTGACAGGACTTTTTTTTCAGAAGAAGCATATTGCAGACTTGGATTCAAAGAATATAGTTTTACAGAAAGTTATAACAAATTTCTAAAAAAACTAGATAACTTAGACTTTGACATATATTATTTTAATTTATATTTAGATGATGAATCAGAATTCGAAAAAAGACTAAATAGAGAAGGCAAAGCAGAAATAAAATATGCAAAATTCAACGTTGAAAACAGTGTAAAACAACAAAATATGTATAAAGAATTAGCAAAAGAAATAGAAGAAAAAACAAAAAATATAAAAGTAATTAACTTTAATTCAAACAGAGAATTATCAGAGATTTTTAAAGAAATTGATGAAATTATAGATAATAAAGAACATAAATAAGAGGTAAAATATTGAAGATATTATTCATGGGAACACCTGATTTCGCAAAAGAATCATTAGAAGCATTATATGACAATGGATTTGAAATCGTAGGTGTAGTAACAAATGTAGATAAGCCAAAAGGTAGGGGCATGAAAATGCTATACACACCAGTAAAAGAATATGCATTGGAAAAAGGATTAAAAGTATTTCAACCAGAAAAAATTAGAAATAATGAAGAATTTTATGAAGAGATGAAATCATTAAATCCAGACATACTATGTGTTGTAGCATATGGAAAAATACTTCCAACAAAAATTTTGGAAATAGGAAAATATGGAGCAATAAATGTACATGGATCACTATTACCAAAATATCGAGGAGCTGCACCAATTCAATGGTCAGTACTAAATGGAGATAAAACAACAGGAATCACAACAATGTTCATGGATGCAGGAATGGATACAGGTGATATGATTCTTAAAGAAGAAGTTGAAATTGGAGAAAATGAAACAACAGGCGAACTATGGACCAAATTATCAACAATTGGTGCACAACTGTTAGTAAAAACTATAAATAAAATTCAAGAATTGAAAGATGAAGTAAGCAACCTAGAAGAATTAAAAGAAAAGATTGGAGCACAAAAACAATCAGAAGAATTCACAATAGCACCAATGCTAGATAAAGAAATGTCAAAAATAGATTGGACAAAATCAGCAAACGAAATTCATAATTTAGTAAGAGGGCTAAATCCTATAATGGGAGCATACACTCACATAGATGATAAAAAAATAAAAATATGGAAAACTAAAGTTATATTAAACAATGATAATATTGAGCCAGGAATAATTATAGAAAAAACAAAAAAACAATTAATAATTAAAGCAGGTGAGAATGCAATAGAAGTTTTAGAAATACAACCAGAAAATTCAAAGAAAATGAATATAAAGGATTTTTTAAACGGAAAACAAATAATATCAAATAAAGTTAATTAAATAAAAGAGATGGAGGTTTTACAATGAGCTGGACAGAAGAACAATTACAAGCAATCAACAAAAGAGGTGCAAATATTCTTGTGTCTGCAGCAGCAGGAAGTGGTAAAACCTCTGTTTTAATTGAAAGAATAATAACAAAAGTAATTGAAGACAGAGTAGATATAGATAAAATACTAGTTGTCACATTTACTAGTGCAGCAGCAAGTGAAATGAAACAAAGACTGTTGACAGCACTATATAAAAAAATAGATGAAACACCAGATGACCCATACCTCCAAAAGCAAATTTCATTATTAAATAGAGCAAATATATCAACAATACACTCTTTTTGTTTAAATATGATAAAAAATAATTTTTATTTATTAGATATGCCAGCAAATTTTAGAATAGGCGATACAGCAGAAATCGAAATATTAAAGCAAGATGTAATAGAAGAAATATTTGAAGAAAAATATGAAAATAATGATAAAGGTTTTTTGGATTTAATAAGAAAATATACCAATTATAGTGATGATCAAAGTTTAAAAGATTTAATAATCAAAATTTATGAATATAGCAGATGTACACCAAACCCTAAAAAGTGGATTAGAGAATCAGTCGAGGATTTTAATTTTGAAGAAAAGATAAAAAACGAAGATTATTCAAATAAATGGACAGATATCCTATACAAAGATTTAAAAGATACAATTAATGACAGTATAGAACAATTAAAGAAAAATAAGCTAAAAGTAGAAGGAATTCAAGCTTTAGAAAAAGTATATGATATTTATGAAGAAGATATTAAAAGTTTAGAAAAAATTGACACAACAACATGGGATACAATGTTAACAGGTCTAAAAAATAAGACGTGGACAAGATATGTAGGAAATATCAAAGCATCAGAAGGCGAAAAGGCAATAAAGTCAGAGCTTGGAGAGATTAGAAAGAATATTAAAGCAAAGCTAACAGGAATAGAATTTTTATCACAAAAAGATGCCGTATTAGAATTAAATGCAATGTATCCAACATTGAAATACTTAGCAGATATAATTGAAGAATTCGATAAGAGATATATAGAAGCAAAGCGAGAAAAAAATATAATAGATTACTCAGATTTAGAACACCTATCTTTACAACTATTAGTAGATGAGAATAATAAAAAAACAGAAATAGCAAATAAATATCAGTTTGACGAAGTATTAATTGATGAATATCAAGATATTAATGAAGTACAAGAAAAGATATTAACAAGTGTATCAAATGGAAAAAACACATTTATGGTAGGTGATGTAAAACAAAGTATTTATAGATTTAGACAGTCAAGACCAAATATTTTTATCGACAAATATACTAATTATCAAAAAGCACAAAGAAATAACGAAAAATTAAAAGAAAGTACAAAAATTTTATTATATAAAAACTTTAGAAGTAGAGGAGAAGTACTTGAAACAACAAATATAATTTTTCAAAGTATAATGAGTAGAGAATTTGGAGAAATTGAATATAATCAAGAAGAATATTTAAATCAAGGAAAAGAATTTGAAAAAGGCAAATTAGAAGACTATAGTTCAGAATTATATATAATAGATAAAAATACAGAAAATGTAGACTCAAGCGAAGAAAAAGTAGAAGTTGAAGAAGAAAATAATGAAGATAAAGAAATTATAGAAAATAGTGCATATGAAGCAAGATTAATAGCAGAGAAAATAAAAGAGTTCCATAAACAGGGATATGATTATAGAGATATGGCAATCCTATTAAGAAGTGTTAAATCAAGTGCACCAGTATATGAAAAAGAATTATCAGAAAGAGGAATACCAGTATATTCAGACGCAGCAAGTGAATATATTGACTCAATAGAAATAAACACAATATTATCATTTTTAAAAGTTATAGATAATCCATTACAAGATATTCCATTAATTACAGTATTAAGATCACCGATAATAGGGTTAAATGATAACGAATTATTAGAAATCAGATTATTAGATAAAGAAAGAAAATTTTATAAAGCACTAGAATTATCAAAAAATGAAAAAGCAATCAGATTTATAGAAATGTTAAATAAATTCAAAAAAGATTCACTAAGTATGCCACTTGATGAATTAATTTGGAAAATTTATATGGAAACAGGATATTTTTATTATGTAAGATTAATGCCAGGAGGAAAGACCAGACAAACAAATCTAAAAAAACTATTTGAAACAGCTAAAAATTATGAAAAAATCAGTTTTAAAGGGTTATTTAATTTTATATTATTCATTGAAAAAATCACTAAAACGAACAATGAATTTGACTCAGCAAAAGTAGTTGGAGAAAACGATGATGTAGTAAAAATCATGAGTATTCATAAAAGCAAGGGATTAGAATTTCCAATTGTATTCATATCAGGAATAACTAAAAAAGTAAATGAATCAGATTATAGAAGTAAAATTGTATATGATCAAGATTTAGGATTTGGTATCAAATATGTAGACGAAATATTAGAATACGATACAATAAGTAAAAAAGCTTTAAAACTAAAAAGTTTCAAGGAAATGCTAGCAGAAGAGATGAGAATTCTATATGTAGCATTAACAAGAGCAAAAGAAAAATTGGTATTAGTGGGTGTTGAAAGAAATGTCCAAAAAACTAAAGAATCTTTAGCAGATGCTATAAATCAATATGAACATAGTAATAATAAATTAAATCCAAGCCTAGTATCAAAATATAAGAGAATGTACGAGTGGATAGAATTAGCCAGAATTTATAATAACAATATTCCATTAAAAGAACATATAGTTCCAGCAGAAAAATATGAAAATATGAAAATTGAAGAAGATGAAACATTTGATTTATTGGAATATGTAAAGAGCCAAACACCGAATGAAGAAAATTATAAAGAAATAGACAAAATATTAAATTGGCAATATCCACACAAATCATCAATAGATGAAATAACAAAAACATCTGTAACAGCATTAAAAAATAATAACAATAAAAAAATAGAAATAAAGAAATTAATAATAGATGATAAAACAGACAAATTAACACCAGCACAAATTGGAACATTAGTACATTTAGCAATGCAACAATTAAAAGATGATGATATTGATAAAATGTTAGAAAATATCAAATTAAATAAAATAGAAAAACAAGAATTAATAAAAAGAAAATCAATATTTGAAAATTATATAAAATCAGATTTATTCAAAATGTTACAACAAGCAAAAGAGGTAAATAGAGAAACGCCATTTTTTATGTATATAGATTCAGAAAATAAAGAAGATAAAATATTAGTACAAGGTGTAATAGATTTATATTTTATTGATTCTAATGGAAATATAAATTTAGTTGATTATAAAACAGACTATGCAGAAAAAGAAGAAGAATTAGTAGAAAAATATAAAATGCAATTAGATTTATATTCAAGAGCTTTATCAAAAGCAATGAAAAAAGAAGTAACTAATAAATTTATATATTCAACAAAATTTAACAAACTAATAAAAATTACGGAGGAACAATGAGAATAGATAAATTCTTAAAAGTATCTAGAATAATAAAAAGAAGAACAATTGCAAATGAAGCGGCTGATAATGGAAGAATATCAGTCAATGGAAAAGTAGTAAAACCAAGTTATGATATAAAAGTAAATGATATTGTAGAAATAAAATTTGGAAATCAAACATCTAAATTTAAAATAACAGCAATACCAACAAAACAAAGCGTTAGAACAGACGAAGTTGCAGAAATGGTAGATTAATATTGGAGTGGATAAATGACAAATAAATGGATTGTAAAAGAAATTAATAATGAAAAAGTAGAATTATTAAAAGAAAAATTTAACTTAAGCAATTTAGTTGCTAAAATTCTTTCGAATAGAAATATATTAGGAAGAGAAATGCAAGAAGATGATATCAAAAAATTTCTAAATCCAACTAGGGATGATTTTTATGATCCATTTTTATTACCCGATATGGAACAAGCAGTAGAGAGAATAGAACAAGCAATTAACAATAATGAAAAAATTTTAATCTACGGAGATTATGACGCTGATGGAATAACAAGCACCACAATTTTAATTAAATTTTTTAAAGAAATAGGTGTAGAAGTAGATAAATATATTCCAAACAGATTAGAAGAAGGATATGGAATAAATAATAAAGCACTTGAAGAAATAAAAAATAGAGGAATTGATTTAATAATAACAGTCGATACAGGAATTACTGCAAATGATCAAGTAAAATATGCAAATGAATTAGGGCTTGATGTAATAATAACAGATCATCATGAACCAAGTGATGAAATACCAAAAGCAGTAGCAGTAATAGATGCAAAACGCAAGAATAATCAATATCCATTCAATCAATTAGCAGGTTGTGGAATAGCATTTAAATTAACACAAGCAATATCAATAAAAAGAAAATTAGATCCATCAAAGTATTTGAAAAATTTAGATATTGTATCAATAGGCACAATATCAGATTTAGTACCATTGGTTGATGAAAATAGAGTAATAGTAAAATTAGGACTAATGCTAGTAAAACAAACAAAGAATATAGGGTTAAGAAAGTTATTATTAAAATCACAATTAAAAGAAGTTGACTCAACATCTATATCATTTGGAATAACACCACGAATAAATGCAGCAGGAAGATTAGGAAATCAATATGACGCATTAAATTTATTTATTACAGAAGACGTCAAAGAAGCGGAAAGATTATCAGAAGTATTAAATTCATATAATATCGAAAGACAAAAGATAGGCAACAAAATATATGAAGAAGCAATATCACAATTGAAAGATGAAGAAAAAAATTGTATAATTTTAGGCAAAGAAGATTGGCACCATGGAGTAATAGGAATAGTATCATCAAAAATTACAGAAAAATTTAACAAACCAAGTATATTATTATGTTTTGAAAATAATATTGCTAAAGGTTCAGGAAGAAGTGTGCCAGGATTTGATTTATATAAAGCAATATCAAGTACAAAAGAGTATCTATTAGGATTTGGTGGCCACACAATGGCATGTGGGCTAAGCCTAACAGTAGAAAATTTTGAAAAATTTAAAAAAGAAATAACTAAATATATTGATGAAAATTTGGATATATCAAAATTAGAAAAAGAAATATATATAGACGAAATTTTAAAAATTGATGATTTAGATATAGAAGAAATTAAAGAATTAAAATCATTAGAACCATTTGGCGAAGAAAATCAAGAGCCGATAATAATGTATGAAAATGTTGAAATCAATGGAATTAGAACACTATCAGAAAATAAGCATTTAAAACTATCATTAAAGAAAAATGATAAAATAATAGACGCTATAGGATTTAATTTAGGAGAATTAGCAGAAAAATATAAAATTGGTGATACAATAGACATAGTAGGAAATATTGAAATAAATTCATTTAATGGTAAAGATTTAATTCAAATAAGATTAATAGATATAAGAAAAGCATAAAAAGTAAAGGAGCAATTATATGTCAGAATTAATAGATAGAACAATAGAAGATGTAATAAAACAAGCAAAAATGCACAACAGAAAAAGTGACTCAAAGCTTATAATGAGAGCATATAAATATGCTCTTGAAAATCATGGAGATCAAAAAAGAAAATCAGGTGAACCATATATAATACATCCAATTCAAGTAGCATACACATTAGCAGAATTAGGCTTAGATGATGCAACAATATGTGCAGCATTAATGCATGACTTAGCAGAAGATACAGCAGTAACTTTAAATGACATTTCAAGTGAATTCTCACCAGAAATAGCAGAAATGGTTAATGGTGTCACAAAATTAGCAAAAATTAAATATGTAAGTGCAGAAGAACAACAAGTAGAAAATTATAGAAAAATGTTCTTAGCTATGGGAAAAGATATTAGAGTAATTTTAATCAAATTAGCAGATAGACTACACAATATAAGAACATTAAAATTTTTAAAAAGAGATAGACAAATAGCAATAGCACAAGAAACAATAGATTTATATGCACCACTAGCAAACAGACTAGGTGTATTTTCAATGAAATGGGAATTAGAAGATCAAGCATTCAAATATTTATATCCAGAAGAATATAGAGAAATTGTAGAAGGAATAGCTAAAAAAAGAGAAGAAAGATTAAAATTCATTGATCAAATAGTAGATGAAATAAAAATAAATCTAAAAAAAGAAAAAATTGTATGTGAAATAACAGGAAGAGCAAAACACTTATATTCAATTTATAGAAAAATGAAGAGGGATAATAAAACTCTTGATCAAATATATGATTTATTCGCATTAAGAATATTAGTAAACTCAGTAAAAGACTGTTATGCAGCATTAGGAGTTGTACACGAACTATACACACCAATGCCAGGTAGATTCAAAGATTATATAGCAGTACCAAAACCAAATATGTACCAATCATTGCATACAACATTATTAGGACCAAATGGTACACCATTTGAAGTACAAATAAGAACATATAACATGCATAGAATAGCAGAATTTGGTATTGCAGCACACTGGGCATATAAAGAACAAAGTTTCCTACATGGAAAAAAGGAAAATGTAACAGTCAAAGAAGATAAATTAGCATGGTTAAGAGAAAGTTTGGAATGGCAGAAAGACATGCAAAATCCAGACGAATTCATGTCAACATTAAAAACAGAATTAGTAGAAGACTCAGTATATGTTTTCACTCCAAAAGGACAAATCAAAACATTACCAAAAGGATCAACACCAATTGATTTTGCATATTCAATACATGCCGACATTGGAAATAAAATGGTCGGAGCAAAGATAAATAGCAAAATGATGCCAATAATTACACCATTACACAATGGTGATATAGTTGATATAATGACAAATGATAACAGTAAAGGTCCAAGTAGAGATTGGTTAAAGTTTGTAAAAAGCTCATCAGCTAAAACAAAAATCCAACAATGGTTTAAGAAAAATGAAAGAGATTTAAATATAGAACGTGGAAAAGAAATAATAGCACGTGAATTAAAACGTATAAGATTAAATTCAGATGAACTATTAACAAGCAAAAACATTGAATCAACATTACAAAAATATTCATTCAAAACAATTGATGATATGTATGCAGCAGTCGGATTTGGTTCAATTACAGCAACAAAGGTATTATCAAAAATATTAGAAGAATATAGAAAAACAAAGCCAAACACTGAAATAGAAGAAAAAATCGAAGAACTACATACAAGACATAATATTAATGAAAATGTATCAAAAACAGGAATAATTGTAAAAGGAATTGACAACTGTTTAGTAAAATTATCAAAATGTTGTAATCCAGTACCAGGTGACGAAATAATAGGATATATAACAAGAGGAAGAGGTGTAACAGTACATACAAAAGACTGTGTCAATGTAAAAGATTTATTCAAAGAAGAAGAAAGAATAATCGATGTATATTGGGCACAGGAAAGCACTAACAAATCATATAATGTAGAAATGACTGTATATGCAAACGATAGAGAAGAATTATTAGGAGATATCATGAGAACAGCACAACAAGATAATTCAAAAATCGTAGGTGTACAAGCAAAATCTAATAAAGAAAAAATAGTAATGGTTGAATTAACATTAGAAGTCAAAGACATTGAAGCAGTTAATAAAATTCAAAGAGAACTAGGAAAAATTGATAGTGTATATGATGTAAAGAGAAAAAAATAGGAGAAATAAAATGATAAGAATAAACGCTAAATCAGCGCCAGAAGAAATACAATTAATGGCAAGAGTAAAAAGTGGTTTCAAAAATATTGAAATACAATTAATAAACAAGGAAATAGCGAAAGAAGAATATGATATAACTAAAAAAATGATAGAAGAAGGAAAAATTGATATATCAGTAGTCCATACACCATTGGTACAAATAGATACTGGAAAAATCGAAATATCATTGAATCAGATTCTGAAAGATTCTTATTATAAAATGTTATGTGATACAGTAGAATACGCAGAATTCATATCTAATATAGAAAACAAAAGAATAAAAGTAGTAATACACGAAAGATATTCAAAAGAAATTTGGATGGAAAATAATTTTTTAATAGAAAAAATAGGACCAAAATTAAAAGCAATATTAGATAAAAATCAACATGTTGATTTAGTATTAGAAAACATATCAGCATTTGATGGAGATAGATTTAGAACAGTTTTTTATATGTCAGATGTAGCATATACAGTAAGTGTATTAAATAAAATAATTCCAAATAGAATATATACACTAATGGACACATGTCATATGATGATGTCAATTGAAGCATATTCAAGAATAACAAATGGAATTAAAATAACAAACTGGGATGAACAATTTAAACAAGCAAATGATGGCGTCAAAATGAACATGATGCACTTAAATAATATACATGATAATGGATTAGGTGATGATCATGGAGTACCATTTTATAGTGATAATGAAAATGACCTAAAAAAATTATCAGAAATTATGCAAGCTTATGAAAAATATACTGATTGTGAAATAACTGTTGAAGTACGAGAAGATTCATATACAGGACCATTGTATAATGCAATAGAAACTGTTAAATCATTAAAAAAACTAGGGTATGAAGTAGAAATATAGTAAAGGAGATATCTATGATACAAAAATTAAAAGGAACAAGGGACATATTACCAGGTGAAATAGAAAAATGGAAATATGTTGAAGAAACAGCAAGAAGTGTAATGTCAAGCTATGGATTTGATGACATTAGAGTACCAGTGATTGAAAGTACAGAATTATTTTTAAGAGGCGTTGGAGATACAACAGACGTGGTGCAAAAGGAAATGTATATATTTGATGACAAAGGTGGAAGAAGTATTGCATTAAGACCTGAAGGCACAGCAGGAGTAGTAAGAGCATATATTGAAAATGGTTTATCAAGTAGACCATCACCAATGAAAGTATCATATATAATGCCAATGTACAGATATGAAAATGTACAAAAAGGAAGACAAAGAGAATTCAATCAAATAGGCGTAGAACTATTTGGGGCATCAAGTTATGAAGCAGATTTAGAAGTAATCCTAATGGCATTAGATTTATTAAAAAAATTAAATATAACAAGTGTTGAACTAAACATTAATTCAATAGGATGCAAAGAATGTAGAAAAAACTACCAAGAAGCATTAAGAAATTATATTAGACCAAACTTAGATAAATATTGTGATACATGTAAATCAAGATTTGAAAAAAATCCAATGAGAATCTTAGACTGTAAAGAAAAAGCAGATAAGCAAATGAATGAAAATGCACCATCTATATTGGATTATTTATGTGATGATTGTAAAGAGCATTTTGAAAAATTAAAAACAGCATTAGATACGTTAGGTATCGAATATAAGATAGACCCAAGAATAGTAAGAGGATTGGACTATTACACAAGAACAGTATTTGAAATAGTTTCAAAAACAGACGGACTAACAATTGTAGGTGGTGGAAGATATGATGGAATGATTGAAGAATTAGGAGGACCATCAACACCAGCAGTAGGATTTGCTATAGGAGAAGAAAGACTATTAAATGTATTTGATGAAAACAATCAAGGCAAAATATTTGAAAATAATCTAGATTTATTCATAGTTACAATTGGAGAAAAAGCAAACATCTATGCAATAAAATTACTTAGAGAAATTAGAAATGCCGGATTTAGAGCAGAAAAAGATATTATGGAAAGAAGCACAAAAGCACAATTCAAATATTCTGATAAGAAAAAGGCAAAATATACAATAACAATTGGCGATACAGAAGTTGAATCAAATACAGTAAAAATAAAAAATATGACAACAGGAACAGAAGAAGAAGTAAAAATAGATGAAATAATTAATTATATAAAATAAACTTAATCGGAGGAAATTTTGAGAAAAATAATAGAACGATTAATCGCAATATTACCAGCGATTTTACTTCAAATTCTTTGGTACTATATTGTTTACAGGATACTAAAAGATAATAATATAGCATTAAATATAGTAAAAATAATAGGAATGTTATTGATATTAAATTTGATATTTGAAAGGGAAGAATCTACTTACAAAATATTATGGATAATAATAATATTTTCGTTCCCTGTCTTAGGAGCGTGGTTTTTCTTTTTCTTTGGAAAAGGCCAAAGTGCTAAAAAATTAGAGAAGAGACTAAATGAATCACGCAAAAAGATAGAATTTAAAAATACAACAAAACCGGAAATTTTCGAAGAATTAAAAGAAGATGATGAAAGAATGTATCAAACATTCAAATTCTTTGAAAATAAGACTAAATTCCCAATAGAATATGTAGAAAAAGCAGAGTATTTTCCAATTGGAGAAGAAATGTTTAGAGATATGTTAGAAGAAATAAAAAAAGCAAAGAAAACAATATATCTAGAATATTTTATAATAAAAAAAGGTATATTCTATTATAATATAATGAACTTACTTGCAGAAAAAGCCAAAGAAGGCATTGATGTAAGATTAATGTATGATGATTTTGGAAGCATAGGATCATATAGTTTTAAAAATGCACAAAAACTAAGAAAAGAAGGAATAAAAGTTACAGCATTTAATCCATTAATATTTATCCGTGGAGCAATAAACAATAGAGACCACAGAAAAATGATGATAATAGATGGAAATATAGTATATAGTGGTGGGATAAATTTAGCAGATGAATATATAAACGAAAAAATAAGATTTGGACATTGGAAAGATATAGGATTTAAGCTAAAAGGGAATGCAGCAAAGCCTTATGTACAAATGTATATAGAATTTTGGAATGCATTCTCAAAAGATAAAATCGAAAATTATGACATTTTAAAATTAGAAGAAAAAGAATATTCAAAAAAGGATGGATACGTATTTTCGTACTATGATATTCCATCAGATATTGAACCAACAAGTTACAATATCTACGTAGATATAATTTCACAAGCCAAAAAATATATTTACTTTTACACACCATATTTAATGTTAGGAGAAACAATTTTAAATGCATTATTACATGCATCAAGAAGAGGTGTAGATATAAAAATAATCGTGCCAGGAATTCCAGATAAAAAATTTGCATATTCTATAACAAAGAGTTATTATAAAACATTAGTAGAATCAGGAATAGAAGTTTATACATACACACCAGGTTTTTTACATGGTAAAGCAATGATAGTCGATGATAAAATATGTGCAATAGGCACAGTAAACTTAGATTTTAGAAGTTTATTTTTACATTTTGAAAATAATTCAATATTTTATAAGTCAAGCATAATAAAAAAAGTAAAAAAAGATTATTTAGAAACAATGCAAAAATCTAAATTAATAAAAAAAGAAGAGATAAAGAAATCATATATAATAGGTTTCAGAGATAATATCTTAAAGTTAGTAGCGCCACTATTTTAAGATATCTCTCACTTAGGAGGAATAAAATGTATTTTGAGGGATTTTTAAATAACCCAACAATGATGATTGTATTAGTCGTATTAATGGTAAGTAATTTAATCCAATATGCAAATACACCAGGGAAAATAATAGCATTAATAACAGCAATACCAGGAATATTAATAGCTATTGCTTTTCATGAATATGCACATGCATTTGTAGCAGACAAATTAGGTGATGATACACCAAGAAGACAAGGAAGATTAACATTAAACCCATTTAAACATATTGATGTTTATGGAATGATATTATTACTATTTGTAGGATTTGGATGGGGTAAACCAGTTGAAGTAAACCCAAACAATTTCAAAAGAACAATATCTATAAAAAAAGGAAATGCACTAGTATCATTAGCTGGCCCTGTAATGAATTTTATATTAGCAATAATATTTTCAATAATATTAGCACTATATTTAAGATTTGGATTTATATTTGCAATAACAAACCCAGTAGGACATACACTAGCATTAATAATAAGATATATAATTGCAATAAATGTTGGACTAGGAGTATTTAACTTAATACCATTACCACCACTTGATGGATCAAAGATTTTAGTAGCACTATTACCAGAAAAAGCAAGAGCATGGTATACAAATAATGAAAGATTATTATACATAGTATTTATAATAGTTTGGGTAACTCCAATAGCAACAATGTTAATAAGTCCAATAATTGGAGGCATAAATAAATTCTTATTAAGTTTAATTTATACAATAGCTGGCAAAATTTTAATATAGAGGAAAGAAATGAAAGATATATTAACATTAGGAATAGAATCAAGTTGTGATGAAACATCAGTATCAGTTGTAAAAAATGGTAGAGATATATTGTCAAACGTCATAAATACACAAATTGATATACATACATTATATGGTGGAGTAGTTCCAGAAATTGCATCCAGAAATCATATATTAAATATTTCTGCAGTAATGCATGAAGCTTTAAAACAAGCAAATGTTGAATTAGAAGATATAGATAATATAGCAGTAACGAATGGGCCAGGTTTAGTAGGAGCACTATTAGTTGGATTATCTTATGCAAAAGGATTAAGCTATGCTGCAAAAAAGCCATTAAATGGGGTAAATCATATTGAAGGACATATCGCAGCAAACTACATAACACATAAAGATTTAAAACCACCATTTTTATGTATGATGATGTCAGGAGGAAATACACAAATAATCCATGTCAAAAATTATACTGAATTTGAAGTGTTAGGAAGAACTGTTGATGATGCAGTAGGAGAAGCATTTGATAAAATTGCAAGAGTAATAGGGCTAGGCTATCCAGGAGGACCAAAAGTGGACAAAATGGGACAAACAGGAGAAGCAAATATTGAATTGCCAAAAACTCATTTTGATAATATGGACTTCAGTTTTAGTGGAATAAAAACAGCAGTAATAAATTTGCATCATAAAAATCCAGAAATAAATAAAGCAGATTTATGCAAAAGCTTTGAAAAAACAGTTGCAGAAATATTAATAAATACAATAAAAAAAGCAATAGAATTTACTGGAGAAAATAAGATAGTTTTAGCAGGTGGAGTATCAGCAAACACATACATAAGAAGTGAATTTGAAAAATTAGAAAATGTAAAAGTATATATGCCTGACTTAAAACTTTGCACTGATAATGCAGCAATGATAGCATCAAGTGGATATTATAATTTTATAAATAATAAAATAGATGACTTAACATTAAATGCAATACCAAACTTAAAATTATAATTCCTTAGAAAGGAACAATATGTCTATTTATGCAATAGCAGATTTACATTTGTCATATGGAACAAATAAACCAATGAATATATTCGGAAATGTTTGGGAAGAATATGAAGAAAAATTAAAACGCAATTGGATATCAAAAATAAAAGATACAGACACAGTATTATTACCAGGAGACTTTTCATGGGGAATAAGTTTAGAAGAATCTTTAAAAGATTTTGAATTCATAAACAATTTACCAGGAAGAAAAATTTTATTAAAAGGAAACCATGATTATTGGTGGACCACTTTAAAAAAAATGAATAAATTCATAGCAGATAATGGATTGAAGGATATTGAATTTTTATATAACAACGCAATAGAATGTGAAGAATATATAATTGTAGGAACAAGAGGCTGGACTTTTTTAGAAAATGAAGAAAATAATAAAATAATAGCCAGAGAATTAATTAGATTAGAAAATTCAATACAAGCAGGAAAAAAACTATATGGTAATGAAAAAGAAATGATTTGTATAATGCACTATCCACCAGTAGTAAAAGGAAACCTTGAAACAAGCAAATTCATTGAACTAATGAACAAATATAATATAAAAAAATGTTTTTACGGACATTTACATGGTCACTCACATGAAGAAAGAATAGAAGGCATTGTAAATAATGTAGAATTGAAATTAATAAGTTCAGATTTTATAAAATTTGATCCAGTAAAAATAATTTGACAAAGAACCACAAATAAATATAAAATTATGGAAAATAATTTATAGGAATTTTGTAATGAAGAAAAGAAAAAACATAATAATAGTAATAATTTCAATAATAATAGCGATAGCATTAGCTCTGGCTATTATTTTTGCTATAAATAAAAATAATAATAAAAAAACAGTACAATCAGAAACAGAAAATACATATCCTACAGAAGATATTCTAAAGGAAATAAGACAATCAGTGGCAGAAACACCATTAAAAGATTATAATTTAGAAACAATTATAAATAACAATGAGAAAGAAAAAATAACTGAAAAAATTGAGAAAAAAGAAGCAGATATAGAATTCACAACACAATATCGTGATAATTCAAGCCTAGCCAAAGGTAAGATTCAAACAATTCAAGAAGGCCAAGATGGAAAGCAAAATGAGATTGTAAGAAGTACATATAAGAATGGAGTGTTAGTGGCTACACAGCCTATATCCGTAGAAGTTAAGAAAGTAGCAAAAGACAAAATAGTTGAAGTAGGAACAGGTGCATATTCTGCAAATTATGTTCCAATAGCAGGCGACAAATTAAAGCCAATTGAAAATGAAATTGATTTAAAAACAGATGCAAATCAAGAATCAAATACAATAAAAAAACTTGCAAAAACAGACACAGTAGTAATTAAAGAAGCAAAGAATGATTGGTACAATGTCAAAATAGATAATCAAACAGGATGGGTTCCAAAATCTAAAATGGAATACATTAATGAATCAGAAAATGCCGATGGAGGAATGCCAGTATATACAAAAGAACAATTAACACAAAATTTTGGAATAAGCATGTTATTAAATAGAAGAAGTGGATTAACTTTAGAACAGTTTAAACAAATATTGGCAAATGATCCAAATGACAAACAAAATGTATTTAAAAATATTTATCAATACTTTTACTTTGTTGAACAACAATACAATATAAACGGACTATTTGTAGCAGCAATTGCAGTACATGAAAGTGGGTGGGGAACATCTGCACTATCATTAAGAACAAAAAATTTATTTGGATATGGAGCTTATGACAGAGATCCATCAGCATATGCAAATCAATTTGGAGCTTATGAATCAGGAATAGACTTAGTATCAAGAGTATTAGTTAAATATTACTTAAATCCAAAAGGAACACCAATTTATAATGGAGAAATAGCACAAGGAACATATTTTCACGGAGCAACAGTAACAGGAGTTAACACATCTTATGCAAGTGACAAAAGATGGGGAGAAAAAGTCTATAAATGGATGACATATTTCTATAATAAATTGTAAAATTTAGTTGATATTTTCGCCACTTTAGTGTATGATATTGTTGAAGTTTAGTAGAATGAAGCACATTCATGGGGAGGATTTTATGAAAAAAACAATTATAATTTTTGGAATTATATTGTCAATTCTTTTAATTAAATCAAATACAAATGCAGCAAGTGTATATCAAACACAAGCAGAGCAACAGATAAATAATGGTCAAGTACAATATTCACAACCACAGGCGCAAGCAACAGCACAACAAGTTAATGAAAATGGAGAAACTGCACAAGCAGTTATGCAAAACACAAGTGCAAATACAAATCAACAACAAGTAGTGTATTCACAAAATAAATCAGACACAATTGCACAAGCAACAAATAAAAAAGATGAAGGCTTAATATCAGAACACACAAAAGGACAACTAATTGAAATAAGAACAAAGGAATTAAAAAGTATTGAAGATTATCAAAAGCAATATGGAAATCCTGCTTTTGGAGTAGTTGCCTACATATTAGATAAAGTAAGAATTTACAGTATACCTCTTGCTATATTAGGAATAGCGGTAAGTGCAATTTATGAATATGTTCTAGGAACAAGACACATGGAAGCACTAGACAAAGGATTTAATTCAATGATAGCAGTTGTAACTGCATTAGTCGTATGTCAACTATTACCTTTAATATTTGCTATTATTGTAAGAGGCTGGAGGGGCTAGAAATAAATGAAAGTATTATTTGCGATAAATGATGAAAACATCGTATCAGAAATAACAAGTAGATATCAACAAAAGTATAAAGAAATAATAACAAGCAAAAGTGTATATTATTTCAATGCAATTTTAAAAGAGCTACAAAATGAAAGAGATTATGATGCGATTGTAATTGGCGAAGATTTGGAACCAATTGCTGATAATAATTATGATAGAATAGATAGATTTATCTTAGAGAAAATGGATGAAGTAAGTGATGAAGCATCACAACAATCAGGATCAGATATTCCAATAATATTAATCTGTTCTGATAGAAGAACAAGAAATGATCCGATTTTAGCAAAACTATTCAGTATGTCAATATATAATGCAATAACAGGTAGTGATAGAACAATTGAACAAGTATGCGAATTAATATCAAAACCACGTGGAAAAAAAGAAGCAAAAGCATATTATAACATGAATAGAACAGAAGAATATGATCCAATAACAGGAGAAGATGTTAGTGAATCAGAAATACAAAGTATATTAAATCACTACACAAAAATTGCTGGAAATGAGCAAAAATGTGTAGAAAGCTTTAATATAATAGCATCACAATATAATCCAAAACAATTAAAAATAATTGTTAATTTTCTTCCAATGAGTGTAAAGTCAATTTTAGAAAAATACTCAACGAGATATCAACAATTATTTTTATTAAATGGAAAAGTCAATAAAGATGAGAAAAAGGCAAACTCAGAATTATTAACAGTAGATATTAGTAATGGACAAAAATTGGACCAACCAGTTGTAATACCAGCTACATTATCACATCCAGTTACTGAATTTAATAACACAGGAGCATATATAAATAATAATGGAATAAATGGACAAGTTATGAATAATCCATATATGAATTATGGACAAATGAATCAAATGCAAAGACCAATGCAAGGAAATCCTTACATGAATCAATATAATCAAGGAAATCCATATAATAATGTCCAAAATCCTTATCAAGCTCAAAGACCAATGCAACAAGGCTTTGAACAAAATAATCAAATGCAAAGAAATCCTAATATGATTAATAATCAACAAATGCATCCAAACATGCAACAACAAATGCAGCAAAATGGACGTCCCAATATGCAACAACCAATGCAACCAAATGCACACCAGATGCAACAAGGAATGCAACCAAGTATGAGGCCACAAATGCAACCCAATATGCAACAAAGTGGACAATCAAACATGCAACAAGGTGTAGAGAAAAGACCTATGCAAAATCAAATGGGACAAATACAACATAATAATGTTCAAAGCCAAAATTTGCAATTTACAAATATTCCACAAAATAATCAAGTAAATAATATGCAAAATCAGTATAATCAATTTGCAAATGTACAAAATAAAAGTACTCAAATGAATCAAGTACAACAAAACAGTCAATTTGCAAATATACAATATAGTGATAAAACACAAGATGTTAATGGGCAACATTTAGGAGAGAATATTCAAGAGTTTAATCAACAAAATTCAGAATCACAAAATATAAATATGGATTCTGAAGAACAAAAAAAAAATCTAGAGATTAATACAGAACCTAAAAATGAACAAAATAATCTAGAAAATAATTATCAAGACATAGCATCAGTTTTCGATACACCAGTAATTCCTGATCCAGAACCAATTCCAACACAAGAAGTACCAGAATTTCATTTAGATGAAACAACTCTAGAAAATCCAGAAATCCAAGAAGCAAAAGGAAATGAAGGAATACTAGATCAAAATCAGCAGAATTCCAATCTAATTGAATCAAATCAAATGGACAGAGTAAATGATGAAATTAAAGTATCAGATAATTGGAACAATCTACAACAATCATCAGATGCTTTGAATGGTGAAGAATACAAAAAAAAAGATGTAATTGAAGATAATACTGGCAATATAGGTGATTTAGAGGATCAAGAGGATCAAGAAAATGAGGAAAAAGTAGAGCAAGAAGTTAAAAGAGGAAGAGGCAGACCACGTAAAACACCGATTGAAGAAGTTGAAGACAAACCTAAAAGAGGAAGGGGAAGACCTCGTAAAATAAAGCCAGAGGATGAATTAGAACAAACTCAAACAATGATTGAGCCAATGGAATTAATACAGACTCAAGAACAATTACCTTCACATGTGAAGACATTTGAACCACTTTATAAAATAGAAGAATCAAAAGATCCACAAAGTAATCTTAATCTAGAGAATCAGACTCAGACAATCAAAATTGATAATCCCGATTCATCAATTAATACAATTCAACAATATAATCCACTTAAAGAGATTAGACAAACACCAGTAGTTCAAACATTTGAACAACCACAACCAGTTCAAACGCCTGAGCAACCAAAACCAATGCAGACATTTGAACAACCAAATCAAAGCCGAATAGTTAATAGTGTTGAGCCAATACAAGTATACAATCCAATTGATATACAACAAACATGGAACAATACAAACCATGAAGAATTAAATACAATGCCAAGCTTAGGATTTGAACCAACACAAGAAAATTTCAATCCACTTATTCACAACACAGAACCAACGCAAGCAACATATAAATCAGACGTTCAAAATCTTGAACCAGTGCAAGACACATATAAACCAATTGTTCAAAACATTGAGCCAAAGCAGGAAGAATATAAGCCAGTAGTTCAAAGTGTTGAGCCAAAGCAGGAAGAATATAACCCTGTAGTTCAAAATGTTGAGCCACAAACAATTACAATTCCAACAATAAATTATGATAATAACTATGGTTCAGAAAATCAAAATTCAATGATTGAAAAGACAGACGACACATACCAATTACCAAGTATGTTTGGAGAAGTTGCAGATGAGCCTATTAAAAATCCAAATTATGAGGAACCAAAAAGTGTATTTGATACATCAGTATTTAATGATAATCAATCAGAAACGCCAATAACTCAAGAACAAAATATACCAAACTATGATACATCAGTAGATTCAATTTTTGGTGAAGAAATAGCACCAATTTCAACAAACATAAATCAGCCTTTAGATAACGCTAATAGTGCTCTAGAAACAAATACATATAATAATGAACAAAGTAACAATATAAAACCAGAAGAAACATATCAAATTCAAAATATAAAATCACCATTTGAAAACGAAGTTCAACAGCCAACAAATATTAACGATATTTTAGGAAATATTCAAAGACCAGTTGAAAATCAAAATCAAATGCAAAGCACAGAAATGGAGCAACAAGAAAATGATGGAGGATTTAGCACATATAACATTCCATCACCATTTGAAAATGATATGAATGTAAATAATGATTTAGGAACATATGCTAATTTAGTAAATCAACAAGAGAATTATGAAGATACATATATGCCAAATAATTTTCAAAATCCACAGTTATATAATCAAGAAGAATATTCACAACCAGAACAACAATCAATTTTAAATATGGGTAATGGCAAGCTATGTGTATTTACAGGAACAAGTAAAAATGGAGTATCATTTATAGTAAATAATTTAGCACAAATGTTAATACAATCAAATGTTAAAGTAGCAATATTGGATGAAACACAAAATAGAAATTCATTCTATATATATACAAACAATGATGAACCATTAATAAATAAAGCAGTATCATCAATTAAGAATCTAGAGAAGGGCGTAGCAAAAGGATTAGATGTAAGCAGATACTTAACAGTTTATACAAATATACCAGATGGTGGCCTAGAAAATAAGACAGAAGACGTTGAAGCAATCGTCTCAACATTAACACATAATTATGATATAATTTTAGTAGACTCAGACTTTGAAACAAACGAAAAGTTCTTTGCGTATGCAAGTGAAATATATGTTGTTCAATCAATGGATGCATTAACAATACAGCCAATAACAAAATTCTTAAGTGAGTTAAAAGATAAAGGTCTATTACAAGAAGAAAAATTAAGAATCATAATTAATAAATATATGAATATGAAAAGACTACCAGCAGAAATAGTAATTGAAGGATTAACGAGATATAATGAACCAACAATGACATTGCAAAAGGAACTATTTGATAGTAAAAGAGTACCAGCAATATTAATACCATTTGACATGCAAGCATACACAAGATATATGGATGTTATAGCAACATGCCAAATGACATTAAATGGATATCCAACAGTATTTTTAAATAGTTTAGATAAACTAGCTTCAATTATATATGGAACTGCTCCAGAGTTAGCAAAAATAAATTCAACATCAAAAAATAAAAGTAAAAAACGTGGCTTCTTTGCAGGTAAATTAAATGGAAAAAAACAAAAAGAAGAACCAGCACAAACAAGAAAAAATGTACAACCACAATACAATGAATTCAATCCAAACCAATATTTAATGAACAATAATTTATACTCAAACGAAATGAATGATACATTAAATAAAATGAAAAAGAACTATTAACAAAAGAAAATAATAAAAGTGAGGTGAATCTTATGACATTAGGAGTGATAATATTCTTGGTAGCAATAGTATTAGGACTATTAGTTTATAATTATTCAATACATAAAAAAATAGACACATATACTAATTTAAATCAAAGAGTAACAAGTTTAAGTATTCTACAAGAATTTATGAACACTCTAGGTGAACAGCTTTCAGTAAATGAAAAATTAGAAGCCATTAATGACATATTAATAAGTAAATATATGATTAAATATTCAACAATAGTAATATTTGACGGATCAAAATATGTTGTAAAGGCATCAAATGTAGATAAAAAGCACTGGGATGTTTTAAGAGACCTACAAAGTTTTCCAATATTTGCAGATAGTATCAAAACAGCAACATCTAAATATATAACAGTTGAAAACGATATGGAAAAATTACCATATCAAAAAAGTGAATTTGGAAGAGCTAAATGTGCAATGTTCTTTCCATTATACGTAAATAATGTATATATAGGATATTGGATAATTGAAGGAAGCATACCACATGAATTTGACAAAATAGACACAACAATATTGGAAGTAGTAAGAAACAACATTGTAACAATGCTAAAAACTATAGAAAATCAAGCGACTCTTGAAAATATAATAAGAGATGATGAATTTTCAGGACTAAAAAGTGTAGAATATTTGTATAGTGGAGTTGGTAAAAAAACAATAGATCAATATGGTTCATCAGCAATAGTAATGTTCAAACTAGTAAATTTACCACAAATAAATTTACAAGTAAGCCGTAAAACAGGAAATGAAGTAATTACAGTAGTTTCAAAAGAAGTGCAAAAAGGATTAGCAAAAGAATATTTATTTGTAAGATATATGGGACCAAAATTTGTAATTGCATTTTCAGGGGTAGATAAAGATGGTGTATCCGATTATGTAAAAAACATAAAACCACAATTAGAAAAATTAATAATACCAGCAGCAGATGATTTTAAAATAATGAATGTACCAGAAAATTCAGAAAATATGCCTAAAGTAACAGTAAGTCCAAGAATAAGATTTGTAATATCACGTTATTATAAAGGAACATCATTAGACGGAGTATTAAAGCGTATGGAAGAATTTATAGATCAATCAGATGACAATTCAATAACTATATTGTAAAAAATCAATGGAGGTAAAGTATGGTAACAGATGAAACAGTCAGTTTTAATTTTGAAAGAGAGAGAAACGAAGAAACAAAGGAAATATTAAAACAAGTATATGATGCATTGCAAGAAAAAGGATATAATCCAATAAATCAAATAGTAGGATATATCCTATCAGGAGACCCAACATATATTACAAGTCATAAAGGCGCACGTAACCTAATAAGAAATATTGAGAGAGACGAGCTTTTAGAAAAATTAGTAAAATCATATATTAAATAATTGATAGGAAGAATATGGGTAGAAAATTAGGAATAGACTATGGCTTAACAAGAACAGGAATAGCAATAACAGATTTACTTGGAATAACAGCACAAGGTCTAGAAACAATAAATAATAATGGTAGTGATAAAGTAATTTTACGAAGATTAGCAGAAATTGTTGAAGAATATGAAGTAGACACATTTGTAATTGGAAATCCAATAAATATGAATGGCACAGAAAGTGAACGTTCAAAACAAACAGATGAATTTATACATAAATTAAAATCAAGATTTAATACAATACCAGTAGTGAAAATTGATGAAAGATTAACAACAGTTGAAGCACATAAAACAATGAATTATTTAAATATAAATAATCATAAAAAACGTGGAATAGTGGACACAATTGCTGCAGTCTATATCTTAGAAGGATATATTAATAAAAAATAAAGAAAAATCAGGGAGCCTCCCTGATTTTTTATGCAAAAAAATATTATATAAGTTTGAGATTAACGCAAAGTCTTGAAATAAAGTCAGTTCTATTGTATAATATACCTATTGAAAAGAAGAATCTAAAAGTTAGAAAGGGGCACATAGTATGGCATCAGTATATTCAGCAGGAGATTTCAGAAACGGAACAACATTTGAAATGGATGGAAACGTTTACAGAATAGTTGAATTCCAACACGTAAAACCAGGAAAAGGTTCAGCATTTGTTAGAACAAAAATCAAGAATGTTATAACAGGAAGTGTTTTAGAAAAAACATTCAATCCATCTGAAAAATTCCCAGCAGCAGAAATTGAAAAGAAAGAAATGCAATATTTATATGAAACAGATGGTTTATATTATTTCATGGATAATGAAACATATGAACAAATTCCATTAAATAAAGAACAAATTGGAGATAATATAAAATTCTTAAAAGAAAATATGAATGCAAAATTATTATCATATAAAGGTAATGTATTCTCAATTGAATTACCAATTTCAGTTGAATTAGAAGTAACATATACAGAACCAGGATTTGCAGGAAACACAACAACAACATCTGGAAAACCAGCAACATTAGAAAATGGATTAGAAATATCTGTACCAATGTTTATAAATATTGGAGATGTTATAAGAGTAGACACAAGAACAGGCGAATACATGGAAAGAGTTTAATATTAAAGATAAATTGGAGGAGCGCATCAGCTTCTCTTTTTTTATTGTTTTTTAAGATATTTAAGAGGGTCAACAGCTTTATTATTTTCTTTAAAAGTAAGATGTAGGTGACACCCGGTCATAGCACCATTTGTAGGATTGCCATTATAATCTTTATAAGGATTGTTATGAATGCCATATACATTTTTAGGGCCAACTTTAGCAATTAAATCCCCTTTTTTAAAAGAACTACCATTTGTAGGTAAATAGTTTGGATGTACATGACAATAAGAAACTTTCAAAAAATCATTAATTCTAGCAGAAATAGTATATCCACCGGCCAGCACCCCAACCAGAAAAATAAACTTGTAAATCACAAATTGCATAAATATTTGTACCTTCTGGAGCGGGAATATCAATTCCAGAATGAAAACTAGAAGCACCTGCAGTAGGAGAAATTCTAGGGCCAAAAGGAGAACTAATATAAGTATAACCGAGGAATTGGCCAAACAAAGTCAGCATTTAGATCAAAATCATAAGAACCTGCAGTATCAGTATTTTGCAAAGAAAAATTAGATGCACTTAAAATAGATGTAAAAAATACAGTTACTAAAATAATTATTATAAACAATAAATAAAAAAACTTTGAAAATAAATTAAACATAACTAAAACCTAATTAAAGGATATCATCAAAAAATATTAAAAGCAATTAAAACAATATACAAAAAAACACATAAAAAATATATAAAAATCAATAATCCAATACACAGAATAATAAGGCAGATTACATATTGAAAATATATTGAATAATTCAAAATAATATCATAAAAAACATTGAAATTTGATATCTAATATAATACAATAAACACGATATAATTAATAAAAACATGATGAGGAGGAAAAAATTATGTCAGTAAAAGTAGCAATTAATGGATTTGGAAGAATAGGAAGACTAGCATTTAGACAAATGTTTGGAGCAGAAGGTTATGAAGTTGTAGCAATCAACGATTTAACAAGCCCAGAAATGTTAGCATATTTATTAAAATATGATTCAGCACAAAAAAGATATGATAAAGCAGAAACAGTAGTAGCAGGAGAAAATTCAATTACTGTAGATGGAAAAACAATTAGAATCTATGCAGAAAAAGATGCAAACAATTTACCATGGGGTGAATTAGATGTAGATGTTGTATTAGAATGTACAGGATTCTATACATCAAAAGATAAGGCACAAGCACACATTAATGCAGGAGCAAAAAGAGTTGTTATATCAGCACCAGCTGGAAAAGATTTACCAACAGTTGTATTCAATGTAAATCACAATGTATTAACAGCAGATGATACAATTATTTCAGCAGCATCATGCACAACAAACTGCTTAGCACCAATGGCAAAAGCATTGAATGAATTAGCACCAATTCAATCAGGAATAATGAGCACAATACATGCTTATACAGGTGATCAAATGTTATTAGATGGACCACATAGAAAAGGTGATTTAAGAAGATCAAGAGCAGCAGCAATTAATATTGTACCAGCATCATCAGGTGCAGCAAAAGCAATCGGATTAGTAATTCCAGAATTAAATGGAAAATTAATTGGAGCAGCACAAAGAGTTCCAGTAGCAACGGGCTCAACAACAATTTTAACAGCAGTTGTTAAAGGAGAAAATATTACAAAAGAATCAATCAACGCAGCAATGAAAGCAGCTTCAAATGAATCATTTGGATATACAGAAGAAGAAATTGTATCATCAGATGTAATTGGTATGAAATATGGCTCATTATTCGATGCTACACAAACTATGGTTCTAGATAATGGAAATGGAGAATTCACAGTACAAGTAGTATCATGGTATGACAATGAAAATTCATATACATGTCAAATGGTTAGAACAATCAAATATTTTGCAGAATTAGCAAAATAATTATAAAAAGACGGTTCTAAAAGGACCGTCTTTTTTGCAATATAATAAAATAAGAGGTAAAAAATGAATAAAGTAACAGTTAGAGATTTAGATGTAAATGGAAAAAAAGTATTAGTAAGATGTGACTTCAATGTACCACTAGATGCAGAATTAAATATTACAGATAATTCAAGAATAGTAGCATCATTAGAAACAATTAAATACTTATTAGAAAACAATGCAGCAGTAATTCTATGCTCACATTTAGGAAGACCAAAGGGAGAAGTAAAACCAGAATTCTCATTAGCACCAGTAGCAAAAGAATTATCAAAACAATTAGGATTAGAAGTGAAGTTAGCCAAAGACGTAGTTGGTGAAGATGCAAAAAAATTAGCATCAGAAATAAAACCAGGAGAAGTAGTTTTATTAGAAAACGTTAGATTTGATCCAAGAGAAGAAAAAAATGATGAAACACTATCAAAAGAATTAGCAAGTTTAGCAGATTTATATGTAAATGATGCATTTGGAACATGCCATAGAGCACACTCATCAACAGCAGGAGTAGCAAGCTTTTTACCATCAGCATGTGGCTTCTTAATAGAAAAAGAATTAAAAATTTTAGGAGATGCTTTAAATAATCCAGTAAGACCATTTGTCGGAATCCTAGGAGGAAAAAAGGTATCTGACAAAATAGGCGTAATAAATGCATTATTAGACAAAGTAGACACATTATTAATAGGTGGAGCAATGGCATACACATTCTTCAAAGCAGAAGGATATTCAGTAGGAAATTCAATATGTGAAGAAGATAAACTAGATCTAGCAAGAGAATTAGTAAAAAAAGCAAAAGATAAAGGTGTAAAAATGTTATTACCTGTTGATACAAAAGTAGGAAAAGAATTCTCACCAACAACAGAAAGTAAAATAGTATCATATAAAGAAATTCCAGATGGATGGGAAGGCTTTGATATTGGACCAGAAACAATTGCAATCTATGAAAAAGAACTTGACACAGCAAAAACAGTATTATGGAATGGACCAGTAGGATTATTTGAATTTGATCAATTTGCAATAGGAACAAACGCAATAGCTAATAAATTAGCAAGTCTAAAAGATGCTATAACAATTATTGGTGGAGGAGATTCAGGAGCAGCAGTAACAAAAGCCGGCTTAGCAGATAAAATGACACACATTTCAACAGGTGGTGGAGCATCATTAGAATTTATTGAAGGAAAAACATTACCAGGAATTGAATGTATTGCAAATAAATAATAACAGGAGATAAAAATGAGAAGAAATATAATAGCAGGAAACTGGAAAATGAATATGCTTCCAAACGAAGCAATTAGTTTTATAGAAGAAATAGAGCCAATGGTAAAAGATACAAAAAATGAAGTCATTATATGCGTACCATTTACAGATTTCTTTTATGCAAATAATATGGCACAAGGAACAAACATCCAAGTAGGTGTACAAAATATGCACTATGAAGACAAAGGAGCATATACAGGAGAAATATCAGCACCAATGCTAAAAAGTGTAAATTGTAAATACGTAATAATAGGACACTCAGAAAGAAGACAATATTTTAATGAAACAGATGAAACAGTAAATAAAAAAGTTAAAAAAGCATTAGAATATGGACTAACTCCAATTGTTTGCGTAGGCGAAACACTAGAAGAAAAAGAAGCAGGAAAAACAATTGAAATTATCACAAGTCAAATTGAAAAAGGTTTAGTTGATTTAAAAGCAAGTGATTTAGATAAAATTGTAATTGCTTATGAACCAATATGGGCAATAGGAACAGGAAAAACAGCCACATCAGAAGATGCACAAAATGCAATCAAAGCAATAAGAAAAAAAATAAAATCATTATTCAACACAGATGATATATCAATTTTATATGGTGGCAGTGTCAAAGGTTCAAATGCCAAAGAATTATTTGCAATGAAAGACATTGATGGAGGTTTAGTAGGTGGAGCATCACTAGAAGCTAAATCATTCGCAGAAATAGTAAATTTTGATAAATAAAGATAGTTAGAAGGTAGAAAAATGGATAAAAGATTAACAATGTTAATGATATTAGATGGATTTGGAGAAAATTCAAATGATGAAGGAAATGCAGTAAATTTAGCAAAAAAACCAAATTTAGACAAACTAAGAAAAATATGTCCAGTAGCACATATTGACGCAAGTGGTGCAGCAGTAGGATTACCGGATGGGCAAATGGGAAATTCAGAAGTAGGACATACAAACATTGGTGCAGGAAGAATCGTATATCAAAAATTAACAAAAATCACAAAATCAATTGAAGATGGAGATTTTTTCAGTATACCAGAATTCACAGAAGCAATAGAAAATGTTAAGAAAAATAATTCAAAATTGCACATAATGGGATTATTATCAGATGGTGGAGTACATTCACATCAAAGACATTTATATGGATTGCTAGAATTAGCTAGAAGAAAAGGTTTAGACAATAATGTATTCATACATGCATTTATGGATGGAAGAGATACATTGCCAGCATCAGGAGAAGGATATATCCAAGAATTACAAGAAAAGATGCAAGAAAAAGGTGTCGGAAAAATTGCAACAATAGCTGGAAGATATTATGCAATGGACAGAGATAAAAGATGGGATAGAGTTGAAAAAGCATATAATGCAATAGTAAGAGGCGAAGGCGTCTTAGCAAAAGATCCAATCCAAGCAATAGAAGAATCATATCAAAAAGAAGTATTTGATGAATTTGTTGTACCAACAGTAATTACAGATGCAAACGATAAACCATTAGCCAAAGTAGAAAATGGAGATTCAGTAATATTCTTTAATTTCAGACCAGATAGAGCAAGACAATTAACAAGAGCAATAGTAGATGATAAATTTGACGGATTCAAAACAGATAAATTAGATATAGACTTTGTATGTATGACAGAATATGATGATACAATGCCAAATGTAAAAGTAGCATTTAAGTCAGAAGAATTAGTAAATACATTCGGAGAAGTAGTAAGTAAATTAGGAAAGAAACAATTAAGAATTGCTGAAACTGAAAAATACGCCCATGTAACATTCTTCTTTAATGGAGGAAGAGAAGAGCCATATCCAGGAGAAGACAGAATTTTAGTAAACTCACCAAAAGTTGCAACATATGATTTACAACCAGAAATGAGTGCATATGAAGTAACAGAAAAAGTTGTGGAAGCAATAAATTCAAAAAAATATGATAGCATAATATTAAATTTTGCAAACACAGATATGGTAGGACACACAGGAAATATTGACGCAGCAATAAAAGCAGTAGAAGCAGTAGACAAATGTGTAGGAGAAATTGTAGAAGCAGTTCAAAAGCAAAATGGCGTATTATTAATAACAGCAGATCATGGAAATGCAGAACAAATGATAGACTACAAAACAGGAGAACCATTAACATCACATACAACAAACTTAGTACCATTAATTTTAGTAGGAATGGAAAATGTAGAATTAAAAGATGGAAGACTATGTGACTTAGCACCAACAATGTTAGATATAATGGAAGAGCAAAAACCAAAAGAAATGACAGGAGAAAGTCTATTAATTAGGAAATAATGTTCATAATGGAGGTAACAACTTTGCAAAATGAATTCAAACAATTATATAGAGAAATATTAGATTCATTAGTAAAGCTAATTCCAGAAAAATGGAATAGTGTACATTTATATGCAAGTATAAATTTTCCTAATAAAGGTGAGATGTTTTTTTACTATTACCCAAAAGGAATCTTAAAACGCAATGCAGTAAATTGCTATGAAATTGTGCAAAAATATGGAATAAATGAAGAACAATACAATCAATCATTATCATATTTTTATAGGAAAATTCAAAAACTCTATGCAATATCAGGCAAAAAATGGAGCAACATAACGATAAATATTGACGAAAATTTCTTTATTTTAGAATATCATTTCAACAATTTAAACGATAATCGATATACACCAGAACAACGACATTTAATATGGTGTTATAAAAATTTAAAAATGGATGAAGCATATTTAACAAACGAAGAAAGAAATATGATGGAAAACTATAAAGAAATTGCAATAATGAGACCAATAATAGTGAAAGAGCAGATAATATTCTATGATGGACAAATTAGAATAAAATAAAATGTTTTAGTAGATAATAATAGAAATAGAGTGGATAAGTTTATAAAGACTTGTACACTCTATTTTTATATAAACATGCATTGTTATTTTCTATTAAAAAATCATAAAGAAAGATATTTATAAAATAAATTTATAATGTTATTATATAAATAATAGATACAATATAGGATTGTAATTTATATTGCAATAGGAGAAAAAATGGAAAAACTGGATATAAATGAATTTTTAAAAAAGAAAGAAGAAATATCTAATTTTGTTGAAAATGCAGAAGAAAATATTTCTCAAAACAATTTAACTGAAGACGAAGTTATTAATATATATTTAAAAATGATTAATGAGATTACTGAATATGATTTAAGCGAAATTCCTTTTGAAGCATGGGAAAATCTTTATTTAGGTGTATCGAAAAATCATAGTTTAGATTTTTCTAAGACGAAATCTAATATTGATTTTAATTTAATTGAATATGAAATAGAGGACAATAAGAACATAAATTTTAGAAATTGTAATTTGAAAAATTATGATTTCTATTATAAAGCTTATTCTCCAGATATGTTTGATGAAAAATTTATAAAAGAACATCAAGATAAATTTTTAGATGATTCTGCTCCAGAAAATATAAAAAATATAGTTTATAATAGAAAATTTATAACTATAAAAGAAATTAAAGAAAACATAGAATTAATAAAATATATAGACTATTTATATTTAGAGAATAAAAAAATATATAAGGAAATATATAATAAAATTGGAGAAAATGAATTTTTAAAATTAGATGAAGACATTTTCAAATATAGTGAGGAATTGAAACGAAAAGAGATAAAAACAATTCTTAGTAGTGATTTTAGTACTGCTAAAGAGATAGAAGATAAACTATATAATTTCATTAGCTTAGAAATTAGACCTAATCAATACAATGAAGAAATGAAGAAAAGATATCCAGACTATTTTTTTGATATTAAAGAAGATGACGAAAATAAATATGTAAAAGAACAATTTAATGATGGAAGACTCTCAATTGATGAAATAATTGGAAATTGGGATATTTTAAAAAGTAAAAATTTAGATTATGTATTAATAAAATCTAATTATAATATGTATATAAATAAACATAAATTAGATACTAAAGCTTTAAATAAAATAATGAATACAGAATTAATAAAAATTTTTATTAAAAATAATATTAAATTTGATATAAATGACATTATTAATGATGATCATAAATTTAATAATAATATAAACTCATATATCAATAAGTTAATAAAAAAAGATGATATTGATAGTTTAAATGAAGAAATATTTAAAGTTTCAGAATATATAAATAATTTAAACATGAGTGATACAACAAAAAAAGAAAGTTTAAAAGAATTTATTAAAAACATCTTATATATATATAAAAATAATGAAGAAATAGAAAAAAATATAATTGAAAGATTAAAAAGTAGCATTGATGATGAGTTTTGGATTTCAGATAAAGCGCCATATGATTTAAAAGAAAAATTTTATAAAAGAGAAATTTCAGTAAAATATATAAAATCAAATTTAGCAGAATACAATCAATATTTGAAGAATAAAGACTTAGGATATTTTACTAATTGTCCAATAATTTATAATATACAAGATAAATTAGGAAAAGAAAATGGTTTTGCATATTGGATAGAAAATGGTACATATATTGAAAGAGCTTATAAACAAAATGCAAAAGGTTTAAAATATATTGATGATATGGCAAAAGAAGATTTTCTAAGAGAAATTGATAAATATATATTAAATGGAATTAAAGCTGGATCAAAATATGATGATAAAATGTCAGAGAAATTTAAAGAAAAATATAGAGAACTATTTTTAGTAGATAATGCACCAGAAGAATTAAAAAAGGTATTTTATAACAGAGAAATTGATTTTGAATATATATCATTACACCCAGAATATAATGAATATTTAAGAGATATGGACTTAGAAATTTTATTAAAACATATTCCAGTACAGATAGAAGGGGAAGAAATTACATTAGCCAAAATAATTAAAGAAAAATTAGGAAATGAAGAAGGCTTTAAATTTCTATTAAAAAACGGAAAATACATTGAACGATCTCTTAAAATTAAAGCAAATACAAATAATTTAACGAATTATAAAAATATTTCAAAAGAAGACTTTCTAAAAGAAATTGATGAATTTATATTAAATGGAATTAAGGCCGGCATAAAATATGATGATAAACTACCAGAGCAATTTAAAGAAAAATATAGGGAAATATTTTTAGAAGACAATGCACCAGAAGAATTAAAAAAACTATTTTATAACAGAGAAATTGATTTTGAATATATATCTTTACATCCGGAATATAATGAATATTTAAAAAATAAAGATTTAGAAAATCTAGTAAAATATATGCCAATACAAATAGAAGATGAAGAAATTTCATTAGCACAAATAATTAAAGAAAAAATAGGGAATGAAGAAGGCTTTAAATTTTTATTGAAAAATGGAAAATATATAGAAAGAGCTTTCAAAAACAATGCAGATACAAATAATTTAGTAAATTATAAAAATATGACAAAAGAAGATTTTCTAAAAGAAATTGATGAATATATAATGGATGGAATAAAAAAAGGCGCAAAATATGATGATAAAATGTCAGAGCAATTTAAAGAAAAACACAAAGAAATATTTTTAAAATCATCCGTTTCAAAAGAGATACAAGAAAAATTTTATAATAAAAAATTAACATTAGAAGATATTGAAAATAACAAAGAAATACAAGATGCATTAGAGAGTAAGAAGATCTTTTTTGGATTTCCAAAAGAAATATTATGGGTAAATGAGTTATTTAGAAGTAATGATGATTTACAACAAACGAACTTACAAAGATTAAAAATAATAAAAGAGTTTGAAAAGATTGAAGACACTGAATTAAGAAATGTATTTGGAGAATTCTGTAAAACGTCAATGAAAGCAGAAATTAATGAATTAATCTTGGAAAATATTGAATCAATATCTGAAGTATTGAAAAGATTGTCGTTAACAAATTCAACAGAAATGTTTAAATTTAGAACAGAATTAGCAAATCAAATATTAAAAACAAATGATCCAATCAAAAATTTTGAAAAAATGGAAAATATATTTATTGGAAATGAAACACCAACATTTGTAAAATTATATCAATGTAACGATATAGTAAACCATAATTTAAGTGAACGCTTTTCTTTTGATAGAAAAGGAATAATGTCACCAGTTTTAATTAGAAGTAATGACATATTTAAAAGATTAATAATATTTTCAGATTTAGCAAAAATAGAATTATACTCTAATAATAAATCAGTAAAAGAATTTTTAAATAAAGTAGAAATAGAAAATAAATTATATACTGACATAAAAAATGGGAACATTAAATATGATGATTTGAATGAAGAAAATAAAAAATTATTAAAGTCATTTAGTAGAATACTATGTGTAACTTATAATAACTCAATTAGTATAAAAGATGCGAATAATGAAGAATATAATTTAACAGAAAATACTTTAAAAGATATTGAAGAACTAAGCACTTTAGTATGTGGAAATAACAAAGATGTAAATTTAGGTGATGAAATTATTAGAAAAACATTTGCATTAAATAATATAAAGACAATTGATGAAGCAAGAAAAGCAATGAAAGAAAGAATTGCTAAAGTTGATCAAAGAAATAGAAAAGTAGGAAACGAAAATACAAATATTACTCTCAACAAAGGAGATTATGTAAAAGGCATAGGGAGCATAGAATTTTTAGGGAAAATATTACAAGGAGGTAGTGTTTCTAGGGAATTTCTAGGTGAAAACTCGGGCAGTGATTCTACACCATTGGATACAGATTTATCTAAAATAACTACTGAAATTGGAACTAATTTAGAAAAAATAAATAAAACAGTATCAAAAGGATACGGACCAATTTATTTTATTTTAAAAAATGATGATAAATTTGTAACTACTATAGAAGATAAAGACGACCTTTGGAAAAGACAGGATTCATCAAATGAAGAATATCAGAAAGAATACTTATCAAAAATAACAAGAGATATGTCGAAAAATGAAATTTTTTGTACTGGAGCAATACGGAAATGAACATTATGGTGTACGAACAGGATTTCCAACAAGTGATATTGATCACATTTTATTAGAAAATTTATCAGATAAAGATAAAGTTGGACTTGAAATAGCACTTTTAGGATTTTATATTCCGGTAGTTGATAATGAAGGAAAAATAATTTTTACACCAAAAGATTATGATGAATTGAGAAACAAAATGCAAGGACTATCATATTATGATGAGAATGATTATAAACTTTCAAAAGATTTAATTTCTGGTGATATTGAAGAAATTGCACGAAACATAGAAGAAAACAATAAAGAAACATCAATAAAAAGAAATAAAATAAATAATAGAATATTAAAAGTTTTAGAAGAATATGGATTAAAATTAAAAAATGAAATTGATGGTGATTTATCAGAAGGAACTGTAGAATTAATTGATATTGGCTCAACAGGGAGAGGAACAAATATACCTGGAAAAGGTGATTTCGATTTAATGATGAAAGCTGATCGAAAATTAAAAATGAATGATTCAATTTTTAGTGAAATAAAATCAAAAATCACTGAAAGCTTTGGTAAAATAGATACACCTCAAACAACTGGAAATGGAGATTTCAGATACAAAGGAGTAAATCTAGACGATAATACAAAACTTGACATAGATATTACTTTCTCACAAAAAACAGATAAAATATTATACTCTACAGATATGTCAGTTAGGGATAGATTAAATACAATAAAAAAGCAACATCCAGAAGAATATAAATACGTTATTGCAAATATTTTAAAAGCAAAAGAAATATTAAAAGAAGCTGGCGTGTATAAATCATATAATTCTGATCCAGAATCCGGTGGACTAGGAGGAATCGGAATCGAAAATTGGATTTTACAAAATGGAGGATCACTAATAGAAGCTTCAAACTCATTCATAGAAAGTTCAAAAGAAAAAATTTTTTATGAATTTAAAAACTCCTATTATATATGGGATTTTGGAGAAAATCATATGGCAGTTAATAAAGATGGAATGTTAAATTCAAAAGACTTGCATGATAATTTTGTTGATAGGATGGATGAAAGAGGATACGAAAAAATGAAAGCAGTATTAAAAAAATATATTAAAGATCATTCCAAATCAGTTCAAAAACTAGGACAAGAAACTTTTCCAGAATTACTTGATGTTGAATTGATTAGTCAAATTGAAAATTTTGAAAAAAATAATGATAAAAATAAAGTAAATATAAATAAAGACATTTAAATTCAGAAAGGAATTAATCAATTATATTGATTATGCAAGAGATAAATGATAAATATTGAATATGGAAAAGCATATTGCGAAGTTTTAGAAATAATAAAATATATTCCTTCTAATGATTATAAAAAAATACCGAAAGAAAAAATTAAATTGTTTGAAAAATCGGCAGATAAAAATTGTCGAATAGAATATGATCCAAATAAAACATTGGAAGAAAATAAAATTTCAAAAATTGGAAGAGCGATTATAGCAATTTTATATAGAGATTATTGGTCAACAGCGCAGCAAAGAGAAAAAATATTAATTTGGCAGCAAAGAGAAAAAAATAAATTGGATATCGAAAAAAGAAAAATATATAGTACTGAGAATATATTAAAAAAAATAGAGAATAAAAATAAATTAAAAATTCAACAAACAGAACAAATAACGGAAAACAAATTACCTATAAAATCTGATAAAAATATATTTACTAAAATATTAAAAAAAATCAAATCAATTTTTAAATTTTGATAAAGTCAAAGTATTTTATAATAAGTTATAAAAGTAATAACTGAGCTATAATATCCAAAGCAAAAGTAAAATTTAATAACCGAACATGAAAGTGTTAGTTAAAACTTTATAGAAATTTGCAATATATTAGATTTAATAAATAGCATTGAAAAAATAATTTATATATGGTATAACTAACACACACTGGGGTATAGCCAAGCGGTAAGGCAGATGGCTCTGACCCATCGATGCATGTGTTCGAATCACATTACCCCAACCAAAAAATATATAAAATAGGCTAAATTAGCGTTTTAGAAGAATGTTTTCAATATTGAGTTGAAGACATTCTTTTCATTAGATATGATTCTTGTAAAAAATCATATCTAAATATATAATAATCAAAAACCAAAGGAGAGCAAACAAATGAAAAAAAAGCAAATAATATTAATAATCATACCAATAATAATTATTATAGCAATATTTGCCATAATAATTATTTTAAAAAACACTTCAAAAGTAAAACATATAAAATCAACACCAAAACAGGATGAATCAATAGTAACATTTAAAAGAGAAGAAAATAATAAAATAATCACAGAGACATACAATAAAGAAACAGGCGAAACCACAAGAACAGAAGAAGATAAAAAAATTGATGAAAAGAAAAAGGATTTAGTAAAAAAAGGAGACAAAATATATCAAAAATCTAAAAAGTTAGACAATTTTATAAACACAAATAAAACAGCAATAGGAACAATTAAATCATTAGTATATGAAGGAGAAATTCCACAAAATGATGAAGAAGCAAACAATGAAAGCTTTTTAAACGCAATAATCATAGAAAATGACAATACCAAAGCAATATTAAGAATAAAAGATGAAGTATGGGAATTTAAAAGAGTGGTAATTGAATAATATTACACAGATATTACAATAAAGTTATAAAAAACACTTTACAAAAGGTAACATAAGTTGTATGATATATATATGCTACAGATTGCGTCGTCTCGGGTTTTAATACTAGGAGGTAGTATGAACAACAAGAATATCATGATTATGATTATGGTGGCAGTGATGATGGCATTATTGTCAATGCCTGCAATGGCTGCAGGAAGTATACAATCTAAGGTACAGGCAGATACAGCAGTCGAAACGACTGTTGCGAACACTGGAAAGTATCCAAAGAGTACGCAAAAGAGAATAGTCGAAGCAATAGATGATGGCAAAGAATTTGGAATCGCAGAAGAAAAGCGAATCCAAAAACAAATCTCTACGCTGAAAGATAATTCAGTAGTAGTAGATGCGACTGGAATTGCGTGGAGGTCCGGAAAAGGACAGAAAGTAGTTAAGGTCAGAGTTATATCTGGAAAGATTAACTTTGAATGGATACCTAGTTACATGGGATATACATGGATGGAAGATCTAGCCATGTGGTCCGATGGAAATCTTCCTGGAAGGGAAGCAAAACTTGAATTTCTGGACGAAGAAGGAAAAGTGCTTTGGAGCACAAATGTGACCTTCAAGAAGAAAGTACAGGCAATTGACTCAGGTAACACAGAGGAAATAGTTCCTCCGTGCCCAAACATGGCTCCTACGAGCGCAGATAAAGAGGATGTAGAAATCGGCGTTGCGCCAGGAGAGAAAAACAAAAAGTAAAAGGTAACACGTTAACAACCCGAGAGACGCTGCAGATGACAAGTACATCTGTAGCTCTTTTTTTGTCTAAAACCTTTATTAATTAATAAAAATACTGTATAATAAAATAGCTAATATCTAAGAAACAAGGAGGCATTTTATGAAAAAATTAATAATGATATTAATAGTTATAATTCTTGTAATGATATTGGTAATTTTAGGATATGGATATATTATATATAGGAAAACGATACAAGATAAGCCAATAGCAGAGATTGTAGAAAATTTAAGAGAAGATCCAGATTATATAAAGATAGATAAATTACCAAAACACTATATAGATGCAGTAATAGATGTAGAAGATCATAGATTTAAGAAACACGGAGCAATCGACCTATGGGCAATAATAAGAGCATTTTTTTCAAATTTAAAAAGTAAAAAAATAGCAGAAGGTGGAAGCACAATAACACAGCAAACAGTAAAACAATTGTATTTTATAAGAGAGAAAAATGTAATAAATAGAAAATTAGGAGAAATTTTTCTATCATACGAATTTGAAAAATTATATTCAAAAGACGAAATATTAGAAATGTATATAAATTCAATATATTTCGGAAATGGATATTATGGAATCAGAGAAGCATGCCAAGGATATTTAGGTGTGCAACCAGAGAAAATGGATTTAGCACAAGCATCAATGTTAGCAGGAATACCAAATGCACCAAGTGTATATTCACCAAAATCAAATAAAACACTATGTAAACAAAGACAAAAAAAGGTTTTAGGAGAAATGGTAAAATGGGGTGACCTAACAAAAGAAGTAGCAGATGCTGTAGACCAAAGTTTTATAGACAAAATATAAATTAGGAGACACATATATGAACATTGGAATAGATATAGACGGAGTATTAACAAACATAGAATCTTGGCAAAATGAATCAGCAGCAAAATATATGTATGAGAAATACAATAAAGGTATAATAAATGCTTCAGGATATGATACAAGCGAAATATATGGTGTAACAAAAGAGCAAGATCAAAAATGGTGGTTTGAAACATATGAAGAATACATGAAAGAACCAGCAAGAAAATATGCAAGTGAAGTAATAAATAAATTATCAGAAGAAGGTAATAAAATATATATAATAACAGCCAGATGCATTGAAAAAGAATTCACTAAAATGACTGATGAAATAATGCAAGATGGAATAAAGAAATGGTTAAAAGAAAATAATATAAAATATAATGAAATATATTTTAGCCCAGAAGATAAAACAACAATATGTAAAAAACTAAAATTAGACATGATGATAGAAGACAAAAAAGCAAATATTGAGGAAATATCAAAAATAATGCCAGTATATTGTTTTGATGCCAAGTATAATAAAGATATAAAAGAAAATAAAAACATTATCAGGTGTTACAACTGGTATGACATATATAAAAAAATCAAAGAGAGAGGGTAAATGAAAGTTCATTTTTTCACATTAGGATGTAAAACAAATACTTATGAATCAAGTGCAATGGGACAATCATTCATAAAAAAGGGCTATGAAATAGTAAAAGACAAAGAAGAAAAAGCTGATATTTATATAATAAATACATGTAGTGTAACAAATATAGCAGAGCGAAAATCACGACAAATGATGAGACAAGCAAAAGAACTAAATCCAAAAGCAACTATAGTCGCCTGTGGATGTTATGCACAAGTAGCAAAAGATCAAATAGCACAAATAGATGAAGTAGATTTGATAATAGGCAGTAAAGAAAAAAATCAAATAGTAGAAATAATTGAAGAATATTTAAAAAATAAAAATAAAGAAATACTAATTTCAGATATCATGAATGAAAGTGAATATCAAGACTTTGAATCAACAACAATGACAGAATTAAATAGAGCAGTAGTAAAGATTCAAGATGGATGTGATAGATTTTGTGCATATTGCATAATACCTTATGCAAGAGGACACATTAGAAGCAGGAATCCAATAAAAATAATTGAGGAAATACAAAATATTGCAAAACAAGGAATAAAAGAAGTTGTATTAACAGGAATTCACTTAGCATCATATGGAAAAGATTTTACAGACGAAAAATCGAAAGAATATAGAAAACAATATAATTATAGTGAAGAATATAAGAAATATACACCAAATGATGATTTAGCAAGTGGAGGATTTAGACTAATAGAATTATTAGAACAAATTAACAAAATAGATGGAATAGAAAGAATTAGATTAGGATCAATAGAACCAAAGCTAATAACAGAAGAATTCGTATCAAGATTATCTAAATTAGAAAAAATTTGTCACCATTTCCATTTATCATTGCAAAGTGGATGTAACGAAACATTAAAAAGAATGAATAGAAGATACACAACAGAAGATTTTAGAGCAATTTGTAAAATATTAAGAGCAGCATATAAAGATGTAATCTTCACAACAGACATAATAGTAGGATTTCCAGGAGAAACAGAAGAAGAATTCAAGCAAACATATGAATTTTTAAAAGAAATAAAAATGTACAAAATGCACATATTCAAATATTCTCCAAAAAGAGGAACAGCCGCAACAAAATTTAAAAATCAAATAGATTCAAAAATCAAAGACGAAAGAAGTAAAATATTACTAGAACTATCAGACAAAAATGAAATAGAATATAATGAAACATATATAAATAAAACAGTAACAGTATTATTTGAAGAAGCGGAAAAAGGATATTTCAAAGGGCATACAGGAAATTACTTAGCAGTAAAAGTTAAGACAGACGAAGACTTAACAGATAAACTTTTAAAAGTGAAGATAGAAAAATTAGAAAAACTAGAATTAATAGGAACTCTAGTATAACAATAAAATGAAAGAAGAAAATAGAATGAAAGCAATAGATATAAGAAATAAATATTTAAACTATTTTAAATCACATGGACACAAAGTAATACCAAGTGCATCACTAATACCAGAAAATGACCCATCAGTATTATTTACAACAGCAGGAATGCAACCACTAGTACCATATTTATTAGGAGAAAAACATCCAGAAGGACATAGATTAACAGATTATCAAAAATGCCTAAGAACAAACGACATTGACGAAGTAGGAGACAATCGCCATTTAACGTTCTTCGAAATGCTAGGAAACTGGTCATTAGGAGATTACTTCAAAGAAGAAGCAGTAAAAATGAGTTATGAATTTCTAACAAAAGAATTAGAAATACCAGTAGATAAAATTTCAGTAACAGTATTCAAAGGAAATGAAGACTGCCCAAGAGATGAAGAAACAGCAAAACTATGGGAAGAAGCAGGAATTCCAAGAGAAAGAATCTATTTCTTAGAAGACAACTGGTGGATAGCAGGAGAAACAGGACCATGTGGATCAGATACAGAAATGTTCTATGACACAGGAAAAGAACCATGTTCAGATCACTGTGACCCATCATGTGATTGTGGAAAATATGTTGAAATATGGAACAACGTATTTATGGAATTTTATAAACATGAAGATGGAAGCTTAACTAAATTAAAACAACACAATGTTGATACAGGAATGGGATTAGAAAGAATAAACTTCTTACTACAAGGAAAAACATCACCATTTGAAACAGAATTATTTGTTCCAATAATGGAAAAATTAGCAGAATTAGCCACAAAACCAAACGAAACAAGTGAAAGAATTATAGCAGAACATTTAAGAGCAACAATGATGCTAATATCAGATGGCGCAAGACCAAGTAATCTAGACAGAGGATATGTACTAAGAAAATTAATTCGTAGAATGGTACGTCACATGAACAAATTAGGAATAGACCAATCAGAATTATCAACACTAATAAAATTAAATGCAGAAAATCTAAAAGAAATGTATCCAGAATTATTAAAAAATATAGATGAAATACAAAATGTAATGCTAGAAGAAAAAGATAAATTCATGAAAACATTAGTAAATGGAGAACGTGAATTCAATAAATTAATAAACAGATTAAAAAATGCAAATAAAGATACATTAGATAGCAAAGAAATATTTAATTTATATGAAACATATGGATTCCCACCAGAAGTAACAAAAGACCTAGCATTAGAAAATAATTTTAAATATGATGACAAAGGATTAGATGACCTATTCAAAGAACATCAAAAAAAATCACAACAAGGAAGTGAACAAAAGTTTAAAGGTGGCTTAGCAGGAAATAGTGAAATCGAAGTAAAATATCATACAGCAACACACTTATTAAATGCAGCACTAAAAGTAGTAGTAAGCCCAGATTGTCACCAAAAAGGATCAAACATTACACCAGAAAGAATGAGATTTGATTTTACATGTGATCACAAGTTAACAGAAGAAGAAAAACAAAAATTAGAAGATCTAGTAAATGAATGGATAAAAGCAGATTATAAAGTAACAGTAGAGACAATGAAAAAGGAAGATGCAATAAAATCAGGAGCAGAATGTATGTTCATTGAAAAATATCCAGATGAAGTAACTGTATACTCAATTGGAGACGTTTCAAAAGAATTATGTGGAGGACCACATGTAAACCAAACAAGTGAACTAGGACACTTCAAAATCAAAAAAGAAGAAGCAAGTAGCAGTGGTGTAAGAAGAATAAAAGCAGTACTTGAATAATTAAAAAATATATGTTATAATCAAAATTGAGGTAAGTTATATTATGGAAACTTGTATTTTTTGTAAAATAATAAAAAACGAAATACCATCAAGCAAAGTTTATGAAGATGATGATGTACTAGCGTTCAAAGATATCAATCCACAAGCACCAGTACACATTATAGTGATACCAAAGAAACACATTGAGAATATACTTGAGCTAAATGATGAAGGTTTATTGACAAAGATACATAAAGCAATCAAAGAAATTGTAAAAGAACAAAACTTAGCTAAGCAAGGATTTAGACTAGTAACAAACACTGGAGAAGATGCTTGCCAAACAGTAAAACATTTACATTTTCACATATTAGGTGGAGATAAGCTTTCAGAAAATCTTTAATTTAAAGAAAGGAGTATACAATTACCAAATAATTGTATAAAGAAATGGTAGATAGAAAATATAACAATATTTTAACAGCTGTATTAATAGTAGTAGTAGTAGCAATAATTGGAGTATTAGGTTTTTATGGATATCAAACATTCAAAGAATATGGCCAAGAGAAAGGTGCCCAAACAGCAATAGATGAGTTTGATAAAGTAACTGAACAAAAGAACACACCAACTCCTGTAGAAACTCAAGATCAAGGAGAAACAAATACAAACGGAGGCTCATTCAATTTAGGCGAATTAAAAACAGAACAACCAACAGCAAATAAGAATAATAAAAAGGTAAAAATAGCAACAACAACATACAAAGGATTCACAGTAGCTGGAAAGATTGAAATTCCAAAAATCAATATAAGCTATCCAGTCTTAGCAAGAGCATCTGCATCAGCAATGGAATTATCAGTATGTTTAGCATATGGGCCAGGTTTAAATGAAGTTGGAAACAATGTAATCATGGGACATAACTACAGAAATAGACTATTTTTCTCAAAATTACATCAATTAGCAAATGGAGATTCTATTTTTATAACAGATACATCAGGAAATAAAGTAGAATATAAAGTATATAATATATATACAACAGGACCAGATGATTTTGATTATGCAAACAGAGATACAGCAGGAAAAAGAGAAATCTCATTACAAACATGTACAGACGACGTCCAAAAAAGATTAATTATATGGGCAAGAGAAAAAGAATAATATATATAGATTATATTAACTTATAGATTTTATATAGAGATAGATTATCTATCTCTATATAATTTTTATAAAAAATCATTTAAAATATTGACAATGAAAAATATATCATATATACTAAAATAGTACTTACGAGTACAAATAATTATTATGGTGGATTTAGCGTAGCTGGTTAACGCGCCAGTTTGTGGCACTGGAGATCAAGGGTTCGAATCCCTTATTCCACCCCATTTATAAAATTTAAAATATTGGGCTATAGCCAAGCGGTAAGGCATTAGACTTTGACTCTAACATGCGCTAGTTCGAATCTAGCTAGCCCAACCAATTAAAAGTACGGGAGCTTTTGCTCACGTGCTTTTTTGTATTATAAAAAAACAAATTAAAAAGGGGGAAATTATGATTGTAACATATCCAGCAATTTTTCATGAAGAGAAAGAAGGAGAAGGATATTCAGTATTTCTGCCAGATTTCAACAATGCAGCAACATGTGGGGAAGATTTAAATGATGCAATTTATATGGCACAAGATCTAATAACAACATTAATATTAGATTGTATTGAAAATAAAACTCAAATACCAAAAGCAAGTAAAATAGAAGATATAAAATATGATGAAGCATTTGAAAAGGAAATTGATGACTGGAATTATGAAAGCAGGTTTAAATCTTATGTCACAGTAGATACAACATTATTAGAAAAAAGATGGGACAAAAGAAGAGTAACAAAAAAAGTTAAGATATTAAAACAATATGCAAGAAGAGCCGAAGAAGAAGGAATTGATTTATCAAACATTTTAGAAATGGCATTATTTGATAAATTTGAACTATACTCAGACAATGATAAGAAAAATGAGTTGTATATAAATAGTAATGATAATGTGATAGAGTGATATTGAATCGATATTTTATAAAAGCAAGTCAATATTTAATATATTTTGAAGGAGGTGATAGTATGTTAAAGTGGGAAAATATCCAAACAAAAACAGAATTGGAATATATAATTGGTGTATTAAAAGAAAAAATCAGTTGTTTAGAGATTAAAAGGATTTTTTCATTTTATCCAGAAATACCAGCAAAAATAGATAATGAAATAGTATATAAAGCATTAATCGACCCATTGTATATTTTATTTAGTGACGATTATTGTTTAATAATTAATTTTATATATTATTCAGAGATTTATATAGAATATAGAAAATTAACTGATGAAGAAAGAAATCAATTTATAAATACTATATACAATGAAGAGATAGATTATTTTAATAATTATAGTGAAGTTCATGGATGGGATTTTGATGAAAACAGACATAGAATTGAAGGCAGTTTGAGAGTTAGAAAAATCGTCAAATTAAGTGGAAAATATGATGCCATAGACGACATTCAAGTAAACGGATTTAATTCTGAATATAGTAAATGGATTTATGATGGAAGATGGAATGATATAATAACTATTCCAGCAGGGGGAGATTATTTTAATAGTATAAAAATCATATTAAAAAATGGAATAACGATATCAATGAATCCATTACCATTAGAAATTGGTGGAGAATATAATTTAATTATAGAAGATAAGAATAATCAATTGAATTATCAGATAACGAATGTAGACTAGATTAAATTATAGGAAATAATTAAATTATAAATACGATAAATAAAATTAAAATGATTTAAAAGAAAATTAAATAAAGATATATGATTAAACTTATTGAAGTTATAATAAAATTCAATAGAACTTAATGTATGGGCGTTTAACAAATTGGCGTTGAACTTTTATGAATCATTAGGAATGACTGTGAAAAATATGAAGTTGGAAAATATACTTTCAAATAATAATGTAGATATTGAAAAGCAAGAACTTATAATTACAAATAAAGTATTAAATTGAAAGGAATGAAGAAAATTATGATAGGAATTAGTATTGCTGCTAAGAAAGAATGGGAAGCAGCATTGAAAAGAATGAATATAAGTATTGAAAATTGTAGTAAATTTCCATTTGGAGAATATTTTAAATATAATTTATATGGAGAAGATGTTGTTTTTTATAGATGTGGAGTAAGAAAAATGAATTGTTCTGCTTCTACACAATATATGATAGATCATTTTGGTTTAAGTAAAATTATAGTTGCTGGAACTTGTGCAGGTATAGATGATACATATAAAAATTTAGATATATTTTTTCCAAATAAATTAGTTCAATACGATTGTACAGTTAAAGAAACGGAGCCTTTAATTAAAGATTCATTTACTATTGCAATAGATATAAATGACAGTAGATTAAATACAGGAACACTAGGAACAGCAGATAAACCTGTTGTAATGTGGAAAGATTATTTGGAACTAAAAGATAATAATATTACAATAGCAGATACTGAATCTGCAGCAATTGCTTATATTTGTAAAGCAAATAATGTTGAGTGTGTAATTATAAAGGGAATAAGTGATTTTCCAACAAATGAGAATGAAACAACGAAAGAAGAATCGCACGAGGGACAATTAAATACTTTTTTAACAAATATACCTATTATAATGAATAATATAGTAGATAATTATTTAGAATATGCTATGAAAAATCATTTTGAGTATTCTGAATATAAGCCAGAAGAAGTTTCAATAAAAAAATAGACAATAAAAAACGATGAGATAAAGGAGATTAATTTATGACAAATAGGTAAATATTAGAAGAAATAAAAAACTATCAAATCAAGAAAAAAGAAATATAGATTATGAAAAATTAATTGAGATTATAAATCAATTATCACCTAATGAAATTATTGAATTGAGCAACATCATAGGTTATCCTGTATTTACAAGATTATGTATGGGTGTAATAAAACATAAATTTGTTTTATTACAAGATGGTGCTGCTGCGATTATAGTTAACGATAAAGGACAAATACTATTGCAATCAAGAGCAGATAATGATAGATGGGGATTACCGGGAGGTTGCCAAGAATTAGGAGAAAGATTTGAAGATACAGTTATAAGAGAAGTAAAGGAAGAAACTAATCTTGATGTATCAGAGGAAAATCTTGAATTAATAGCAATAGTTTCTTGTAATAGTAGAAGAAATGAATACCCTAATGGAGATGTTGTTATAAATAACACAGCATTATATTGTGTTAAAAACTATTCTGGAGAATTAAAGTGGGATAGTGAATCAAAAGATATGAGATTTTTTGATTTAGATAATCTTCCTGTAAATCAAAATGACCCAGATTTAATTGAAATATATAAAAAAAGTCTTTTAAAAAAATCAAGATAAATAAGGAAAGGGATAGATAATGAAACTAATATTAAATGGTGGAGGAGATGGCAAACAAGTAGAAAGTGCCAGAAAACTATTAAATAGTTTAATAGACCATAATAAAAAAATATTATATATACCACTTGCTTGGGTTGATCCGACTTTTAGTGGTTGTTTAGAATTTATGACTAATGAATTAAGTGATGTTAATTCAGCAGGTATTGAAATGATAACAAGTGCAGAAGAAATAATAAACAAAAACTTAAATGATTATGCTTGTATTTATATAGGTGGAGGAAATACTTATAAATTATTAAGTGAATTAAAAAGTAGTGGTGCATTTGAAAAAATTAAGAATTATTTAATTAATGAAGATGGAATAGTTTATGGAGGAAGTGCAGGAGCAATTATATTTGGTAAAGATTTAGATTCTTGCAATACTGATGATGATAATGAAGTTGGATTAGTTGATAATTCTGGGTTTGATTTAATAAATGGGTATTCTTTATTATGTCATTATACAAGCAGAGATGAAGAAAGAACAGAATTAAGTAAAAAGTATTTATTAGAATTATCTAAAACAAAACCTATTTATGCTATTCCAGAAGAAGATACAATATATATTGATGATGATAAAATTGAATTTTTTGGTAGCAGACCTTATTATGAGTTTAGAGAGGGAGTGATGACAATGAATAATACATTTCAATTAGTTCCATATACCGATGAATACTATGACTTTGTTTATGAAGTGAAAAAGAACGCTTATAGAAAATATGTTGAAGAATGTTGGGGGAAATGGGACGAAGAAGCACAAAGAGAATATTTTAAAAAGTTTATTGAAGCATACAAAAATAGTGCTTATATAATTAGATTAAATAATCAAGATATTGGATTTTATAATGATGAACAATTAGAAGATGGAAGTTATGAAGTTGGCAATATATGTATTAAACCAGAATTTCAAGGACAAGGGCTTGGCACAATGATACTAAAAGAAAAATTGGAAGAACATAAAGAACAAGATATTAAAATCCAATTCTTTAAACAAAATCCGGTAGGAAAATTATATGAAAGATTAGGATTTGTTCCAAATGGAGAAACCCAATTTCATTATCAAATGATTAAACCAAAAGAAATAAAAGATATTAAAGTAAAATAAAAAGGCTATTCAATGACGAATAGTCTTTAATATTCTAGTTTATTCATATCAAATAATTTAGAGTTATAAAACTCTTTAAGTTCTATTTTCAATGTTTTACATATTTTAAATATAATAGTTGAACTTGGATTTTCTACTTGGTTTGCGAGTAATGCTCTTAAAGTAGATGGTACTATTGCAGATAGTTCTGCTAGTTTATTAGGCGTATAATTATACTTGTCACATAATTCAAGTATTCTTTGACTTACTGCTTCTAAAAAACATTTATGCACCTCTAACATTTACTAAAATTCTAGCAGAAATTGGTGTATATTTCAAAAAGTATGATGTTATAATGTTTAATGTCTTTGAAAAATAAAAACAGTACATTTAATTTTTCAGATGTACTGCATTTTTTTTATAATCACTTGAGGAAATAGAATAATTTAGAAAGGTAAGAATATGGAGAGTATGAGAAAAACAGAAAGAATTAGAAATCAAAGAGCGTCAAGAAAAAAGTATAAAATGGAATGAAAAAATACTTTAACAATTAGAAAATCAAAATCTCACAAAGAGGGTATTAGATGAAGTTGTGGAGTATATTTATATATAATGATAATAAAATTGAAATTAATTTTAAATATCAAGATAAATATAATGAGTCGATTATAGGTTTACAATAGATATGTCACAGTAATAAAAAAGATATAAAAAGTGGAATAAATAGAAAGATATGATATAATCAAAGAGAATAAATTTTAGTTAATTATATAAAATAATAAGGAGAAAACTATGAAAGAGAGATTTCAAAATGCAATTGTAGCAGACTTATTAATGACTAAACAAGAAAATGGTAAAAAGCAAATTTTATTATCAAAAAGGAAGAACACTGGATATAAAGATGGTGAATATGAACTACCAGGTGGACATTTAGAAGAAAATGAAGATTTATATGAAGCAATGATAAGAGAAGCAAAAGAGGAACTTGGCATATCTTTAAAGAGGGAAAATTTAAAAATTGTACATATCATGCATCATTATACAGGCAAAAGAATGAATTTTATTTTAGAAACAGAAAAATCTGATTTGAAACCAAGAATAATGGAAGTAGATAAATGTGAAGAATTAAGATGGGTTGAAATAAACAACTTACCAGAAAACACCATGGAAAAAGTAAAAATAATAATTGGTTATATTGAAAAAGGCGAATTATATAGCAAAATGTAATAATTAAGGAGAAATATATGGAATACAAAAGATTTGATAAAGAAATTGTAGTAAGAATTGATAAGGGAGAAGAAATCCTAGAAAAAATAAAAGAAGTAGCAATAAAAAAAAATATAAAATTAGCAACAGTAACAGCATTGGGAGCCACAAATGAATTTACAGTAGGAGTATTTAAAACTGAAGAGAAAAAATATTATTCAAATTCATTTAAAGGGGATTTTGAAATAGTATCATTAACAGGCTCTATAAACACAATGAATGATGAATTCTATACACATATCCATATGTCAGCAGGTGATGAAAAAGGAAATGTATTTGGAGGACATTTAAACAAAGCAATAGTAAGCGCAACATGTGAAATGTTCATACATGTTATAGAAGGAAAAGTGGATAGAGAGTTAAGCAAAGATATAGGATTAAACTTATTCAAGTTCTAACAAAATATGTAAAGATTATGTTGACTAATTAAACGAAACGTGCTAAAATAAACTATAGTGAATAAAAAAGGAGAAAAATATGAATAAAACTATAAGTAAAATAATATCTCTAATTGTAATATTAGGAATAATACTTGCACAAACAACAGTATTTGCAAATAATGTTGGTCAAGATCCGAATAATTATATTACAATGCCAATGTCAATAAAAACAAATAAAGCAGAGACAATAACAATAAACAATATACAAAATTATAGATTAGCATATCAATTAGTAGAAACACCAACAGAAAATTATAAAAAGTATGTAGCATTTATTGATGAGTCAAATGCAAAAAAAGCACAATTAGTTAATGAAAAAAATCAATTAAAAGCAGTAGTAGAAGCAGCACAAGCAGAAGCTGAAGCAAAATATAAAGTATATTCAGCTCTAAATTCAAATATATCTGCATCAAATGAACAAAGAGAACAAGCAAAAGCAGCATTTGAAGCAGCAAAAAGTGAATCAGATAAAGCAATGCAACCATATCAAGCAAAGCTAAATGAAATGGACGCTTATGATAGATTAACAGAAGAAACTCTAAAATCATGTATACCATTATATGATGATTCAAAATGGGTAGAATCAAATGGAACATTTATCATACCAAGTAATAATGATGGAAGAGAAAGAATAGTAACAGTATGGGTAAAATTACTAGATGAAAATTCAAATGCATATTATGAAGCAACAATGTATCCATTTAATTTAGGAAAAGCACCAGCAGAAGTAAAGCCTAAAAAATATACATTAGAATTGCAACAAGGAAGACAATACGACTTAATAATGGAAAATCACAATCCAAATGATTTTACTTGGAATGTAGAAAATCCAGACATTGCAGAAATTACAAATGGAAAAATAATAGGTAAAAATCCAGGAACAACAACATTAAATGGTATTAGTAATGATGGAAGAACAAAGGTATTGGTTGAAGTAACAGTAACAGAAGTAAGACAACCAGAACCAAATAACAATCAAAATCCAACAGAAAATACAAATAATCAAAATAACAATTCAAATACAACACAACCAACAAATAACACTGTAGAAAATACAAACAATCAAAATAATAATTCAAATACTACAGAAACAACAAACGAACCTCAAAACAATCCTAAAATAGATAATAACACAAATAATAATCAGAATTCAGAAGAAGCAACAAACAAACCAACAGAAAATACAAATAATCAAAATAACAATTCAAAACCAACAGAAACAACAAATAAGCCTGTAGAGAATGTAAACAATCAAAATAATAACTCAAACATTACAGAACCAAAAAATAATCATAAAACAGACAATACTTCAAATACAAATACAGAGCCAACAGTACCAAATGCAGTAAATAACAATACAGAAGTTCCAAAAAATACAAATAGCTTGATAGACAATTCATCAAATCGTACAAGCAATCAAAACAATACAACTAGATCATCAAATATTAACAATAGTGCACAATCACAAAATACAACAAAACAAAATGCAAAAACTATTAACTCAGGAAGCATTAATGCCGGTCTTGAAAAAGATCAACCAAAGAGATTACCTCAAACAGGAGATATTCCAATGGGAGCAGTAATAACAATTGGAGCTGCATGTGCTATAGCTATAGTAATGTTAGCAAAAATGATAAAATTAAAAAATAGATAATAATAAAGGCCTCAATTATAAAAGTAATTGAGGCCTTTTTCTATTGATTTTAGTATAAAAAAGTAGTATCATAACATGTATTAAAGTGAAAAAGGAGGAAAACGATGAAAAAATATTATATAACAACACCAATATACTATCCAAGTGGCAAATTTCATATTGGAACAGCATATACAGAGGTGTTAGCAGATATGTTAACAAAATATCATAAGCTAAAAGGATATAATACATTCATGTTAACAGGTTTGGATGAACATGGTCAAAAAATAGAAAACAAGGCCATCGCAGCAAACATGACTCCGCAAGAATATGTTGATAAACAAGCAGAAGCGGCAATAAAGCTTTGGAAAACTATGAAAATAGATTATAACAAATTTATGAGAACAACTGATGAAGAACATGTAAAAGTAGTACAAGATATATTCGAAAAATTATTAGCACAAGGCGATATATATAAAGGATATTATGAAGGATGGTATTGCGAGCCATGTGAATCATATTTCACAGACTTACAATTAGTAGATGGAAAATGCCCAGACTGTGGAAGAGAAGTAAAGAAAATGAAAGAAGAAGCATACTTCTTTAATATGAAGAAATATGCAGATCGATTATTAGAATATTACAACACACATGAAGAATTTATAAAACCAGATTATAGAAAAACAGAAATGATAAATAATTTCATCAAACCAGGATTAGAAGATTTATGTGTAACAAGGACATCATTTTCATGGGGAGTACCAGTAAAATCAGATCCAAAACATGTAATATATGTATGGCTTGATGCACTAACAAACTATATAACAGCAATAGGATATGGCTCAGATAATACAAAACAATTTAATGAATTATGGCCAGCAGATTTACATATAGTAGGAAAAGACATTGCAAGATTCCATTTGATATATTGGCCAATATTCTTAATGGCATTAAATTTACCATTACCAAAACAAATATTAGTACACAATTGGATCACAATGAAAAATGGCAAAATGAGCAAATCAGTTGGAAATGTAATATATCCAGAAAGTTTAATTGAAAGATATGGATTAGATGCAACAAAATACTACTTAATAAGACAAATGCCGACATCATCTGATGGAATATTTACACCAGAAGAATTTGTAAAAAGATATAATAATGACCTAGTAAATGACTTAAGCAATTTATTAAATAGAACAGTATCGATGGCAAATAAATACTTTGATGGAAACGTACCAGAATTTAATGGTAATAAAAATGATGTAGACGAAGAATACAGAGACGAAGCAAAACAAACAATAATAGATTTTGATGCAAAAATTGAAAATTGTGAATTTGCTGATGCACTACAAATCATCTGGAACTTCATTTCAAGATCAAATAAATATATAGATGAAACAAAACCATGGGAATTAGCAAAAGATAAAGCTAGAGAAGATGAATTAAAATCAGTAATTTATCATCTAATAGCAGGTCTAAGACATATTGCAGTACTAATCAACCCATTATTAGGAGAAACATCAGAAAATATATTAAGACAAATAGGAAATAAATCAGAAATAAGCTGGGATACATTACTAGAATTTGAAAAAATGCCAACAACAAAAGTAATCGAAAAAGGTGAACCAATCTTTATGAGGTTGGTAGAAGCGGATGAAATAGAATATATTAAAAGCTTAATGAAATAATAAAAAAGACTATGTTTAAACAAATAAAAACATAGTCTTTAATTTTTTGGAGTCTCAGTCAAAATCTTTAACAACTCCGGATATAAAAAGTTAGCATTGTTCTTCCAATTTTGAACGATATTTTGAGCTTGCTCACGAGAATAAGCATTAGTTTGAATCTCAAACTGAACCTCACCATTTTCGATAATCTTGCACTCAACCACATATTGTGTTTCATTAATAGGAGTAAACTCAGCAACAATAGATTCCATATTACTAAATTCTTCAACTCGATCTTTAAAATTATTATCAATTTGAAGCTTAACAATACCTGGCAAAATATCCAAAGTCAATTCAAGAGTAGAAAGTCCAAGTTCAGTAATTTCATAAACACTTTGAATTTCTTTCTCATAACAACGAACAAACTTAGCGGTAATTAAATCAAGCAAGAATTGTTGAAAATGAAAATAATTAATATCAACAGCAGAACTTACAATACTGTATAACGCATCATTAGTAATAGATTTATTAACATTACTCAAAACATAAAGAATTAAAACTTTGTGCTCAGCCAATGTTTCATTATCAGATGTTATTTTCAAAATTACCTCCTAATCTATAAACTAAAGCAATTATAGCACAAAATAGGGTAAAAATCTACAAAAAAAATACTAATATAAAATAATATAAAATTTTAATAACAATTTTCAAAAAAGTTGTTGACTTAAAAATGACATCATGTTATACTAAAAAAGTACTAAGGAAAACCGAGAAAACAGGTAAAACTTAGTTCATATTTTTTACTCTAAAAAAAGTTAAAAAATATTTCAAAAATGTGTTGACAAAGTAAACAATACATTATA
>ERZ773057.14-NODE-14-length-114534-cov-5.695673_pt1 | contig 114534 bp, 110 predicted proteins | sample MGYA00580629_ERZ773057 | MGnify/ENA primary metagenome ERZ773057 (study PRJEB29015, sample SAMEA2738143) | human oral metagenome | biome: human oral; feature: human-associated habitat; material: saliva | place: China | collected 2163 ...
AAAGTACATTAATAATATTTGAGAGACATGCTAATTTGAAATATAAATATGGAAATAGAGTTTTTTGGTGTAGAGGATATTATGTCAGTACAGTAGGAAATAACAAGTCTGCAGTATATAATTATGTTGAAAATTAATTGAAAGAAGATATGATGTCAGATCAGTTGACAATCAAAGAATATAAAGACCCTTTCAAAGGGTAGTAAGTAAAAAAGTCGCAAGCGAAAGTGGCTTAAAGCTGGCAAACTAAAAGCACTTCAGTGCAAGCTAGTAATAGAGCCTTATAGGCTCATATGAAAATCTACCAGTTATACTGGTGGATAATTATAGGTATTGGAGAGGTTTATGGATAATAAAAAAGAGATATTTGGGTATCAAGGAATATTTTTTGATGATATTGTTAGAAAAGAGTTAATTAAATTACAAAAAAATGGATTGAATGAAAATATTATTAATATGCATGTTACTTTTAATTATGGAAGACTTTATAAGTTTCCTGAAAACATTGTAGGCAAAGAAGTGGAAGTTATTATTGTGGGATATGGTTCTGATGGTTTGAATAGTGGTTTTGCTGTTGAAATACCGAAAGAATTAAATGAATTTTATAAAAATAAGAGTGTAGCACATATTACTGTTTCTCTTGGAGAAGTAAATGGAATTAAGGGGAAAGCTGTTGATACAGGTAAGTTGAAATTTAATAAATTGGATAAAAGATTAAAAATTAAAGGTAGGATTGGATATTTTTCATCTGGAGTTGTTTTTGACAATTCGATTTTTAATTAAAAAATATAAAGAATCAAGTTCATTATAAGTGGCTTGACTTTTTTTGTTTTTTATGTGAATGAAGAAATATTGATAAAAATGCGTGAATTATAAATGAAAATTTTAAATAATGCGCAATTAAAGTTATTGAAAAATATGATGGATTGTGAACAAATGGAGCATAAAAAACTATAAATATTGCAGAATTTGTGCATTAACGTTTACAATTCACACATATTAAAAATATAAATCCAATGTAGAATATAATAAATTAAAACAAAATTTTAATTTGAAATTTAATAGCTAAGGAGGAATGCTAATGACTAAAAAGAATATAATGCAAATTATATTTATTGTAGTGCTAGCAATTGTTTTATGTATAATAGTTAGATTATTTATTGATGAAAAAAATACTACTATTACAGAGACAAATAATAATAGTATGTTTAGTCAGAGTGGAGGAACATTTTTAAATAAGCCAAATGGTGACATGGGTCAGCCTGGCGTAGGCAATAATGCTAATGTTTCACATAATGGTGTAATAGAGATTTCTAGTGATACAACGAATAATTTGCAAACGTATTCTTCTACAGAAAGTTCACAAAATGCATTGTTAGTAACAAATGGTACATCTAAAATATCAAGTGCTAAAATTACTAAATCAGGTAACTCAAACGATGAGAATTCGGATTTTTATGGAACAAATGCCGCAGTATTAGTTAAGAATGGTACTTTAAATATAGATGGTGGAAGTGTTACTACAAATGGTTCGCATGCAAATGGTATTTTTGCATATGCGAATGGCACAATTAATCTTACAAACACCAATATTAAAACAACAAGTAATAATTCTGGTGCAATAATGGTAACAGGAGGAAAATTAAATGCTACAAATGTAACTGCCGAGACTGATGGTAATTCATCGGTTCCGATTAGAAGTGATAGGGGTGGTGGAACTATGATTGTTAATGGTGGAAAATATACAGCAAATGGAATTGGATCACCTGTAATTTATTCTACTGCTAATGTTACAGTTAATAATGCTACTTTGATATCAACTAAATCAGAGGGTGCAGTTGTTGAGGGTAAAAACTTAATCACGTTGAATAATGTTAATTTAACGGATACTAATACAACATTGAATGGTAATTCTGAAACATATAAAAATATATTTATATATCAATCAATGTCAGGTGATGCTGATGAAGGTCTGGCATCGTTTAGTGCTAAAGATTCAACAATAACAACAAATAAAGGAGATACTATATTTGTTACAAATACTAAAGCAACTATATCTCTTACAAATAATAAGATAATTAATAATGATTCTACTGGAGCTTTTTTGAGAATACAGTCTGGAAAATGGGGTAGATCTGGATCAAATGGTGGAGATGTAACTTTAAATGCAAATAATCAAATAATAAATGGTGATATTTTTGTAGATAATATTTCAACATTAAATATGAAATTAACGAATGGAAGTAATTATACTGGTAAAATAAATGGAAATAATACTGCTAAAAATATAACTTTAAGTTTGGATAGTACTTCTAAGATAAAATTAATAGGTGATACTTATGTCACTACTTTAGAAGATGCAGATTCGTCATATAGTAATATTAATTTTAATGGATATAAGTTATATGTTAATGGAATAGCTATAAATAATTGAATAAATTTTAAAAAATAAAATAAGGAGAAATAATGAAAGAAAAGATTTTAAGTATAACAATAGGAGCATTAATAGGAGCTGTAGTTGTTTCGTCAGGTTTTTTATTAAGTGCGAAAATGAATAGAAAGATTGGTAGTTTAAATGGAATGCCTACAATGAGTCAAGAACAAATGCAAGGATTAAATGGTTCAATTGGACAAAATGGAGGACCATCAAATAATGGTAGCCAATCAGGCTCAATGAATCAAAATGGAGGAACACCACCTCAAATGCCGAATGGAGGAAATACAAAAAATAGTTAATAAAATTATATATTTTAAAATAATATAGTTTGAATTGAATCTAAATTATTAAACTTAAGTTTGATAGTTTAGGTTCATTTTTTTTGAATAATGCTATTTAAATTTTGAAATATAAATATTATATTTTTGTAAATGTATTATGATATAGTTATAGAAAGGGGGATGTAATGAAACATAAAATAAGTTTATTAAGTATTTTATTTATATTTTTTATTATAATGTTTTCTAATAAAACTTTTGGAATTAATTCTGATGCAGGATATATTATTGAAAATTATAAAATGGATATTATTGTTAATGAAGATAATACATTTGATGTAACTGAAACAATTGATGTTAGGTTTACAGAGGAAGGTAAAAGAGGAATTATTAGGAATATTCCTAGAGTTAATGATTTAAAGAGAGAAAATGGTGAATATTCAAGAAATATTGCATATTTGACTAATTTAGAAGTAAATGATGACTTTAAGTATACTAAAGATAGAAAATATTATAATATTAAAATCGGAAAGAATGATGTTGTTGCTCCTAAGGAAAAGACTTATATTATTAAGTATAAATATGATATAGGAAAAGATCCTTTAAAAAATATTGATGAATTTTATTTTTATATAATTGGAGAAGGTTGGAATACAACTATTAATAATGTTGAATTTAAAATTAAGATGCCAAAAATGTTTGATGAAAATAAAGTTAAATTTTTTAATGTTTATAAGAATAATTTTAGAAATCTACATTTGAATTATATTATTAGAGAAAAAACGATTATAGCTAGCTATAATAAAAAATTACAACCTAATGAAGGGTTGAGCATTAGGATGATTTTACCGAAAGGATATTTTTATAGGAAGTGGATACCATTTACAAATGCGATGTTAATAAAAATGTTTATATCATTGATATTAGTTATAGTGGCTATTATTATATGGATGAGTGATGAAAAAAAGAAATGGATTGTTTGTAAGAGAGAATATTATCCACCAAATAATATGAATAGTTTAGTATTAACACTTTTATATTATGGAATTAAAGATGATGCTGTAATGTTATTGGTTAGCCTATTAAATAAAGGATATTTAAGATTTGAAGAAATTAGATATGATTCAAGTAATTGGAAAAATTTTAAAATAATAAAAATAAAAGATTATGATGGCAATGATAAATATGAAAAAAATATTTTTGAAGAATTATTTAAAAATAAAGATGTAATAGAAAAAGAAGAGTATAAATATATAATTAATGATATAACACAAAAGGTTTATGATGGAATTGATATAGAATCATTTAATAAAAAAAGAATTGATAAAAAATCTGTGCGTATAAAAAATTTAATATTTATAATGTCTATGATAGTTATGACGTTTATGTTTTGGTCGTCACTTAGCGATATAGTTATCAAAGCGATAATTATGTTAGTATTTCGATGGGTGGAAAAGAGAATGTATCCTTTTATAAAAACTAAAACATATTGGATTTTTATAATGTCGTTGATTATAGTACCATTAGATTTTTTATTTAATGGAATAATTAGATTAGAGGATTCGTACTTAATTGAATTTATTTTTGAAAGTGTTTGCTTTTTTATTTTAACAGTGTTATTTATAAAAAAGAATAAAGTTATAAAAGAAAATATAATGATATTAGAAAGAATAGACAGTTTTTATAAATTTTTGAGAAATCCTAGAAGAGATAAATTAAATGAATTAATTAAAAATGATCCAAATTATTTGTATAAGATGATTCCATATATAGTTTCATTAAATCTATTAGAAAGGTATAATAATAAATATATTAAAGATTTATTAAATGCATTGGGGTCACCTGCATGGTATGAAGGTAATGAGGAATTTAAGCTTAATTTATTTGTAGGAGAATTGTTTAAAATGCATTATGGAGCATATAATTATAGTGATGATTCTTCGTATGGAGGCTTTTTTGGTGGTTCTTCTGGAGGTGGCTCTGGTGGAGGCGGAGGTAGCTCTTGGTAAATGTAAAAAATTATAAAATATAAAATATAAAATAATTTATTATTTAAAAATGCTTTGAAATAAAATTGAAGCATTTTTTATTTTGATAAATGAATTATTATATAAATTTTAAAATTAATTTTATAGTAATATTATTTAACTTATGCTAAAATTTTGTATAGAAGTAATGATGAGGGGGAAATATGGACGAAGTTAGTATAGAGTTTAAAGATAATAAAAGTGTAGCTTTTGTGGGGGATAGTGAAATAGGAGTATGTGAATTTAATGTTTTAGATGATAAATGGGTCATTGTTCATACAGAAGTTAATTCTAATTATAGAGGAAGCGGGATTGCTAAAAAATTACTAGATAGAGTTGTTGCTGAAGCACGAAATAAAAATATTAAGATTATTCCTAAATGTGAATATGCTATAAAAGTTATGGTTGGTAAGAACGAATATAGTGATGTTATTGAATAGAGGAGAATGTTATGGCAATTTCAATTAATACAAGAAATGCTTATGCAGAAGTTGATAATTTTATAGAATGTTTGGATTTATATCATAAAAATAAAGTTCCTGATGATATAAGGGAATATTTTAAAAAAGAAAAAAGCAGAAATTATAATAAAATGATTGATGTTAATCAACCAATTAAAAACCAAAATTTAATGGACGAGACTTTAGCTATAATTGCTATGCTTAATTTAAAATATTGGTGTGATGATGAAGAAGAAAAAAAGAGATTAATAAATATTTATTTAGAAAATGAAAGAAAAATTCATGATGAATTGAAAGAAAAATATGATATTGAAAGAGTTTTTAAGGAGAGAAATAGTAAAGGAAAGTTAAATTTTCAAGATGAAAAAGTGCCTGATATTCAGAGAAAAAGTTTTTTCTCTGAATTAAAGAATAGAATATTAAATTTTTTTAAAAAATAGTTTTGGGAGGGTTAAATGAGATTAAGACATGATGAGATAGAATATAATGAAAAATATATTGAATTATTTAAAAAAGTAAATAAAGAAGTTGAAGAATTGCTAGAGGAACAAGGTGTTGAGAAAACATTGGGATATATTCATATATTTGATAGTAAAAAGAAAGAAATTTTAAAAAATAAATATGGAATTGATTGGAAGACTACTAGTGAAATGAATCCAGATATCTTCTTGGATTAAGGAGAATTAAATGGCAAGTACAAGTACAAGTAAAAGAAAGAAAAGTGATTTAAAAAGGATAAAAAGAGAGGCTTATAGGGGTGATATTACTTCACAAGTTATAAAAGATAATATTGAAGAATCTAAATATATAATTTACCAATTTGTTAGAAATAATTTTGGAGAAGAAGAAGCAGATTTGGTTGAAAATTTACTTAAAAATATTCCTATTTATATATCATATAGTCCAGAAGACCAAGACAGAATTAATGGATGTTATGCTTATTCTTATAATGAAATATATCTTGTAAATAATTTTGTAAAAAGATCAATGGGAACAGTTGATCTTATGCATACAATTATACATGAATGTGCACATGCGATTTCAAATAAAATTTCAAAAGGTCTTAAAATAAATACGGTAATTGAGGAGAGTTTTGTCAATATATTTGCAGAAATGTGTATAAATGATTATTATCAGAGAGGTGGTATAATAAAGACTATTTCTAAAAAAGAAAATCATGAATTTAAGAATTATGGTTACTATAATAGACATAGATCATATTTTAAAGAAGGTATATTTAGTAGAAGTATGATGTATTTGTCTAGAGTTGATGGTTCTGAAATGGATTTATTTAAAGAATATTTTTTTGGATCGAAAAAAATATTTTTGAATGAATTGATTGATTTATATGATCGTGATATTTTAGATATTTTTAAAAATAGTATTAATAAGATAAGACGTATTGAAGTAGGTGTAATGAATACTGATAAATATATAGGAAAAGGATTCAAAGATTTGTCTCGAGTTTTGATGAATTTATTAACACTTGATGATTTACGAAAATATGATAGTGAAAAAAGAAGTGGTTTATATAATATTGAAAATGATTTAATGGATAATGTTTATTCTAAAAAGATAGATATGAAGTTAGAAATAGATTTATATAGAATTGTGGGAATTATTAATACTAAAACGTTGCAGGAAGCTTTATTAAAATTGAGTAGAAATGATATTAAAGATTTACTTAGTTATTGGGGAAATGAAATTGCTAATAAAAATGCTTTATTTGAATATACAGATTTTATGAAACAATTGACAGGTAATTGGTATAAAATAAATAATGGAGAATTATCTAAATTTAATCAAATAATGCCATTGATTGGTACAATACCGATAGAGTTATTTAAAACTATTCTTAAAGATAATAATGTTAATGATCTTCAAAGTATTGTTAATTTTACTTTAAAGTATAGGATAATTAATAATGAGTATGGATTTGAATATAGTCATAACTCTGATATACTTTTATCAATGATAAATGAAAAAATTGGCTTAGGCTCTGATTTTAATCATATAGGTAGAAGAGGACGAGATTGGAAAAAATTAAATTTAAGTGAAGATATGCTTAAAGTTATGGCTTCTTTAGAAATGCCTAAGGAGTGGTTTCAAAAGATTTTCAAAATTTATGGTCAAAGTAAAGCATCAGTGTTTAATGAGGATATTTATGATTCTATTGATGTATTGAAGCATATTCCATTTTCTAATTCACCATTTATTGTTAAGAATGGTTTGATGAGAATAAAAGAAGATATTCAATCTTGTGTTATTGCAAAAGGTGTTGATGATTTAAATTTATTGAGAGAGATTGATGGACTATATTTAAATGAAAGGATACCTGTTAATTTACGAAAATTAAATGATGATGTTGAAGTAGCGATTATTAATTTAGCAGTTAATGGTTATAAAATAACCAATGGTGAAGAAATAAAATATCATATTATGAAAGGTGATTTTAGAAATATTAGAATTGAACCTAAATTAGATGCTAAGAAATTGAATGCTTTTGTTGGAACTTATGATACAACCAATATATTATTTAATTTGGTTATGGAGGATTTTTTACAATCTAGAGAATTGACTGATAATGATGAAAATTTAAGTACTTGTATGAAACTTTTAAATTCAGATATGAAGGATAAATTAAATATAAGTGATAGGATGGAAAAAAGATTATGCTTAGCTATACAAAATGAAATTAGTGAGTCTAGAGATATGTCTGATGAACTTAAAAATAGTGTGAATATTATTTCAAAAAAACATATATCTAAAATTGAAAAATATGAGGAATTATTCCCAGAAAATAAAGATGATAGAGCTATTGATTTAATAAGAAGTGCAGTGGAAGCATCAACTTATCGTGTTGGTAATCGTCAGATTATTAGGAGTGAGGATTTGTTAAAAGAAGGATTGAAAGAAAAGATTAAAGATGATTATGGAATTTCATATGAGTAAGGAGAGGAATGAATAGCAATAGAGAAAAAGTTATTGTACGAACTAGTATAATAAGTATTATTTTAAATATAGTTTTAGTTGGATTTAAGGCATTAGTTGGGATATTTGCTAATTCTATTGCGATTGTTTCTGATGCTATAAATAATTTAAGTGATGTAATATCTAGTATTATTGCAATTGCTGGTACTAAGTTTGCTGCTAAAGAGCCTGATAAAAATCATCCTTATGGACATGGAAGAATTGAATATAGGGCTTCTTTTGTTATTTCGGCAATTATAATATATGCAGGTATTACTGCTTTTATAGAATCTTTTAAAAAAATGATAAAGCCTGAAGATGTTAATTATAATCATTTTACATTTATTATAATTATTATGGGTATTGCTATAAAGTTTTTGCTTGGAATATATGTAAAGAAAAAAGGAAGAGAAGTTAATTCAGATACTTTAGTTGCCAGTGGTGCAGATGCATTAAATGATGGTATTGTGTCAATTTCAGTATTAATTTCGGGTATTATTTATATAATTTTTCATATTAATTTTGAAGCGTATGTTGGTATTTTAGTTTCAATAATTATTTTGAAAACTGGTATTGAAATGATTAAAGATTCAATAAATGATATACTTGGATCAAGAATTGAATCTAGCTTAGTAAATGATATAAAAAATGAAATTATGTTGATTGACAAGGTTAATGGTGTATTTGATTTGTTGCTTAATAATTATGGGCCTGATAAATATTATGGAAGTGTTCACGTTGAATTACCGGATACTATGAATGTTGATGAAGTTGATTATATTTCAAGAGAGATAACTGATCGAATTATGAATAAGTTTGGAATTATTATTCATACTGTTGGAGTTTATTCAATAAATACAAAGAATAGTGAAATAATTGAGATTAGAAAAGATATTAGTGATATTGTTTTTTCTTATGATGGTATTATACAAATGCATGGTTTTTATATTAATGAAAAGGAAAAGAGTATTAGATTTGATATTATTATTGATTATAAAGTAGAAGATAAAGAAGAACTTTATAAAATTATTTGTGATAAAGTAAAAAATAAATATCCTGATTATAAGATTGATGTTGTGCTTGATTTTGATGTTAGTGATTAAATTATGGAGGAATGATATGAACGAAAAAATTCAAAATACTCAAAATAAATTAAAAGAACTTGGATACTTTTCAAATGAAAACTTATCAAAGTTAGTTTATTTATTTGAAGAAGCTGGTAAGAGGAATAATAAAAATATCCCTACATTATTGTTAAAAGGAAAATCTGGAGCAGGTAAAACGTTTTTAGCAGAAACGTTTTCTAAAATGATTAATGCTGATGAAAAGTTTGTTCAATGTTTTCCTAGAATGGGTACAGAAAATTTTCAGTATGATGTTGATATTGAAAGTGTAATGAAACAAAATCCAGATAAAGCAATTAAGCCTGGAATATTGCTTCAAGCTTTAGAGAAATCGAAAGAGAAACCAGTTGTTTTGGTTATTGATGAATTGGACAAAACAAGACCTGATGTTGATTCTTTTTTATTGGATTTTTTGGAAAATGGAAGATTAACAACAGGAACTGATACATATACTAAAGGTGAATATCCAATTTATACCTTTATTACTTCAAATGATAAAAGAGAAATAGATGATGCGTTACTTAATAGAAGTAAGATTGTGGAAGTTGATAGACCTGATAAAGAATTATTTCTTGAAATTTTAGGGTTACCAAAAGAACATTATTTAGGATATTTTTATGATCGTTGTCCTGATTTTTCGATTAGACAGGCTAAACAATATTTGGAAGATTTAGAGGTTTTAGATGAAGATATTGATATTGATGTGTTGTCACAATATGTTAGTTTAGACAAAAATGAAACTTTGAGCATGTATGATATGAATTATGCATCTGAATTAGAAAATAAAGGTGTGAAAATTGAGGTGCCTGAATTATATAATATGAAAATTGAAATAGATGAAGGCAATAATAAAAAATTCTTTAAGATTGCAAAAAGACATAAAAATTTAGGAATAAAATTTGAGAGCTATGATGAAAATCGTTATAGAATTTACATTGAGAATATTAAACAATTAAAGGAATTGCGTCCTATATTGGATAATGATGATTATTTTTCAGGTTGGATTGAAGATTCTGCTGATATGGAAAAGGACAATATAATTTGGGCAGATAATATTGATAATAAAACTGGAACAAAGTTTGGACTTGAATTAATTAATGATGAAATATTTAAAGTTGCTACTAATGGTAATAAGAAGTTTGTTTATTTAGATTCTAATCAAATGGAATTATATTTAAATAAGAAACATTTAAATAAAGATGATGTTGATGATGCTGATTATGTTGATGATCTTAATAATTTGAAAACTGATGATGATTATGATGTGTTAGAAGAGCGTGAATTTTAGGAGTTTTTATGAAATTTGTATATGATATTGATAAGATTTATAAAAATTTAATTGATAAATATTATAAGAAAATGGATGAAAAATCTATTGATGAAGATATTAAAAAAGAGCAAGAAGAAATAGTTGAATCTCCAGAAGATGCCCCAAAAACACAGGAAGTAGCAGAGCCTACAAGTATGGAATCAGAAGATGTTCATGGTGGAAATGAGTCTGCAAAAGAAATAAAGAATTCTCCAAATCCTGCTGAAAATTCTGATAGTGAATCAGAGAAGAATATTGATAAAGAAACTAATGAAGAAAAAGATTCTAAAGAGGAAGATAAGAAATTAAAAGATACTAAAAAGCATAATACTTTAGAGGAATTAAGAAAAAAGAAGCGAAAAAAGAAAAATGAAAAAAGACGAAAATTGAAAAGAAAGAAAAAAATAGAAAAAGAAAAATTATATTATGCTGAAAAAGAATTAGAAACTAAAGAATCTGATAATGAAGAAAATGAGAAAGATTATAAAGATGAAAAAAGTAATAATTCATCTTTTCAATCTAGTTCGAAGTTTGATCCAAATAAGAATTATGATGAAATTGTCAAAAAAATGTTTGATGATAATGATGAAAAATTGATGAATTTAAAGAGAGAAAATATTGGAGAGTATTTAAAGCAAAAAGTAATTCAAATTATTAAAGATATTTCATTAAAACATGCTGGAATTGATAAGAATGATGGTGTTGAAACATTTGATAAAAAAGAAATGATGACACATATATTTAAATATCAAAATTATAAATTATTAAATGATAAATATGATCTAAAAGATGCAAGGTATGTTCAATTTTTTATTGATACTTCAGGTGTGTATAATAATAGTTCTAATAGATTGCTTAATACATTGATACCTGAAGTAATTAAGATACTTGAAATGCAGGGGTATGAATGTAATTTGGCAGCTTGTGGAAATGGTTTTTATGGTAAAGATATGGTTGAAGATGAATATTATGGTACACGTAAAACCTTAGAAAGTTATAAAGCTGGACATGTATCTAAAATAGCATGTCCAACAGCAGAAACTGCTGCTAAGATGGCGAATGAAGCAGAATTTTCAATAGTGCTAGTAGATTTTGATGGATTATCATCTATTTGTTATATGGCAAGTTTATGTCAAAAGGATAAAGTACCATATTTTTTATCTACTGAAGATAGATATCCTTGGGATGATCCTACTATGCATGATTGGGTTGATCCAGATTTGTGTGAATATGATATGAAGAAAGTTTATGATGTTTCTGCAAAAGGGAATCCATCTTTGGATGAATATTATTATGATGATTATGAAGATAATGATTTAGATGATTATGATGATTATGAATAATTGGAGAGTTTTATGATTAATAGAGATTTATTGATTATTAAATTAAGGGATTTTTTGAATAGAATAAACACTGATGATATATTAAGAATGATGACAATAAAGTTTTTTACTGATAAAATTGATTATTTGAAAGATGTGGTTTCGGAAGAAATATTAAGAGTATTAGTTGATAAATGGATTAATAATTTTTTAAATAATGTTGATGGATTTAAAAAAATTAACAATTATGATTATATTTATGTAAAATATAATTTTAAAGATAAAAAAATTTATTATAATGTTTCTAATAAGTATTTAAAAATAAATGATCTGAAGTTATCTAAAAGTGATAGAAATGATTTGGTAATTAATGAATTCAAGATTATGTTTTATAAAGAAATTGAAAACATTATAAATATAACTGTTTTTAATTCTAAGGTTTTATCTAATGGCTTTTATATTAATTTAGGTAATAGATATCCTGAATGTGGTGGAGATTTTTCTGACATTATTGATGTTTTTTCTGAGAATGAAGTTTGCAAGATTTTAAAATTAGATTCTAAATTTAAAAAATATATAAGTAATGATTATTATATATATGAACCTCATATTAGCAAACGTAATTCTGAAGTTATAGGATATGTTGATTTTTTGAAACAAGTTATTCGGAAATGAATACTTTTATAGATTATTGAAAGATCCTATGAATTATTTTGAAATATTTTTAAAAGATTTTAATGGAAGATATGGGTATGTTTTAGATAATAATAAATTTTTATTAAAAAATAAAAATATTTTTTCATTAATTGAAAATTATATTTTACATATTAGAAATAAGATAAATAGTGATAATAATTTGCAATATCATATTGAATTATCAAATATATATGAAGAAATTAATAAAAAGGCAAATATAAAAGATATAAATAATTATATTCTAAATAAAGTTAATTAATAATATGGAGTATGTTATGAAATATTATAAAAAGTTTATTGGCGAAAGAGTGTATTTGTCACCAATGAATATTGATGATGTTGAAAAGTATGTTGAATGGATTTCTGATCCATTAGTTAGTGATGAAATGGGAAGCAGTTCAAATCTTTTGAATATATTTTCAGAAAAAGAATTTTTAACTAATGCTTTAAAAAATGGTGATAAGTGTTTTGCAATAGTTTTGCTAGAAAATGATGAATTGCTTGGTAATTGTTCAATTTATATTAAAGATAAAATGAGATTTTCTGGTGAGATTGGGATATTTATTGGTGATAGTAATTATAGGTTTAATGGTTATGGAAGAGAGGCATTAAATTTATTACTTGATTATGGATTTAATTATTTAAATCTAGATAATATTTATCTTGAGGTTATTTCTTTTAATGAAATAGCAATTAATTGTTATAAAAATATTGGCTTTAGGGAAACTTATAGATATAGAGAAAATTATTTGTTGAATGGGAAGTATTATGATACTATTTATATGAAAATTTTAAAAAGTGATTTTACTGGAAGTTATATTAATAATAAAAATATTTAGATATAGTGTAAAACTATATCTTTTTTTTCGTGATTTTTCTTTAAAAATGTGTTATATTAATATTTAGTTATAAAAAGTAGGGATGTAAAATGAGAGGTATAGGAAAGACTCTTACTAATGATGAAAAATATTTAGAGATTGTTAATTTATATGGTTCTGATTTTGTAGATGAAAATTATATGATATTTGACAGAGTTATTAATTTTATTGATATACCTGATTATGATATTGATGATGTTCAGAAGATTCAATTGTTTAGAAATGCAATTAAGAGATATATTGCAATTAATAAGAATGCGGCATTTAGAGATTGGAATATTGTTAAATCAATGTTTAATTTTATTGGAGTTGAAGATTTGCCTGAGATGAAGATGATTCAGGAATCTAATGTTAGCATTAATGAAATTCTTATTAAATATGGAATTGATGGTTTAATAAATTCAGGAATTGATATTGATTGTTTATTTAGGGGGAAGAAGATTCTTAATATTGAAGAACTTAATAATATTAAAGGAATTGATATAGAAGATTTAAAAAAGTTTGTATATTCTAATGATAGAAAAATTTTAGATATTTGTAGTCCTAAAGAACTTCTTGAATATGGAATTAATAATTTTATTGATTTAGTTCAATTATCTAATCTTTATTTAATAAGGGATATGATGAAAGTAATTCCACTTAAATTAATAAAAATGGGTTCTAATACGGAATTAAAAAGGGAATTTATTGAGAAATATGGAATGGATAATATAATTAAACTTGATGAAGAAACTGGTGGAATTTTTTCTCATAAATATGATGATAATAGTATTTATTTAAATATTATTGTTATGATTGATAAAATTAAGAATTCTAATATTAAAAGTGGATGTTCTTATGAAGAGTTTAGAGATAGAATGTATAATGTTTTATTAAATGTTAGAAATGAAGATGTTCAAAAAAGATTTGGAAATAAGATTAATTATGATTTTATTCAAGGGAAGTTTAGAGAAGATTATCAAGATATTTTTATTGATGGCGTTTCTGATGAAATTAAGAATGCATTTTATACTGGTAAAATTAATGCTGGAATGATAAAGGCAAATCCGGAACTTATTGATGTATTAAAATCTAAGAGATTATTTTTGGCATGGGATAAGAAACCTAATTTTGTAAAAAATGATATAGAAAATGTTTATGATATTAGAAATTATAATTATATACTTTTTTTAAATAGTTTGATTGATTCATTGGGAAAAGAGAAGTTTTTAAATATATGTTATGAATATGGAAATTATTTGGGAAGTTTAGGACTGCCAGATAGTAATGTTTTATATGAGAAGGATGTTAGAGAGATTATTGATTATGAAATTTATAATAATATTGTAAATAATGGGATGGATTATTCTGATGATTTGCCATTAAGTTTTAAGAAAAAGCATTGTGAATTATTTTTTGATGATTTGATTAGTGAAGAATTGAGAAAAAAATTTTATAGTGGAAGTCTTTCATTTAAAGATATAAAGGATAATCCGGACTTTGCAAATGTTATTTGTAATAAAGATTTTTTTGTTGGATTTAAAAGATTAAGAAAGGAAATGAAACATTTTAATCGTGAATTTTTGTGGACTAAGTTGTCTGTTGAAGAAATATTATTTTTAGCGAAAAAATATGGAGATTCTTTAATTGAAGTTAAAGATAGTGTTATATTTGATTATTTGAGAGATGGAAATTTAAGAATAATTGAAGCGGAAATTGAAAATAATATATTAAATAGAGATTCTAAATATGATGAAGGTGTTCCTGAATTTTTTAAGGTAAAATATCCTAAAATGTTTTTATCTGAAGACGTTCCTGAAGATTTAAGAAAAATTTTTTATGATAGTGATGATGTCTTTAACTTTGATGTTATTAGAGAAAATTTGTATTGGATGCAATATTTAGAAAATATTGATTTGAAAAGAGCTTTTCCGGAAAGTTATGATATATTTTTTAAAAATATTTCTAATAAGAGATTGATGGAACTTGAGAGAAGGCATCCTAGTATTATTTCAAGAGTGGTTGAAGAAAACTTGCAAAGGAATTTGATAGAGTGGTATAAGGCAACTGGTGGCAGATTTTTACCTAATTATGTTGTGATAAAATTATTTCCTATAGAAGAAATTGATAATTTTTTAATTAATAGTAAAAAATGGTCGAAATTAGTTAGAGATAGTAGAGTTAAATCTGATGGACAATTGGAATCTTTATTAAAATTTGCATATGTAATGGGAGTATTTCATGGTAAGGATGATGGGTTTACTAAGTTAATTAAATTATTTGGTGAGATTCCTAAAAATATATCTAAGGAAAATTTTGATTTAATTAGTGATTATATAAAGCAAAATGATGTAAATCAAATTAATATTTTAAATTCTGTATATGTCTTAAAAGATAGTAGTGAATATGTATTTAATGCTAATTTACAGAATGATAAGAGTAAAATTGTGCAGCTAAGAAGAATAATGAATGATATGAATTTCCCTGGATTGATTACTCCAGTAGTCATTGAAAAAATGTTTGAAAGATTGAAAATGCAATATAATATTCCTTTCGCTAATTTTCTTATTAAAAATATTAATAAGATTGTTTGCAATGAAGAATATATCAAAGCTGTTCCACTTATTCAAAAGCAATTTAATAAGATTATTGATGTTGATATTGGAAGAGTTAAAGAAATAACACTTCATAGAGCTATTTGTCATATTAAGGATATTGAATATAATAATATTGATATTGGAAATGATGATGTTGCTGATGAAGCTCAATGTTTTGAATATGGACAAGATGAGTTTGATTTGATGCAAAAAATATATAATGAAGGTGAACTTAGGGATTATTCAAGTATTCCAAGAATTTTAGGTGAAGAAGATGGAATGAAGTATGAAATGCTTAGATGTGATGATCCTTTAGCTCTAACAATAGGAGATCGTACTGATTGTTGTCAAAAAATTGGTGGTAAAGGTTTTACTGCAATGGAACATAGTATGGTATCATCTGATGGGAGAGTTTTTTGTGTTAGAGATAAATTTGATAGGATTATTGCTCAAAGTTGGGTATGGAGAAATCAAAATGTAATTTGTTTTGATGATATTGAAATATCTGATAAAGTTTATTCTTTATATATTTCTGAAAATCCAGGAACAAGTAAAATTGATTTAGCAAATAGAGTATTAATGGTTTACAAGAGAGCTGCTAAAGAATTGATGGATGTTGATAAATTGACATATAGCAAAATGCTTGAACAAAAGAAAATTACTCAGGATGAATATGATTGTTTACTTTTGAAAAAAGTTACTACAGGGTTAGGATATAGGGAAATTGCTGAGGCTATTAAAGTTGATGGTACATTATATTGTGATGATGATATGGTTAAAGTTATGCATTCTGATCGTTTTAGGGAATTATATACTGATGCTAATATTCAATATATTATAAATTCAGAAGGATATATTAGAAATAAACAAAATGGTAGAATACAAAATTTGTATATTTATGAAGATGATATTCCTATATATGATAAAAATAATTTGAATATGAAAGTGCTTCTTAAATTGCAAAGAATGAAAAATGTTAATGATTTAATTGATAGTAATTATGATGAGAAATCTGATATGTTTGATTCTGAAAAAATGATTATGAATATTGCTAGTAAATATGAATTTAATCCTGAAAATACTAAAATTGTTTCGACTGCAAGAATTGGTATGATATATAGTGAAGATGATAAATGTGTTGAATTTGGTGATTTAGTAACTGCTCCTATAAAAGATAATCTTACATTTGAAGATAAAAAGAAAATGAGTAGACATATTGTTAATCAAATTAAGAAAAGCTTGATGCAAATAGATATAGGAAATCGTAAAGTTGATTTATCTAGACTTGATGAATCTCAAAGAGGTTTGTTAATTAATTTGATTAACCAGGTTAGAAATAGACATTATGATTGTGATTATATAATTAATTAATTTTTGTAAATCTATATGATATGAAAATATTATATAGATTTTTTTATTTTCTGTGATAAAAGCTGGATTTTTTTACCTAAGTTGTGTTTTAATATATGTAGATAAAATTTACAAAGGAGTAGGTTTATGTTTAATGAAAAATATAACAAAAGTCTACTAAAAAATAAGGCAGATTATAGTATTTTGCCAGTTGTACGTAGGTTGAAAGAGTTTAAATTTCCTGTTATTGAATATTGTAATGAAGCATCTGATAATAGGGATTATATAATTTTTAAAGAATGTGATGAAATTGTAGATTTATTAACAGTATTGAATAGAGATGGTGATAATTTTTCTATAATGATTTCAAATAGAAATAATGAAATGAATTATGGTGTGTTTTTTGATAATAAAAATTCAGAAATGAGTGAATATTTTACTAAAATTGTATATGGATTTTTGCAAGAGGAGATTAGACTTAAAGGCAAGGAAAGAGATTTTTTGTCTAGAATTAATGAAAGATTGAAGAAATCTGTTAATGGAGATTTGTCATATAGTATTAATTTGAATGATGAATATTTTGAATATATGAATAAAACTGGAAAAACTAATATAATTAGTATACGTTCAAAAAGTGGAATTGATATGGATGATTTTGCAAAGTTTTTTGCAAAAAATACTAATTTGAAAAAAATACAAAATGATAATGATTATATTGATTCGTCTAATTTTATTGAGAGTAGCATTGATCGAAGGACAGCTATAATTAATTTAGATAAGTCTAATGTTAATAAGATTGTAGATGTTATTGATTTTAGTAATGATATGGTTAAATCTCTTAATAGAGTGAATCAGGATAAAGAATTTGATAAATAATATGGAGGGTAAAATGGAAAAGAATAAGAAAACGAGGACTGGTGTACAAAAGGCAATTAGAATAATTTCTATTATATTAATAATTTTGATAATTGCTTTAGCAGGTGTTGCTGCTGGTGCATGGGGATATATTAATAATATGTTAGGTAAAATAAATAAGGAAACTATTGATACTAATGCAATAGGTATTACAGAAGAAACAAAGCAGTCTTTAAAAGGATATAGAAATATTGCGTTACTTGGAATTGATAGTAGAGCAGATGATTATGGATTAGGAAATAGAACTGATTGTATTATAATTGCTAGTATTAATGAAGAAACAAAAGATGTTAAAATGTTTTCTGTTTATAGAGATACATATTTAGAGGTTGTAGAAAAGAATACAAAAAGGCTTGATAAAGTAACTCATGCATATTCTTATGGTGGTGCTCAAAATACATTACTTGCTTTAAACACAAATTTGGATTTGAATATTAAAGAATATGTAACAATTAATTTTGATTCATTGATTAGTGCTATTAATGCAATGGATGGTGTTGATATTGATATTGAAAAGGATGAACTTAAATATATTAATGATTATATAGATGCTTTGGTTCAAACATCTGGTGTTAAATCTAAACATGTTACGACTACAGGGGTACAAAGACTTGATGGTGTTCAGGCTGTTGCATATTCTAGAATTAGGTATACTGCTGGTGGTGATTATAAGAGAACTGAAAGAATGAGAGAAGTAGTTCAAGCGATGGTTAAAAGAGCTAAAGGATTGAATATAACTCAATTGCAAAAACTTGCAGCTAAAGTTTTACCTTTGGTTAGAACAAATTTATCAGAATCTGATATTATGGGATTGTTGCCAGTACTTATGAAGGTTAATTTTACTACAAGTATGGGATGGCCTTATGAAACAAAGGGTAAGACAATGGATAGATGGTATGGAATACCTATAACACTTGAAAGTAATGTTGAAAAACTTCATAAAGAATTTTTTGGAAATACAAATTATGTTGTAAATGATAAAATTAAACAAATTAGTAATCAAATTATTGATAAAACAGGGTATAAAAATTAGTATTATTGTTTAACGAAAGAGGAAAATATGAATATATTTGTTGATGCATATTTATATGGAAATTTAGGTGATGATTTATTTTTTGAAGATTTAGTAAAGAGGTATCCTAGACATACATTTACAGTTATTTCTAATTTTTATAAATCTAAAAAATATAAAAATGTTAAAGTATATAAATCGACGATTACGAATAGATTATTAAAAAACGATGTATTTAAAGAAAAGATTTTTTTTAAAGAGTTTGATGCAGTAATTGGACTTGGTGGAAGTTTATATATGAATAATCTTGACAAGATGAATGATAATGAGATTATTTATGGAAATAAAGATTTCTTTTTACTAAATACTAATTTTGGAAGACTTGATACAGAGGAATATTATAAAAAATATTATGATTTCTTTAAAAGAGCTAAAGATATATGTTTTAGAGATAAGTATTCTTATGGCTTGTTTAAGAGTTTACCTTGTGTTAGAAGTGCTGCAGATATATTGTTTGATATTGATCCAAAATATATAAATGTTACTAATAGGAAAAAAGTTATTATTGCAGTTTTGTCACCTAATTATAAATATGGAGAATTTCAGGGAATATATGAAAATAAAATATTACAATTTATCAAATTCTTTAAAATTCAAGATTATGATGTGACTTTAATGTCGTTTTGTAAAGAACAAGGTGATGAAAAAGCGATAGAGTCAATTTTACAAAAGACTGATGAAGAAGTTGAAACTTATTATTATAGAGGAAATACTGATGAAGCTTTAGAGGTTTTAGGTAGTTCAAATATTATAATTGGATCTAGATTACATGCAAATATTTTAGGAATGGCTCTTGGAAAAACAATTATTCCAATGATATATGATAAAAAGATTGCTAACATTTTAAGAGAAGTTGGTTTTGATGGAATTATGATAGATATGTATGATATTTCTAATTTTAAAATATCATCATTAACTTATGAAGATTTGAATTATGTTTGTGATATTAATAAACCTAGACAGGACGCTAAAAATCAATTTAAAGTACTTGATGAATATTTGTTAGATGTTAGAGATAAAAAAGGTATGATTGATAATACTATTTTTTATGAGGAAGAAGAGAGACGAAAGATAAAGGAGAATGATAATGGCTAATCTTAAATTGAATTATTCTTATGCAGGATTTTCAAAAGAAAAAATTTTAGAGAGTGCACAGGTTGTTAGTGAAGTTGATGCAGAATTAATGGATATGAAGATGGATAATACTCAATTTTGTGGTTGGATTGATTTACCTTCTAAATATATTAATTCTACAGAATATGCGAAAATTAAGAGAGTAGTAGGAAAAATTAGAACTGATTCAGATTTTTTAGTTGTTATAGGAATTGGTGGTTCATATTTGGGAGCAAGAGCAGTAATTGAGGCACTACATAGTTCAATTTATCAATATGATGATGCTAAAACAAAGGTTTTATTTGTAGGAAATAACTTAAGTGCTAATTATATTAATGATATTATAGATATTGTTAAAGATAAGGATTTTTCAATTAATGTAATTTCTAAATCTGGAACAACGACAGAACCAGCGATTGCATTTAGAATTTTTAGGGAATTAATAGAAAATAAATATGGAATTGAAGAAGCTAGAAGAAGAATTTTCGTTACTACTGATGAAAATAAAGGCGCATTAAGAAAGTTATCTGATATTGAAAACTATGAGACTTTTATTATTCCAGATGATGTTGGTGGTAGATTTTCAGTTTTGACTGCTGTTGGGTTATTGCCAATTGCAGCTAGTGGTATTGACATTGATGCATTGATGACTGGAGCAAAATATGCTGAAGAAAAATATAGTGATAAAAATTTAAAATATAATGATTGTTATAAATATGCTGTTTTAAGAAATCTTTTTTATGATAATGGTAAGAGTATTGAAATGTTGGTTTCGTATGAACCTAAAATGCATTATATGATTGAATGGTGGAAGCAATTGTTTGGTGAGAGTGAAGGAAAAGATGGTAAAGGATTATTTCCAGTGGGTGCTGAGTTTACTACTGATTTACATTCACTTGGACAATATATTCAAGATGGACAAAGGTTAATGTTTGAAACAGTTCTTAAATTTGATAAGGTTAATAAAGATATTGAAATTCATTATGATGGAGATGATTTAGATAATCTTAATTATTTAGCAGGTAAAATGGTTTCTTATGTTAATGATAAAGCAATGGAAGGTACAATTAATGCACATGTTGATGGTGGGGTGCCAAATCTTGTTATTGATATTGACGTTTTAAATGCAGAATCAATAGGCCATTTGATTTATTTCTTTGAAAAGGCTTGTGGTATGAGTGCTAAACTACTTGAAGTGAATCCATTTAATCAACCAGGTGTTGAAAAATATAAAAATAATATGTTTAAATTATTAAAAAAACCAGGATTTTAATTTGGTGAAAATATAAGTACAGAGTTTATCTCTGTACTTTTTTAAAACTATATTACAATATTATGATACTTTTGTAAATTTATTGTGAATTGCAAAAAATAAGGATACAATTAATTAAATACTATGATTGAGGTGTTTATTATAGTAATTTAGGCGGTGAATATGAAAAAAATATTATACTATATTTTGTTTTTAGTTATTGTATTACCATTTTTGATATTTAACTTAACATTAATTATTAAGAGTAAATTATATCCTGATAAAATTGCTGACTTTATGGGATATAAACCATTTATTGTTATGTCAGGTTCTATGGAAACTACTATTAATATTGGAGATTTAGTAATAGTTAAAAAAGTTAATTCAAGTAATATACATACTGGTGATATAATTGCTTTTAAAAATGGGAATATTGTTATATCACACAGAGTTAAAGAAATTATTAATGATTCTGGAACTTATAAATTTAAGACAAAAGGTGATAATAACAATGTTGCAGATGATTTTATTGTTAATTCTGATGCGATTGAAGGAATTTTTGTTAATAAGATTCCTGGATTAGGTAGTATTTTATTATTTTTAGGTAAGCCAATTGGATTATTAATGGTGATTTTAGTTATAATTATTGTTTCAACTGCTTTATATTTTGTTAAATTTGGATATTCTACAAAAGATGCTGAACTTATGAGAGAATTTCAAGAATTCAAAAGAAATAAAGAGTTAAATAATAATAAATAATTTAGTATTAACATTTTAAATCGGGTATATATAAAATTTTTAAGGAGGGTGAAATTTTGAAGAAGGAGAAAAAAATATTTTTAGCTTGTGTATTTTTGTTATTATTAACTGCTTTGACAATATATGTAATAAGTGGAACTTATGCTAAATATGTTAGTTCACTTGAAGGTACATCAACAGCTAGAGCTGCAAAGTGGGCTTGGAAAATTAATGAACAAGATTTAGCTGCTGGTACAACTACTATGGAATTAAATTTGTTTGATACAATACAAAATACTGATGGTAAATCTGAAATTAATGTAACAAAAGATCCTAGGGACAAATTGATTGCACCTGGTACACAGGGAAGATTTACTATTAAAGTTCAAAATATGTCAGAAGTTAAAGCAACTTATGCATATGCTTTATCTCAAACTAATCCATCAAATATTCCAATAGAATATAGTAGGGACCAAAAAACTTGGACAACAGATATTTCATCATTTGTAACAAAACCTACAGAGTTAGATATTAAATCTGAAGCAACTGATGCTACTATTTATTGGAGATGGGCTTTTGAGAGAAAACAATCTTCAGGTGAAGCAGATGAAGCTGATACAACGATTGGATTTAATGGAAATGCTAGAGTTACTGTTACAGCAACTTTAAAATTACAACAAGTTGATTAGTATTATAAATACGATTGGAATTTTAATTCCAATTTAAGTCAGTGAGTAATACTTGCTGATTTAAATTGAAGTTAATATTAAAAGGGATATGATGAATTTTATTGATGAGAAAAAGAGGATTTTAATATTTACTTTATTATTAATATTTTCATTTGTTATTTTGTATATTGCTGTTAGTTATTATGGAAGGCTTGAAAGTATTAGAACTGGTAATGTTGATATATTTAATATAGAAAATATAAATAAAGACAAAGTGGATAATGATGATAAAAAATTGAGTCCTAAAAGTAATAATTTTAAAAATAATATTAGTGATGAAGGAAATTTTAATAGTAAAAATAATAAGTCTGATTATAAGAAGATTATTAAAAAAAGTAAATTTTATAAAAATCAAGATAAAAGAATTAGATCTAATAATATGATAGTTAGTAATAATGTTGGAGCTAATATACAAGATGACTATTATAGAAATGAAGTATTAGAAAATAGAAATATTATACGAGATATTAATAATGATGGTCATGTAACTAATATTATAAATAATGAGAACAAATTGATAAATAATAATAAAATTGTTAGTAATAAAATTATAAATAGTAACAGTAGTAGTAATTTAATTAATAAAACTGAAGTTAATAATGTTGTTAAAAACAATGATATTGAAAAAAATGGAATGCTTAAAGTTTATGATAATGATGTTGATTGGAGTTCTAAAAATGAATTAAGGATTTTTTCGAATCCTGTTTATAATTTTAAAAATATAGTTGCTCCTGGTTCTCATAATATGTATAAATATATTGTTAATAACAATGAAAAGTTTGATGTTTTATATGGATTGAAATTTTTAGAAGATAATAAAGATTCGATAAATATGAAGTTTAAATTAAAGAGGAATGGTGAGTATATTATTGGTGATGATTTAAATTGGGAAAGTTTAAACAATAAAATTATTAATGATTTACCATTAGGAATAAATTCTTATGATGTCTATTTACTTGAATGGAAGTGGATGGATGGAAAGGATGATACAAAGGCGGGTTTTAATCAATCTGATTATAAATTAAATATTGAGATTAAGGCAAAGTCACATTATGAAGGAGAGTAAAGATGAAGTATATATTAAAAATATTTAAATTATGTTTTTGGATAATTTTCATTTTACTTTTATTAATAAATGTGGTTTTGCTTTTTTCAAAATTTGTATCAAAGAAAGACTATTTTAATTTGTTTGGATATACTTATTTTGAAGTTTTAAGTGGAAGTATGAGTGATGAGATTAATATAGGAGATATTGTTTTAGTTAAGTTAAATTCAAGATATAATGTTGGTGATGTTGTGACATATAAATCATATAGTCATTTCATTACTCATAGAATAGTTAAAATTGATAATGATAAAATTATCACGAAAGGTGATGCAAATAATATAAATGATGATCCAATTAATCAAAATCAAATAATTGGTAAAGTTGTAAAAAGACTTAAAAGAGCTGGTATATATATTAAAGTTTTTATGAATTTTAAAGTAATTGTTTTGATTTTTATGATGATAATGGTTAGTGCTTATATATTTTCTGAAATAGAAGTGGGGAATGATTATAGTGAAAAAAAAGTTAACTAAAAATATTATTTTGGTTTTTCTTATATTAATAATGATTGGGAGTGCAGTTACTTTGGCAAGATATATTTCTACTATTTATGGAAGTAGCACAGCTAGAGTTGCATTATTTGGTAGTAGTACAAGAGTTGAAGTTAATAAAATTAAAGGTAAACCTGGTGATGTAAAAATAATCCCTATTGAAGTTACAAATGTTAAAGATGGCAAAGTTTGTGAAGTTTCTGAAAATTTTACAATATATATTAATAGAAGGTATGGAAAAAATTTACCTTTAAATATTAATTTGTTTAAAGATAAAGAGTGCAAACAGTTAATATATAGGGATGATGATAAAATTTATACAAATGATGATTTTGAATTTAAGGCTGGAAAAAGAGAGACTAAAATATATTATTTAAAAATTGAATGGCCTAATGATTTAAAAGATTTGAGTTATGCTTTTGAAATTGATTATTTATCAATAGATTTTAGAGTGATTCAAAAAGATTAGAAATAGTGTAAATGAAGGTTTGGGGATGAAAAGTAAATTTTTGATTTGTGTGAGCATTATAATTTTATTATTTTTAGTTTTTTTTTATAAAGAGATTGTTGCTATTGATGCAGAGAGTTTTTATAATGGATTTTTTAATGCTAAGGTTTATGATAATGCTCAATATAATTTAGGTGGTAGTGGGCTTGAATTAACTAATCAAGGTGTTGATATTACTTCTTGGAATTATAATAGTAGTAAATATTTAAAAATTAATACTAATTTACCTGTTGATTGGAGTAAATCTAATTTTATTATTGGAGTTAAAATTCCGAGAGAATTTTATTTTTCAGTAAATGAGTTTATGTTGCCTGTTGGATGTAGTAAAGTTGATTTTGAAAAAAATGATAATTTTGTTGTTAATACTAATTATAATTATCAAGTAAATGATCATAGTGGTATTGTTTATTATACTGTTAATCCTGGAGTAACAACTATTAATATACAGCTTGAAATTAAATATGATTTTGAACTTTGGAATAAGCTAGGAAAAAGTCTGATAAATCAAAAAGATCAAAAGTCAATTGAAGTTAAATTGTTTACAAATGATAAGGATGACCTTTTGTGGACAAAGTCAGTTAATAATTGTTATTCTGATAAGAATTTTGAAATGATTAGTGCAGCCGTACCTTATATAAATGATGAGAGAAATAATGCTACTGTAGAATTGTTATATAAAGATAGAAAGAATAAAATTTTACAAAATAGTATATATATCATGGCAAAAGCACAAAATAGCATGAAAACTTATTATAAAGAACTTAGATTAAAGATAAGATTACCTGAATATATAGATAAAAAGAATAGAAAATATTATTTAAAAATTGATGAATCTAGTATTAAGTTTAATTTAGATGTACCTGGAAAAGCAGAATATTATGTTGATAATAGTGATATTAATAATGGAAATGTTACTATTATATGTAAAAATATATATTATGAAACGAAAGCTGGTAGATTTTTATTTTATTCTTTTAAATCTCCAGAGATTGAAGATATTGATAATCTAGAAGTTATAAATTTTAGTAAATTGGTTTTAAATATACTTACGGTAGATAATTCTGGAGATGAACAGAAGATAGCTTCATCTTATTCGCAGCCTATTAATTATTGGATAATTGCTAAAGAAAAAATTGAGACAAGGTATTATAGTAGAGATGTTTCTTATCTTAATAGTAGGGAAAAGGCTGTTGTAGGTTTAGGTGGATTTTATTTAAGAAATTCTGGACCAATAGATTCTTCTTCAAAGAAGTTTGATATAATTTTTGATGATAATAATAGTGGATATATTTCAATTGTTGCAATGAATCTTCCTATTAAATCTAAAAATGGTATGGTGAATATAAAATATAAGTTAGTGGATGAAAATAATAGGTTAGTATATAAGAATATTAGTGGTGAATATGTTACAAATTATGAAGAGAATGCTATTAGTGAATTTGATATAACTTTTCAAGTATCTAATGCTAAAAATTTACAGTTTAATAGAAATTTATTACCTGATGGTGAAAAAAAGTTTTTTTTGAAAGAAATTAAATATAATATTGATACTATTAGAGAAGGTGAAAGTTTATATTCACCTGAAACAGTTTATTCTAATGATAGTATGGGAAATTATTTTGGATATGTTAATTATGATGTAAATCCATATAAAAGAGGGATTGCTCATTCTAAAATGATAGTAAGTGATAACAAAACTAGTCAAGAATTTGAAATGACTTCAATTTTGTCAAATGGTGTTGATTCACAATATATGGTTAAGAATGTATTGATTAATGATAAAGAATCAGATGCTGAAATTGTTGCTGGTAGTTCTATAAAATTGTCAGGTAATGCAGAAGTTATTCAATATCCATATGGATATATTCCTTGGATAAAAAACATTGTTATAGGATTAGTTCTTCCAAATGGAATTTCGATTGATAAAGATTTAATTACCTTAAAAACAACTAAAAATAATATTATTAAACCTATGAAAATTGAAAGTATTGATTTATATAATGGTTATAATTTATGGAAAGTTTATGTGCCAAGTGATATAGTTATTGGCTTTTGGAATGAAAAATTTGAGGCTATTAAAGATGGAAAAAATATAAATTTTACTTTTGTATTAAATACTGATGAAAATATGGAAGCTCAAACTATTGTATTAAATAAAATAATTTATCTTGCTACTATTGGTGATAGTGGTATGCCACCAATCCTTAATGGGGCTGGTGGATCTTATTATTGGTCAAACAAAAAGGATGAATATGATTTAAATGGAAATGGTAGATTTGATGATGTTATAGCAGGTATTAATCAGGCTAATCAATTATCATTTAAAGTAATTCCACAGAAAAATTTCTTTAATATTAAAGATTCTATTAATGTTAATGATACTAATTATTTAAAGGATGTTAATGTTTTAAAAAAGGATGATATTATTAATTATAAATTAAGTTTGAGACTTAAAAAAGGTGCGTCATTTGTTAAATTTAATTATTATGTACCAATTTTAAAAAATGATAATGGTAGAGATGATTATATTATTAAATCTAATAAAGATGTTTTAAATTTAAGTTTGATAAATAAACCAGAAATTGTTGGAAATGATTTATATGATGTTTTTTATACTAAAAAAAGAGGAATTAATATTAATAATGTAGATTCTGCAGAATGGCTTAGTTATGATAACATCACTAATTTTAGTGATGTTACAATGGTAAAGATAGTTTTAAAGAGTGATGGAGTAACTGGTGGCAGTACGGATATTAATTTTAAATTAAGATATTCTGGAAGTAATTATTTAGATGATGTTGGAAAGAAATTAGAAATTCATTCTGCTGGAAATATTAAATATACTAATAATGGTGATTTGACAGAAGGAATATTTGCAACAGATGGAGTTAATGTTAATGTAAAGGCAATAGAGGAATTAAGTGATATTACATTAACAGCTGCGCCAGATAGAAAACCATTAAAACCAGGCAATGTTAATGAAAGTGAATTTGATACAAAACCCTTTTATTCTTTGAGTAAAGTTCATAAATTTAAAATTTTAAATATTGAACCAAATAATGTTATATTAAAATCAAAAAATGATATTAATGGTAATTTAAATATGAGTAGTAGTACAGCAAATACTACATTTGGAATTTCTCTTTCAGTCGATGGAGAAAAAGAGATTGATTTAATACCAAACAATAATTATCAAAAAATGGGAGAAATATTACAACTAGGCAAGGGGAAGAGCTCAATTTGGAAGTATAAAATTTATAATGCAAATAATTTGTCAGAAAATATTACAGATAGAAACGTTGTTATAACTTATGAGAGTGATAATGGATTAATATTAAAGCAAAGAATTAGGATTAAAAGAGAGTTAAAGAAGGCAGATGATTTGATTTCTACAATTACTGCTACAAGAGAATATGGATTATTAAATGATAGGAATAAAATAATTAATAATTGTAGGAATGGAGTATGTTCATTGCAATTTGTAATGAACTATATACCGAAGCTTTATTATGAAAAAATATTAAATTTTTCTAATGTTTTGCCAATTGGTACAAAGATTACATTATATGATTATGTGAATGATGAAAATCCAACATATTGGTATTATGAGGTGAAATCAAGCACAAATACTCTTAGATTGACTGAATTTTATAAAATGGGATATGTTAATAAAAAATATGTTAATATTGTAAATGATGATTTAGTTAGAGAAGTTTATTTATTTAATATTGATTTTAGTAATGTTTCCGAGAATAATTTAGAGAATCTTAATATGTCTTTAGAGATGCATGGTAGTGGAGTTGAAAATATTAAATCAGATGGATTAGAGTGTGATTTTTTTGATAATACTATAAGAAGTTTTGAGATTGATAAGCAAGATATAAATTTTGATAGTTCATTGAATATTAATTATTCTATAAAGAATAGTTTAGGTTCTGATACCCAAATTAATGGTGAAAGAATGTCGTATGTTATAATTGTTGGAGATGATTTTCCAAAAGATGCATATATTATGAGCAGTGAAGATGAAGCGTTAGGATATATGGATAAAAAGTATTATAGAAATTCTAAAAATCAATATATTTTAAGAGGTAATGGTGGTGAATATTTTGATTATAGTTTTAGTATAAAATTTCATACTGATATGAATTCAAATATTGATTTGTTTAATGTTAAAATTGATTTAATGTTCAGTAATTCTTATTATGGTGAAGAACCATTAATGGGAAAGCTAGTAGATACAAAAGAATTTCGAATTAGAAATAATGTTATAAATAATTCATCTGTAGAGATTAATGATATGAATAATAGAGTGATTTCAAAAAGAGATTTGAATGTTAATCAATTATTAGAAATGAAATATATTAAAAATGATGAAAATAAGGTGTTTGTTGAATTAGATAGAAAGATAGGTAGTGAATATAAGAAAATTTCTGATAAATTAATTAGTATTGATGAGAATGTAATTAATGAAAATGGTGTTTTTAATCTTAGTTTAAATAATGGTGATAATGTAGTTAAGTTTAAACTAGATGAAAGTATTGAGATTGGTACATATAGATTGCTATTTATAATTAAGGGTTTAAATGATAATATTGTTTCTGAAATTCCGTATAATATTATTGTTAAAGATGATGTGTAAAATATTTAATAAGAGGTAAGTTATGAAGAAAAAGTTTCTAATTGTATATTTGATTTTGCTAACGATAATTATAACTATGACTGTTGTGTTAGGAAAATACTTACAGGAATTGAAAAATAATACATTGTATGAAGCAGAGAATTTTTATTTTAGAAGCGATTTGTTGAGTGAAGATATTAAGTCTTATACATTGCAAAGAGGTGTTAATAAAATTGTAATTCATCTTTATAATAGTGAAGATAGACTTAGATATACTAAAGTAGATATTAATTATGTTGTTAAATTAGAAAAAATTAATGATGATGGAAATTTAGTGAAAGTTAGAGAAGAGAATGGTGTATTAAGTAATAGTGGTTTTACAGATAATGAAGTTGTTTTTGACAATTTGGAAAATGGTAAATATAAGGTTAGTGCAATAGCTACTAATCCTTATACTAAAATACTTGAGGGAAATTTTGTTATAACTAATAATGATAATAGAATTGATTATAGTGTTGGAGATAATGTTGATAGTACTGTTATGTTTTTAACAATAAAAACTGTTGATTATACAGGTAATATTAAAATTAAATTTCCGGATGGATTATATCCTGATAATAATGAAGAAGTATTTAAAAATGTAAATATTGATAATTCAAAGGAAGTTATAATTAATTTTAAAAATAATTCTAGTTATAGTTATAGATTTTATAAGGAAAATCCTAAAAAAGTTTTTAACAAAAATGAGTTTCAAGTTGGTGGTGTGTAGTAATGAGAAAGGTTATAAGCTTAGTATGTTTATTAATAATATTAATGATTTCTTTAATATTATTATCTAGAGTCTATACTCTATGTTTAACTAATGAAAATAATGCTGCAAATTTTTTTGATGCTACTATATATAATAATGTTCAATATGATTTAGGTGGAAGTGGGATTAAATTAACTGAACAAGGTGTTGATATAACTTCATGGAATTATAGTAATAGTAAATATTTGAAAATAATTACTAATTTACCAAGTGATTTAATAAATAGTAATAAAAAACTGGTTATAGGAATAAACCTTCCTAAAGAATTCTATTTTTCTGTAAATGATTTTTTATTACCTCCTGGCTGTAGTAAAGTTGAATTTAAGAAAAATGATAATTTTGCAATTAATACTAATAGTAATTATAATGTTAATTCTCATAGTGGTACTGTTTTTTATACAATTAATCCTGGTGTTACTTCAATTACAATACAACTTGAAGTTAAATATGATTTTGACCTTTGGGATAAATTAGATAGAAGTTTGATTAATCAAAAAGATCAGAAGTCTATTGAAGTAAAATTATATGAATCTAATGATGTATCATTAAATATGTTAACACAAAAATCAATTAATAACTGTTATTCAGATAGTGCATATCAAATTGTATCTGGAATATATGATTATGTTGATAATAATCGTTTTGTTAATACTGAAGTTCAAATGCTTTATGGTGATAGAAATAAAAAGAAATTAAAAAGTAGATTATATATTATATCTAAATCTCAAAATGCAATTAATATGTTTTATAAAGAATTGAAGTTTAAGATAAAATTGCCAGAATATATTGATTCAAATAATGTTAAGCATTATCTAACAATTGATAAAACTGATTTGGAGATTAACTTAGATACTAGAGGTACACCTGATTATAGTATTGATGAAAGTGATATTAGCAATGGAAATGTGGTTATTTCATTGAAAAATGTGTATCTAACTACTAAATATGAAAGAACTTTGTTTTTTAAATATATTGTCCCTGAAATATCAGGGCTTAAAGAAGATTCAATTATTAGATTTAGTGAAGTTCTTTTAAAGACTGATGTGCTTGATAATATGGGAGTTGAAAGAAATTTAACTTCGACGTCATATAAGGGTGTTGTATTTTTTATGAAACCGACAGAAAATGTCGATGTTATTGTAAGAGATAGAAGAGTATCTTATAGAACTGGAATGGAAAAAGGAGTTACGTACCTTGGTGGTGGTGTTTTGACGAACAGAGGTACTGCAGATTCAAGTGAAAAATGTATTAATGTTATATTTGATAGTGAAAATACTGGATATATTCAAGTTACAAGTATGACGTTACCAATAGATAAAGAACAAAAGGATTACGATGTTAGATATAGATTGATTGATGAAAATAATAATTTAGTTTATAAAGATGAACATGGAAATTATATTTCTGATAATGAAAAAGGTCGAGATTATTGGTTTTCGGCTCAGGTTCATTCATTATCTACAGGTGATCCGAATAAAATAAATTTTGCTAGGAGTATGTTACCAGAAGAGGAAAGAAAATATTTTTTCAAGGAAATTAAATATAATATTCCTAAAATAAAATCAGGTATGACTTTTGATAATTACAATTCAGTTACATTTTATAATGGCATTGGAGATTATTTTGGATATGTTAATTATAAAAATAAAGATAAAAAAGTAGTTTATTCTAATTTTAAAGTTAGTGGAAATGATTCAAAATATGTAGAAAAGAGGATACCAACATACATTCTCCAATTAGCACAATCTCAATATATGATATCTGATTTCTTAGTTAATAATAAAGATAAAAACAGTGAAGTAATTGCTGGAAATTCAATAAAGATAGGGGCTAATGTTAATGTAATATCATTCCCGTATGGTAATTTGAATTGGATAAATAATATTGTTATAGGGGTTGTTTTACCTAATGGTATAACAATTGATAATAATTCAATTGTTATGAAAACTATTAATAATAATGATATTAAGGCTTCAAAAATTGAAAAAGTTGATTTGTATAATGGAAATGTACTTTGGAAAATTTATCCTCAATCTGAATTGACAATTGGATTTGCAAAAGAGGATTATAATTTTCTTGATAATGGAGCTTATTTGAAATTCGAGATGTTGTTAAATATAGATAATAGCGTTGAAGGTCAGACAATTAATTTAAATAAAGTATTATATGTTGCGAGTGAAAAGAAAGGAGATTTTGATCCAATATATAATAATGCTGCTGGTTCATATAGTTGGGCTAAAAAAGTTGACAAGTATGATTTGAATTGTGATGGAAATATTAATGATTATATTGGTGGAGGTAATGAATCAAATAAGCTGGGATTTAAAGTAATTCCACAAAATGAATTTTTTACAGTTAAAGATTCAATTAATGTTAATGATGGAAGTGAAAGTGGGAAAGTTGATATTTCAAATAAGGATGATTTAATAAATTATAAGTTATCTTTAAAATTTAATGATAATGTTAATTTTTCAAGATTTGCTTATTATGTACCGATTACTAAAAAGAGTAGCATTAATAATAATTATATGATTAAAACTGAAAATGGTATTTTTGATCTTGCTTTACAAGGTCCTGTGACAATGTCTGATGATAGTATATATATTGCAGAGTATACATTTGATAAAGGAATTACTAATGAAAATATTAATAATGTTAACTGGCTTTTTGCTGATAAAGTGACTGATTTTAATAATGTAACAATGGTTAAGATAATACAGAAAAAAGCTGGTTTAGTTAATGGTAGTAAAACTGATGTTAATTTTAAATTAAAATATTTAGGTCATAATTTTGAAGAGGAAACTGGTAAAAGGGTTGAGTTTCGTTCTGCTGGTGGTTTGAGATATTCAGTTAATGGTAATGTAACAGATGGAATTTTTCCTACAAATGGTGTTAGTGTGAGAATAAAAACTGTTAAAGAGTTACCTGATATTACTTTAACGGCAGCACCTAATAGAAGACCAGAGGTGATGGGTGATTCAAATTTTGCAACATTTGATACAAAAAGATTTATCGGTTGGAATAATTTGCATAAATTAAGAATTACAAATATTGAAACAAATAATGTTGTTTTGAAGTCTAAAGATGATATTAATAATAATTTGGATATAGATGGTAATATTGCTAATAATACTTTTGGAATAAATCTTTCTGTTAATAATAAAAGTGTTGACTTAATTCAAAATGCTGATTTTACTAAATTTGAAAAAGATTTTAATTTTGGAACTGGCATAAGTGATGTTTGGGAATACAATATTTATAATGGTAATAATTTATCTGATAATGTAACAGATAGATATATTGTTATAACTTATGAGAGTGATAAAGGACTTATTTTAAAACAAAAAATTATAATTAATAGAGAGATTAGAAAAGCAATTTCACCAACTTATTCAATTGTACCTGGATATAGGTATAGAGCATTTGATGAGCAACAGGAAAATATTGGAGTTAATAAAAAATCATCTGTTACAATGCAATTTGTTTTGAATTATATACCTAATTTTTATAGTGATCAGAAATTAAAGTTTAATAAAAAGCTACCTATTGGAACAAAGATTACATTTTATGATTATGTGAAGGATTCTAATCCAACATATTGGTATTATAAAGTAGATAGACCAGTTGATTTTATTAATATTTCTGAATTTAATAAAATGGGATATACGAATAAGAAATATGGTAAACTTGATGAGAGTAATTTTATTAAAGAAGTTTATATGTTTGTATTTGATTTTAAAGATGCAGAGATTGCTGATATGGATAATATTACAACTATGCTAGAAATGAATAGTACTAAAGTTGAAAAATATTTTTCAAAAGAGTTAATTACTAGATTTTATCCTAATTATGCTTTTGATTTAGGAAAGATTGTTGATACTCAAAATATAAATAATGATATTAATTTATCATATAATGTTAATCTTTTTGGTGAAGATATTAATTATAATACTTATTTTAATAATAAGAAATTATCTTATGTTATTACTACTGATGAAGATTTTCCTAGTGATGCTTATATGGAATCGAAAAATGGAAGTGATATAATTAAATATTTTAGAAATTTTAAAAATCAATTTATAATTCCAGCTGGTGATATGTCTGAATATTTGAATAATAATCGTAAATTTAAATTTATTGTTAATGGATTATTAGCTAAGAAAAAATATAATTTTAAAATTGATTTAATGGCTGGTGCAACTTCTGATGGTGATAGTCCTTTTAGTGGTGATATATTGGCTACAAAGAACATCGTTCTTGAAAATAATAATATCAGTCCAGCAATAGAAATTTTAGAAATGAATGATAGAGTTATTTCAAATAGTGATTTATCTAAAAATCAAGTGATTAGATTAAGATATTTAAAAACAGATGGAGTAAAATTGACAATTGAGCTTCAAAAAAAGATTGGTAATGATTATAATACATTACCTGATAAACTAATTAGTGTTAATGGTAATACAATTAATAATAATGGTGTTTTTGGTATTAATTTAAATAATGGTGATAATGATTTATCTTTAAAATTTTTAAATGATATTGGTGTTGGGACTTATAGATTATTGTTTAAAGTTATTGATGATAAAGGTAATACGATTTATGAAGTACCATATGGATTTATTATCAAAGATGGTGTTTTTAATGTAAAATAAATGTATAAAAAATTCCTTAATATACTTGATATATATATAGTACAATCAGTATTGTAAGGCTTACAATAAAAAGTTGGGGGAATTTTGTATATGGAAGAGAAAAAGAAAAGTAGTGGATTAGCTGTAGCAGGTTTAGTATTATCAATTATTGCAATTGTTTTTGCTATGATTCCTATAATTAATGTGATTTCTTATTTTTTGGCAATTTTAGCAATAATATTTGGAATTGTTACTTTAATAAGAGATAGCAAGAAAGTTATGTCAATAATTGTTATAATATTGTCAATTTGTACTTTTGCTGTAGCTACAAATATGAATAAAAAGGCTGTTGATGTAATTAGTAAATCTGCAAATGAAACTAGTAAAGAATTGAATAAAATTAGTAGCGATCTTAATAAGAGTCTTGGAAATGCTACTGAAGATGTTTTAAAAAATGATGTTGAAGTTAATTTAGGAACTTTTGAATCTAAGAGTTTAGGTTATGGTATGTATGATACTAAATTGGAAGTTACAGTTAAAAATAAATTGAATGAAAAGAAGTCATTTAGTTTGCATATTGAAGCTGTTAATAAGAATGGTGAAAGAATTGCAGAAGATTATGTTTCAGTAAATGATTTAGGTGGCGGTCAAAGTCAGAAGTTTAAAGCTTTTTCGTTAGTTGATAAAGATAAAATTAAAGAATTAAAAAATGCAGAATTTAAGATAATAGAAGCATCTGCATTTTAATTAAATAATAGTTTTAATATTATTTTAATAATTATTGATTTTTAAAGATTATGTGTTATAATTGTTTTATCAAACGTTATTGAAGAAAAAGTAAAATAAAGGTTATTAGTAGGGATAATTAGCCATGGACTGAAAGCTAATTTTAATGGACGTATTTGAAAAACTACCTTCTTAGGCTGATGAATAAGTCAGACGTATTGCTGCGTTAAAGCGATTAAATTAAGTTAAAAATCCGGGTGGAACCGTGCTATATATTAGTACCCCAGAGAATAGATTTAATATTTTTATATGATCTATTTTATGGGGTATTTTTTTATTACCATAAAATAGTGATGGAAAGGATTGTAATATGATAAAGATTACGTTAAAAGATGGCTTTATTAAAGAAGTTGAGAGTGGTATTTCTGTAATAGAGCTTGCTGGTCAAATTAGTGAAGGATTGGCTAGAGTTGCAACAGCTGGAAAGATAAATGGGGAAGTTGTTGATTTAAGAACTAAAATTGAAAATGATGCTAATGTTGAAATTTTGACTTTTGAAAATGATATTGAAGGTAAGAAGGCTTATTGGCATACAACTTCACATATTATGGCACAAGCTGTTAAAAGACTTTATGGTGATTCAGTGAAATTAGCAATTGGTCCATCAATTGATGAAGGATTTTATTATGATTTTGATTCTGATGATAAAAAGATTTCTCAAGTTGACTTTGATGCTATTGAGTCTGAAATGAAAAAAATTATTAAGGAAAATTTGGAAATTAGTAAGTTTGAATTACCAAGAAATGAAGCTATTGAGTTGGCAGAAAAACTAAAAGAGCCTTATAAGGTCGAGCTTATTAATGATTTGCCTGAAGACGAAGTTATTTCTTTCTATAAACAAGGTGAATTTACAGATCTATGTGCAGGTCCACATTTAATGAGCACTGGAAAAGTTAAGATTGTTAAATTACTTAAAGTTGCAGGTGCTTATTGGAGAGGTAGTGAAAAGAATAAGATGCTTCAAAGAGTTTATGCTATTTCTTTTCCAAAACAGTCAATGCTTGATGAATATCTTCAAAAACTTGAAGAAGCAAAAGAGAGGGATCATAGAAAATTAGGAAAAGAACTTGGAATTTTTATGATTTCTGATTTAGTTGGAAAAGGTTTTCCGATGTGGCTTCCAAATGGATTTTTATTAAGAAGAGCTTTATCTGATTATATTATGGATAAAGAATTGAAGCTTGGATATAAACATGTTTTAACACCATCTCTTGGTAGTGTTGATTTATATAAAACTTCTGGACATTGGGATCATTATAAAGATGATATGTTCCCAGCAATAGAAATGGATAATGAGGCATATGTTTTAAGACCAATGAATTGTCCTCATCATATGATGATTTATAAAAACTTTTTACATTCATATCATGATTTACCACTTAGAATGGCTGAAGTTGCTCATGATTTTAGATATGAAGATAGTGGTACATTAGTTGGTCTTGAAAGAGCTAGAACTTTTACTCAAAATGATTCACATATTTTTTGCAGACCTGATCAGATAAAGGAAGAGTTTAAGGGTGTTATTAATTTAATTCTTGATACTTATAAAGATTTTGGATTTAAAAATTACAAGTTTAGATTATCTTTGAGAGATCCAGAAAATAAAGAGAAGTATTTTGAAAATGATGAACTTTGGAATAAGAGTGAAAATGAATTAAGAGAAGTTTTAACAGAACTTGGTGTTGATTTTTACGAAGCTAGAGGTGAAGCAGCTTTTTATGGTCCTAAACTTGATGTTCAAGTTATTAGTGCTTTAGGTCATGATATAACATTATCAACTTGTCAACTTGATTACCAATTGCCTGAAAAGTTTGAACTTGAATATGTTGATGAAAATGGTGATAAAGTTAGACCTGTTGTTATTCATAGAGCTATTTTTGGTACTCTTGATAGAGTTGTAGCATTTTTACTTGAAGAGACTAAAGGTAATTTACCTGTATGGCTTGCTCCTGTTCAAGTGAAAATTTTACCTATTAGTGATAAATTTATTGATGAAGCTAAAAAGGTTTATGAAGCTTGCTTTAATGCTGATTTAAGAGTTGAACTTGATGATAGAGCTGAAAAAATTGGATATAAAATTAGAGAAGCTCAAACACAAAAAATTCCATATATGTTAATTGTTGGAGCTAAAGAAGTTGAAACAAATACAGTTTCTATTAGAAAAAGAGGAGAAGGCGAAATTGGAGCTTTAAGTATTGATGATACTATTGCTAAAATAAAAGCAGAAATTGCAAATAAAGGTTTATAATACAATATTAAGCAGTGATTTTTTAAATCACTGCTTTTGTAATATAATGTTATTTTTTGAAATAATATTGTAGTAATACTTTAAAAATAGGGTATTTTATGATATTATATGTTGGAATGTTTATAAGTAGCTTGTAAGCATATAAAAATATGGGAGGTAGTGAATTGTCAAAGGAACTTTTGAACTATATTGGATTTGATTTAAGTAATATTCCATCTGAATTAGTAGCTGAAAAGCCTAAATTGACAATTTCGGATGCTAAAGATGAAGCAGATATTTATAGAATCTATAAATATGTTGCTGTTAAAGATATTGATATTTTTATTAGTACAACTGATAGAACTACTCCAATATCTGAGAGATATAAGAAGTCTTTAGCTTTTGATGAATATGTAAAACAAAATCCTGATGAATTTAATGATGTTATGGATAAAGCGTCATTATTAGAAATATTGAATTTTGAAAAAATGCAGAAAAAATTAAATACGAAGATACCTTTTTTTATTAAGTATGATGATAATTATTTATGGCAAATTTTTTATTCAACTGAGGATAAAAAATATTATATGCTTTTTCCAGCGAAAGAGGGAAAGACCTCTGTATTATTTTATTTAATAAAGAAAAAGTTGACTGACCCAGAATTTAAAGTATTTATTCCAATTTGTAAAATGAGTTATAGTGAAGATTTACTTACAAGGAAAGAAATAAACGAGCTTGAAAATTATATATGGTCTTTTACAAAGAATTGGTGTAATGTTTTTGAAGTTTATCAAGATATTGAAAATGATAATATTTATAAAAATTATATTATAGGAGAAACAGCTTTATTTACAGGCTTTAAGACTAAATATAGAGTTAAGATTGAGACGAGAAGTGAGGCACTTAATTTTTATACATTAGTTAAAGCGTTGTTTATTTTAGCTACTGAAACACATAATGCTTTTCCTATAGAGACTGCTATTGATAAGAAAGGCGAATTAATTTTTAAGTATAAAGGTAAACAAATTACAATACAAAATATTTCTAAGTTTATTTCTAAACAGTATAAAGATATGCAGGAAACTAGGGTATCAATTAATAATAATATTGAAAGTACTAAGTTGAAAATTTCTAAATTAAAAGAACAAATTAAGTCTGATAATGTAAATTATGTTTATTATGAAAAACAAATTGTTATGTTTTTAGAATGTAAGCAAAGTTTTTTTAAGAAGGTTAGATATTTTTTTAAGAAGAATAAGCCTATTTCTATTGAAAAGATTGAAGAAACGATTGATTCTGGTATTGATGTTCAAGACGAGAAAATTGATAGTTATAGAGCTAGAGATATCAAGGATGATAAAGAGAGACTGAAAATACTTGATGGAATTTCATCTAAGAGAGCAAAGGCTAATAAAGATGTATATACTTTATCTGATTTAGTTGGATTATGTAATGATTTACGTGAATATGAGCAAATTTATAATAATTTAGAAGCAGATTATAAATCTTTAGTTTTGAAAAAAACTAATTTAGATAAAAAGATTGAAAATGCGAAAAATTATATTGAAGAAATAGAAAAACATAAAAAGAGTATATTTGAGTTTTGGAAATTTACTAATAAAGATAAGATTGAAGAATTACATGAGGGGTCTTCTTATAATTTAAATAATGAAATTAGTAATAGGATTGACCCTGGATTTAATATTGAAGATGATCTTGAAGAATTGGCTAAAAAAGTTGATGAGCTTCAGAGAAGAAAATTATCTGTTAATGAATGTGATGCATTGTTTGTAACTCAGTATATTATTGAAACAATTAATGCAATTTTAGATGAACGTGAGAAAACTGAAAACGGTGAATTAAAGAAAACTAAAGTTGCTGGTAGAAAAAATAAATCTGAAAAAATAATTGAGAAACAACTTGATGAGTTGAAAAATAATTATGATGAAAATAGTAAAGCAGAAATTTTCGGAAGTTTAATGGAAGATAAAACGAAAGTTCAAGTAATTAATAATAAAGAGTATAGAGAAAATTCAAGAAATATTTATGCAGTACTTGGTGTTAATGATTTAACAACTTTTGAAGAATATAAAAATGCTTGTGATGATTTGATTAATTATTTGAATGAGGCATTTATTAAGATTAAGTCGGTTCAAGATGTTCCAGTTTATTATCCATATAGTGATGGATATGTTATAGGTGATTTAAATCCTAGAGAGATTTTAAAAGATAAGGAAGTATTTAAAATTTATAGAACTATTACTAATAGTGATATGCATATTTTGTATTTTAGTAATATTATTTATTTTTATAATAATAATAAAACTTTGCCACTTGGTATGGATGTATCAACTAAAGTGTTGATGAAACCACAGGAGTTTAGTGAAGAAAAAATAACTGAATTTAATATTATTTTGGAAGATGGCCCATTTAATGTGGAAATCAGAGAAATAGAATTAATAGAGGATGTAAGTAAAGAATAGGAGGCTATGTGAAAATGGCAAATTATGTTGAAATTGTTAAAAAATATAATCAAGAACATTTATTAAAATATATTGATTTAATATCTACAAATGAAGGAAAGAATAATTTAATTAATGATATTGAAAATATTGATTTTGAAAAGCTAAATAGACTTTTTGCATTGAGTAATCAAAATTTTAAAAATTCTATGAAAACAGTTATGTTGGAGCATATTAGGGTTTTTGATAAATCTAGATTTTCTGATGAAGAAAATAATGAAATTTTAAAGATTGGTGAAGATATCATAGCTAATAATCAATATGCTGTTGTTACTATGGCTGGTGGACAAGGTACTAGACTTGGACATAAAGGGCCTAAAGGGACTTTTATATTAAATGTAAAACCTGAGCCAAAAAGTTTATTTCAAATTATTGCTGAAAATTTGATTAAAGCAAATAATAAGTATGGAATTATTTTAAATTGGTATATTATGACTAGTACTGAAAATAATGATGAAACAGTGAAGTATTTTGAAGATAATAATTATTTTGGTTATAATTCTGAAAATGTTAAATTTTTTAAACAAGGAAATTTGCCACTACTTTCTGAAGATGGAAAACTTGTAATTAATAGTGAATACCGTATTAAATATGCTGCTTCTGGAAATGGAACTATATATCAAGCAATGCTTAATGATGGAGTTATTGATGATATGAAGAGAAAAGGAATTAAATGGGTTTTCATTGGTTCTGTTGATAATGCATTATTAAATATGGTTGATCCTATGTTACTTGGTTTGACTAAAAAAAGAGGAACTGAAATAGCTTCTAAAACTATTGTGAAAAATAGTCCTTATGAAAAGGTTGGAGTATTTTGTAAGAAAAACGGGAAGCCTGGTGTTATTGAATATTCAGAGATTCCAGAGACATTAATTGAAGAAGTTGATGAAAATGGTGAGTTAATGTATGGAGAATCTCATATTATGTGTAATCTATATACACTTGATGCTATTGAAAAAATTGCAAATGTTGAATTACCATATCATAGTGCTCATAAAAAAGTTGATTTTATGCAAGAAGATGGAAATATGTTTTATGCTAAAGAGGCTAATGGATATAAATATGAAGCTTTTATATTTGATGGTTTCGAGTTGTTTGATGACATTACATTGTATAGAGGTAAGAGAGATGAAGATTTTGCACCAGTAAAAAATGCAGAGGGTGTTGATAGTCCTGAGACAGCTACTAAATTATATAATGATTTTTGGTTTAAAGATTAATTGTAAATAAATTGGTTTGGAGGACAATTATGGATGATATTAAAGATGTTATGATAGTTAATTTGTATTCACTTGATGAGACTATTGCAAAAGAGTTTCTTATTAAATATAAATATCCTTGGGAAGCTCTTGCAGATATAAAAGAATATGTAATAGAACTAGGGAATTCTTTAGATTTGAATGAATATGATAAAAAGGGTGATAATGTATGGATTCATAAAACAGCTAAAGTTTATGAATATTCTACTATTATAGGTCCTTGCATAATTGGAAAGGATACTGAAGTTAGACCTGGAGCATTTATTAGAGGAAGCGCAATTATTGGAGATAATTGTGTTGTTGGAAATTCTACAGAAATTAAGAATGTTATATTATTTAATAATGTTCAAGTTCCTCATTATAATTATGTTGGTGATTCTATCCTTGGATATAAGGCACATATGGGGGCAGGTGCTATTACTTCAAATGTTAAAGCAGATAAATTAAATGTTATTATAAAAGATAATGGAAATGAAATTATAACAAACCGTAAAAAAGTGGGAGCTTTTTTAGGTGATTTTGCTGAAATAGGATGTAATAGTGTATTAAATCCAGGAACAGTTATTGGAAAAAATTCAAATGTTTATCCATTATCTTGTGTAAGAGGAGTTGTTCCTTCTGATTCAATTTTTAAAAATAGCAAAAATATTATAGATAAAATTAGGAGATAGAATGCTTAATTCAAAATTTGTACATTTACATTTACATACTGAATATAGTTTGCTTGATGGTGCTAATCGTATTAAAGATTTACCAATTAGAGCGAAAGAGCTTGGTATGGACGCAATGGCAATTACTGATCATGGCGTTATGTTTGGATGCATTGATTTTTATAAGGCTTGTAAAGCAAATGGTGTTAAACCTATTATTGGGTGCGAAGTATATGTCGCACCCGGTAGTAGGTTTGATAAGATTTTGGACAAAAGTGTTAAATATAATCATTTGATTTTGTTAGCTAAAAATATGCAAGGTTATAGAAATTTGTGTAAACTTGTTTCTTATGGGTTTACTGAGGGATATTATTATAAACCAAGGATTGATAAGGAAATTTTAGAGAAGTATCATGATGGATTAATTTGTTTAAGTGCTTGTATTGGTGGTGAAGTTCCACGGTCATTTATTAAATGGTCAAGATGAGCTTGCTAAAAATTCTGCTTTATGGTTTAAGAATTTGTTTGGCGATGATTATTATTTAGAAGTACAAGCAAACACTATGAAAGAGCAATATTTAGTTAATCAGAAATTGTTTAAATTGTCTAAGGAAATTGGTGTTCCTTTAGTTGCTACTAATGATGCACATTATTTAAAAAAAGAAGATGCATATAATCATGAAATTTTATTGTGTATTCAAACTGGTAAAAGAATGAGTGATCCTGATAGAATGAAATTTAAAACAGATGATTTTTATGTGAAATCACCTGAAGAAATGATGGAATATTTTAAAGCTGTTCCAGAAGCCATTGAAAACACTGTGAAGATTGCAGAAAAGTGTAATGTGGAATTTGAGTTTGGACATACAATTTTGCCTAATTATGATGTGCCTTCTGAGTTTGAAACACATTATGATTATTTAAAAAAGCTTTCTTATGATGGTCTTCATAAAAGATATGGTGATGATCTTTCAAAAGAGATCATTGATAGAGCTGAATATGAACTTGGAATTATTAATTCAATGGGTTTTGTTGATTATTTCTTAATTGTTTGGGATTATATTAATTTTGCGAAAACTCATGATATTCCTGTTGGGCCTGGAAGAGGTAGTGGGGCTGGTAGTGTTATTGCATATGCTATTGAGATTACTGATATTGATCCTCTTAAATATGGTTTGATTTTTGAAAGGTTTTTAAATCCTGAAAGAATTAGTATGCCTGATTTTGATGTTGATTTTGATTATGAAAAACGTCAAGATGTTATTGATTATGTTTCACAAAAATATGGGCATGATAATGTTTCACAGATTATTACTTTTGGTACTATGTCTGCGAGAATGGTTATTAGAGATGTTGCAAGAGTACTTGATTTTTCTTATGCTGAAGCGGATAAACTTGCTAAAATGATTCCAAATGATTTACATATTACTATAAAAAAGGCGTTGGAAGTTAATAAAGAATTGTCTGATATTTATGAAAATGATGGAAGAGTTAAGGAATTATTAGATATTGCTATGGCTTTAGAGGGACTTCCAAGACAGGCTTCTACACATGCTTGTGGTATTATTATTGCTAAAGAGCCTGTTGTTAATTATGTTCCACTATATGCAAGGGATGATATTATTTCAACACAGTATATTATGACTACACTTGAAGAGCTTGGGCTTTTAAAGATGGACTTTTTGGGGCTTAGGACTCTTACAGTTATTAGAGATTGTAAAGAGTTGGTTAAAAATAATCGTGGAATTGATGTTGAGTTTGACAAAGATATGAATGATCCAGCCGTTTTCAAAAAGTGGCAAGATGGAGAATCGGTTGGAATTTTTCAATTTGAAAGTCAAGGAATGACTAATTTCATGAAAGAACTTAAACCTGATTGTTTGGAAGATATTATTGCTGGTGTTTCTCTTTATAGACCTGGTCCAATGGATCAAATTCCTAGGTATATTGCTAATAAAAAAGATATGGAACATGCTGTTTATACACATGATAGTTTGAAGCCAATTTTGGCTGTTACATATGGTTGTATGGTTTATCAAGAACAGGTTATGAAAATTGTTACAGATCTCGCTGGATATTCACTTGGAAGATCTGATTTAGTTAGAAGAGCTATGGGTAAGAAAAAGCTTGATGTAATGGCTAAAGAAAGAGAAATTTTTGTTCATGGCAAGCTTGATGAAAATGGTAATGTTGAGATTCCAGGTTGTGTTAGAAATGGTATTGATGAAGTTTCTGCTAATAAGATTTTTGATGAAATGAGTGAATTTGCTAAATATGCTTTTAATAAATCACATGCTGCTTGTTATGCAGTTGTTGCATATCAAACTGCTTATTTAAAAACATATTATCCGGCAGAATTTATGGCTGCTATGCTTAATAGTTTTTTAGGTAATTTGGATAAGATACCTGTATATGTTGATGAATGTAGAAAAATCGGAGTGGAAATCTTAAAACCTGATATAAATAAGAGCTTTACTAAATTTACTGTTGAAGGAAATAAAATTAGATTTGGACTTGGTTCAATTAAAAATGTTGGAATCGCAGCTGTTGATGCAATTGTTTCTGAAAGAGAGAAAAATGGAGAATTTTTAGATTTTGGTGATTTTGCTGAAAGAATTTATGGTGAATCTGTTAATAAGAAATGTATTGAAAGTTTAATTAAAGCTGGTGCTTTTGATATTTTTGGAAAGACTAGGAGCACTTTGATTGCTTCATTTGAAACTATTTTAGATACTGTTGGGTATTCTAAAAGTAGAGGAAATGAAAATCAAGTTTCAATGTTTGATTTATATACTGATGATAATGTGTTGCAAAAAATTAAATATGAATATATTGAATTGCCAGAATATGATCATAAGGAGTTTTTGTCACTTGAAAAAGAGATGCTTGGAATTTACATTTCTGGTCATCCTCTTGAAAATTATGAAGAATTAATTAGTAAGAAAACAGATTTTAATTCATTAATTGTTCAGAAATTTTATAATCAAGATAATGAGAATAATGAAGAAATTATTGAAGATAACAAAGTGGTAAAAATTGCAGGAATTATAACATCTGTGAAAAAGAAGTATACTAAAAATAATAAGATTATGGCTTTTGTTACTATTGAAGATTTATATGGAACACTTGAAATGGTTGTTTTTGATTCTGTTTATTCAAGATTTTCAAATTTGCTTTATGATGAAAATATTATTTTTGTTAATGCAAGGGTTTCTGTTAGATCTAATCAAGATTTGTCGATTGTTGTTAATTCTATCTCTGAACTTGATAATGAGAAAGATAAAATTATTGATATTGAGGTTTATAAATTATCTGATATTCAAAAGGCAAATCTTAGAAAGTGGATTGTTGAAAATAGGAAAGTTGATGGAAATGTTGAAATTTTTGTTTTAAATTCTGCAGAACAAGAACATTTAAGTTGTGGAAAAGTTTTTATTAATAATAATTCTTTTAACAAATTTAAAGAGATTGTTGATGAAAGTTGTTATAAAATGAGTACTAATTAATAGTATAATAATTGTGTTTGCAATGCTAAAATATTGATATTTTACTTGTAAATAATTTCTAAAATTGTTATACTTATTGTAAGTTATTTTAGGAGGCTATATATGGAAAAGAAAAAAGAAGTTATAGAAGTTGAAAATGTTGAAAAAACAGAGAATGTAGAAAAGACAGATACAATTCAAGTATCTGATGAAGTTGTTGCAGTTATTGCAGGTATGACAGTTGCAGAAGTTTCAGGTGTTGCTGAAATGGCAGGTGGTTTTGCTGGTGGTATTTCAGAAGTATTTAGTGGAAAAAAGAATATGGCTAAAGGAATCAAAGTTGAAATCAATGAAAAAAGTGTTGTAATTGATGTTAATATTATTGTTGAATATGGTTCAAGAATTCCTGATGTTGCTTTTGAAATTCAAAAGAGAATTAAAGCATCTGTTGAAAATATGACAGGTTTAAATGTTGAACAAGTTAATGTACATGTTCAAGGTGTAAGTACAAAATTATTAAAAAATGAAGAAGAAGATAACTCAAAAGATAATACTGAAAATAAATAATACTTAGGAGGAAAAATGAAAATTATTGATAAGTTTACATTAAAAATATTTTCATTTATTATGTTGATAATATCTATTGTATTATTTATGATATCAATTCAGATATTACAAGAATCAATTTTTGGTGTGCTAATATCAAGATTATTTACTTTAGTTACAGCAGGTCGTACAATATTAGTTATTGTTTCTATAATATTATTTTTATTATCGGTAAAATCTTTATTTTTTACATATTCAAGAAAAAATGGTGATTATGAAGATGATGTAAATGATGAGATTGAAAATGATACTGGAATTTTGTTAGAGAATGATGATGGAAGAGTTTTAATTACTAGAAGAACTATTAGATCATTAGTGAATAGTGTAATACTTAGAACTGATGAAATAATAGATGCTAAAATCATTGTTGATATTAATGCTGATAATGAAGTTAGTGTTAAATTAGCAATTGATGTTGTTCAAGGTGTTGTTATAAAAGATGTTACTTCAAAAGTACAAAGTGATATAAAGAATACTGTTAAAACAACTACTGATATTACTATTAAGTCTGTTGATATTGATGTTAAAGAATATGTTGATGTTGATTCAAATGAAGATGATGAAGATACTATTGAAGAAATTGATGATATGGAAATTAATGATAGAAAGTCTAAGAAATAAGGAGAAGACATGGCAGATAATAAATATGATAATGATTTTTTGAGATTTTTTTCTAAAAATTTTGGAGCTATAGTAGGAGCAATAATTGGTATAATTATAGCGTTTACAGCTTTTTATAAATTTGTTATTTATATAGCAATTATAGTGCTATGTTCTTGGTGTGGTTATTATTTGCAAAAGAATAAACTTAAAGTTAAAGAAATATTAAAGAGATTAGTAGAAAGAATGTAGGAAAATATTATGAATAGATCACAGAATAGGGAACAAGCTTTTAAATTGTTATATAGTATGACTTTTCTTGATGAAGAACTTGATATTGATGAGCAAATTAAATTGTTTCTAGATGGTGAAAATTTGACAAATAAAAACACTATTGAATATGTTAATTCAATAATAAAAGGTGTTGACCAACATAATAATGAAATCGTTAATTTGATTTTAAAGAATATTAGAAAAGAATGGACAATTGATAGAATTTCAAAAATAGATTTAGCTTTATTGAAGTTATCAATTTATGAAATTAAATTTGCTAAACTTCCTTTTAAAGTTGTAATTAATGAGGCTTTGGAACTTTCAAAAAAATATGGTGATAAGAAGTCGAAATCTTTTATAAATGGTGTTTTAGCTAGTATTGTTAAAGAAGAAGTAGTATAAAATAGTGAAGCACATAATTTAATTATTATGTGCTTTTCTATATTATATGATTAAATATTATAACATAATTGAGTAGATTGGAAAAAATATGGACATTGAAGCAATTAGTGTAGAAGAGTTAAATAAATATATTAAAGATAAATTAGATAATGATGAATATTTGAATAATGTTTTGGTTAAAGGAGAGATATCAAATTGTAAATTGCATTATACTGGTCATATATATTTTACTTTAAAAGATGAGAAATCTTTAATAAAATGTATTATGTTTAAAAGTTATGCTGCACATCTTTCTTTTGTACCTAAAGATGGGACGAAAGTTCAATTATTTGGAAGTGTTCAAGTTTTTGAGAGGGATGGTGTTTATCAAATATATGCTAAAGCAATGAAAGAAGATGGAATTGGAACATTGCATGAACAGTTTGAAAAACTTAAAAAGAAATTGGAATTAGAAGGTCTTTTTAATCAGGAACATAAAAAGAAGATTCCAGAATTCCCTAAGATTATTGGTGTTTTGACATCATCTACAGGTTCTGTTATTAGGGATATAATAAATGTTTCAACTAGAAGAAATCCAAATGTTTATATTAGATTATTGCCAGTTCCTGTTCAAGGACCTGGTGCTTGTGATAAAATTGCAGAAGCAATAAAATATATGAATGAAGAGAAATTAGCAGATGTATTGATTGTTGCAAGAGGTGGTGGATCTCTTGAGGATTTATGGCCATTTAATGAGGAAGTTGTTGCAAGAGCAATATATGATTCTGAAATTCCTGTTATATCAGCAGTTGGACATGAAACGGATTTTTCTATATCTGATTTTGTTGCTGATTTAAGAGCACCTACGCCATCTGCTGCTGCAGAATTAGCAGTTCCTAATATTGATGATGTTAAATATACAATTGAACAATATGAAAATCAGTATAAAGTTTTATTAAAGCGTAAAGTTCAATTAATGAGAGCTAAATTTGATATGATAATGGAAAATAAGAGCTTTAAGAATCCATTGTTAATTGTGGAAAATAAAACTTTATTACTTGATAAATTAGAAAAAGAAATTATTGATTTGTTTAAAAATATTATTCAAAGAAAAGAAGCTAAGTTTAATGAGTTGGTTGTTGGGCTAGATGCTTTAAGTCCATTGAAAACTTTGCTTAGGGGTTATAGTATTGTTGAAAAAAATGATAAGGTAATTAAAAGTATTAGTGATTTAAATGTTGGAGATAATATTAAAATTATTTTGAATGATGGAAATGTTAATGCAAATATTATATAGATTGGAGTTATATTATGGCAGAAAAAAGTTTTGAAGAGAAAATGTTAAATTTAGAATTAATTAAAAAGGATCTTGAAAAAGATGATTTATCACTTGATGATGCAGTTAAAAAGTTCGAAGACGGAATGAAAATTTCTAGAGAATGTAGAGAAATTTTAGATAATGCAGAAAAGAAAATTACTATTTTATTGGAAGGGGAAGAAAAGGATTTTGTTCAATCATAGTATTAAATGTTTGAGTAATATTCTTATGTATTAAAGAGATGTTTTATTTTAAATATAAATATATATTAGTACCATTTTTATTATGGCTAGCAATACAGATATCTAAGGTTATTGTTGATTGTATTGAAAACAAGAAGTTTTCATTGAGAAGATTGTTAGGATCTGGAGGCATGCCTAGTTCTCATTCAGCTGTAATGGTTTCGATTACAGTTATGCTTGGAAAAAATATTGGTTTTCAATCACCTATTTTTGCATTGGCTTGTTTTATGACATTGGTTGTAATGCAAGATGCAGTTGGAGTTAGAAGACAAGTTGGAAAACATGCTAAATATTTGAATGAAATATTAATGGATGATAAGATTTCTCCTGAAGAGAAATTTCAAGAAATGGTTGGCCATACACCTTTACAGGTGTTTATTGGATTAATTATTGGGCTTATAGCTGGTCTTATTGCTTAATTTGAAGGATATGGGGGATTTATGGACGATATTATTATTGCAAGAAATGCGAAAAAGAAAAATATTAATGAAATTGCAAAAAAATTAAATATTGACGATGATTATATTGAACAATATGGAAAATATAAAGCTAAAATTGATTTAAAATTTTTAGAAAAAATTAAAAATAATGATAATGGAAAATTGATTTTAGTGACTTCTATAAATCCAACACCACTTGGAGAGGGTAAAACTACTGCTGCAATAGGGATTTCAGATGGTCTTAATAAATTAAATAAAAAATCAATATTGGCTTTAAGAGAACCATCTGTTGGTCCTGTTTTTGGAATAAAAGGTGGTGCTACAGGTGGAGGATATTCACAAATATCACCTATGGAAGATATTAATTTACATTTTAATGGTGATATTCATGCAATTACAGAAGCTAATAATTTAATTAGTGCAATTATTGATAATCATATATTTTGGGGCAATGATCTGAAAATTAAAAAAGTTACTTGGAAAAGAGCTTTAGATCTTAATGATAGACAGCTTAGAACAGTTCAAACTGGATTATCTGGTGAGAAGAGGATGATATCAAGAGAAGATCATTTTGATATAACTGTTGCGTCTGAAATTATGGCAGTTTTTTGCTTATCAAAAGATTTAAATGATTTAAGAAATAGACTTGGCAAAATGATAATTGGATATAATGAAGATGATGAACCTGTTTATGTGAGTGATTTAAAGATTGTTGGAAGTTTAGTAGCGTTATTAAAAGATGCAATTAATCCTAATTTGGTTCAAACTCTTGAAAATAATCCATGTTTTGTACATGGTGGTCCTTTTGCTAATATTGCACATGGATGTAATAGTGTTATTGCGACTAAGATGGCTTTAAAACTTGGTGATTATGTTGTTACAGAAGCAGGATTTGGTGCTGATTTGGGAGCAGAAAAGTTTATAGATATTAAAGCTCGTGAAAATTCATTAGAACCTGATGCTGTTGTGATTGTTGCTACACTTAAAGCTTTAAAATATCATGGTGGTGCTAGTGTTAAAGATTGTGTTTTGCCTAATATTGATGCTTTAAAGAGTGGACTTGAGAATTTATTAAAGCATATTGCAAATATTAAATCTTTTGGGCTTAATCCAATTGTTGCAATTAATAAATATAGTAATGATGATGTTAATGAAATTAATTTTTTGAAAAATGAAGTATCAAAAGTTTCTGAAATTGAGTTATTAAATAATTGGGAAAATGGTTCTGATGGAGCAATTGATTTTTGTAATAAATTATTGAAAATTGTTGATAAAGATAAGAAAATATCTTTTGCTTATAATATTAATGATGATTTAAAGACAAAGGTATATAATATTGCTACGAAGATTTATGGTGCTAGGGATGTATTATATACTGATAAGGCAATTGAAGAATTAAGTATTATTAATAAAATTACAAATAATACAAAAGGCTTAGAAGTTTGTATTGCGAAAACACAATATTCTTTTTCTGATGATAAAAGTAATTTAATCTGTTCAGAAGATTTTGGTATAACTATTACTGGTATAGAATTGAAAAATGGAGCAGGCTTTGTTGTGGTTAAAGCAGGAGATATAATGACAATGCCAGGATTGCCTAGAGTTCCAGCTGCTGAAAGTATTGATGTTGATGATGACGGAAATATTGTTGGTGTTTTTTAAAAGGGAGGAAATATGATAAAGCCAAATGCTGAGTTTGACATTATTACAGATATAGGTGTTGATTTTTTAAAAGAAAACAATATAAAAGGTTTGATTTTGGATGTTGATAATACTTTGATTGATTTGAGTAGAAATAAAATAGATGGTCTTGATGATTGGATTGATTCTATTATTAAATCAGGTATTAAAATTGCAGTTGTTTCGAATGGAAGAAAGAAAAAGCAAATTGATTTGTTAACTAAAAAGCATGGATTAATTTATGTATTTTTTGCATTAAAGCCATTTAAAAGGGGAATAAAAAAAGCAAAAAAAGAGCTTAATTTATGTTATAATGAAATTGCAGAAATTGGTGATCAGATATTTACTGATGTTTGGGTTTCTAATAGAACTAAGATGTTTTCTATTTTGACTAAACCAGTTGAAATGGAAAAAAGTTTTTTACAAAAATTTAAAAGAAAAGTTGAAGATTTGTATAAAGCTAGAAATTGGGGGAAATAAAAATGTATATTAATAATATCCATATATTGAGCTATTTCTTTATAGGATTGTTTGGAATGTTTTTAGGTCAATTTATGAATTGGGTGAATATTAGATTTGCACATCATAAAAAAGTTTTTTGCAAAGAGTTATTTACACAATATATTCCTAATCAGAAATTAAACATGTTTTTAATGTTTTCGATAATGATGTTATATGTTGCGATTTTGTATTTATTTGGAATTAGTTTAGTTACTTTGAAATATTTGTTATTAGTTCCTTTATTAATTTCAGTCTTAGCAATTGATTTTAAAGAGCGTATTATTCCTGATAGATTAATTTTGATATTGTTTGAAATAGGAATGGTATTTTCAATAATAGAAGGATTTGATAGTTTGAATATTTTTGTTGATAAAATATTGGGAATGATTATTGGATTTGGAATATTTGGATTAATAACATTGATTGGTGGGCTACTTACTAAAAAGAAAGCAATGGGCTATGGTGATGTTAAATTGATGGCAGCGCTTGGGCTAATATTTGGTGAGATGGGTATATTAATGATAATTGTTATATCATTTTTGATAGCTGCTATTGTTTCAATCATATTATTAATAATCAGAAAAAAGAAATTTACTGAGTATATTGCTTTTGGTCCATATATTTCGGTTGCGTCTTTTATTTTAATGATGAGTTCAACAAATGTGTTGTTATATATATTGTTAAAAATTTTTACACTTGGTACATATTCTTTAGGATAAATTAATATCTAGGAGGTATATTTTATGAATTATAAGATTGAAAATATTAAGAAAAAAATGGAAAAACTTAATATTCAAGGTATGATTATTACTAATCCGTCTAGTTTGAGATATGTTCTTGGTTTTGATGTTGAAGGTATGATATTTATTACAGATAAGGGAAATTTACTGATAACTGATAGTAGATATATAGAATATGCAAATTCTATGATTACTATTACTGATGGAATTGCTACAGCCAATATTTCTGAATTAACTGATGATGATAATTTTTCATTTTTTGAAGATTGTGAAAGAGTTGGTTTTGAAGAGTTTGATTTAACTTATTCATCATATTCTGAAATGATTAGAAGATATAGAATTAGTGATATGGTTGAAACTAATGGATTAATTGAAAAATTAAGGATGATTAAAGACAATGATGAAATTAGTTATATTGAAAAAGCTTGTAATATTACTGATAATTGTTTTGAATATTTGAAAAAGTTTATAAAGATAGGAATGACTGAAAAGGAGATAGCACTTGAAATTTATAATTATTTTATAAAACATGGTGCAGATGGATTAGCTTTTGATACTATTGTCGCAAGTGGTACAAATTCTTCTAAACCACATGCAATACCGACAGATAAAAAAATAGAATATGGTGATATTATTGTTATTGATTTTGGTGCTAAATATAATGGGTATTGTGCTGATATGACAAGAACAATATTTGTTGGAGAAGTTAATAAAGAAGCAGAAAAATTATATAATTTTTTATTTGAAGTTCAAGCTAATGCAACAAGAAAATTTTTGGAAGGTGAAGATACAAAAGTAATTGCAAAGAGTGTTGAATATGATCTCAATCAAAAAAATTGTACATTAATTCATGCACTTGGTCATGGTGTTGGCATTGATATTCATGAAAAGCCAATTTTGTCTGTTAAATCAAGTAGTATATTGAAAAATAATATGGTAGTTACTAATGAACCTGGAATTTATATACCTGGAGATATAGGAATTAGAATAGAGGATACAGTTGTAATTAATGGTAGAATACCAAGGATTTTGACAAATTCTAGTAAACAGTTGACTGTTATTGATGGATAATATGACATCTATGTGAAAAAATAAAATAAAATGTTGAAAAATAAAAAGTTTATTGTTAAAATGTTCATAATAAATATATTATGGACATTTTTTATTGTTTATATGTCTTTTAATATAAATATTTTGAAATAACATATAAAGATAAATGTTATATATTAATAAGGATGAAAAATGATAGAGTTTAAGAACGTATCTAAAAAATATGGTACAGGAACAGTAGCAGTTGATAATGCTAATTTTACAATTGAAAAGGGAGAGTTTGCTTTTTTAATAGGTGATTCTGGTTCTGGAAAGTCAACAATGATTAAAATGATGCTTAAAGAAGAAGACCCTACTTCAGGAAATATTATTATTAATGGAAGGGATATTACTAAGATAAAACCTAGTAAGGTTCCTTATTTACGTAGAAGTATGGGAATAGTTTTTCAAGATTTTAGACTTTTACCTGATAAAACAGTTTATGATAATGTTGCTTTTGCAATGTATGTTGTTAGAGCTAGTCAAAAACATATTAAGAGGCAAGTTCCAATGGTTTTGTCACTTGTTGGATTAAGTCAAAAAGCGAAAATGTATCCAAATGAACTTTCTGGTGGTGAACAACAAAGAGTTGCTTTAGCTCGTGCTATTGTTAATAATCCATCAATGCTGATTGCAGATGAGCCTACAGGAAATTTGGATCCAAATACAGCATGGGATATAATGGAACTTTTAAATGATATTAATTTAAGAGGAACAACGGTTGTTGTTGCAACACATGCTAAAGACATAGTTGATAGAATGAACAGAAGGGTTATTCGTATTGACCATGGAAATATAGTTCGTGATGAAAAAGGTGGGTATGACGGTGAGATATAACACATTTAGTTATTTAATTTCAGATGGTTTTAAAAGTTTTGGCAAACAGAAAAAAATGACTAGTGCTTCAATTATCATAATGGTTGCTACAATGGTTATGTTTGGATTATTTTTCGTAATAAGTCAAAATGTTAATTATATTGCTACACAACTTGAGAATCAGCAGGCGATTAAAGTAAATCTGAAAGATGGATTAACACAGGATGAAATTAACAATTTACAAGTTCAAATTGAGCAAATATCTGGTGTAAATAAACCAGTACAATATAAATCAAAAGCTGATGCTTTAATTACAGTTAGAACACAGCTTGGTGATAAACAAGATTTATTAGCAGGATGGGATGGTGAAAATAATCCTTTTCCAGCATCTTTTATAGTAAGGTTAACTGATTTAAAATTAAATAAATCAGTGCAAGATGCTATTTCTAAGCTTGATGGAATAAGTGATATTAATAGTAATAATGATTTGTTATCAAATTTGGATAGAGTTGCTAATGCATTGAAAATTGTTACAGGTGTTTTGATGTCACTATTAGTCTTGATATCAGTATTTATAATTTCATATACAATTAAATTAACAGTTCATGCACGTAGAAAAGAAATTTCTATTATGAAATATGTTGGTGCAACAAATGGATTTATTAGAGGGCCTTTCATTGTTGAAGGTGTTATGATTGGTATTATCTCTGCAATTATTACGCTTTCACTTATGAGTGGAATTTATAATGCTATGATTAATGGAATATTGGATTCTTCAGTATTAAGAACTTCACAAATCGAACTTTATAGATATGGACAGATATTCTTCAAATTATTAGTAGCTTATTTAATGCTTGGTATTGGAATTGGTGCATTGGGAAGTGTTATTTCGATGAAGAAGTATTTGGATGTTTAATTAACTTTTTAAAAGTTAAGGAGGAATAATGAAAAAATATAAACTTTTAGTGGCTTTAATGTTATTGATTGCACTTATTGGTAAATCAGTGATATCTCTAGGAGTTACTCAAGCTGATGTTGATGCAGAAAAGAAAAAAGCAGATCAATTAAAAACAGAAGCTGAACAAAAGAAAAAAGAATTGACAAATATAAAATCAGATAAAGCTGTTGCTACTACTGATTTAAACACTATTAATAGTCAGATTGATAGTTTACAATCTGAAATTGATGCTCTTGGTGAAAATTTAGATGAATTAAATTCTGAAATAAAGACTAAGGAAAATGAAATAAAAGAAAAAGAAAAAGAATATAAGGAAAAGGAAGCTATTCTTAAAAAGAGATTGGTTGCTATATATAAGAATGGTGGAACTTCGTATTTAGATGTTTTATTTAGTTCTGCAAATTATGTTGATATGCTTTCTTCATATGATGTTGTTGAAAAAATAGCAGAATCTGATAATAAGTTAATGGATGAAATTCAAAAGACAAAAGAAAGTTTAGAAAATAATAAAAAGGAATTAGAAAATAAAAAATCTGATGTTGAAAAAACTAAAAAGCAAAAAGATGAAAAGAACGCGCAATTAAATGTTGCTAAAAAACAGAAACAAACAGAAGTTGATAAATTGTCTGATAAAGAAAAGGCTACACAAACTGAAATTGACAATAAACAAAAAGCTATACAACAGGCAGAACAATCAATGGCTAGTATTTTTAAAAAATTACAAGCTCAGCTTGCAGCTCAAAAAGCTGCTGAAGAAGCTAGAAAAAAAGCTGCTGCATCTAAACCAAGTTCTAGTGGTTCTTCTAAAGGAAGTAGTTCTACAGGATTAGCTGGATTAAATTTTGATGGTACATTCCAATGGCCAACGACAACTAAATTAGTTACTTCTAGAATGAAGTTTAGATGGGGAAGAATGCATAAAGGTATTGATATAGGAGTTGCTTATCAACCAGTTTATGCAGCTGCTTCGGGTATTGCATATAATGCATATAATCCTGGTGGATATGGTACATATGTAATGTTATTCCATGGAAATGGATATGTTACTTTATATGGACATTTGAGTACTTCAAAAGTTGCAGATGGACAGACAGTATCTAAAGGACAGGTTATTGCTATTTCTGGCAATTCTGGTGGAAGCACTGGTCCACATTTACATTTTGAAATAAGAAGAGCAGAATCTGCTGCAGATTTCTTTAGTAAATCACCGTTAGATCCTTTACAATATTTACCTGGTGGTTATACATTAAATGAATAATTTTAATATATAAGGTACATATTTATGTACCTTATATAAAAGTATAGGAGGCATAGTTATGAGTAATATAATAAAACAAGTTTTTATTAGTTTAATATGTATAATTATGCTTTTTTCTTTTTTTGGTAATAGTTTTGCTATAAATGAAGTTAATAATAATCAAATTAATGCAGTTTCTAATAATACTAATAATGTTGTTAATAATACAAATACTGTTAGTAATACAACTAGTGATGTTAAACCATTAACATTGCAACAACAAAAAGATGCAGTTAATGAAAATTTAAATAAGGCAAATGAACAGTTAGCTTATGTTCAAAATGAGTTGTCACAAGCAGTTCTTAAGATTCAAGATTTGCAAGATAAAATTAATGGATATGAGTCTACTATCTCGAAAATTAATTTAGAATATGGAAAATTACAAGAGAAAGTAGAGCAAAATGAAGTAGCTTTGATTAAACAACAAGTTAGATATGATGCTCAGGAGGAATTGTTAAAAAAGAGATTGGTAGCTGTTTATAATAAAGGAAATATTTCGTATTTAAATGTTTTACTTGGTGCTAATAATTTTATAGAGTTCTTATCTTTATATTCTGCAGTTAACCAAATAGCTAAGTATGATAAAGCACAATTGGATAACATGAAAGCAGAAAAGAATGAGATTCAAAAGAAAAACGATGAAATTATGAAGCAAAAAGAAGATATTCGAGTTGCTAAAGCGAATGCACAACAGCAAGAGGTTTTATTGACAAATACAAAGATACTTATGGAAGGATATAAACAGAGCTTAACTGAAAGTGATAAACAAATAAATGCACAAATTACAGCATATAAGGCACAGCAACAAGAAATAGAAAATATGATTACACAATCAATTGTTCAGTCAACTTATGAATTATCTTATGCTGGTGGAGTAATGATTTGGCCTACTTTAAAGTCTGGTTATATTACATCACCATTTGGTAATAGAATGCATCCAATTCAAGGGATTGTTAAAGCACATCATGGTATTGACATTAGTGGTGCTATTGGAACTCCAGCATTTGCAGCAGCAGATGGTGTTGTAATTTATTCTGGCTGGATGGGTGGTTATGGTAATGCTATTATGATTGATCATGGTGTTGATAGTAATGGTAATAAAGTAATCAGTTTATATGGACATAGTAGTAAATTGTTAAAAAATGTTGGAGATGTTGTTAAACAAGGTGATACTATTTTAGAAATTGGTTCTACTGGAAATTCTACAGGGCCACATTTACATTTTGAAATTAGAGAAAATGGAATACCTACAGATCCTAAAAAATATTTATCAAATGATAATAGTTAAAGTTGAAAGGAGTTTTTATGAAAGATTTTAAGTCTTTTGGTAGAATGTTATATACAATTGTTATTACAGCAATTGTTACTACAATTATAGTCCTTGTAGTGGTATTTGGTGCAAATGGTTCTTCACCTTTTTCGCCTAAACTTAATAATAAAGACATGTCTGGTTTAATTTCTAAATTAAATGTAGTTCAAAAAAAGATTGATGAACAATATTTAAAAAAAGCTAATTCATCTGATTTAAATGAGTGGGCAGTTAAAGGTTATGTTGCTGGTTTAAAGGATAAATATAGTCAATATTATACTGCACAGGAAATGAAAGAGATGCTGGATGAGACTAGGGGACAGTTTGTAGGTGTTGGTATATATCTTACAAAAGATGTTACTAATAATGAAATTGTTATTTATGATACAATTAAAGGCTCACCTGCAGCTGAGTCTGGAATAAAAAGTGGTGATATATTAATTGCTGTTGATAATGTTGCGTGCAATGGTGATGATTTTGATAAGATTACAGAGAAAATTAAAGGTACTAAGGGAACTGAAGTATCTTTAAAGATTAAAAGAGATAAAAATGAAGAACATGTTTTTACAATGAAGAGAGATAAGGTAGTTGTTGAAAACATTGAATCACAAATGATTGATTCTGAAATAGGATACATTTATATTAAATCGTTTGAAGGTGATGCTACTTTTAAGCAATTTAGAGAAGCTTATGATAATTTGGTTTCTAAAGGTATGAAGAAATTAATTGTTGACGTTAGAAATAATGGTGGTGGTATTATGGAACAAGCATTATATATTGGCGAATTGTTTTGTAATCCTAATCAAAAATTAATTATTGAGAAAGATAAGGATGGTTTGGAAAAAACTACTTTATCAAAAAATGAAAAAGTAATAACAATGGATACAATTTTATTGGTAAACCAATATTCTGCAAGTGCATCTGAAATTTTGGCAGGTATTTTAAAAGAGAATGTACAAAATGTTAAAATTGTTGGAGTTAAAACTTATGGAAAGGGTGTTGTTCAAGGATTATTTACATTACCAGATCAAAGTGGTTTGAAATTAACGATTGAAGAGTATTTTACACCAAAACATAGTGAAATTAATGGCATTGGAATTACTCCAGATGTTGAAGTGAAAGATTATCAATTTAAAGGTGAACTTGATAAAGATAATGATAAGCAATTTATTAAAGCACTTGAATTATTAAAGGAAAATAATGATTAAAATTATGATGTCTTGATTTAAAAAAATTATATATTATGGAAAAAACAAAAGTTTAAAAAAGTTAAAAAACTTTAAAAAAAGTGTTGACACCTTGGGATATTTTTATTATAATAAGAATGTCCTAAGGATAGACGGTCGCTTAGCTCAGTTGGTAGAGCATCTGCCTTACAAGCAGGGGGTCATAGGTTCGAGCCCTATAGCGACCACCATTATATTTTTGGCCTGGTAGTTCAGTTGGTTAGAACGCCGCCCTGTCACGGCGGAGGTCGACGGTTCGAGTCCGTTCCAGGTCGCCATTTTTTATTTAAGTTAAAACTTAAAATGTTGATGTGGAATTTTAAGTTTCACATTTTATTTTTTTATAAGCCTCGATAGCTCAGTTGGTAGAGCAAAGGACTGAAAATCCTTGTGTCACTGGTTCGATTCCAGTTCGAGGCACCATAATTGAAATCCTAGAACTCTTTTAAATAAAGGGTTTTGGGATTTATTTTTTTATTAGTACCACAGTAGTACCACAATAACCGAACATTTATTTAAAAAACATCATTAATTTTATCAACTTCTTTAAGTGTAAATTTATTAAAAACAGAAGTATATACATTTAATGTTATTTCTATATTTTTATGACCTAAAATTTTTGATAATACTAAAGCATTCATTCCTGATTCAATACATCTAGTTGCGAAAGTATGTCTTAACATATGAGTATTAGCGCTAGAAGTTTTTAAATTAACTTTTTTTATTTCATTATTTTTATAAACGGTTTTGTTAGGATTTATAATAACTTTAATATTTGCATTTTTGCATAACTTTTTAAAATGCGTATTAATTATAGATGGATTTATAAATGAATTATTGTATAAAAATAAATAATTATCTTCTTGAGATATTAAATCGCTTAAAATAGGAAATAAAGGCTTAATTATAGGCACATCTCTTAAGCTATTATATGTTTTAGTAGTTTCACCTAGTGTTGCTTTATCATTTTTATCTTTGGTTATAGTTTTTCTTACTTTTATTATTCTATTTTTTAGATCAATATCTTCTTTTTTTAATGCAAGAATTTCTCCAATTCTCATTCCAGTATATAGAGCAATATAAAAAATATTTTTATATTTGTCATCAGTATGCGATAATTCATTTAAAAATAAAGTTTGCTCTTCTAAAGTAAGTGCTTCAATTGATTTATTAGATTTATTAGATTTTACTTTGATTATTAAATCATCAACTTTAAATGGATTGATTATTATTATCTTTTGAGTAATTGCAATATCAAAAGCCTTTGAGATTAATCTTTTGATCTTAGCTATAGTAGAATTAGAATAATTAGTAAGTTTGAGTAGATCTTTAGATATATCATTATTTTTTACTTTAATGATAGGCATATTTGAAATATCTAATCTTTTAATAATGTTTAATGTAGCTAAATTTCTTAAATATGTAGCTTCAATAATAATATTTCCATTATATTTATTATCAATATAATTTTTAAGTAAATTAGATATTGTTGTTTCATTGTCTATAATTAAATTTGTTTTTTTATAATCATTTTTTAATTGATCCATTTTTTCAATTACATCAGATTTTCTTTTAGCATAAACAGATTTTCTTTTTAATTTTCCATATTGATCATAACCAATTGAAACACGACCCTCATATAATTTTTTATCTTCACGAAATCTAATAAGTCCCTCACCATTAGATTTTTTTCTAGGCATATATAAATTCCTTTCTTCTTATATTTGTCTGTTAGACAGTTTTAGACACTTCAAAAGTATTGATTTTGCTGCTGAAAATAAACAGGTGTCTAATTAGACAGCAGTTAGACAGTCTTTTAGACAATACTTTTTTAAGTAGTAGTTTTTAAATTTTAAAGCCTTTAATCTTTCATTTCGTGTTTTAGGAAAATTGAAATAAAAAATAGACAACATTTCAACCAGAATATCTAGTTTTAAGTTGTCATCATTTAAATTTTTATCAATAAGTAAATAAGTTTTGTTTTCAATTGTTAATAATTTAGCAAAAGATACAATAGAATCTAGTTCTACAATTTCAATCTTATGAGAATAAAATTCTTGATAAATAATATCAAAATTCAATATACACTCCTAATCTAAACTCAAAAATAGAGTTTTTTTTTACTTTTGTGTATTATTATTTTTATTCTTTAGATATTCAATTTGTCTTTGGATTTCTTTTATATCATCATCATCTAACCCTTGAATAGATATAGTATCATTTGTAAGCAAACCATATTCAGCTGAAATATTATTTTTAGGCGTAGGTTTTTTCATTGGAACATCGTATCCCATAAGCCAAACTTCAGAAACATTTAATACATCTGCTAATAAAATTAATTTATCTTGTTTTGCTTTATAATCACCATTAAGCCAAGCATAAATTGCAGATCTATTAGTGTCAATTCTTTTACTTAAATAATCTACAGAAATATTTAATCTATTCATAGCTTTTTTTAATCTAACCGAAAATGGTTCTACAATATAATTCATTACTCCTCCTTATCTTATTGTACATTTTTTTAGGAAAAATATCAACTTTTCTTGAAAAAATATCAACTTTTGTTGATAAAATACCAAATTTTTTGGTATTTTATCAATTTTTTTTGGTAAAAAAGCAAAATTATAAAAAAATATTGACAAAAAATATACTTATGATATAATTTGTCTAGAAAAAGTATAGAAAAACTAGAAAGGAGCAAAATGAAGGCTATTAAGAAAATAGATTATAAGAAATTAAAAGGAAAAATAGCAGAGGAAGATTTTTCGAGAATTGCACTTTGTAAAGAGATTGGAATATCTTCAACGACTTTAAGTGATAAATTACAAAATAAAAGTTATTTTACGCAAGAACAAATATTATCAATTTGCGATGTTTTAGGTATTGAACAAAAAGAAATACCTGAATATTTTTTTAAGTACAATGTCTAGAAAAAGTATAGAAAAACTAGAAAGGAGTAATTATGAAATTTGAAGAAGCACCTGAAATAATTACACCGAAAATTTTAGAGGAGATGTGGGGAATAACAAGAAAAGATTCTTATAACTTTTTTCACTCTAAAAATTTTCCAAAAATAAAACTTGATGGAAGCGATAAATTGTTAGCAAACAAATATGCTGTAAGAAGATGGTCAATTCAAAATATGATTTATGATCCAGCAATGTTTTATGAAAATTTAAAAGAAAGTTAAAAATACTAAAGACATATTAAAAAGAAAGAAAATAGGTAATGTAAATGGAAACAAATATTTATAATGGTTATTACGCTGTTATACCAGCGAGTGTCAGATATGATAAAAATTTAAAACCAGCTGAGAAACTACTTTATGGAGAAATATCAGCATTGTGCAATAAAGAGGGATATTGTTTTGCAAAAAATAGATATTTTGCAGAGCTTTATTCAGTAACTCAGAGTTGTGTTTCAAGATGGATTTCTAATCTAACAAAATTAGGATTCTTAGAAGTACAGATAATTAGAAGTGAAAAGAATGAAATAATAGAAAGAAGAATTTATATTAAAGATATTAACTTTAATAATAGTCACCCTGATAAAACAGTTAAAACTGATTTAAAAAAGAATAATGAAGATGTACAAAAGGGGTATGTGCAAAATTGCGTAGAGGGGTATGTACAAAAAAATCAATATCCCATATACCAAAAAGTCAAAGATAATAATATAAATATTAATAATATAGAGAGAGAGAAAGAAGAGATTATTTTTGATGAAAAGAATGATGATATTCCAAATGTGAAAATCGAAACACCATTAGAAAATAACCAAGAAATAGTTTTAATAAAAAATATGATTGAAACCTATAACAATACTTGTTCTAAATTACCTAAAATTTTAATTTTAAATGACCAAAGAATTAAAAATATAAAAAAGTTTCTAAAAATATTTACAACCGATGATTTTAAAGAAATATGTTTAAAAGCAAATAACTCAAAATTTTTACAAGGAAATCCTAAAACAGGATTTAAAGCAAATTTTGATTTTTTAATTGACCCTACTTATGCTACTAAAGTTTTTGAAGGGTTTTATGATGATGTCAAAAAAATGACTACAGAAAAAGGAAAACAAAAGAAAATAGTTAGTTTTGAAGAAAATAAAAGAATGTATGATGATTTAGCTTCGTTTTATTCAAACTAACTAACTTAGGGGGTATTAAATGGATTTTGTAGAAAAATATTCAATGCAAGATGTTATGGACATTGCAAAAGTTTCAAGAGCAACAATCTATAACCATCTTGAAAAATTAAATGAAATTGGTGCTACTAAAATGATGAATAATAAAAGAGTTTTTAGTGAAAGAGCAATTGAATTTTTAAAAGGTGAAGATAAACCTATTTTAGGAAAAATAGTAAATAAAGAGGATAAAGAACAAGGTTTATCAAAAGAAGAAAAGAATTTTGAATTTATTAATTATATTCAAAAACAGATGCTTCATTTTCAGTCAGAAGTAAAAATAAAAGAAGAGCAAATTCTTACTAAAGATAGAATCATTATGCTAAAAGATGAACAATTAATTAGCAGAGATGAAATTATAAAAGCAAAAGACAAAGAAATTAATCAATTAACTCAAAAATTAATTGGACTATATGAGCAAGAAAAAATCAATCAAGAGTTATTAGTTTCAAAGAAAAAGAAAACAATTTTTAACTTTTTTAAAAGGAGATAAAGTATATGAATGAACAAGTGAATTTATGGAATGATCATTCAGAAGAAAAAGAAAAAATTCAAAGAATTGAAAACAATGAATTTAATAAAAAAGCTCAAAATATTAAAGGTTCAATTGTTGAATTAACAGCTCAAATTGAAAACTTAAGAAAAAATAGAAGAAAAGAAGTTGAGTATATTTTAGAAAATTTAAGAAGATATGAATTATTTGTAAAAAATACCCATATTTCAGAAAAGGATTTAGAAGAGTATAAAAAATATTTTTATGGAAATTTAATGTGGAAAGATAATGGAACTTTAAATTTTGGAGATTATTCAGAAATTGCAAAGATTGTAAATGCTCAAAAAACAACAAAAGATTTTTTAAAAATTTATTATTATATTTTAGATTCTTATATTGAAAATGAAATTTTACCAGATCCTAATTCAAAAAGTAAACAATTAGTTTTAAAATATTTTTATGGATATAAACTGCCAATGAATGAAAAAACAAAAACAATTGATGAAATGATAGAATTTTTAAATTATAGTTCTTTTACAACTTTTTATAGATTAAAAAATAAATTACTTGAAGAATTAGTTCCTTATTTTTTTGGAATTAGCTAATAAATAATTTTTATTTACCAGGAGATAATAGTTATTATTTTTTTTCCTTAATTTTTAATTAAGGCAGGAAAGCAATCATACTGATTGCACGAAACACATAAACAGCAAGCTGTTTAGAGTAATACTACAAATTAAAAGTAGTATAAATATATATTTAGTGCAGTTGCCGACATTAAAATATTTAGTTGCAAAAAACACGCAAAAAAATGTGCATACTTTTTTAGATTAAGGTATGATATTATTTAAAATAGAAAAAATAATATTATACAAATAGAGAAGAAAGAAAAATCTTCTCTATTTTGTGTTTTAGAAAGGAGTAAATAGAATTTGAAAAAACTAATAATTGCAGAGAAACCAAGTCTTGCAAAAACGATAGTAAGAGGAATAGGAGGAAATGATAATTTTAAAGATTATTTTGAAAATGAAAATTATATTGTAACTTCGCAGTTCGGACACTTGTTAGAACTTTATTCAATTGGAGATTATAAAAATGATAAAGAAAGAGATAAAAAGTGGACTTTAGATGATTTACCTTATCTTCCTAAAGAATATAAATATAAAGTTAAAGATGATTTAGGAATTAAAGCAAGATATAAATTAATAAAAGAACTAATTAAAAGAAATGATGTTAATGAAATTATAAATGCAGGAGATCCTGATAGAGAGGGAGAAACTTTAATTAATATTGTTATTTATAAAATTTTTGATGAACTTAAAATAAATAAAAAAATATCAAGAATATGGTTAGATCCTTTAACTGAAGAAAAGGTTAAAGAAGAATTAAATAATTTAAAACCAATAGAAAACACTAAAAATTTATATGTTGAGGGGAAATTAAGAGCAATTTTAGATTGGCTTTATGGAATAAACCTAACTGAATATGTAAGTTTAAAGAGTGGTAAAACTTTAAATACAGGAAGAGTCATTATACCTTTAGTAAGATGGGTTTATGATAGAGATATTGAAATTGAAAATTTTAAAAAAGAAAAATACTTTGTAATTAATTCTATTATTAAAAAAGATAATCAAGAAACCAAAATCAATTTTAAAGAATTAAAATTTGATAATATTAATTTAGCAAAAGATAAAGCTAAAGAACTAGAGAATCAAAAAATAAAAGTTATAAAAGTTGAAAGTAAAGAAATAGAGAAAAAACCTAAAAAATTGTTTTCTTTATCAACATTACAAACACATTTATTTACAACTAATAAATTTCCAATTAATAAAACTTTATCATTAGTACAAAGTTTATATGAAAAAGGATTTTTAACATATCCGAGAACTGATACTGAATATTTGTCTGATGAAGAAAAAGATAAAGTTAGAGACATAATCGTAAAACAAAATAATAATGATTTAGAATTTAAAGATAGTAAAACAATTTTTGATTCATCTAAAGTAGAGTCACACACAGCTATTATTATAACGAATAAAAATCCGATTTTAGACAATTTGAGTAAAGATGAACAAATTACATACCTAGCAGTTAAAAATCGTTTTTATGCTAATTTTACAAAAGAAAAATGCATATTAAATAAAACAGAAGTAGAATTGAGTTTAAAAGAATATAAAACAAAATTAACTGGAACAGCTATTAAACAAATAGGTTATTTAAAGTATGAAAATGATTTAAAAGAAAATACTATTTTAAATTTTATAGCTGGTGAAGAATATAATACTAATTTAGAAATTGAAGAAAAAGAAACAACTCCACCAAGCCATTTATCAGAGTCAGATTTAATTAGATTATGTAAGAATCCTTTTAAAAAATTAGATATTGAAAAAGAAGATTTTAATGATGATGATGAATATAAAGAAATTTTAAATGGATCTCAAATTGGAACAGAAGCAACAAGAGCTATAATGATTGAAAAAATTAAAAAAGTTGGTTATGTAAAAGAAGAAAAAAATAAATTAATTATTTCTGATTTAGGTAAAATATTTATTCAAAACTTAGAAAAATTAAATATAAATTTATGGGTTGATAAAACAGCAGAGATGAATAAAGATTTAAAAAGAGTTTTTAAAAACGAAAAAAGTAATTTTGAAGTATTAAAAAAATCAGAAGATGAATTAAAAGAAATTATTAATCAAAATATTAATATTGAAAAAGTTAATATTAATATAGATAAAAATATTATAGGAAAATGTCCAGTATGTAATAATGATGTTTTAGAATCTAGTAAATCTTATTATTGCTCTAATTGGAAAAATGGTTGTAGTTTTACAATATGGAAAACTATTTCAGATAAAAAATTAACTGAAAGTAATGTAAAAGCTTTATTAGAAAATAGAATCACAAAAGAAATAAAAGGATTTAAAAGTAAATCAGGAAAATTATTTAATGCAAAATTAAAATTAAATAATGATAATAAAATTGAATTTGAATTTTAAAAAAGAGAGGAATTTAAAATGGGAGCTTATCAAAAATTTTTAGAACAGAAAAAACAAAAAGAAATAGAAGAACAAAAAGCAGCAGTAAAAGAAGAAGTTCAAGAAGTAAAAAATGTAAATGAAGAAAATAAATATAAAATAGTAGAATTAAATTTAAATGAATTAGATTATTATAAAAACCAACCTTTTAAAGAATATAATCAAGATGAAATGAATAATTTAAAAGAGTCAATTGAAAGAATTGGACTTCAAAATGCAATCGTAGTTAGAAAAAAAGAAAATAATAGATATGAAATTTTATCAGGAAACAATAGAGTAAGAGTTTTTAAAGAATTAAACAAAGAAACTATTCCAGCAAGAATTGTTGAATGCGATGATGAGAAAGCAGAGTTAATTATGATTGATTCTAATATCGTTCAAAGAAATGAATTAAGTGTTATGGAAAGAGCAAAAGCTTATAAATTAAAACAAGAATTAATGAAAAAGGTTAAATTAAATAAAGATGAAATCTTTAATAAAGAAGAGCAAGAATTATTAAATCAAACAGAATCTCAAAGAACATTTTTTAGATATATTTCATTAAATAATTTAATTGAAGAATATCAAAATATGTGTGATAAAAAAATACTATCGGTAGAAGCTGGAGAAACATTATCAACATTACCTACAAGAGTTCAAAGAGATATGTTAAGTGTTATAGAAAGTAAAAAAATAACCTTACCATTAATAAAAAAGGTTAAACAATCATATCAAGAAAGTGAAAATAATAATGTTCAATTTGATATTAATAAAATTGAAGAAATATTAAATAATAAAAAGGAAAAAGAAGAAAAGAAAACATTAGAAGTTAAATTTAATGATGAAGAATTAAATAAATATTTTAATGGGTTAGAAAATTCTAAAGAGATAAAAGACTATCTAATAGAATTAGTAAAAGAAAATAAAAATATTGTAGAATAAGAGGCTATTTATGAAGAAAAAATTATGTATATCATTAAATAATAAAACAGCTTCTTTATTAGAAAAAGAAGCTATCAAAGAAAATTTAGCAAAATCACAATTAATAGAAAGAATTTTAAATGAACATTACAATACAGATAGAAATAAATTAAATGAAGATATTAGAGAAAATTTAGATTTAGTAATGAAACCATATGTAGATAGATTAGCAAGAATTTTAGCTAAAACTACTAAAATTTCTTATGCGAGTGAATATTTAGCATTAAAAATGTATTCATATTTAACTATGAATGAAAATGATGTTAGATTTTTAGAAGAATCTAAAGAAGACGCTGAAAGAAGTGCTTATAATGCTTTAAAAAATGGAGCAATTGAAACTGATATAGAAACACTTTTTAATAAAGAAAAGATAAAAGAAGAATTTAGAAAGAAAGAATAAAAATGATTGCAGGTGTAAATTTTATAAATTTGAATGCTAAGAATAAAAAATTTCAATTAAGAATTAATAACTTATCACCAAATAAAAAAGCAAAAGTTATGAAACTACATATTAATTATATTGGAAGAATTAAAGGAGCGATGAATAATGGCGAACATTCTTTGTTTGGAAAGTTAAATAATGAAGATATATCTTATAAAGATAAAAAAGAAATTTTAGATTATATTGATGAAAAAGCTAAAACACAATTTTTTAATAAAGCTGTTATATCTATAAAAGAAGCCGAAGCAGAAAAATATGGAATGATAAATAAAGAAGAATGGATCAATCTTATTAATTTAAAAATTAAAGATATTGCTAAAGAATATGGAATAAGAGAAGACCAAGTAGATTATCTAGCATCAGTACATACAGAACCAGGACATATACATTGTCATCTAGTGTTTTTTGATAGAAATAATAAAGAACAATCAAACAATTTTATTAAATACGATAGAATTAAAAGAGAACTTAATAAATATGTCTATAAAGAAGAAATATCAAAGATACAAGAAGTTCAAAACAAATCTAAAGATACTAAATTATTAAAAGAAAATTTTAATAAAGACATGGAAATTTTAATAGGTAGATCTACATTAAAAATGTTCAACAATAGAATAAATATAAAAGAATTAAATAATATTCAAAAAGAAATTCTATCTTTTTATGAAAAGTTAAAAGATTATCAAGAAAAGAATAATAAGAATTCTTTTAGAAAAGCATTTTTACCACCATTATTAAAAGATGAATTAAGAAAATTATCTTTTTTAATTGTTGGAAGTTCAACACAACTTTCAAAAAATGTAAAAGATTATATAAATTCGTCAATAAAACAAGAAGTAATTTTATCAAATAATGAAAAAAGGTTATTAATAACAAAAGAAAAAGCAATTGAATTTATATATTCAAAAGTTGATAATCAAATTTTACAATTTTTAAAAGAACGAAAGATTGAAGTTAATGAATATAATAAAGAAGTTACTAACAGATTAAATCAAAACAAATATAAAAGCTCTATAAAGAATAATATTGCTTATAATTTAAATGATTTACTAAATAATATAAATAATACTTTGGAAGATACAAAAGAGGCTCAAAAAGGATTCTCGAAGCAAATAAACAAACAAAACATAGAAACAAAAGCTCAAAGAATGGAATATTATTTAAAACATCGTGATGTTGGATTAATTAATTGGGAAAATTAATATTTTTATAAAACATATTGATTATTGTAGTACATTGTAGTACAATATATATAATAATATTTATAAGGAGAAAAAATATGGCATTTTCAATTAGATTAACAGATGAAGAAAGAAATGTAGCAGAAACTTACGCAAAAATTAATTCAATTTCTTTAGGAGAAGCATTTAAAAAAGCATTGTTTGAAAAAATCGAAGATGAGTATGATTTTAATTTAGGAGAAGAAGCTTATAACAAATATGTTAAAAGTGGAAAAAAAGCAACTCCTATTAAAGATTTTTGGAGAGAACTAGATAATGAATAAGTATCAAATAGAATTAACAGAACAATTTAAAAAAGAATTTAAGAAATTAGATAAATATACACAAAAATTATTACGATCATGGATTAATAAGAATATAGAAAATATTGAAAATCCAAGACAAAAAGGGAAAGCTCTTGTTGGCAATAAATTAGGATTATGGAGATACAGAATAGGTGATTATCGTTTAATTTGTAAAATAGAAGATGAAAAACTTATTATTTTAGCATTAGCTATAGCTCATAGAAAAGATGTTTATAAATAGAAATGAAAGGAATAAAGAAATGAATAATTATTTTGATAAATTTAATATGACTAGAGAAAGCAATATATTTTTAGCTAAAAGAGATATTGTTGATTTAATATGGAAAAGTTGTCATATTGAAGGAATTAATATAACATTTCCCGAAACACAAAGAATTTATAATGGTGGAAATATAGCAAGACTTAGAATTGATGAAATTCAAACAATAAATAATTTAAAACACGCCTGGAATTATTTATTAAATTCTTTAGATACTGAAGATGATATTAATTTTATAAAATCAATAAATAGTTTAATTGGAAGCAATTTAATAGATAGAGCTGGTGAAATAAGGATATATGAAGTTAAGATGGGTGGAACTAGTTGGAAACCTGAAATACCTGATGAAAATAAGGTTAAAGAGGATTTAGCAGCAATAAAAGAAAACTCTGTATCAATAACTGATGAAGCTATAACAAAAATGCTTTATTTAATGAAAACACAATTTTTTAATGATGGAAATAAAAGAACTTCGATGTTATTAGCAAATAAAATACTTATTTCAAATGGAAAAGGAATTTTGAATGTACCAATTGAATTAGATGTAGAATTTGGAGAATTACTTATTAATTACTATGAAACTAATGATATGGAAAAAATAAAAAGATTTTTTTATGAAAATTGTTTAGATGGAATAAATCAAGATTTACAAAAGGGATATGTAAATAAAATTAGTACAAATTGTAAGATAGAAGAAAATAGTCAATCTGATGATGATGAGTTAGAAATATAAATAATAACTGTCTAATTAGACAACTGTTAGACAATAGTTAGACACTTATTTTAGACAATAAAAATAAGTAGTACTAGACTACTTATATACAAAAGAAATATACAATAGTATAATATAAAAAAAGCTACTCAAAATCAATAATATAATTTATAAAGGAGAGTTTAATTATGGACAATCAAAAAAAGAAAAAAGTCATAATTGGAGCTACAACAATTGCAGTCATCATTTTAATGACTGGAGGTATTGCAACAGGAATTGCATTTAATAGAAATGAAGCTATTAAAAAAGCAAATATGCAAGAAGTAAGAAAAATTTTAGATGAATCAGAAATACAAGATAAAACTTGTGAATATGGAACAACTATTAATATTACTGATTTTCATTTTCCTAAAGGTGTAAAAGTTATGATCAATGGACAAGAAGTAAGAGATACTTATACATTTAATACATTAGGAAAGACAGAATTAAAATTAGAGGGAATAGTACTTTATAAAGATTTTTTTAATAAAAATAAAGAACTTAAAGATATTAAACTAGTTTCATACAATATAGTAGATACAACAAAACCTGAAATAATCGGAGCAGAAGATAAAACAATAAAACAAGGTGATCAAATTAATTTAAAAGATAATATTAAAGTAGAAGATAATGTTGATAAAGATTTAGAAGTTAAGATTAATGGAAATGTTAATACAAATACTCCAGGAGAATATGAAATAACATATACAGCAACAGATAGATCAAACAATACTACTGAAAAGAAAATCAAGATTAAAGTAGAAGCAAAAGAACAAGAAAAAGTTGAAGAAAAACAAACAGAAGTAAAAGAAGAAACTAAAAACAATCAAAATTCTTCATCTGCTCAAACAAGTAATCAACCAAAAACATTTAAAGCAAATCCAAGTAATCAAGCTAAAATAAATAATAAAGGAAATAATAATAATAAAAGTAAAGGATCTAATGTAAAAGGCTCATCAAAATCAAAAGGTAGTACAACTATAGAAATAGATGAAAGAACAAGAAGAGATATACCAAAATCTAAAAGTGAAAAAGAACATGATAAAAGAACAGGAGATCATTCATCTAATTATTCTGTTTCAGGTAAATTTTCATCAAAGCAATTAGATGAATTAGGATTATAAAAAAGTAAATAAGAATATAAAAAGTAAGGATTTTAATTAATTCTTACTTTTTTATTTTTAAAGCGTGCAAAAAACACGCAAAAAAATGTGCATACTTTTTTTTGAAAATCCGTGATACAATTTAATTATTAATGAAGAACATTAATAAAATAAATTTTAAAAGAAAGGAAGTTCAAAAAATGAACAAAAAAATTATTGCAATAATTTTTATATTTTTATTTAGTTTAATAAGTTTATTTATTGCTAAGCCAGTTTATGGTGCTTCTGGTGTAGTAAGAAACTTAGGAAATGTAACCTATAATGGATCAAAAGTAGGGCATTTTGAAATGAATGGTAAAATTGCATTTTGTGTAGATCATGCAAAAATAACTCCTCAAAATACTCCATATCAAGGAGATGTATATGAAAATCCAATGATAAGAAAAGCACTTTATTATGGCTGGGGTGGTGTTGAGCCTTGGTCAGGATTTAATGGTAATCAATCAAAAGGTATTGTTATTACAACTTTAACTTTAGATTCGATTATGAATGGAAATAATAGAAGAATCACGAGAGATTTTATAAATTTCTTAAATTCTAAAGAAGATCCAAATAAAAAGATAAATTTTACTATAAGAAATCTAAATACAAAAGTTGATAATAATAAACAAGTATCTGATACAACATATATAGATGGATCAAATAGTTTAGAAATTAAATTTACATTAGATAATGATGTAACAGCTGTTGTTGAAAATAGAAATTATAGACAAAATGGTGGAACATTAATATTAAAAAATGGTGATAAAGTACATTTTGAAGCACCACTTAATAAAAGTTCAAGTTTTACTAGAACAGGAATTAAAAATTCAGTTAGATTTAATGGAATTATAATGACTAACCAAGTTGGAAATTCAAGACTTCAAAGAATTGGACAATGGCAACAAGACCCTGAAACAACAACAGAAATTAGAGTTAACTTTCAGTTAAGAGAGGGAAGCTTAGAAATTAATAAAAAAGATAAAGTTACTAAACACGATTTAGAGGGCTTTGAATTTAATGTAAAAAGTGAAGATGGTTCATATAACAGAAACTTTAGAACTGGTACAAATGGAAAAGTAACAATTAATGGATTATCTCCTAAAAAATATATAGTTACAGAAATTTCAGGTAGAAATGACTATGTAATTGGTGGAAGAAATGAAGTAACTATTGAAAGTGGTAAAACTACTAAAACAGTATTTTATGATATGCCAAAATTAAATGATATTGAAATTACAAAGGTTGACTCAACTAATAGTAATTTAAAGCTTGAAAATGTAGAATTTGAATTATACAAAGACAACAATAATAATGGTGTTTTAGATAATGCAGATACTTTAGCAGAAAAAATAGTAAATGAAAAAAATATTAAAGTTGGAACTTTAAAAACTGATGCCAACGGTTTTGTAAAAGTTTCAGGATTAAGATTAGGTAACTATATCTTAAAAGAAACAAAAGCCCCAACTTACTATAAGGTTATCACAAGAGATACTAAAATAGAAGTAAAAGAAAATAATGTAACAAAAATAACAATTAAGAACGCTCCAATTGAATTTAATATTGAAGTATTAAAAGTTGATGGAGATACAAAAATTCCATTAAAAGGTTTTGAATTTAATATTTATAATGAAAAAACAAATACTATTTTAAAAGATAATAATGGAAAAGAATATAAAAATGTTAAAACTGATGAAAATGGAAAGATTACAACAGGAAAAGTATATTTAAAAGATGTACAAAATGTTGTAATAAAAGAAGTTAAAGCAGTTGGACATTACACAATAGGAAAAGATAATGTTAAGAAATTAGTATTAACACAAGAAGAAATTGAAAAAAATAATTTATCAAAAGTAAAATTTGAAAATTATCAAAATTTTGAATTAATAATTAATAAAACAACAAATGCAAATAGCAAAATTAGAAATTTAGTAGCAGGACAAGGAATTGAAGATACATATTTTTCAATTTATAGCATTGATAACAATGGAAAAATCAAAGATTTTGCTAAAAACAGAGATGGAAAATATTTAGGAACAAAAACAAAATTAACTTTCGAAGATAGTTCTTTAAATAAAGAATATTATGTATTTAAAACAAATAAAAACGGTAATGTATCAATTAAAGATTTAATGAAAGGTAATTACATTATTAGAGAAGTAAAAGCCTCTAAACACTTTTTAAACGATTCTAAAGATATTAAAATTACTTTAGATGAAAATACTTCTTTAACAGCTCCAATTGTTAAATTTGTAAATACACCAAACACACCAAACATTCATATTGAAAAAGAGGGACTAGTAGAAACACAACCAAATGATGTTATCAGATATGATTTCCCTGATATTTCAAACAGAAGTAATGTAAAATTATATAATTTTACTTGGGAAGATAATTTACCTTATGACTATGTAAAAATGTTAAAATTATATACTGGTGTATGGAATGAAGAAAATACATTTAAAGTATATTACAAAACAAACAAAATTGATTGGAAAGAATTAGATGGAAAAGATTATTCTACATTAAAGAATAACTTTGTAAGCTTTGAAAACTTAAATTTAGACAATATTAATGAATATGTAACAGATTTTAAATTAGTATTTAAAAATCCTGTTAAAAAGGATTTTAAAGCCACAGAAACACCATTTATATTTGTAAAAGTTGATTCTGATTTAAAAGATAAAGATGTATTTGTAAATAAGACTTTAGATTATGGTTGGACTTTTGATGGAGAAAAAGTTGAAGATCACGCAGAATGGAAAACAAAAACATATAAGAAAACTTTAAAAATCAAAAAACTACCAAGAACAGGATCAGAAGTAAATAATGCTATATACTTTATAAGTGCTATGTTAATAGCTGGCGTAATTTATTTCATAAAAATAAAATAACAATAAACAAACTATCAACTAGAGGATTGATTAAATTCAATCCTCTTTTATATTGAAAAAATTTATTAAAAATAATAAAATCATTGACAAACATTTAAAAATATATTAATTTATAAAGTATCTTATAGAGATGGACAGATGATGTAGGAATGAAAATTTAAGCGTATACGAATAGTAAAGTACGCCCAGTCACTGGGAAAGACTAGACAGCTAGTCTTCTTTTTTATTGTAAAATCTATACATTAAAATATTTAACGTGCAAAAAACATGCAAAAAAATGTGCATACTTTTTTTATTTAAAGTATGATATTATCTATAATAGAAAAAATATAAGAAAACAAAGAGAGAAGAAGATTTTAAATTTTCTTCTCTTTTTGCGTAGGAGGAAATTATGAAACTTATAACAAAAGAAATTGAAAAGAAATTTGAAAAATTCCCATTATATAGCCAAGATGAAAAAGGGTTAAATGCAGAAGTAATAGTAAAATTTTTTAATCCAACTGGCGTTGGTACTTGGTATATAACTGAAGCTAATAAGTTAGAAGATGGCGATTATGAAATGTTTGGTTATTGTTATTTAGGTGATGATGAAAATGCAGAATTCGGAAATGTGCTTTTGTCTGATTTAGAAGATATAAAGTTGCCTTATGGTTTAAAAATTGAAAGAGATATGTATTTAAAAAATGGTATAAATTTAGAAAATGCTTTAAAAAGAGATGGAATTAAAATACCTGATTTTTTAATAAATGATGATAAAAAGAAAGATTGGGCAATTAAAGTTCCTACAGGTGAAACTTTAATGGAATTTGATACCATAAATGAAGCAAAAAAACAAGTTAGTAAATATGTAATTGATGATTTTTTAAGCAAAGATGATGAAAATAACACAAAATATAAGGCAAATTTTTATAGTATTTATTTAAATTCTAGAAATGAAGAATTTGAAAAAGATATTCATATATTAAATCTAAGCGAATTAACTGATTTGATTAATAAGATTAATAAAGATGATTTTGTTAATTTTGAAGAATTTTTAAATGCGAAAAAAGAAGATGATATTCAAGATACAATTTATAGTTGCTGTGAAGATAGTGCAGATATTTATTATGAAGATATTTTTAATTGGGCTAAAGATAATACAAGTGTTATTAATGAATATATTGATGAAATGGGAGGATTTAATGGAAAAGGATTTGATATTTGTACTCTTATACAACAATCACAGATAATGGACAATGAACAATATTATTTTGATAATTTAGATGGTTTAATTTTAATTTATGCTCTTAATTATATAAAAGAAAACAATATTGATATTAGTGGATATAAAATAAATAAATCATTAAATATGATAGCAAGCAATGCAAATAATTTTAGTAAGTTTGAAGAGATAACAAACATTATTGATGGAAAATATAAAAATTTGGAAAATGAGGAAGAAGAACTTTGATGAAAGAAACTAATTTAGAACAGCTATTGCGAAATGGACTAGATTATAGATTAAAAACTGGTGAATATTTTCATTTTCATCAATCTGATGATAATTATTATGATTACACTTTATACAATAAATATGGAGAAGAAATTGATGGTGGAATGCTAGATTTTGGAGAAGATGAAGAAAGTCAATCATTAATGCAAATCAGAGAAAGACTTGCAGATTTTACAGGAATTGATGAATTAAAAAATCCAGGTTTAGAATATATTCCTGAAATTGATTATGAAGATGAAGATTATTTTATTGAATATTCTGAGATTTTAAATGAAATTATAGAAACTGATACAAAAGAAGAATTTATTAATGAATTTAAAAAATGGGCAGATATGAATCTATTAAATTTAATTAAAAGAAATATTATAAAAGAAAATAACGGAAGAGATTATGCACTAGAAGATTTATTTCCTGAGGAAGAAGAATATAAAGAAATAGAGAAAATGTCTGATGAATATTTATATGACAAAATTGAAGAAGAAAATTATATGGAAAAAGATGAAATTAACGATCTTTGGTATGAACAAATTACATCTTTAAATAAAAAAGACTTAATAGATTTTTGTAAATATTATAAAGATTTTATTTTAAAAGAGAATTTTGAAGAGGAAGAAAGATAATAACTGTCTAATTAGACACTAATTTTAGACAATAAAAGAAGAGGAGAAAAGAAATGAAAAAAGCAAATAAGTTAGAAAAAATAATAGTAGGAGTTAATACATTTTTATTAACTGGATTAATTGGAAGTAATGTTTTTGCAGAAAATATTGAAATTACTTCAAATGGTGGGAAGATAAGAGAATCTGTACTTGGACAAGGAATTTATAATTTAATAATGGACATTTCCGGTACTTTAAGGTGGTTGATTCCTGTGTCATCAATACCTTTTATATTATGGTTTATATTTAAAATTATAACAGGAGAAGAAAATGAACAACCTAGATATAAGAAAAGATTAATAGTTACTCTTATAGCTGTTGCTTCTTCAACAATAGTAAGTATAATTATTAACTTAATTTTAAATTATTTTAAATAGGGGGAATTATGATTTATAGTGGAAAGATTGAGAAAAATAAAAACATTGTAGAATATTTAAAAAATAAAATATTTTTAATTCACAAGAAACATTTACAAAATAATATTATTGAATTTGATAATGAATTTTTTGAAAAAAATAACAAATTAAATGAAAAAGAAATTTTAAATAGTATTGAGAATATTGAAGATTATCATAAAAAAATATGTAGAGCTTTAGATCAAAAACAAACAAAAGATGATTATAGTAAAAATCAAGCAATTGATATGCTAAATAATATTAATATGTTTAAATTTCTATATTATTCTAATAATAATTTAAGTAATTTAAATGTAGATGAAAAAATAGAACATATGAAAAGAGATAATTACTCTATGTTTGTCAAATCTTTAATAAGCCGAGAATATAATATTGTAAATGACACTGAGTTAAGTGATATTTATTATAAATTTATTGAAGATGATAATTGTACTAACATTTTCGATGTATCAAATATTATCGAAAATGTTAGTATTGAAAATAAAAATTTGGAATATGATTATTATTTTAATCATTATAAATGTGAGATAGAAAAGAGCATAATGAATGATTATAAAAAATTTTATATTTCACTTATAAAATCTGAATTTCCAGAGGAAAAAGAAAAAAATATAATAAAAATATTTAATGAAGCTGATAATGTTTCAAGATATACAGGTAATATGATTAATGCTATAAAAATGGCTATTGAAGCATTATCTTTAGAGGAAGTAGAGGAATTAGAATGACAAATCAGATAATTACATTGATTAAAGATTTAATTGAGTCAACTGGACAAACATTAAATAATTTTTTAAAAGATTTATATTATTTTGTATTTTATTTTGAAGAACAATTAAAAACATCTTCAGGAGATTATATTATTGATTTTGATAAAATTTATAAAACAATCTATGTATGGAGTTTAATATTTATTGCAATTGTATTTATAAAAAAATTAATTCAATCTTATTTTTTATTTAAAAGTGGCGAAGAAGACCAAAATCCTTTAAAATATGTTGTTTCTTTGTTTGAAGCTGTTATTATTTCAATAGGTTTTGGGTGGACATATACATATCTTATTAATTTAGGTTTTGAATTTTATAATAGTGTATTAGACGCTGGTGGACTTACTACCTTAAATATGACCAAATTAGTGCAAAATGTTGGAGATGGTATATTTCAAGCAATTATTATATTAATAATTATTGGACAAATTTTAGGAATAATATGGAGTTTTATTAAGAGGGGACTTCAAATATTGATAATGCGTTGTGTTATTCCTCTTACAACAATTGGATTACTTTCATCAAATGGTGGAGCTTTTTCAGTAGTAATGAAAAAGTTCACACAAAACTTTTTTGCAGTAGTTTTGCAATTAATACTATTATCAATATCTTTAAAATTAATTGAAGCTCAAAGATATATTTTTGCAGTCGCAACTTTAATGCTTACAAATAGTGGAGTTGAAATGTTGCAAGATTTTATAGTATCAATTGGTGGTGCCGGTCTTACAACACTTGCTTCAAAAGGAATGTCTACAGCTAGAGGTGGATTAAATATAGTAAATCAAGCAAAAGGTGGAATGGAAGGAGTTCAAAGAGGAATTACAGGAATAGGAAATATAGTTTCTGGAGCAAAAGGAGTTTATAACTTATCTTCAAATAATGGCTTTACAGATGATAAAAGTACTTATGGTAATTCATCTTTAAATGGAAGCCCATTTAAAGCAACTGCTGGTTTTATTGCTGGTAGTATTTTAAAAAGTGCTTTTACTACACAAAATTCATCATCAAGGTTAAATTCTGTTAATAAAGCTCTTAATAATGTTCATCAATCTTTTAATGAAACTAAGTCACAAGCAAATCCAAATAATCCACCACAAGATCAACAATAAAGAAAGGAGATATTTATGGAATATGCAAAAGAAATAGTAGGCTTTTTACAATGGATCGCAGGAATTTTCTGTGTTGGATCAATATTGGTATACATATTCAAAATAGTAACAGAAGAAGATAGTAGAGGAACTTATATAATAAGAATAAAACATTCTTTAATAGCACTCGTATTAATATTTACAATAAGCATTATCATTAATTTAGTTCCAACATATTTTACAAATGCAAACATTGGAATAGGAAAAATTGATAAAAATAATAAAGCTTTAATGATTAGTGATAGTGTTGAAGACAAAGATAGTCAAAAAAGAGAAATAGTATACATCGCTGGGCAAAAATGTGTTGTTACAGATGTAAATCAAGAATTATTTTATAAAAAAAATGGAGATGATATAATTTTTACCCCTTTTCCATTTATGGCAAAAAATACAGGAATAAAAGTTGATATAATTAGAAAATTTAGTAGCTCTCAAGGAATGTTTAAAGGGATTGATAGTCAAATTGTTGCTTATAGAGTAACAACAGGACATCAAAATGCTCAAAATCAAGATATTAGCTTAAATTTTTATGAAAGCATATATTTTTCAAAATTAGCAGATGGAAATTATAAAGCAGTATTAATGCAGAATACAACAAATAAAATATGGAGTCAAAATATAGGAGATCTAATTGCATATACAAAGTCAAATGGTGAAACAGTTAGATTAAAGAATTTTGAATAAGGAGAAAAAATATGGATTACACATTTTATATTCCTAAAAATGTATCTACAAGATTTGAACTTGTAAAAGGAATAGGAATAAAAGAATTAATATATACAGGAATAGCAACAATTATAGGTGTTATAATAGCATTTATTATAAACGCTATTACTAAAAACTATTTACTTTCAGTTAGTTTTGTTGCTCTCTTTGGTGGATTAACATTTTTCTTTAATATGAAAGATAATAATAATCAATCCATTTTAATGCAACTTCAAAATGTTGTAAGATTTTTTAAAATACAAAAATTCTATAAATATAGCGTGAAAGGAGATGAAAACTATGAATCTAAACTTTTCTAGCACAAAAAACAATAATGAAAACAAAGAATTATTAACTGTCAATCAATATATTAAAATTAAAGATATTAGAAATGATATTTTATATACAACTGATGGTTTTGTAATTACCTTTTTAAAGGTATACCCACAAAATTCAAGGCTAAAAACTTATAATGAACAGGTTGGAATAATTTTAAGACTTGCATCAAACTTTTCAACAGAAAATTCACCTTTTTCATTTTATATAACAAATAAACCAGTTGATGTATCAAAAATGACAGATTATCAAATTGAGTTAATGAACCAGGAAACAGATCCTCAAATTCAAAGTTTATTAGCACAAAGAATTGAAGACCTTAATAGAATTGCTTCTTCAGGAATGGCTTTAGAAAAAGAGGTTTATATAAAATTATATGAAAAAGTAACTGTTACTTCAGTTGATGATTTAGATAAAAGAAAAAATAAATTAATAGCAGAACTTCAAAATTCAGGTTTTAATTCTTCAATATTAACAGAACAAGAATTACAACAATTAATTGATACATATAATAATCCTGAAACATCAACAGAAGAATCTCAAAATTATTATCATTTAAAATATTAAATAAGGAGAATAAAATGAGCGAACAAAAAATGTTAGAAATGGGAGTGAATGAAAAATTAGTTGAATTACTTGCCCCTCAAGGTTTAAAAATAGGAAAAGACACTATCGAAACTGGTGAAAAAATATCAAGAATTTATTATATTTCTTCATACCCTGACCAACCAGCGTTAGGTTGGATTGATACAATTTCAAATATTCCGAACACTATAGTTAATGTTTATATTAATCCTGTTGATCCACAAGATTTTTTAAATGGATTAAAAAAAGGAACTAATTCAGATTTAAATATAATGAACACAACAAGAGATGAAGTGGAGAGAATAAGAGCAGAAGCAAGATATAATTCATCTATTCAAATTATTAAAGATATTGAAGATAATTCAAATATGTATGTATATATTTCAATTTTAGTACAAGTAAATGGAATAGATAAACCTGATTTACTTGAAAATTGTAAAATGTTTTTAAATAAAGTTAGTGGTATGGGAATGAGAGCAAGAGTATGTAGCTTTATTATGGATAAAGCTTATAGACAAATTGCACCTTTTGGAATTGTTGATAAAGAAATATTTAATATATCAAAACAAAATTTACAAATAGGTACTTTATTTTCAGGACAACCATTTGAAGATTCAGGATTTATTGACAAAACAGGATTTTTCTTAGGAAATGATAGTTTTGGTAGAATGATAACATTAGATCCTTTTCATAAAGAAAATGATAGAACAAATTCAAATTTCGCAGTAGTTGGACAATCAGGTGGTGGTAAGTCTTATGCAGTAAAAAAAATTATCTTAAATGCTTATATTTCAGGAACTAGAATAGGTATTATAGACCCGGAAAATGAATATAAAGATATGTGTAAAAAAATAGAGGGTTCAAAGTGGATTGATTGCTCTGGTGGACTAGGAGAAAATGCAGGAAGAATAAATCCACTTCAAGTTTATAATTTAGCAAAAATTGATTTAGAAGATGAAGATGAAATTATAAACGAATATTCAAGCATAAAATCTCCTTTAGCACAGCATTTTCAAAATTTAGGTACATTCTTTTCTTTATACTTTAAAAATGAAATGTCTGTGAGATTAACAGCTATATTAAATGAAACATTAGAAGAGTTATATAAAAAATTCAATATAACCTGGGAAACTGATACAAGTAAATTAAAAGCAACAGAGTTTCCAATTATGAAAGATTTATATGATTTATTAATTTTAAAATATGAAAAAGAAACAGAAAAAAGTAAAAAAGATAATTATGAAGAATTATCAGCAATTATAAGAGAGCTTGCTATTGGCTCTGATTCAGCTATATTTAATGGACATACTACAATTAAAGCAGATTCAAAATTTATTGTTCTTGATACTTCAAATATGGCAGAAAGCAAAGAGAATGTTAAGAGTTGTCAATATTATAATATGCTTCGTTTTCTACAAAATATTGCATTTGAAGATAGAAACGAAAAATTTATGGTTGTTGCAGATGAATCTTATTTATTATTAGATCCTAGAGTACCACAAGGTACAGAATTTTTAAGAAATTTTTCAAAGAGAGCAAGAAAATATAATTGTTCATTAGTTGTTATTACGCAAAGTATTGTAGACTTTTTAGCAGACTCAATCAAACAATATGGACAAGCATTGTTTGATAACTCTACTTATAAATTATTTTTTGGTATGGACGGACAAAATTTAATACAAGCAAAAGAAATATGGAATTTAACAACACAAGAAACAAATATGTTAGCAAACAAGCAAAAAGGACAGTGTTTATTATTTATTGGAGCAAGAAGAATGCTTTGCAGAATTAGAGGACAACACTTTGAACAACCTTTTTTAACAGGTGGTGGTAGATAATTGTTTAATAAAAAATATATTAAGTTTATTGCAGTTGGAGTAGGAATCGTTGTTTTAACAGCATATTATCAAATTAGTAATTTTGCAAATAATATAACTAATCAATCTAATGAAGTAAAAACAAGTAATATTGAAAAAGTCCATTATGATAATATGATCTACTTTAGTCAAAATTCAAAACTTCCTTTACCATTTAGAAACAGAGAAGTTATTATAACTTCTCTTGTAAATTTAAATAGAATTCATCCAGTGTTACATATTAGAAGACCCCACAATGGTACAGATATTGTTGGAAAAGGAAAAGGTTGTGAGATTTTAGCAATTGCAGATGGAAAAATTAAAGCTAAGGCTTATCAAGCAGGTGGTGCTGGTAATTATATTATTATTGATCATGGAGATTTATTTCATATAGGACAAGATATAACAACTTCATATTTTCATATGAGAGATCCATCACCTTTTAATATTGGAGAAAATGTAAAAGCTGGTGATGTTATTGGAAATCAAGGAAATACTGGAATTGGAACAGGAGAACATTTACATTTAGAATTAAGATTTAATGGAGCAGTAAGAGATATTAGACCTTACTTGTTCGGAGAGGAGCTTGGAATTGGATACCATCGATAAAAAGCTATTAAGTATTGTTTTAGGAATAGGAATAATAATTGTTATTATATTTACCATTTTTATGTCTAAAAAACAAAAAAGAAATAATTATAATTCAATCTCTAATCAAATTGTTGCGAATAAATTAGAAGAAATACAACAAACAAGTCAAAAAGAAAAAAGAATTGATTACTTGCAACAAACAAATCAATTACATTTATATAATCAAAATGGAATTGAATATTATGATGAAGATTAAAATTACAACGTTCGTTTAGATATAATAAAATAACAATGAACGAAAGTTGCAAAGAAAGCAAAAAGCAGATATAAAAGTATATTACTCGAAAAAATAAACGCTTTAAAAACGATTTTAATGCGTCAAAAAACAAGAGTTATATATATGTGCAAAAAACACGCAAAAAAATGTGCATACTTTTTTTATTTAAAGTATGATATTATTTATAATAGAATTAGATTGTAATTCAAACCACTAAAAAATTTTATAAAATACGATTAAAGAAGAACTAAAAAAGTTCTTCTTTTTTTAATCTAAAAGAAAGGAAAATAATTTTGGAAGAAATATTAACTAAAAAAATTTTATATATTGGTAAATTAAATAATCAATTAGAGAATATTATAAATTCTAATAGAAGAAAATATACTATTATTTTGAGAATTGAAGAAGAAAAAAATATAACAGATTTATATCAGAATAAATTAAAAAATTTAGATCAAGTAAATATTTTAATTATAGATTTATCTAATATTATTCATTCTTCATCAGAAGCAGAAATAAAAAATGTACTAGATAGAATAAGAAAACTATACCCAGATTTGAGAATTATATTAATTTTAAAAGGGGCTACTAAAGGAAATATGATTTTTGCAAGTGCTTTTTCTATGGGCATTTATAACTTAATTAATGGATTTACAGATAATGAAATGTCAGATCAATTAGAATTAGCATTAAGTGATAAGGGAATGAATTACGGACAATCTTCACATTATATTGTAGATAACTTAAGTGCTTTAAAGAAAACTCCAGGAAAAATTATTGAAACTAGATATGAAAAAATAAAGCAAGATGTACTTATTGCAGTTGCTGGACTTACAGATCACATTGGTACAACCACTTGGAGTATTAATTTATTAAACTTTTTTAATCAGTTACCATCAATAAAATCTTGCTATATTGAAGCAAACAAAAATAATGATATTAAAGCCTTAATTGAAGATGAAAAAGCTCAGCATTTAGAAAAATCTAAAATGATTCAATTTAAAGGAATGGATTTTTATTATGATATGAATAAAATCGCAGACATTAAAGCAAAAGAATACAATTTTTTAATTTATGATTATGGATCTATAGAAAAAATGGACATAAATGATTTTAATAGCTTTTTAAATGCAGACTTTAAATTTTTAGTATGTGGTAACTCGATTTTTGAAGAAAAATATATGTTTAAATTTTTTGAAAAAATAGCAGGACAAAAATTAAATAAATTTTATTTTATTTATAATTTTGTTTCTGAAGAAGATAAAACGAAAGTAAAAGATGATATGAAATATTTTGAATTATATTTTAATGAATACCAGCCTAATATGTTTGAATTGAAGTCTAAAATGTTTTTAGAAAATATTTTTAGAGAGTATATTACAACTACTGATATTACAGAAGAAAAAAAGAATAAGATTGATATTATAAATATATTTAAAAAGTTTAAAAAACAATAACTGAATAAAAAGTACTAATTTTGCTGATGAAAATAAGTAAGTGTCTAATTAGACACCTGTTAGACAATAGTTAGACACTATTTTTAGACAGTTATAGAAAGGAGATATATATGAAACAAAAAGGTGTTTATCAAAAATATTTAGAAATGGAAAAACAAAAAGAAAAAGAAAAGAAGATAAAAGAAAAATATGGTATTGATGAAAATACAACGATTGTAATTAATGAAGAATCTAATTTAAATAAAAGTGCTAAAAATATGGTCAATGCACTGATGTTTATTTTAAGAATTGTTTTTTATATTTTTATAATTGTTACTTCTATTGTTGGAACAACAATATTATTAAATTTAAATTTAAGAACATTCTTTTTTGATTATATTGCTAAAATACTATAAAAACTGGAGGAATTATGAAAAAAGAAGCGAATAATAATAAAAAAGAGGTAAAGCATACACCTTTTATCATATCTAATGCTAGATTAAATGATCTAAATAAAGAGATAGAAAAAAAGAAGAATAATCAACCATTTAATAGAACAAAACTCACAAAAGGTTTGGTAGATATTTTTAAATATTTAAATTACATAGAAAGAAAAAAAAGAAAGGAATCATAAAATGAAAAAAGAAAAAATATTAAAGTCTTTAATTATTGTAAGTACAGGCGTTGTAATGTTTTCAAGCGTATATGGAGCAAATAAGACAATTAATAAAATTATTAATGCTACTACAGAAGATAATGTAAGAAATAAAATTGAAAATCAAATAACAATAGATAAAGTTAAATATAATTTAAGTACCTATAAGTTAAAAAATATTGAACCTGAAAAGATTGAAAAAACATATAAGTCAGAAACAAAAATATTAAATTCTGATAATGAAAGTTTTTTAAAATCTCAATTTAACTCAAATTATGATTATGAAGATGAAAAATATAAAGGAGAATTGAATTTAAAAGATTTCAATATTGAAATTATTCCAGGAAATAAATATGAAGAAATAGATCAAAAAACAATAGTAAAAAATGGACTTAATAAGTATAACGATTTAGATAAAATACCTAAAACTACTATTATAAATGGAACAACTTATTATTTAATTGATACAAATTGGATTGAAGAGGAAAATAAAGTAATTGATAATACTGAAGTTCCAAAAACATACAGAGCTACATCTTTTTATAGAGCAGTATTAAAGAAACAAGAACCAAATAGATATAAGGTAAGTGCGAATTATCAAGGAATTGTTACTGAGAAACAAAGAAAACAAAACTTACAAATAGATTATATTGAAGAACAAAAAGCAGAAGTAAAAGAAGAGAAAAAGAATAATGTTCCTCAAATAGTTATTGGATTTTTTGCAATGATAATTGCTATTCTAGGATTTTTAATGAGGAAAAATGCAAAAATTATTTTAATAAATAAAGATGAAGAAAAAACATTAAAAAAATTAAGAATAAAAGATAATTCAATGATAGATATATCAAACTTTAATATAACAGATAATGATACTTTAGTTTTATCAATAAAAGAAAAAGATTTATATAAATTAAAAGGCAAAAAAATTACTATGAAAAGATTTAATAAAACAAAAACAATAACAATTTTAAACAAAAATAATCCTTTCGTATTATAAAAAGGAGTTAATATGAAAAAGAAAATAATGATTTTAAGTATATTGATCATTTTAAGTATATTATTAATAATTGCTATATTTCTTGATAAAAATAAATATATGCCTAACCAGGCAGAAATTAATAAAGTTTCAATTTCTTCAGTTAAAAAAGAAATTATAAATAACGAAGAAAAAAAAGACGATGCAAAAAGCAGTTTTGAAGAAAAATACCAATGGCAATTATCAATTCCTAAAATAGGTTTAAATGCACCAATAAAAGAGGGAAGTGATAATAATACATTAAAAAGTTTTGTAGGGCACATTGAGGGAACTGGAACAAATGGATCTAATATATGCTTGGCAGGACATAAAAATACAGCAAATTATAAAGGAATTTTTTACTTTAATGATTTAGATAAATTAGAAATTGGAGATTTTATAATATATAAAAATAGAAATAATATTTTTAAATTTAAAGTGACAGATAAATTTGAAACTGATGAAAATAATGTTTCTATTTTAAATGAAAGTATAAACACTAAAATTACTTTAATTACTTGTATTACAGGAAAGCATTCAAAAAGGTTGATTGTCGTAGGTGATAAAGTTGATTAAAGAAAATTATAACAAGTTTTTAAAATTAATTGAGAATATATTTAGTAAAAGTCGAAAAAAAAGAAGTAAAACTCGTAATATTATAACGATAATAATTTTTATAATATTTATTATTTTAGGAATAATTGAACTACTTTTAAAGAAGGGAGTTTAAAATGAATAAAAAAAGAATAATATTTTATATTATTTTTGGAATTATATCCGTTGTTATATCTAGTATTTTAAGTTGTATAATAGCTAATTTGATAGCATATGTATATTCTCCAAATCCTCAAGAAATAATGAATTTAACACCTAAAATAATGTTTACTAATCTTATTGATAATAAAAATCAATTTCATAGAGCTATAAATCAATTATTTTGGGTAGCTATGTGTTGTTTTGGATTTTTAATTATGGCTACTAAATTAAGAAAATTGTTTGGATTAAAAGATTATAAAACTGATGTTTATGAAGTAACTAAAGATATTAAAATCCCTGTTCCTGTTGGAGATAAACAAACACAACAAGGATCTAGCTGGTGGCTAGATAAAAAAGATTTTGAAACAACATTTAGTTATAACAATATAAATCCTACTAATCCAACTATTAAAAAAATACTACATAATGCAGATATAGAAACAAAATTAATTAAGGAATATCAAATACCATATAAACTAGTAAATGGTATTAAAACAGTTGATGAAGAAAAATTAAGAAGTGAACTTAAAGAAAAGTATAAAAATTTAGAGAAAATTGAAATTTCGCCTGATGAAATGAAAGTTTTTAAAAAGGGTGGAATTGTCTTAGGAAGAAATATCCAAAAAGTTAAAGGTATTGAAACAGAAAATATTTTGTTTGTTGCAGATAATGTACATACTTTTTCACTTGGAAGTACTGGAAGTGGTAAAAGTCGTAGAACAGTTGTTCCGTCGATAATGAATCTTGCTTTAGCAGGTGAATCAATGATTTTTTCAGACCCAAAAGGAGAAATATTTCAATATACAAGTGGCTTTTTAAAAAATTTTGGCTATAATGTGGTGACATTAGATTTTAAGAATCCAAAGAAATCATCATATTACAACTTTTTACAACCTGTTATTAATGAATTAAAAAAAGGAAATTTAGCAGAAGCACAAATGAAAGCAAGTGATATTTGTGAATCTATTGTTGGTGAAGCTAAAGGCGAAAAAATATGGAACGATGGTGAAAAAGCAACAATTAAAACAGGTATAATGTCAGTCTGTATGGAAGCTCCTGAAAATATGCAAAATATGGCGAATGTTTATTATTTTCTAGCCAATTTATGCAAAGAAAATGAAAATGGCGAACTTTTGATGGATTACTTTTTAGATAGACTAAAAAATGGTTATTTTGATGAAGAAAAGCAAATTGCAGTTGAGGGAAATCCTAATCACCCTGCTATTGCAAGTTTTGCTCCATCATCAATTGCAAGTTCTAAAACAAGAAGTTCATTTTATACATCAGCTTTAAATAGTTTAACATTATTTAGTGATAACTACATCGCTTCAATGACTTCAAAAACAGATATTAAAGCAGAAGATCTAGCAAATAAAAAGACAGCATTGTTTATGATTTTACCAGATGAAAAACTAACTTATTATTCTTTATGTTCATTGTTCGTAAATCAAATATATCAACAATTAGTTAATATTGCAGATAATAATGGTGGAACTTTAAAAAATAGAGTACATTTTATATTAGACGAGTTTGGAAATTTCTCTGCTATTCCTAATTTTGGTGGATTCTTAACAGTTGCTCGTGGAAGAGGAATTATGTTTCATCTATTCGCACAATCATTTAGTCAGTTAAATTCAAAATATGATGACAATACAGCTCAAAATATTTTAGACAATTGCCATATATGGAATTATTTAAAAACATCTAATGATACAACAGCAGAAAAAATAAGTAAAAAGCTAGGAACATATACTTGTGCTTCATATTCAGAATCTAATAGTGCAAATAAAGGTAGTTCAAGTATTAATCAAAGTAAGTCTATGAGTTTAACACAAAGACCGTTATTAACTCCAGCAGAAGTTTTAATGATTAATAGCCCTTACCTATTAGTAATGTTTTCTGGAAAAAAGCCAGCAATGACTAATTCTCCTGATTTAAGTAAATGGCTATTTAATAGAATGCTTTCTTTAGGTGATCCTGAATTCTGTACTAAAGTTAGAATTATAAGAGAAGCTATGAGAGATGAAGTTGAAGATGTTAAAATTCCATTATGGAATATTGAAGAACAATTACTTAAAGAAAAACAAAAAGAAATAGAAGATAGAATAAATAGCAGTGAAAGAGCAGATTTTATTAGACGAATTTTAAAACAATCTAAAAGGAAGACATAAAGTAATTAGTTTTAAAATTAAACGCCTTAAAAACGATTTTAATGCCTTAAGAAAACAAGAGTTTTATATATATGTGCAAAAAACACGCAAAAAAATGTGCATACTTTTTTTATATAAAATATGATATTATTTATAATAGAAAAATTATATAAATACAAAGAAGAAGAGAATTTTAAATTTTCTTCTCTTTTTGTATTTAAGAGAGGAGCAATATTTATGACATATGAAGAATATTTAGAACATCTAAATAATTTAGATATTTTTGCTAAAATATTCTTATTTGATAGCACTAAGAAAAGTTTAAACTTAATATACCAAAGTATTAAAAACAATAAAGAGTTTGAAAGTGCAGTAAGTTCTTTAGAATTATTAAATGCTTGTAGTTATATGTTAAATGATCAAGTTGGTTTTATTGATGAATCTCAAAATAATATTTCTAAAACAATAAAAAAGGAGAGAAAGAAAATGAAAGATGAATTAAAAGTAAAGGTAAATGTTGTTAAATTAGAGAATGAAAACTCAAAAATCAAAGCTTTAGCAACAGTAATCATAGGTAGCAAAGACCTAGATTGTATTAAGATTTCAAATGTAAGATTATACGAAAGAGATAATAATTCTTATTTTGTAGCATTGCCAGAAAAAGAATATGAAAAAGATGGAGAAAAGAAATATATTGAACTTGTTACTTTTTCAAACAAATTTAATAAAGAACTTCCTGAAATAATGAAAAACACTATTTCAAGTGCCGTTATTAGTGCTTATAAAGAAGAGGGAAAAGTAACAAAGTTTGAAAAAGAAACTAAAATTCCTTTTGATACAACTAATGTAAATGCTTATATTTCTGAAAATAAAAAAGGAAGTATATTCTTTGGTGGAGTTATGCAAATCAACAATATCTTTTTAAATGAAGGAAAAGATAACAATATGTATTTATCTTTACCATCAAGAGAAATAGAAAAAGATGGTGAGAAAAAATATGAAGATATTATTGCACCATTATCAAAAGAGTTGAGAGAAGCTATGACATTAGCTTGTTTAGAATCTTATAAAAAAAACATAATTAAAAGTAACGAAGCAACAGAAGAAAATACTCAAAGTCAAGAAAATCAAGAAGAAAGATAATAAATGTCTAACAAGTGTCTAACTACTGTCTAATTAGACACTTGTTTTATATAATCAAAAGGAGAAGAAAATATATGAAATATCTTTTAGAAAAAGTATTAGTACATCATAGTGATAAAAACAAACTTGATTATGAATTTACAACAGAAGCAATTTTCACAGAATATAATACTTTAGAAAAATTAAGAAAAAATATTATATTAGAAAATGATACAGAATATTTTATTTATTATGTTGATGATAAATTTAAATTGAAAGATAATTCTCTTGATTTTGATGAAAATGAAGAGAATGGATTTGATGATAATTATTTAGATGATCATTATATTGGTGGACTTGCTTTTAACAATTTCTATTATACTATCAATTCAAAAGCAAAGGAACTTGAAAATGAAGCTAATGATATTATTAGAAATTATGAATATGAACATGAAAATAATTATAATGAAGATGAATTAAGAAAACTTTTAAATGATTTTTTTGAAAATAATAAAAAAATAAAAGTTGAAAATGTAGATCTATATATTGATGATATTGATATTAATTTTGATACGGACTCTTTTATTTTTAAATTAACTAATTCAAATTCTATTTCTATTTCATTAAATTGTGATGCATATGTTCAACAATATCTTAATTTTAAAATAAATAATTTTGAAAAAATAATTGAAGAAAGATTTAAAAAACAAACACAGCAAGAAGATGATGGAGTAGAATTATAAATATAGCGTAAAAGGAGAAAAAATATATGAAATATCTTTTAGAGAAAGCACTAGTAAAATATAGTGATAAAAACAAACTTGATTATGAATTTACAACAGAAGCAATTTTCACAGAATATACTACTTTAGAAAAATTAAGAAAAAATATTATATTAGAAGATGATATAGAGTATTTTATTTATTATGTTGATGATAAATTTAAATTGATTGATGATTATTTTCTTGATTTTGATGAAAATGAAGAGAATGGATTTGATGATAATTATTTACAAAATCATTGTATTGGTGCATTCCGATGTAATCATTTCTGTTATGCTATTGATTCAGAAGTAATGGAACTTGAAAATGAAGCTAATGATATTATTAGAGATTATGAATATGAACACGAAAATAATTATAGTGAAGATGAATTAAAAAAACTTTTAAAAGATTTTTTTGAAAATAATAAAAAAATAGAAGTTGAAGAAGGAGAGTTATGTATTGATAATACTGATATTGATATTTTTATTTGTAAATTGATTAATTCGCATTCTATTTTATTAAATTGTGATAGATATTTTCAACAATATCTTGATTTTGAAATAAATAATTATGAGAAAATAATGGAAGAAAGATTTAAAAAGCAAATACAGCAAGAAGATGATGGAATTGAAGAAAGATAATAAGTGTCTAATTAGACAGTAGTTAGACAGCACTTAGACACCTATTTTAGACAATAAAAGAGTACCTATTTAAAGGTACTCTTTGGGCTTATTAAATTAGCGAAAATATATTATAGTACCACAATAAGTACCACAATACTAGGAGAAAAAATGGAAAAATTGGATACAAATAGACACAAATAGGTAAACTTATTATTATTTGAAAATCTATAAAATTCAGTAAATCCTTATAAATAGTGAGATTAAGAAAAGTAATAAAAAATAATGTTTCCATCTCGAGGCACCATAATTGAAATCCTAGAACTCTTTTAAATAAAGGGTTTTAGGATTTATTTTTTTGTTAGTACCATAATAGTACCATAATAGCTGAATATTTATTTTTTATGATATTAAGGGAATTAAAATTTGACAATCTATGATATATATTATATTCTATTCTATAATAATTAAATATGCTATTTCTTGCCTAGGTGAGAAAATTTAAAACTAGGCTTTAAGTCTAGTTTTTTGTGTTTTATAAATGGTATGGAAGGGGTGTGATATAATTTTATATTTTATAAATTAATTTTAGAGGAGGAATTTATATGTTAAAGAAAATACTTATTGGAGTGCTGATTTTTATAATTGGAGTTATTGTTGGAGCATTATTAGTATATTTTTGTAGAAATATGATGCTTGTGAGAACAGCAAAGGTAGTGGATTATAATAAGGAATCTCAAAAAAGAATTGAAGAAGAGAATCGAATATTAAAAGAAAAAAAGCAATTGCCTGCTAATATGATGTCAGTTAATATGTCAGGAGAATTAAGTAAAGAAACTCAAAATGAAATAGATGAAGTAAAGAAAAAAGGAGAGCAATGTATAAAAGAAACATTGGAGCAAGCTGAGAAAGTACTTAATATAATGAGAAAATATAAAAATAAAGAATTAGAAGATTTTTATAAATTGGTAGGAACGAGGGATCTTACAAAAGTTGATGTAAAATATGCTCCAAATTTTGATCAAATAGTTTTTGATATGTATAGATATTCGAATATTACTAAAGAAGAAAAAGCAATTTTAAAAGAATACTTAGCAGATGGATTAGACAGTTATAATTATCAATCAAATCCAAAATTATTAGAGGAAATAAAAAAAGAATTAAATATTAAATATTAAATATTAAATAGTAAAAATTAACAACTATTATTAATTACTCTTTTTTAAATGACAAAATAGTAGTCAAATAAGCTAGTATAATTAAAAGTAAAAATTTAATTATTTTAGCTTATTTTTATATAAAATAATAAAAAAGTATCTAATTAAAGGTACTTTTGGGATTTATTAAATTTGTGAAAATATATTATAGTACCACAATAAGTACCACAATACTAGGAGAAAAAATGGAAAAATTGGATACAAATAGACACAAATAGGTAAACTTATTATTATTTGAAAATCTATAAAATTCAGTAAATCCTTATAAATAGTGAGATTAAGAAAAGTAATAAAAAATAATGTTTCCATCTCGAGGCACCGTAATTGAAATTATAGAACTCTTTTAAATAAAGTGCTTTGGGATTTATTTTTTTGTTAGTACCATAATAGTACCATAATATTGTTAATTGATTTGATCAAAATAAAATAATATAAAAATATTATAAGGATGTTAAAAATGATTGATATTGATTTTGCAGGTGGAGTAGAAATTAATGCAAATACACCTAAATATAATATAAAGGCAATATGCGAATATTGCAAAAAAAATAATATAGATATTGAAAAGTTAACTGAAGAAGATTTAAAACCATTTATGGTAGGATATATGAAAGAAAATCATCATAATTTATTGACGGATGAAATGATTAAAAAAATGAAAGAAGATGGAGAAAATTAGAATAGATATTTTACATTATTCGAAAAATTCATTTTCATTATAATTAATATTAGTAAAATGAGTTTAAGTTATTAATAATTACTAAAATTTGAAATGTTTTTGTTAATATTTAGAAAAAAAGTAAAAAAAATGAAATATTTCCTTGATTTTCCAACCAAAATATGGTATATTGTAAATAGTTAATAAAAAGGAGGTATGTAAAATGAAATCAACAGGTATTATCAGAAACATTGATACTTTAGGAAGAATTGTTATTCCAATGGAAATGAGAAACAAATTGAAAATATCAGAGAAAGATCCAATTGAAATACATGTAGAAGGAAATACAATTTCTTTAAAGAAATATGAACCTGATTGCACTTTTTGTGGAAGCTCAAAAAATGTAGTTGAGTATAAAGGCAAAAATATTTGTGAAAAATGTTTAGCTGAATTAAAAAATATGCAATAAGATTGATGAATTAAAAAAGACCATCATTATTAAGTGAAATATCTTAATAATGGTGGTTTTTTCATATTATATATAAAAAAATACAGCCTTTATAAGACTGTATTTTTTATGATTAGTCGATATTGAATGCTTTGATACCAGGGTATACTGCATTTTCTCCTAATTCTTCTTCAATTCTTAATAATTGATTGTATTTTGCAACTCTTTCAGATCTACTTGGAGCGCCTGTTTTGATTTGGCATGTATTTAATGCTACAGCTAAATCAGCAATTGTTGTGTCAGCTGTTTCACCACTTCTGTGTGATGTAACTGCTGTGTATCCAGCTTTGTGAGCCATTTTAATTGCTTCTAATGTTTCTGAGATAGAACCGATTTGGTTTAATTTGATTAGGATTGAGTTTCCTGCTTTCATTTCAATTCCTTTTGCTAATCTTTCTGTATTTGTAACAAATAGATCATCACCAACTAATTGAATTTTCTTTCCTAATCTTTCTGTTAATAGTTTCCAACCTTCCCAGTCTTCTTCATCTAGACCGTCTTCTAGTGAAATTATTGGATATTTGTTAACTAATTTTTCCCAATGGTCAATTAATGTTTCTGATGTGAAATGTGTTCCAGCTTTAGGTAATACATATTCACCTTTTTTTGCGCCTTTCCATTCGCTTGATGCAGCATCTATTGCTAACATGAAGTCTTTTCCAGCTTCATATCCAGCTGTTTTGATTGCTTCTAGGATTAGTTCGATTGCTTCTTCATCTGATCCAACATTTGGAGCAAATCCACCTTCGTCACCAACTGATGCAGCTAATCCTCTTGATTTTAAGATTTTTTGTAAAGCATGGAATACTTCACTACACCATCTTAATGCTTCTTTGAATGAAGGAGCGCCTACTGGCATAATCATAAATTCTTGTGTATCAACAGTGTTTGTAGCGTGTGCACCACCGTTTAAGATGTTCATCATTGGAACTGGTAATCTGTTTCCATTGATTCCACCTAAGAATCTATATAGAGGAATATCTAGAGCGTTTGCAGCAGCTCTTGCAACAGCTATAGAAACTGCTAAGATTGCGTTTGCACCTAATTTTGATTTATCCTTTGTTCCATCAGCTTTGATCATAGCAGCATCAACAGCATAAATGTCCATTGCGTTCATTCCAATGATCGTGTCAGCTATTGTTGTGTTGATATTTTCAACAGCTTTTGTAACACCTTTTCCTAAGTAACGGTTTTTGTCACCATCTCTTAATTCTAAGGCTTCAAATTCACCTGTTGATGCACCACTTGGAGCAGTTCCTCTTGCAACTGTTCCGTCAATAAGTGTAACTTCTGCTTCAACAGTTGGATTTCCTCTTGAGTCTAGAATTTCTCTTCCAACTACATTTGTTATTTCTAAATCTAACATTAGAAAACCTCCTTATAAATATAAAATTGCATATTTATGCAATAGAAATCATATCACATAATGTTGAAAAATAATAGCTTTTTACATTGATTTATACAAAAAAATTGGATTTTGTGATAAAATTCAGTTGAGGAGGAAGATATGAAATATAAATATGTGCATAGAGTAAAATATTATGAAACTGATAAAATGGGAATTACTCATCATTCTAATTATGTGAGATGGATGGAGGAAGCTAGAGTTAGTGCAATGGATGAGATGGGGTATTCTTTTAAAAAAGTTGAAGATTTAGGGTTTGCTTCACCAATGCTTGAATATAATGTTAAAATTATGCATTCTTCAACTTTTGATGATAATGTAGAAGTTGTTGTTTGGATAAGTGAATATAATGGTTTAAAGATGAAATTTGGATATGAAATGTTTTTAAATGATAAGTTAATTGCTAAATGTGAGTCTGTTCATTGTTTTACAAATGTAAAAACCGGTTTTCCTGTTAGATTAAATAAAAGTTGTAAGGAAATTGATGATTTATTTAGAGAGGTTATGGAATAATGAAATTAAATATTGTTATGGTTGAGCCTGAAATACCACAAAATACAGGCAATATTGCTAGAACTTGTGCAATAATTGGAGCTAAATTACATTTAGTGTATCCTTTAGGTTTTGTTATTGACGATAAAAAACTTAAAAGATCTGGACTTGATTATTGGGATAAGCTTGATATTGAATATCATGATTCTTTGGATGCTTTTTTAAATAAGTATAAGCCTGAAGAAAATAATATGTTTTATGCTACTACTAAAGGTCAACATTGTTATTCTGATGTTGATTATAAGGCTTTTGGTGATAAGGAAATCTATATTTTATTTGGAAAAGAGAGTAAAGGGCTTCCAGAAGATTTACTTCAAAAGTATATTGAAAATACAATTAGAATTCCTATGAGACCTGTACTTAGATCACTTAATTTAGCCAATTCAGTTGCGATAATCGCCTATGAGGTTTTTAGACAATTTGATTTTGATGGGTTACAGGAGATTAGTGATTATTTTGGTGATTGATCTAAATTAGAACTATTATACATTATATGATAGTTTTTCTTGTAAAAAATACATAGTTATGTTAATATAATCTATAGTAACTTTTGTTTTATCAACATTACGACTTGTACTGTTGATTTTGTTTTTCGTAAGGAGGAGAAGGAGGGAATGATGGATCGGGAGATTGCATCATTTATAAATGGTTTAAAGCCAAAGCGAGCTTTGACATTTATAAATAAAATCCGTAGAAAGCTCAATTATATTCTAAAGGAGGAGAACTATTTTGATGGAGTGTTCTTCGACTTCAGAGGGTTGAAGCTTGACTCGAAGGAAGAATTCATAGAGTTTAAGTCTTTTTTGGCTTATTCAGTACTCAATAATTTGTCAATTGAGCAGATTATTGATCTGGCTAAATGCTTGGAAGATAAGGATTTTTGTGAGAAACTTCTATATGGGAGCAGATTTTTTAAGTTCGGAAGTCTTTATAAGGCAGAAGATATGCAGAGAGATGCTGAACTTTTTTATGCTCTCCTTGTAACGGATTTTATTTTCATTAGGAACGATCAGCTTTGATTTAAGGCTGATCATTTTTATGTTAATATTGCTTTAAAATTATTATAAAATATGTTATAATAATTATGTTACTTTAATGGAAATGCATTTTGTTCTAATGAACTGGGAGGAGATAAATGCAAATAAATAAAAAATTCTTAAAGAGTTTATTAAATCTGGATTTGCCAGATTTAATAGATGAAATTAATGAGTCGTTTTATACTCATTCCAAAATTTTCTATAATGAAGAATTTGGCACAGAGCAAGAATTATTTTCTTTTGTGAAATTTTTAGCTTATGTGATAAATTTTTCTAAAAAAAATGATTCTGAAATTACTAAAGCTTTGAAAAAGTATAATGAAGAATCTGTTGGAGAAGAAATACCTAGATATCTGATAAATAGGGATTCTTTTTATGAATTTGGAATAGAGTATTTAAAAGAAATGAGTAATTTGGAAGCCTGAGTAGGCTTCTTTTTTAATTGACATTATGACATATGATTGATAATATAAGTTAAGTGTTTAATCTATGATTATATGGGAGGACAAATTGAAGAATTTTTTATTGATTGATGGTAATTCAATTATGAATAGAGCTTTTTATGGTATTATGGGGAGTAATTTGCTTACTAATAAGGATGGAAAGTATACGAATGCACTTTATGGATTTTTGAATATTTTATTTAAGAATTTAGAAATGATTAAGCCTGATTATATTTGTGTTGCGTTTGATTCTAAGACTGGTGCAAATGTAAGAAAACAAAAATATGATGGATATAAGAAGAGTAGACATGGTATGCCTGATGAACTTAGAGAGCAAATGCCTGAGATAAAAGAAATACTTGAAAAAATGAATATTATGGTGATTGAAAGAAGCGATTTTGAGGGTGATGATATTTTAGGTAGTGTTGCTAAAAAGTTTTCAAATGATGAAGTAACATCATATATTTTGTCTGGAGATAGGGACTTATTTCAATTAATTCAATCAAATATCAATATTATTATTCCTAGGACTAAAAATGGAAAGACTGAAACAGAGATTTATAATTTAGATAAAATTAAAGAAGAATATAACTTAACACCTAGTGGTCTTATTGAGCTTAAAGCATTGATGGGGGATTCTTCTGATGAAATTCCTGGTGCTCCTGGTATTGGACCTAAAACTGCACAAGTTTTATTGGATAATTTTAAAACTGTTGATGGGATTTATGCTGAACTTGAAACTAATCCTGATAATAAAATATTTAAGCCTAAAGTTAAATCAAGTTTAATTGAGAATAAAGATTTAGTTTATTTATCAAAGGATATTGGGACTATTGTGATTGATGCTGATGTTCCTGAAAATATTGAAGATTATTTGGTGAAAAAGTGGCAAAATGATGAGGTATGTAAATTATTTAAATATTATGAATTTAAGAAATTTGTTGAAAAATATTTTTCTGGTAATGATGATGTTGTTGTGGAAACTAATAATGTCTTAAAAGATGAAGTTTTAAAATGCGTTACTCAAGATATTATTAAATATGAAAATTTGAAGATTGATAATAAATTAATTTATTATTTTGATAAAGAAATTGATAATGATGAAAATAAAATTATTAAGAAAAAGATTATTGGCTTAAGTATTATTCAGAGTGATGGTAGTGCAGTATATGTTATTCCAACATTGGAACAGTTAAAAAATTTATTTGAAGATGAGAATATTGAAAAGATTGGATATGATATTAGTGAAGATTATGTAATGTTAAAAGAGCTTGGTATTACGATGAAAAATATTAAATATGATATTGAAGTTGCTGGATATGATATTGATCCAAGTAATGTAAAACATAGTTTGGCTGATATTGCTATGCAATTTTTAGATATTGATATTAGTGAATTGTTGCCAAATAATCAAACTAGTTTGTTTGAAAAAAATGATAATTTTGAATCAAATATTAAAGTTGCGATTATTAATAAAATTTATGAAGTTACATTGAGAAAATTATCGGATGAAGCGGAGATAAAGCTATTTAATGAAATTGAAATACCATTGATTACTGTACTTGGTGAAATGCAGTTTAATGGAATGAAATGTAATAAAGATACTTTAAATAATTTTGGAATTGAGTTGAGGGCAAAAATTGATGAATTAACAAATAAAATATATGATTATGCAGGTGAAGAATTTAATATTAATTCAACACAACAATTGGGAAGCATTTTGTTTGATAAAATGGGATTAACTCCTGGAAAGAAAAATAAAAAGGGATATTCTACTGATGTTGATACTTTAGAAAAAATAAAGTATGAAAATGAAATAATTCCTCTTATTTTAGAATATAGAAGTTTAACAAAATTAAATTCTACATATGTTGAGGGATTGATTAATTGTATTAACCCTAGAACAAATAGAATTCATTCATATTTTCATCAAACTATTACAGCTACTGGAAGGATTAGTTCTACTGATCCTAATTTGCAGAATATTCCTGCTAGAGAAGAGCTTGGTAGACAAATTAAGAAGGCATTTGTTCCTGAGAATGGATATGTTTATATTGATGCAGATTATTCTCAAGTAGAGCTTAGAGTTTTAGCTGCATTATCTAAGGATGAACATATGATGAATGCTTTTAAAAATGGCGAAGATATTCATAAGGAAGTTGCATCAAAGGTGTTTGATGTTCCTTTTGATGAAGTTACGAAGGAACAACGTTCTAAGGCTAAAGCTGTTAATTTTGGAATTGTTTATGGCATTACTTCATTTGGTTTGTCTCAACAATTAGATACAACTAGGAAAGAATCACAAGAATATATTGATAATTATTTGAAAAAATATAGTGGTGTTAAAGAATATATGGATGAACAAGTTAAAAATGCTCAAAATAATGGTTTTGTTACTACGTTGTTTGGAAGAAAGAGATATATTCCTGAGTTAAAATCTAAAAATTATATGGTTAGAGAGTTTGGAAAAAGAGTTGCAATGAATAGTCCAATTCAGGGTACAGCAGCAGATATTATGAAGATTGCAATGATTAGATGTTTTGATGAATTAAAGAAGTCAGGTATTGATGCGAGAATTGTTTTACAAGTGCATGATGAACTTTTGATTGAAGCTGCTGAAAAAGATAAATTAAGAGCAATTGAAATTTTAAAAGAGTCTATGGAAAATGCAGTAAATATGGATGTTAAATTAAAAGTTGATGTTCAAAGTGCTAATGATTGGTATGATGCTAAATAATGTATAAAAAACGTAATATTAAAAATATTGATAAAAAATTATATATAGTATATTATAATGTAAAGTTTTATTAGTTTTAGGAGGAAAATATGGAAGAAAATTTAAATAATTCACATGTACACAATGATGAAGAATTAAATGAGGAAGATAATATCATTACTTTACAAAATGAAGATGGTGAAGATGTTAATTTTGAATTCTTAGATTTTGTTGAATTTGAAGGAAATACATATGTTGTTTTACTTCCACAAGAAGAAGATGCTGAAGAAGTTGTTATTCTTAAAGAAGAAGGAGTAACAGATGATGGTGAAAATGAAAGCTATGTATCAGTAGAAGATGATAGAATATTACAAAGTGTATTTGATATTTTTAAAAATAAATTTAGTGATGAATTTGATTTTGAAGATTAATATATTAAGCCTTTTAAATCTCGGTTTGAGGTTTAAAGGGCTTTTATCTTTTATGAATAATGTGTTTTAGGAGGATTGTATGAAATTAGTAATGAATAAGTTTGTTGTTTCTTTGATGATTATTTTTTTAATTTTTAGAGTATTTGTTGTAGTTAAAGCTCAATTAGGAGAAGCTTTTATTGTTAGCCCAATTGATATAAATGTTGAGATTGGATTAATATTTATTTCGTTCATATGTATTTTATTAGTTATGAGAAGATTAAAAGTTGGTGGAGTTATATATGCGTTAACTTTTTTTGCTTATTTTGGTGTGGATATTTATAACCAAATTATGAAAGTTTTTACTGATAGTGAATTTAATTTAAATATTGGAATGAACTTTATTAGTTCAATATTTGGTATTATTATGGGAATTTTGGCTTTGATGAATATTGCTTCTTATAATGTGAAAGTTGAAAAAGATGTTAAGACTGAGTGGTTTTATGATAATAAGAGCCTTGATAGAGAAAAAGATAAAAGAGATGATAATAATAACTATAGAATAATGTAATAATTTTGTATTTTGGAGTGAGTATGAAAAAAATTTTTGCAATAGTATTTACTATCATTTTAATTAGCTTTATTATAGTGCTTTTATTAAAAAGTGTTGTATATAGGAAATATAGAAATAGTGATTTTGGAATTAAGACTTATGTAAGTCAATATGATAGAGATAATGATGGGATTGATGATCAAACTGACATATTGAATAATGTTAAAAAATATATTTTGCAAAAGCCTAAATATAAAAGTAAATATTATGAAACAGGTTATCCGAATGATAAATATGGTGTTTGTACAGATGTTATTGGATATGGATTAAAAAATGCTGGATATGATTTAAGAAATCTTGTAAATGAAGATATTATTAAGAATATAGATAAATACAATATTGATAAAATAGATAAAAACATTGATTTTAGAAGAGTGAGAAATTTAAATGTGTATTTTAAAAATAATTGTATTTCTTTAACAACTGATTTGAAGAAGATAGAAGAATGGCAGGGTGGAGATATAGTTGTTTTTAAAGATCATATAGGTCTAATATCGGATAATAGAAATAAAAGGGGGATTCCTTATTTAATACATCATGCTAGTGTTACACAATTAAATTATGAAGAAGATGTTTTAGAATTTTATGGTCAGGATTATATAATAGGGCATTATAGAGTAAATTAAATATTTAAGTTATTGTATTTAAGTTTAAAAGTTGCATAAATATTACAGATATGTTACAATAATTCGTACACTAGAACTTATAGTGTATGTTAGAGTGTTATGAGATGGTTAATACCATTTTATTGTTGGTTGCTTATGATAATTTTATGCAAAATTTTATTAATAACCTTTATCAAATTGCTATTGATAGTAAAAAAGAAGTAAAGAAACTGTTGAAAAATATTAATTCTCAATTAAGAGAGTATGATGAAAAAAAAGAATTTGAACTACTTGATGAAAAGTGTGAATTCGAAGAATTTATTAAACTGATTTCAGTAGTAGGTATGTATTTAACAGAAGAGTTTGATAGGAATTATATTATAAATGCTTATAAAGCATCTCTTGATATTGATGAATATGGAGTATTAGGAGAAGATCGTTCGGAAATTGAGTATTATATAGATTCTTTTCCGACTGAAGAAAAGCTTAATTTAAATACTCTTTTATTTAAAGGATATGAATATGCCGAAGTATTGGAAGATATTTTTGGCGAAGAAAGTTTTAGGTACGAATTCTAATTAAAAAAATTAAGGAGGAAAGAGCAACCAACAACCCCCCAGGGGGTGCTTTTTTTTGTGTAATTTTATAAAAAGCACTTGAAAAAATTAATGTAAGGCTATATAATAATGAAAACGATTTCCAATAAGAAAGAGTGGCAAGTATGGGGAAAGAACGAAATACAAGGCAGAAAGAAGTAATAATTAATTTTTTAAAAGAAAACGAAAATAAGCATTTATCAATAAGTGATATTAAGGCAGTTTTGGGAGATGAAATTGGTTTAACTACAATTTATAGGATAATCAATTCATTGATTAATCAAGGATTTATTACTAAGATTCCTTTAGCTAATACTCAAGGTTATTGTTATCAATATAATGGGGATAGTAGAAAGAACTGTAATCATTATCATTTGATGTGTGAAGAGTGTGGAAGGCTTATTCATTTTGATAGTGAAGAATTAAATAAGACTTGTAGTGAAGCTTTGAAAGAACAAAATTTTGAAGTTGATTCTGCTAAAATTACCATTTTAGGAACTTGTGGGGATTGTAGAAAAAAAAGAAAATAGGAGGAAATATGAAATTAAAAAAAGTTATTTTAATTGTATTATTAGTTTTGATTTGGGCAGCAATTATTTTTTTGATTGTTAAGCCTGGTAAAAAAGTAGAAAAGAAAGATGTCACAAAAATAAATGTTGTGGCAAGTAATTTTGCTAGTTATGATTTTTTAAGAGCAGTTACAAATGGTGTTGATAAGATTAATTTAAAATTTTTATTAGGACCTGGAAAAGATGCACATAGTTTTGATCCAACTGCACAAGATATTGCAGAAGTTCAAAATGCAAATGTATTTGTTTATATTGGTGGTACAATGGAAGCTTGGGCTGACAAAGTGTTAAAATCTGATTTTGATAAGTCTAAGTTAAAAGTTATTAAAGTTACTGATAGTGTAAATACTATTGAAGAGCAAGATGTTGACGGAGCAGAGCCTGAGAAAGAAGAGGAAGAAGTTGAAGGTGCTTTTGATGAACATATTTGGACTTCTCCTGAAAATGCTAAGAAAATGGTTAAGTATTTAGCTGAGAAAATGGGTGAAATTGATCCAGAAGATGCATATAAATATACTAAAAATGCAAATGAATATATTGCAAAAATCGAAAAGGTAGATAATGAAATTAGAGCAATAGTTAATGCTAAAGTAAGGGATAGGCTTGTTTTTGCTGATAAAATGCCTATGCAATATTTCTTAAATTATTATGGATTAAAAGCTAGTGCAGCATTTAATGGATGTAGTACTGAATTTGAACCAAGTAGTAAGACAATTGCTGGTTTAGTAAAAATTGTTAAGAAAAATAATATCCCAGTTGTTCTTTATATTGAGTTAAATGATGGTAAGGTTGCTAATACAATTGCTAAAGAAGCAGGAAATGGCGTTAAAGCAATGCAAATTCAGACTTTACACAATGTTTCACTTGATGATTATAAAAATGGTGAGACTTATGTTTCATTAATGAATAGAAATTTGAATGTTTTGAAAGCAGCTCTAGACTAAAATAAAAAAAGAGGTAAAAATGGGGTTAATTGAAATATCTGATTTGTTTTTTAGTTATCCAACTAAAAAAAATGTTTTGAATGGAATTAATTTAAATATTGAAGAAGGAAAATTCACTTGTATTGTTGGTGAAAATGGTTCTGGTAAAAGTACATTGTTAAAATGTATTTTAGGTCTTAATAAGGGTTATATTGGCCAAATTAAAAAAATTGATAGAATAGGGTATTTGCCACAGAAAACAGAAATACAGTCAAATTTTCCAGCTTCTATAGAAGAGATTATTATGTCTGGTACTATTTCAAATCATATTAATAGTATTTTTTATAAAAAAGACGATTATGAAAAAGTAATTGGTTTAATGAAACATCTTGATTTATATGATATTAGAAAGACCTCATTTGCTGATTTATCTGGTGGACAACAGCAAAGAGTGTTAATTACTCGTGCTGTTTGTGCTACTGAGAAGTTGATTGTTTTGGATGAGCCGACTAGTGCACTTGATCCTAGTATTGCTAAACAGATTTATGAGCTTTTAGATCATTTAAAAAATCATGAGAAGATTACTATTTTAATGGTTTCACATGATATTGATCGTGCTCTTAAATATGCTGATAATGTTATTGAAATACATGATGGTAAAGTTCAATTTGCTGGTAGTGCAAATGAATATAAATTGTTTAAGGGGGATGAATAATGTTTAATATAGTTATTGAAATGATGTCATATCCTTTTATACAAAGAGCAATGATTGTTGGAATATTGATTACTGTATCTGCAGCTTTAATTGGAGTTACTTTGGTTTTAAAGAGATATAGTATGATTGGTGATCGGTTTATCACATGTAGGATTTGGTGTATTGACTGTTGCTACATCACTTGGAATGACATCTCCATTATTTGTTTCTATTCCAATAGTTATGATAACATCAATTATTTTATTGAAGATTGGTGACAATAAAAAAATAAAGAGTGATAGTATTGTTGCTATTATTTCATCATCTGCTTTAGCAATAGGTGTTGCTGTTACGTCTGTTACAACTGGATTAAATACTGATGTGGAAAATTTCATGTTTGGTAGTATATTGGCAATGAATATGAATGATGTAATATTAAGTATAGTTGTTAGTATTATTGTAATTATTTTATTTGTTGTTTTTTATAGAAAAATTTTTATAGTTACTTTTGATGAAGAATTTGCGAAGGTTTCTGGATTGAAAGTTGGAAGATATACTAATTTAATTGCAGTTTTATCAGCTGTTGTAATTGTTGTTGGAATGAGAATGATGGGAGTAATGCTTATTAGCAGTATTATAATTTTTCCGGCAATTATTTCTATGAGATTATTTAAGAGTTTTAAAAGTGTAATTATTAGTTCAGGAATTGTTAGTATAGTATGTTTTATACTTGGTATGTATTTTTCATATGCATATAAAATTAGTACTGGTGCAACGATTGTTATTTCGAATTTAATAATGTTAATTATCTTTAGTTTAATTGAAAAGATTAAAGAGTCATAATCAAAGCTATGCGTGGGCATAGCTTAATTTTTTTGATATAATTTATTGATATATAAATTGTTTTTTGTTATACTGGGTTTAGTTTTATAGGAGGGGTATATGAGAGATAGTTTTTTAAGAAAGTTAATAGCGATAATTGTTCAAATAATTGTTTTGGTTATTATATTTGTTGTTTTTAGAAGTAATAAATATCTTAATAAGAAATATAATAGTAATTCAGTTCAAAGTAGTGTTTCACAAGATGAACAATTAAAACAAGCTAAAAACAGGCTTACTGATATTGTAAAGAAGTATAGAAATACCCAATTTGAAGAGTTGCTTAAAGAAGTAAAAGTTACAGATTGGTATGATATTAAAAATGAAGCAGATTGTGTTAAGTTTTATAAAATTGTTTTAGATATATATAATAAAGAAAAATTGTCTGTTGAAGATAAAGTATTTTTGAAAGGATTTTTTGAAGGTTCTTTAGAATATGATGAGGCACTTGATGATTTTCAAGATGTAAAAAATGAAATTAAAAATTCAATAGAGAATGAAGTTTAAGAAGGTAAGCATAATGCTTATCTTTTTATATTATACAATGATAATAGAGGAGAAATAATAATGAATGAAATAAAATGTCCTAAATGTGGGACAATGTTTCAAATTGATGAAAAGGATTATGATTCAATTGTAAAACAAATTAGAGATGCTGAATTTAATGCAGAAATAAAGAAGAGGGAAGAAGAATTAAGGAAATATACAAAAAGTGAAATAGATAGTTTAAAGGAAAGATTAGATTTTGAAAAGAAAAGTGAATTATCTAATAAAGAGCTTGAAATAGAAAGACTTAAAAATCAAATAAGGCAAAGTGAAATAAAAAATAAATATGCATTAAAAGAAGCGGTACAGGAAAAAGAGAATAAAATAGTTAATTTAGAGAATAAAATTGAATTAAGTCAAAAGGAGTATCAATTAAAAGAGCAAAATTTGATTGATATTCATGCAAGAGAAATTAAAGCTAAAGAGCAAGAGATAGAATTATATAAAGATATGAAATTAAAGTTATCTACAAAAATGGTTGGTGAGACATTGGAGCAACATTGTAAGGTGCAATATGATGAATATCTAAGACCAATATTAAAAAATGCATATTTTGAAAAGGATAATGATGCAAAAACAGGGTCAAAAGGTGATTTTATATATAGAGAAAAAACAGATGATGGTATTGAGTTTATTTCAATAATGTTTGAGATGAAGAATGAATCTGATCAAACAGCAACAAAGCATAAAAATGAAGATTTTTTTAAAGAATTGGATAAAGATAGAAAAGAAAAGAATTGTGAATATGCTATATTGGTATCATTATTAGAAAAGGATAATGATTATTATAATGGAGGTATAGTTGATGTTTCTCATAAATATGAAAAAATGTATGTAGTAAGGCCACAATCATTTATAACGATAATTAATATTTTAAGAAATTCTGCATTGAATACAGTAGAGACGAAAAGAAAGTTGATTGAAATACAAAATCAGAATATTGATATAGCGAATTTTGAAGAAAAAATGAATAATTTTAAATCGGCATTTTCAAGAAATTTTAAATTGGCAAGTGATAAATTTGATTCAGCAATAGATGAAATTGATAAGACAATGCAACATTTGCAAAAAATAAAGGATAATTTATTAGGAAGTAAAAATCAATTAAGATTGGCTAATGATAAAGCAGAAGATTTAACGATAAAAAAATTGACGTCAAATAGTCCTTCAATAGCAAAACAAATTGAAGATAATAAATAAAGGAAGAATAATAGATGAGAGAATTATTTAAAATAATAAATAAGAGAAAATATACATTATTATTAATATTAACAGTAATATTTGTATTAATAGATAAAGTACAGCCATTAATATTATCATATTATACAAAGTCACCAGTGACGTCAGAAAAAATTCTTAAATTAATAATAATATATATAGGAACATTATTATTTTTGTATTTTATGAATGTGATTATACAAGTTTTGCAGAGTAAATCACGAGAAGAAATGAAGATGAACGGGTTAAGTTATTATTTGAAAAAAGTTGAGAAAATGACTTATGATAATTTGTCAAAAGTACATAGTGGAGTAATTCAAAGTTTAATAATGGATGTAATAAATAGAGGTAATACAGTAATAGAGTGTTTAATGCAATATATAATTGATATTTTAATATCATTAGGAACATTTATATATGTATCATGTAGTCAATCATTATTAACAGGTGGAATAATTATTATACTTTGTATTATAGCTATAATGTCCAAAATTTTTATAAGGAAAACATGGATAATATTTGAAAAAGCAACAAGAAAGAAATGGTCAAAGATAAATGCAGCATTTATAGATTTTTTAAGTAATATAATAACAGTAAAGAAGTTAAATATAGAAGAATATGCTGATAATGAGTTGAGGAAATCAGGAAATGATTATTTAAAAAGTGTAGAAAAAAGTAGTTTTAAGATATCATTAACATCTTTAGTATTTAATTTGATAATGACATTAACTTATGGAGTTGTATTTGTACAAACATATCAAACTGTGAAAGCAGGAGGTGATGGTTTACCTTATTTAATATTTTATTTAACTGCATTATTAAATGTAAGGCATTCAATAAATAATTTTGCAAGAACAATAGATGAGATAAATAAATTTGTTAGTTCTAAGAAGCAATTAGATGAAAATATAAAAGAGTTGGAAAAAGAAAAGGAATTAATAAATGAGTTTAATGAAGTTATATATTCAAATATAAAATTTAATTATGGAGAGACTACACAAACGATATTTATACCAAAGTTTGAAATAAAGAAAGGTGATAAAATAAGTATTATTGGCGAATCTGGACAGGGAAAAAGTACTTCATTAAATATATTTGCAGGATTTTATAAATTAAAAGAAGGAAATGTTATTGTAGATAATATTGAAAAGCATGATATTAGATTAGATGTTGTATTTATATCTCAAGAAACTGAGTTTTTTGATACAACAATAAGAAATAATTTATGTTTAGGAAAAGATATTTCAGATGAGAGAATAATTAATTTGCTATATGAAGCTGGATTAGCAGAATGGTATAACAACTTAGAAAATGGTTTAGAAACTGTTGTAGGTGAAAAGGGTGTAAAGCTTTCAGCTGGTCAAAAGCAGAGATTAAATTTAATTAGAGGAATATTAATAAATAAAGAAATTTATTTTTTAGATGAACCAACGTCTAATTTAGATAAAGATACTGAAATAAAAATATATAATATGATTGAAAAATATTTAAAAGATAAAACATATATAATTGTAACACATAGACCTAAAGTACAAAATTTATGCATGAAACATTATAAAATTTTTAATCATAGATTGGAACAAATGTAAAATTAATGTCATTGAATTTATGGCGAGTTTATTAATATAATAATTGTATAAACTATAAGGAGGTTTTATATATGATTAAAGTTTTACAAATTGGATGTGGAAAGATGAGTAAATATTCAATGAGATATGTTTATGAGAAAGGTGCTGAAATTGTTGGTGCTTTTGATATTAATGAACATGTTATCGGTAAAGATATTGGGGCTTTAATGGAAACAGAAGATAAAGGAATTAAAGTAGATAATTTAAGTAATTTGGAAGGCTTTTTAAAAGAAAATAAAGCTGATATTGCTATTGTTACAACGAGAAGTTTGATTTCTGAATTAAAAGATGTTGTTTTGACTTTAGTTAATGGTAAAGTTAATGTTGTTACTACTTGTGAAGAAGCTTTTTTTGCTGAGAATAGTAATAAATTGGTTTTTGATGAAATTGATAAAGCTGCTAAGGAAAATGGTGTAACTGTTACAGGTGGTGGTTATCAAGATATTTTCTGGGGAAATCTAATTAGTACATTAGCAGGTTCTGTTCATAATATTACCAAAATTAAAGGTTCTTCAAGTTATAATGTTGAAGATTATGGTATTGCACTTGCTGAAGTTCATGGTGCTGGTTTGACACTTGAAGAATTTGATGAAAAAATTGCAAAACCTTCTGAATTATCAGCTGATGAAATAAAGAGACAAGTTGAAAATGGTACTTTTGCACCAAGTTATATGTGGAATGTTGTTGGTTGGCTTGCAGATAAATTTGGATATCATATTACTGAAGTTTCACAAAAATGTGTTCCACAAACCAATGTTAAAGATATACATTCTACAACACTTGGAATGGATGTTAAAGCAGGAAATGCTACAGGTATGAGTGCTGTTGTTGTTGCTAAAACAACTGAAGGTGTTGAAATTGAAGCAGAATGTATTGGTAAAGTTTATGATGAGACAGAGTTTGATAAAAATGTTTGGACAGTTATTGGTGAACCTGATACTACTGTTAGTGTTGAAAGACCTGATACTGTCAGATTAACTTGTGCTGATATTGTTAGCAGAATTCCAGATGTTATTAATGCAAGACCTGGATTTGTTCCAACAAGTGAAATGCCTGATCCAAAATATAGAACAGAATCATTGGATAAATATTTAAAATAAAAGTTGATTAAACTGGGTGGTATTTGACCACTCAGTTTATTTATATTATTTTATTGAACAACTGCGATTTATTGATTTTTAAGTATTTGTAGTTTTATTTTAGAAAAGTATTTATATATGGATAATCTTTTGATATAATCCAGATAGATTTTAAAAGGAGGATTATATGAGAAATTATTTTGGGAAAAAAATAATTTATTTTGTTATTCAAATTATTATTTTAATAATTGTAGTTGTAGTTTTAAAAGTGAACAAAGGATTTAATAAATATAATAATACTAATTATAATAATATGACTCAAGAACAAAGACAGGCTGAAGCACAGAGAAGACTTCTTGAGATTGTAGGAAAATATAGAAAAGCACAATTAGAAGAATTTTATAAAGAGGTGAATACAAGAGATTGGTCTGCTGTTGAAGATATAAATATTCGTTCTAAATTTTATAAAATAGTACTTGATATTTATAAAAATGAGAAACTTGACAAACAGGACAAAGCTGTTTTAAGTGCATTTATTCAAGAAATTCTTGAATATGATGAGAATATTGATGATGCAAAAGATTTAAAAGCAGAAATGCAAGCTGCAATTAAATAGTTTTAAATTATAAACCTAAATTGTTGAATATAAAATTTAACAATGAGGGTTTATTTTTATTGAAGAAATATCTAAAAAATGTTAAAATGTAAGCATTAATAGGAATGGAGAAAGTTATGAAACATAAATTTTTAGAAGATTTGGGAATTGATATTAATGATGATACAAAGGAATTATTACAACAATTTGATTTAAATGGTTTTATGGATCAAATTAGTGATAATAGATTGACTGAAGTTAAAGAAAAAGTTGATAAAATTGAAGATGAGATTGAGAAAAAAGATGAAGAATAGTATTGTTAATAAAAATGAGAAGTACGTTGTTGATATTATTGATTATGGTATTGATGGTGAAGGTATTGCTAAAATAGATGGTTTTACAATTTTTGTTCAAAATGCAATGAAGGGTGAAAAATGTGAGATTTTGATTTTAAAAGTACTAAAAACACATGCTTTTGCAAAAATTGTAAATATAATTGAAAATTCAAAATATAGGGTTGAACCTGATTGCAAGACGTATAAAACTTGCGGTGGGTGTAGTTTAAGACATATAGATTATAGAGAAACACTTGTAATAAAGAGGGAAAAAGTTCAAAATTTAGTAAATAAAAGTTTAAAGAATAGGGTAATTGTTGAAGATACAATAGGAATGGATAATGTTAGTTATTACCGAAATAAGGCTATTTATCCTGTTTGCATTGATGATAATGGAAATAAAAATTTTGGTATTTATTCTGCTAGAACTCATAAAGTAGTTCCTTTTGAAGAATGTTTTATTCAATCTGAAATTTCACAACAAATTGCAAGATATATAATTGATAATTATAATGGAACAATTTATGATGAACAGAGTCATAAGGGGTCTTTAAGAAATATTATGATTCGTTTTGCTAAAAATACAAATCAAGCTATGGTGGTTTTAGTTCAAACAGATAATAATGTGTATATTGATGTAAATGCTTTGGTATCAAAGTTTTCAAATATACGAACTGTTCTTATAAATGTTAATGATGAGAAGACAAATGTGGTGTTATCTGGAGAAAATCATGTAATTTATGGTGATGGAATTATAGAAGATTTACTTGGAAAATATAAGTTTGTTATTTCTCCTAATTCATTTTATCAAGTTAATCCAGTGCAGACTGAGGTTATGTATAATCTTGGTATTTCATTGGCTGATTTAAAGAAAGATGATGTTATTTGTGATTTGTATTGTGGAATTGGTACAATTGGTATTTTTGCTTCTGAATATGTATCAAAAGTTTATGGAATAGAGATTGTTGATGCTGCTGTTGAGAATGCTAAGCAAAATGCAATTTTGAATAATGTTAAAAATATTGATTTTATTGTTGGTGATGTTGAGTTTGCTTTTGATAAATTATTGAAAGAAGATGGAGTTGTTCCTAACGTTGTTTTTGTGGATCCGCCACGTAGGGGCTTGGATGATGTAACAATTGAAAATTTAAATAAACTAAAATTGGATAAGATTGTGTATATTAGTTGTAATCCTGCTACATTAGTGAGAGATTTAGCTAAACTTGAAGATAAATATAAGGTTGAAAAGATTGTACCTGTTGATAATTTTTGCTATACGAGCCATGTGGAGACGGTAGCACTTTTGTCCAAACTCGATGTCGATAAGCATATAGACGTTGAAATTGAGCTGGATGAGCTTGATTTGACCAGTGCTGAAAGTAAGGCAACATATGCTCAAATCAAAGAATATGTTTGGAATAAATTTGAATTAAAAGTTCCGACATTATATATTGCACAGATAAAAAGGAAATGTGGAATAGAATTACGAGAACATTACAACAAGTCTAAAAAGGAGAAACAAATTATTCCACAGTGTACACCTGAAAAAGAAGAAGCTATCATGGATGCCTTGAGACACTTCAAAATGATTGAATAGAAAGGGAAGATATTTTATGAGATGGATAATAAAAATAATCTTTTTCCCAATCAGCTTCCTGCTTAGTATTCTCACTGCCTTTATGACATTCTTACTCGGGATAGGAACGGCACTGCTATATTTGCTGATGATGTTTTGCATATTAGGAGCAATAGCATCTTTCTTACAAAAAGAAGTTACCATCGGAATCGAAGCATTGATTATTGGATTTTTAGTTAGTCCATACGGCGTACCGATGATTGGAGCAACCGTTATAGCATTCCTTCAGGGAATCAATGAAGAGATAAAATCAATCTAAAAAATTTAATACAAATGGTAACCAAAGGCGATAGAGAAAAAAACTATCGTCTTTTTCTTTGCAAATTTTAAGAGAGGAGGTGAAGCGATGGACTTTGACTATTTCTATAACAGAGAAGCAGAGAGATTTAATTTTCTTAAAGTACCGGAGATATTAGTTGATGGAGAAGAATTTAAGGGGTTGTCAGCAGAGGCAATTATCCTTTATTCCATGCTTCTAAAACGAACGGGAATATCTTTTAAGAATAACTGGATAGACAAAGAAAATAGAGTATTTATCTATTTTACCGTTGAAGAAATTATGAGAACTTGTAATTTATCAAGCTCAGCTAAAATATCCTTTGAATTTGGGAGCTTGGAATAGGATTTTTTAAGCTCTGAGAGAGCATTTTCATATAGGGTAATCTGAGCTTTGTACTCTTCAAAAAATGCCTTGTCAGACGGATTAGCAGTATATTCCTTGTAGCACGCTCTGTACTTTTTAACGGTATGAACTTGCTCCATAGTGGTGGAAAGCTTCTGCATTTCCTTAT